>Ga0134125_10002042_pt1 | contig 24195 bp, 9 predicted proteins | sample KB31751_FD_96464 | JGI IMG/M metagenome (GOLD analysis project Ga0134125, IMG submission 96464) | Terrestrial soil microbial communities with excess Nitrogen fertilizer from Kellogg Biological Station, Michigan, USA - KB3-175-1 | ecosystem: Environmental > Terrestrial > Soil > Unclassified ...
CGACGCGCGCGCGGGCCGAGACCGCCGTGGCGCGGGCCGAGGAAGAGATCGCCCGCAAGCGGGCCTGGGTCGAGCGGTTCGGGGCCAAGAACACCAAGGCCACGCAGGCCCAGAGCCGGCTCAAGCAGATCGAGAAGATCGAGGTCGCCGAGCTGGCGGACAGCTCGCGGCGCACGCCGATGTTCAAGGTCGTCCCCGAGCGCCCGAGCGGCCGCGAGGTGCTGGAGCTGTCGGGCATCAGCAAGTCGTACGGGGACAAGCGCGTCCTCACCGACCTGTCGCTGCTGGTGCGCCGCGGCGAGCGCGTCGCGATCATCGGGCCCAACGGGCTGGGCAAATCCACGCTGCTGCGGATCGTGGTCGAGCGCCTGCGCGCCGACGAGGGGACCGTGAAGTGGGGGCACGAGGTGCGCGTGGGCTACTTCCCGCAGGATCACCGGGAGGTGCTCGACGATCCGGAGACGACGCCGCTGGCCGCGCTGGAGGCGGTGTGCCCGGGCGAGAGCCCGACCTTCGTCCGGGCCCAGCTCGGGCGGGTGCTGTTCTCCGGGCCGGACGTCGACAAGCCGGTGGCGCTGCTCTCGGGCGGCGAGGCGGCGCGCCTCATCTTCGCGCTGCTGGCGGTCCAGAAGCCGAACGTGCTGGTGCTGGACGAGCCGACCAACCACCTGGACCTGGAGGCGATCCACGCGCTGGTCGAGGCGGTGAAGGCCTATACCGGGACGGTGGTGTTCGTGTCTCACGACCGCTGGTTCGTGAGCGCGCTCGCGACGCGCGTCGTGGAGATCACGCCCGAGGGCCCGCGCGATTTCCCGGGCACCTACGCCGAGTACCTGGCCAAGCTGGGCGACGACCACCTGGACAGCGACGCGGTGGCGCTGCGCGCGCGCGCCGAGAAGAAGGCCGAGGCGGCGGCGACGGGCGAAACGGCGGCGCCGGCGGCCGAGAGCTGGGCGGAGCAGAAGAAGCGCCGCAACCGGGCGGCCCAGCTTCCCAAGCTGCGCGACAAGGTCCTGGCCGACATCTCCGCCGCCGAGGCCCGCAAGGCGGAGATCCAGGCCATCTACGGCGACCCGGGTTTCTTCCAGCGCGCCAGCCGCGACGAGATCGACGCGCTGGTCAAAGAGCAGGAGTCGCTGGGCCCCAAGATCGACGCGCTGGTCGCCGAGTGGGAAGCCCTCGAGCGAGAGCTGGAGCAGTCCGACAAGTAGAGGCCTAGATCGAGCACGTCGCGGGCTGAGTCATGTTGCAGATCCCGTTCACGCACAGGCTGCCAACGCAGCAGACGCCGCCGCAGCAGGTGGTCTCCGTGCAGCCGCAGTTTCGTTTGGGCGGAAGGTTGCACCCCGGGTTGCACACGTTGGTGCTGCAGGCGTTGTCGTAGTAGCAGGGGTCGGGCGTGCAGGGCGCGCCGCCGGCTCCGCCGGCGCCCGCGCCGCCAGCCTTCCCCGCGGCGCCGGCTCCCCCGGCCGCCAGGCCGCCCGCGCCGCCGACCGCGCCGCCGGCACCGGCGGGACCTCCCGCGCGCCCGCCGCCCCCAGCAGCCCCGGAAGGGGTGCCGGCCATCCCGCCCGCCTGGGCATTCCCCCCAGCTGCCCCGCCCGCCTGGGCATTACCCCCATGGCCAGCGGCCGCCGCACCTCCGACCCCCGACTCGCCGCCACCACCTCCACCCATCGTGCCAGCCGGCCCGCCACCCGACGCGACGCAGATCCCGCTGGCGCAGGTCAGACCGGAGTTGCACGTCTGATTCGCGTAGCAGGCCCCGCGCAGGCCTCCCGGCGAAATCGTGGCGCTGCCGCACCCGATGGCCACCAGCACCAGCAACGACAGATACACCCTTCGTCCCAGCGCCGCTGTCATCAGGGCAGAGCCTATCCGCCTCTTCCGGCGGCCGAAAGAAACCGTATGCTCGCGCCGTGCCTCGGCGGATCGATCTCATCTATGCGCACCCGTACCCGGACCGGTCGCGCGCCAACCGGGCCATGCTCGCGGGGGTGCGCGACATGCCGGAGCTGGAGGTCCGCAGCCTCTACGACCTCTACCCGGACTTCGCGATCGACGTGGAGGCCGAACAGGAGGCGCTGCTGAGGGCCGACATCGTCGTCTGGCAGGCGCCGTTCTATTGGTACGGGTTGCCGGCGCTGTGGCACCTCTGGGTCGAGAAGGTGCTCGCGAATGGGTGGGCGTACGGCGCGGGCGGCACGGCGCTGCACGGCAAGACGGCGCTATGGGTCGCGACGACGGGGGGCGCGGAGTCGGCGTATCGCGCCGGGGAGATGCACGGCCATCCGTTCGAGGCTTTCGTCCCCGCCGTGTCCCAGACGGCGGTGTTCTGCGGGATGCAATGGGCGGGGCCTCCGCTGGTGCTGCACGGCTCGCACCGCGTGAGCGAGGACGACATCGCCGCGCACACGCTGCGGTACCGGCGTCGCCTCGAGGATCTGGCCGCCGCGCCGCAGGTGCCGCCGCCCGGACCGCGCGAGGCCACACACGGAACGGAGACGGCGCGTGGGTGACCACGGACCGCTGTTCCAGGCCCTGGTCTACCTGGGCGCCTCCATGGTGTTCGTGCCGCTCGCGAGCCGCCTCAAGCTCGGCTCGGTGCTCGGCTATCTGATCGCCGGCTGCGCCATCGGGCCGTTCGGGCTGCGTCTGGTGCGCGACGTGCACGCCATCTACAGCTTCGCCGAGTTCGGCGTCGTGCTGATGCTGTTTCTCATCGGCCTCGAGCTGGAACCGCGGCGCCTCTGGAGCTTGCGCCGCGCGGTGTTTGGCGGCGGCTCCCTGCAACTGCTGGCCTGCGGGGCGCTGCTGGCCGCCGGCGGGACTGCTCTGGGCCTGCCCTGGAAAGGGGCGCTGGTCGCCGGGCTCGCGCTGGCGCTGTCGTCGACGGCCATCGCCGTCCAGACCATGCGCGAGCGCGGCGTCTTGAACGCGCCCACGGGTGCCACGGCCTTTGCGATCCTGCTGTTTCAAGACGTCGCCGCGATTCCGCTGATCGCCGTCGTGCCGCTGCTGGCGGCCTCCCCGGGCAACGGCTCGGGCCTGGCCGGCGCGGCGCGCGTCGCGGGCGCCATCGCGGCGGTCGTCGTGCTGGGCCGCTACCTCACCCGCCCGCTCTTGCGGATGGTGGCGCGCACCGGCCTGCGTGAGGTGTTCACCGGGTTCACGCTGCTGCTGGTGGTCGGCATCGCGGAGATCATGGCGGCGGCGGGCGTCTCCATGGCGCTGGGCGCGTTCCTGGCCGGCGTGCTGCTGGCCGGCTCGGAGTACCGCCACGCGCTCGAGACCGACGTCGAGCCCTTCAAGGGGCTGCTCATGGGCCTCTTCTTCGTCGCCGTCGGGATGTCGGTCGACTTCGGCCTGCTCGCCAGCCGCCCGCTGGAGATCGCGGGCCTCGTCGTGGGGCTCCTGGTCGTCAAGGGCCTGGCTCTGCGCGCGCTCGGCCTCCCCTTGCGCGTCGCGCCCGGCGATCGCTGGCTGCTGGCCGCGCTCCTGGCGCAGGGTGGCGAGTTCGCCTTCGTGGTGTTCGGCGTCGCCAGCCAGGCGCACCTGCTGCCCGGCGCCTGGGACGCGCGGCTCACGCTGGTCGTCGCGCTGTCGATGGCGTGTACGCCGTTCTTGCTGCTGGTCCACGATCGCCTCTCACGCCGACGCGGCGTCGCCCGCCCCGACGACGCCGTCGAGGACGAGGGCTCGCCGCTCATCATCGCGGGCTTCGGCCGCTTCGGGCAGATCGTCGGGCGTTATCTGTTCGCGTCCGGGGTGCGCGCGACGGTGCTGGACCACGACGTCGACCAGATCGATCTGCTGCGCAAGTTCGGCTTCCGCGTGTTTTACGGAGACGCGGCGCGCCTGGATCTGCTGCACGCGGCGGGCGCCGAGCGCGCCAAGCTGTTCGTGCTGGCCATCGACGACGTGAAGACCAGCGTGCGCACGGCCGAAGTCGTGCGGCAGCACTTCCCGCGGCTGCGCATCGTGGCGCGCGCGCGCAACGTCAGCCACTGGGTCGCGCTGCGCAAGCTGGGCGTCGAGCAGGTCGAGCGAGAGACGTTCGAGTCGGCGCTGCGCACCGGGCGCGAGGCGCTCGAACACCTGGGTGTCGGCCCCTACGAGGCGCGCGAGCGAGCCGACCGCTTCAGGCGCCACAACCTGGGGGCACTCGAGGATCTGATGCCCCGCTTCGAAGACGAGCTGGCGCGGTACTCGTCGTCGCGCGCCGGCCGCCAGCAGCTCGAACGCCAGTTTGCCGACGACAAGGCCGCCCTCGATCGCGCCGTCGGCGTGTCGTGGTCGGCCGAGCCCGGGCGCGACGCCGAGCGCCTGCCCGCCACGACCAGCGACGACGCCTGACCCCGGCTTTCGTCTTGATTCAGCGCGGCAGGTTCTTGTACGGTCCCGCTGGGCAGGCAATTGAGGAGTGGGAGTGAAAGGCTGCGGCAGGACCCTGTGGACCGCGCCCTCGCGCAGCGGCTGGGGGGTGGTGACGCGCCGAGGGTGATCTGGGCCGACGCCGGGGACGAAGTGCTGGTGCTGCTCGACCAGCTCAAAGTCGACGTGGTCCGCGGCGCCATCGCGATCGTCGCGCCCCTTCAGGCCGACGACCTCCCGGTCGAACAGGTCGTGACCCGGTTCGTGCTCGGCTTGGATGCCGAGGGACACCTCACGGGGACGACGGATGCGAGCCCGCTCACCGGCGGCCCGCTGGCCGCGCGCTGGGGTGCCGCGCTCCAGGGGGCCCTCTGGGGCGCGCTGGTCGCGCTCATCGAGCACGATCGCGGCCAGACGCCCGGCGCGCGAATCGCGGAGCGGCTGCAGCCAGCGCTGCGCCGAGGAGGCCAGCAACCATGAGCTGGCGGCCGCCGGTTCCCGCGTCGGTGCTGGACGCGGCCCGCGCCATCGGGCTGGTCGACGCGAGCGGCGAGATCGACGCCCAATGGTTCCAGGATCCGCTCACCCGCGTGAAGGCGACCCTGAGCGGTCCGGCTCAGCGAGAGGCCTTTCGCCGCTTCCTGGGTGCGGTCGCGCCGCCCGCGAAAACCGTCGACGGGGTCGACTGGCACCCGCTGGCGGGGGACCAGATCTTCCTCACGCTCGCGCCCACGGCGGACGGGATCGACGTCGGACTGGCGGCCGAGGTCGGCGGCGCGGCGCAGCTCCGTGCCACCTTGCTGGTCGCCCACGTGACGGCGACCGACGTCTCGCTTCCGCCGGCCCCCTTCACGATCGAGCTCGACGTCCCCGTCGGCTGGACCCGCCCGGCGCACACCATCGCGCTGGCCGGCGTGCGCGTGGCCGCGCGCGTGGGCCTTCAAGATCATCAGCTCACGCTGCTGCTGCAGGGGCTGGACCTCGACGGAACAGGGCCGCACGACCGCGCGCTGGATCCGACGGCGGCGGCAGCCGACGGCAGCGAGGCGCAGGTCCTGATCGCGCTGCTGGCCGAAGAGCTCGCCGCGACGGCCGGCGCAGCGGCTCACCTCGCGCCGGTGCTGGGCCTGGGGGACGGCGTCCCTCCCCTGCCGCTGCCGGCCATCGCCGGCGATCCGACCGCTTGGCGGCGCTGGCTCGCCGCGCTGGTCGCGACCGGCGTGTCGACGCCGCCCGGTCCGTCCGTGCTGCGCTGGCTGGGTCACCTCGCGTCGCTGGCCGGCTCCAGCGCCCCGGATGCGTCGGGGACGGGCACCTCTGACGATCCGTGGCGGGCTCGGCTGGCCGCGCTCGACGGAGGTGCCGGCCTCGACCTGACGGTCGCGCTGCAGGAGGCGGCGCCCGGCGCCCGCCGCGTCGTCTTCGGCGTCGACGTGGCGCTGGCTCCCTCCGCCGCACCCGTCGACGTTCGGTTCGCGGTGGGGCTCGCCGCGGTGCCGCTGGACGGTCTGGCGGCCGCGGCGGCCTTGCCCTCGGCGCGTCTGGCGTTGCGGGCCACGTTTCCCGCGGGAACGCCGGTGCGCACGCTGGCGGGCGGGCTCGCCTGGGCGCCCTCGACTACGCCAGGGGCGGGCCGGCTGAGCCCCTTCCTCGAGCTCGAAGACGTGAACGTGGCCGGCGTGCACTACGACCATCTCTCGCTGTCCGATGCCGGCAGCGTCACGGAGGCCGCGGCGGCCGCCGTCGCGTCCGCGCTCGCTCAGCTCGTCGGGCCCCACCTGGGCGCGCTGCTCGGTCTTCGTGCGCCGGCGGACGATCCGGCCTGGCCTCACCTGGTCAAGGCGAAGGACCTGGTGTCGCGCCCGCTCGACGCGATCGGCGCCGTGCACCGCGCGGCCCTGCTGGATTCCACGCACGGCTGGTCGCACCTGTTCGCCGAGCTGGTGGCGCTCGCGTCACCCGGTGCGTCCACCTCGGGCAGCGGAACCGCCGAGGATCCGTGGCGGCTGGTCGTGGGCGCGACGGGCGATCTCGAGCTCGCGCTGGCGGCGTGGACCGAGGGGGACCAGACGCTGCGCCTGGGTCTGCTCGCCCGCGCGCCCGGCGCCGCGGCCGCGTCCCTCTGGGAGGTGAGCGCCCGCGTCGCCCTGCTGGCGATCGCCCTGCCCGCGGACGCGACGCCGCACCTCTCATTGCTGGGCGGCCTGCAACTGGAGGCGCTCCTGCACCCCACCGCCGTCGAGGCGCCCGATCCCGACGAGGCCGCCGACGGTGGGCTGGCGCTCACGGTGGCGGCCAGCGGTGCGGGCCTCTCGTTCGCCTGGGCACCGGGCGCTGCGGCCAGCGGCGGGGCGTTCATTCGCGATCTGGCGGTCACCGTCGGCGGCGCGCCGGCGATCGCGCTGCCGATGCTGCGTCTGCCTCTCCCGGGCGACTTCAGCGCAGCCGCCCTCGGCATCGCCCCGGAGGCGCTCGACCGTCTGCTGGTGGCCTTGGCCGCCCGGGCCGTCGGCGCCTGGGGGGGCGCCACCGCGCAAGCTCTCGCGGGATTGGTCGGCGTCAGTGTCCCGCCCATCGGCCTGCCGGCCACCGACGTGCTGCCGACGCTTGCCGACACCGGCGCGTCGTTGCTGGCGGACCCGGCGGCGGCCGCACGCGGGTGGCTGGCGCGCCTGGCCGCCGACGCCGCGCCGCTGATTCCGCGGGTGCTGGCGGGGCTGCCGGGCGGCACCGACGCGCTCGGCGGCGGTGTGCGCGACGATCCCTGGTCGGTCGCCGTCGTGCCCGGGCTCGAGCTGCTGGCCTGGCTGTCGCCCGGCGGTTCGCCCGACCGGCTGGCGGCGGTGCGCGCGCGGCTCGCCGCCGCCGCGGACTACAGCGCGCTGATCAGCGCGGCGACGGACCTCGGACCCTTCGTGCCCGGGCTGGCAGCGGCTCTGGCGGAGCGTCCGCCCGGCGCCCTCGCGTCGGCCCTGCTGGCGCTGGGCAGTCACTTCACGAACGGCGACGGCGTGGTGGCGCTGCCGGCGCAGACCGGCACCGGGTTCACGACCGGCACCGTCGTGACCGCGGCGCACCCGGCGCTCCCCGGCGCGGCCGATGCCGTCGCGCAGGTCCTGGCCCAGCTCGACGCGTGGGCGGCCGGTGGCCAGCGGGTCGTCCTGCTGGTGTCGGCACCGTTCGCGGACCGCAGCTCCTGGAGCGCGCTGCTGGCGGCGGCCGGTGCGTCGCCCGCCGCGCCGCACTTCGACCTGCGCGGTCAGGGTGACGCCGCGCTGGCGGGCGTGGACACGACCGCCGCGTATTACATCGCGGACCTGGGATTTCAGGAGGGCGCCGATCCCGCCGGGCAGCTCGGGCGCCTGCTGGCCCGCCTCGCCGAGCTCGCGCCCGGCGTTCCCGTCTCGATCGTCGCCCACTCCGCCAGCGGGCTGGCGGCCCTGGCCGCGGCGACGGCCGCGCCGGCGCGTGTCCGGGGGCTCATCACGCTGGCCGCGCCCATCGGGGGCGCGCCGCTCGAGCCGCTGCGCGATCCGGCGCTCGCCGACGGCCTGCGCTTCCTGGAACGGCTCGGTCCGACCGCGCTCGGGACTGGACCGCTGGCGGCGGCGGCGGACCTGCTGTTCGAGGCGCTCGACGGCTGGCGCGCGGGCGCGGCCGACACGCCGGCCGTGGCCGCGCCGTTCTCGCTGGCGGCGTTCATGCCGCCCGCCATCGACTCCAGCGGCGGTGGCCCCTCTCCCCCGCCCGTCCCGGCGCTGGCCATCACGGCGCGCCTCGGCGAAGAGCTGTTCGCGGTGTTGAAGCAGGGCCTGGAGGCGCTGGCCCAGGCGGCGGCGGCCACGGCGCCCACCCACCTGCAGCTCGGAACGCGGCTGGCGCTGACCGCCGATCCGTCCGTCGATCTGCGCGTCCGCGCCGACCTGGCCCGCATCGCGCTGGTCGCGAACGCGCCCGCTCCCGTTGATCCCCCCTGGCGCATCGAGGCGCGCGCGGTGTTGCGCGGCGCGGACGGCGGCTGGCTGGCGGGCTCGCCCGCGGCGACGCTGGCGAGCTCCGACGCGCGCGTCCGGTGGGCGGAGATCGGCTTCGAGCTCGCGCCCGGCGCCTTGTCGCCGATCGCGCGCCTGCACGACGCCGGCTGGCGCGCGCCGCTCGATGCGACGATCGCGCTGCCCGGTCCCGCCGCGCGCGCCCTGCTGGGCGCGGCCGCGACCTCACCCGCGGGCGACACGCTGGGCGCCCGACGCCGCCTGCTGCAGGCGCTGGCCGTGCTGGGCCTCGCCACCACGGACGAAACGGGCGGTCTGGCGCTGGCGGCAGACGGGCTCGACGCGCTGGCGGCGGACGCCGCGGGGTTCCTCGGCCCGCGGCTCGGCGCCGCGCTGAAGGACGATGCGCTCTGGAAGGCGCTCGGGGCCGTGCAGCCGGGCGGCGGCGCGATGTCGGTGGGCCCGCTCGCGCTGTCGGTGGTGCCGGCCGGCGCGTCCGGGCCGCCCTGGCGCCTGGTGGTGGAGACCGCGGGTGACGGGCTCGCGCTCGGCGACGGCGCCGTCCTGCGCGCGCGGGCGAAGCTCGGAGGGCCCGCGCCGGAGATCGACGCCCGGCTGGACGTCGCAGCGTTCAGCCTGCAGTGGTCGAACGCGACAAGCCGGCTCACGGCGGCGGTCGACGGGTGGATGGAGCCGGTGACCTTGCTCCCGGCGGCGCCCGGCGCGCTGGCGGCGGCGGTCACGGCGATCGCGCCGCGCCTGCTCGTTTCGGCGGGGCTGGCGGCGCTGCTGGATCGCGAGCTCCCCGAGGGCCTCCGCCTGGGGCCGCTCGACGGTTTGCTCAGCGCGCCCGGACGCACGCTGGCCGGCACGGGGGCTCTCGGCGGGGCGGCCGCGGGCGGCGGAACTGCGGGCGGAATCGACGGGTCCCGGCTGGGCGCCATCGCCGGCATCCTGGCCGGCCTGGCCAAGGTCCCGCAAGACGCCGCCGGGGCGCTGGCGCTGCCGGCCGGCCTGTCGCTGTCCGTCGGCGGAGGCCCGGGCCTGGTCGACATCACGCTGGCGTCCACGCGCGCGGCGGGCCCCCTGGGCGTTCAGGTCACCGCGCACGCCCGCCTGGACGCGGCCCTGCACGTTGCCGTCGACGGTCGCGTGGCGCTCGCGGTTCCGCTGCCCGGTTCGAACGCGCCGCTGGGAATCACGATCGCCGCCGCCGAGACCGGGTTCTCGGTCGACGTCCTCTTGCCCGGTGCGACGTCGCCCATCCACGTCTTCCCGTTCGGCGGGCTCGGCTCACTGCTGGGCGGCGCCGAGACCCTGCTGCCGAACGCGCTCGACGCGCTGGTCGCGGCGCTCGGTCCCGCCAACCCGCCGGCCGGCGTGCTCGGCGCCGTGCTCGACGTCGCGACGGCCGCCGGCCTTTGGGACGCCGCCGGACACTTCGCCGCGCACGCCGTGGCGCTGCGCGCCCTCTCGGAGCAGGGGCTGGACGCGATCGCGCCCACGCGACGTGCGGCGGTCGCGGCCTCGGTCGCGAACCTTCTCACCTCGAGCGGCCTGGCCGTGCCCGGCGCCTTCACGGCCGACGGCACCCACGTGCGCTGGGCCTACGACCTGCCGGCCGCCGTCGGCGGGACCGCCACCCTCGACCTCGACGTCGCCACGCCCGCGGTGTCGCTGCGCCTGACGGGCCTGGCGCCGGCCGGCGGCCTGCTGCGCGCGGGGCTCACGGCGGGCGCCGGCGCGGACGGCGTGGACCTGGCCCTCGAGCTGGGGTTGGCGCTCGACAGCCTGGGCTTGCCTGCCCCGACGCTGCAGCTCGGAACGGGCAGCCAGGCCGGCGGCGCGGCGCTGTCCGTCGAGCTCTTGCCGTTCGGCGTCGGGACGCAGGACACGCTGGCCATCTCGCTGGCCCCGTCGCTGGCCGTGCACGCCGGCACCGCCGGCCTGGGGGCGCTGGTGACGGGATGGGCGCTCCCCCTGGCCGCGCGCCGGCTGCTCGACGAGGCCCAACCGCATCTGACGCAGCCCCTGTGGACCGGGGGCCCCAGCTTGGGTCAGGCGCTCACCGGCGCGGGCATCCTGTCGGGCGGCGCGCTGGCGAGCCCCCTGCCCGGCCCCGAGGCGATGGCGCGCGGGTTGGTCGCCGCCCTCGGCACCGCCCCCGTTCCGCTCACCCCCACCCTGGGCCTGCGCACCCTCTCCACGGGCGGCCGTGTGGGCCTGCTGCTGAGCGGGCATCAGGACTTCGACCTTGGCGGGCACAAGGCGACCTTCATCGTCGGCGAGCCCTCGCTGTTCGTGACCGACAGCGACCGCGGACTCGGCGTGATGCTGTTCACCGACGGAGGCGGCACGCCGTCGCTGTCGCCCGAGCTGCGCCTGATCGGCTGTGGCCTCGGGCTGGCGGGCGCGGACGGCGCGCCGCTGGTCGACGCGGGCCCGGTGCGCCTGGGCGCGGTGCGGGCTTACCTCTTCGGCACCTTCGGGCTGGGCGGCGGCGGGTTCACCACGGGCGGGCTGGGAGCGGGCCTCGAGCTCGACGACGTGGGGCTGCCCGTCGCGCAGGCGGCGTCGGGCGGTTCCAACCCCGTGGTGGCCGGTCTCCTCGGTGCGGCGGGCGGTGCCACGCCGGGGGACGCGCAGCCGGTGGCGCCCGAGGTCAGCGTCGCGATCTGGGATCGGGGCGCCGGCGTCCAGCTCACGCTCGACGGCAAAGGGGGCCCGGTCTGGCTGCCGGTCGCGCGCGCGTTCGGACCCATCTTCGTCGACCAGGTGGGCGTGGCCCCCTCGACGGGACCGGCCCCGGGGCTGGAGCTGCTCATCGACGGCAGCGTCAGCCTGGGCGGGCTGCTGGTGCAGCTCGACGACCTGGCGCTGACGATCCCGTTCGCGTCGGTGGCCAAGCCCCACGACTGGACCGTCGATCTGGCGGGGTTGGGCGTCTCCTTCTCCGCCGCCAGCGTGGTCGTCTCGGGTGCCCTGCGGCGCGGCCCCGGCCCAACGCCGGAGTACGACGGCTTCCTGCTCGCGAAGGTCGGCGGCCGCTCGTTCTCGGTGGTCGGGTCGTTCGCCGAGCCCACCGATGCCGGCGGAAGTTATCCGTCCCTGTTCTTGTTCGCCGCGGTGCCCGTCCCGCTGGGCGGACCGCCCATGTGTTTCGTCACCGGCCTGGGCGCCGGCGGCGGCTACAACCGCGCGGTCGTGCCGCCCGCCCAGGTGACCGACGTCGAATCGTTCGTTCTCGTCGAGGCGATCGACGACGCCAGCCTGGCCGCCGACCCGGCGGCCGCGCTGGCGCGCATGGCCACCAGCATTCCCCCGCGGCGGGGCAGCGCGTTCCTGGCCGCGGGCGCGCGCTTCACGTCGTACGCCTTCGTGCATTCGACCGTGGTGGCCACCGTCGACATCGACCGCGGGGTCGAGGTGAACGTGCTGGGCGTCAGCCGCATGCAACTCCCCCCGCGCGGCACGCCCCTGGCCAACGTCGAGCTCGCGCTGCACGCGCGCTACAGCAGCGCGGAGAACATGCTGTCGGTGATCGCGCAGCTCACCGACGCGTCATGGATCATCGACAAGGACTGCCAGCTGACGGGCGGCTTCGCGCTGGCCATCTGGTTCGACGACTGGGACGCGGTGCTGACGCTGGGCGGGTATCACCCCGACTTCGTCAAGCCGGCCCGCTACCCCGACGTGCCCCGTCTGGGCTTCAACTGGCGCGTCTCGGACAGCATCGTCATCAAGGGCGAGAGCTACTTCGCGCTCACCAGCTCGTGCGTGATGGCGGGCGGGCGCCTGGAGGCCAGCTACGACGGCGGCAGCTTCCGCGCCTGGTTCACCACGCACACGGACATCCTGGTGTCGTGGGAGCCCACCCGCTACGACTTCGAGGTCGGCGTCAGCATCGGGGCCTCGTACACCCTCGAGGTCTGCTTCATCAAGTGCGTGCACGTGTCGTTCAGCGTGTCGATCGGCGCCGACCTGCGCCTGCGCGGGCCGGCGCTGCACGGCACGGTGACGGTCGACCTGGCGGTCGCGACGGTGACCTTCGATTTCGGCTCGGAGTCGCAGCGACCCGACTACCTGCCGGGGTGGAGCGAGTTCGCCGCCAAGTACCTCAGCGGCGGCGAGCCGGTGGCCGTGCGGGTCGAACGAGGCCTGCTGGCCGCCCGGACGGCCGGCGCGGCCCCCGACGGAACGCCGGGGCGGCCGTTCCTGCTGGCCGGCGAGCTGGCGCTGGTCACCGAGACGCGGATGCCGGCGGATCGGTTCTCGATCGGGGGCGGCGCGGCGGTCGGGGCGCCCGGCGCAGCGACGCTGGACCTGGCGCCGCTCGGCCCGGACGCCACCGCGATCCCGAGCACGCACGCCCTGACGCTCGAGGTGTATGACGGCGTCCAGTGGACCGAGGCTCCCATCGGCGACGCCCGGACGCCGGTCTCGCCGGTCATGGGAGCCGTGCCGGAGGGGACGTTCCGCTTCCGCGCCGACGATGACGACACGCCGGCGGCGCGCACGCTGCCGGCGGTGGTCGGCCTGCGGCTCGACGGCCACGCGCTGCCGGAGGGTGCCCGTCCGCCCTTCCCTCTCGTCGATCTGATCGCCGCCACGCAGCGCAGCCGGCCACTCCCGTTCGAGGCGCCGGGGCCCGATCGACAGGCACTGCTCGATCAGCTGGGCACGGCGGCCAGCGCGCTGGTGACGCTGGCCGCGGCGGCACCGACCGCGACTGTGAACGCAGCCGCGCGGCAGCTGCTGTCCGGCGCTCCGGCCGCCGTGGCGGCGCGCGCGGGCACCGGCCTGCCGCCCGCCGGGGTGCCGGGCGTCGGGCTCGCCAGCGTCGCGCGTCGGTCCGCGCCGCCCACCATCGCGCCGCTCGCCACCGGGCTCGCGCGCCGGGAACCGGGCCTCGGCACACCGCCGCCCCGCCCGGCGCCACCCGCTCCGGCGCCGGTTCTGGACGCGCCACGCCTGCGCGCCGCCCTGGGTGCGACACCCGCCCCGACGAAGGACGCGGCCCCCTGGCGGGCGACGCGCGTCTCGGCGGCCCTGGCCGCGGGCGCGGCCCGCGTGGCGCCCCCGGTCCCGGCGGCGGCGGTGATGGCGCGGCTGGCGCGCGTCGCGGCGGCGCAGGCACCCCAACCCACGCGAGCGGCGATCACCGGGCGCTCGTGGCAGACGGGCGAGCTCGGCGCGGCGGTGTCGGCGGCGGCGCGCGCGACGGCGCGCCAGCTCGAAGCGGACGTCACGGGCGCGGGCGTGACGCTCCCCTCGGGGGCCACGCACGTCTGGGACGTGCCGCCCGGCCCGCTCGTCGTCGCGGCCAGCGGGAGCGGCGCGCTGCGGCTGGTGTTCCTCGGGCCGGCAGGCGCCGTGCTGGCCGACCAGGAGCTGGTGCCGGGCGCGGGTGCGCGCGTCCAGGCGCCGGCCGGCACGCAGGCCGTCGCCGCCAGCTGCCTGGGTGTCGCGCCGCTGGCGAGCGTGGCACCGGCGCAGGGCGCTGTGACGGCGCGGACCGCCCCGCCGGGCGGCGTCGTCGCGACCGGATGGGAGCTGTCGGATCGGGCGGTCGCCGTCGGACCGTCGACCATCCTGGCGCGCGGCGCGACCCTGGCCCTCGGGCGCTCGCGTCCGGCCGGCACGCGCGCCGCCGCGCCGGGAACACGCCTGGTCGCCCTGGCCGACCGGCTGGTGGGGCCGGCGGCGGTGCAGACGACGCTCCCCGCCGGCACGCCGGTGGTGCTGGTGCTGCTCGACCAGCTCGACCCGACGGCCGCGGAGGGCGGCGACCTGCGCATCGCGGCCACGGGCGCCACGCTGTCGGGCCCCGTGGCGCGCGCGTCGGCCGGCAAGCGGCGCGCCTTGCTCTACGAAGCGACGGCCGCCCCGGACGGAAGCGCCGCCACGGCAGCCGTCGTGGTGTCGGTCGCCAGCGCCAGCGGATTCGCGGCGGCGGGCGTGATCGGCCTGGGCGGGCGCGCGGCCGACTGGACGGCGCGCCTCGGCGCCGGCATCCCCGACGGGCTCGTGCCCGACGACCCGCTGACGCCGGAAGGGGACGTCACGCTTCGCCTCATCGCCTCGGGAGGACCCGCATGAGCTCACCGGCACCCGGCACGCTGACCCTCTACGACGACGTGGAGCCGCCGCTGCAGGCCGGCGCCTACCGCGCCACCGCCACCACCACGGTGTCGGTGCGCGGCGCGGACCAGTCGCTGCAGAGCCAGCGCTACTTCCAGGTCGAATCACCGCGCTTCGCGCTGCCCCCCTCGGAGATCGTCGCCTGCTATCCGCCGCGCAACGGGCACGGCGCGTTTCATCTCAGCGTGCCGCACATCGTGCTCCGGCGCCGCACCCTGCCCTGGGAACGGGCGCTGGATCGGGGCGGCCGCATCCCGGCGCCCGCGCACGCGCCGAACGAGCAGGCGCCCCGGGGACGGACCCCCTGGATGGCGTTGCTGCTGCTGGACGACGGCGAGGGGCAGCTCCTTCAGAACGTCGCGCTGGAAGAGGTCGTGCCCGCCGACGTGTTCCAGCGCCTGGGCGCGCCGTCCGGGGTGCGTTGCGACGCGCTCGAGATCGAACGCCCGCTGCTCGCGTCGCTGCTGCCGTCGCTCGAGGAGGTGAGGCTGCTGGCGCACGCGCGGGAGGTGTCCTCCGACGGGCGCGCGCTGGACGCGGGGGACGGGTTCTATGCCGTCGTGATGGCCAACCGACTGCCTCAGGTGGGCGCGCGCCACCGTGTCTGCCTGGTGTCGCTCGAGGAACGCAGCGATCTGGTGGCCGCCAATCCCCCCGCGGTGGCGAGCGACGGCATCGTCAACGTCTCCATCGCGTCGGCGGGGCTGCTGGCCGTCGCCGTGGCGCCGCCCACCGGGATCCGCACGCGCGACCTGCGCGGGTTCCACATCCCGATCCGCCCGCTGGGCGCCGCGCGGCTGGTGGTGCTCACGAGCTGGACCTTCGAAGGCGGCGACGCGTCGTTCCCCGATCTGATGCGCGGCCTCGACGTGGGGTTGTTCGGGCTTCCGGCCGACGGCGGCGGGCCGCCGCTGGCGGACACCGGCCATCTGCCGATGACGCTGGAGGACCGCGCAGGCGTCACGCAGACGGTCTGGTACCGCAGCCCGCTCGTGCCGCAAGAGGTGGCGCGCGACACGGCCGGCCCGTATCACGCGGCGGATCAGGCGCGACGCGTGTCGCCGGAGACGGGCGCGGAGGACATCACCTACGCGGCGGCGTTCGAGGTCGGACGCCTGCTTTGCGCGGCCGACGCGCGCGCGGTGGCGGACCTCGCGCGCTGGCGGCGGCTGGGGCACCGGGAGGCGACGCGCGGCCGCACGCTGGACCAGGCGGCGGCCAGACTCTCGATGGACGCGGCGCTGGCCGCGGACCTGCCCACGGCGCCGGCGCCCGTGCTGGCGGTCGCGGCGCTGCAACGGACCGCCACCGCGGCCGTCCCGCGCGCGGACGTGTCGGGCCTGTCGGGCGTCAAGGTCGCCGGGCTCGACGCCGCCGCCGTGGCCGACGCCTGGGCGCTGGCCACGCCGGCCGCCAGCGCGGTCCTGGCGCCGCGGCCCATCACCGCCGCCGTCGCGACCACTCTCACCGGGGCGCCCACCGCCGCCCCGCCGCCGGCCGTGACGTCGGCGGCGGACGTGGAGTCCGCGGTGACGGAGGGGCTCGATCGTCTGGTCGAGGCGCACGACGCCCGGCTCGCCCCCGCACCCCGGAGGCGCCCGTGAGGCTGCCGGCGAGCGACGCGCGCGCCGCGCTGACCGGCCAGCTTCGCGCGGCGGGGCAAGTGCCGCCGGCCGCGGCGGGCGACGACGGGCCGCCCCCCTACGTCGAGTCCTTCCTGGCTCACCTGCGCCTGCTGATCGGCGTCCCGTACGAATACCTGGTGCCCGACCCGCGGCTGCTGCCGCGCGAGACGATGCGCTTCTTCTACCTGGACCGCTCGTTCGCCGACCGCGCCGTCGACGGCGCCATCGCGGTCGGCAAGGTGGGGACGCGCGAGCAGGCGCACCACCAGCAGCGCGACGCCGGCCTGCGCGCGCGCCTCGACGCCACCGAGCGCGTGGTGCGCGTGCTTCAGCGGGGCCTGGCCCCCTTTGCCGCGGCGGTCGCGGGCGCTCCGACGGCTCCGGCGGGCGTCATCACCGGTTTCATCCTCCGGTCGGCGGTCGTCTCCGGCTGGCCGGACATCGACGTGCGCGCGTTCGACAGCGTGGTTCCCGACGATGCGCCCGCCGACACGCTGGCCGCGCACGCGCTGCCGCTGTTGCGGCTCGAGCGCATCGCGCCCGCCGTTCTGCTGGCGCTCTTCGACGGCGTCCCCCGCCTGGTCTGGCTGGAGGAGCCGCTGCACGACGTGCCGTTTGGCCTGGCGGTCGATGCCAGGGGCCTGCGCCTCTTCAGCCGCCCCAACCTCACGCCGCCGTTCCGCGCGGGCGGCCGGCGCGTCTTGCACGTCGCCGCCCTGCGCCGGGCCCTGCTGCAAGCCGACACGACGCTTCCGGCCGACGCCGGCAGCGCCATCCTGGCCGAGTCCGTCCTGGGACGCGCCTACCGCCAGCGCTTCGAGGGGCGCGGCGCACGCCCCCCCACCGGCGGCTTCGTGCCCAGCGTCGCGGTCGCGGCGCGCGTGCAGGATCCGGGCCTCTCGACCCGCCTCGAGGATCTGTTGCGATGACGCGCCTCCTGGTCCCGGTCTCTCTCGACGTGCTGCTGGTCCGCGAGCCGGGCGCGCGCTTCGCCGACGCCGGGATGGCGGCGCCGACGGCCGACGGCCAGCGGCACCGCGATCTCTGGAAGGCGCCGTTCTCGGAGCTGTCCGAAGGGCGCGCGCGCGGCGCCTACCTGCACTGGGCGCTGCCCGACGCGCTGACCGCCGGCACGACCACGCCCGACGGTGGCGTGCAGTTCCACGCCATCCCGGATCGCTGGCTGGTGACGCGGCTCTCGCACTCCGCCACCGGGCGGCGTGCCGTACGCGGCTGGGTCCTGGAATCGGATCGCGCGGTCGCGCACCCGCTCGACGGCTGGCAGGAGAGCGGCGCGCCGGCGGCGGGCGTGGCGCCCCTGACCGCGCTGGGGCATGGCGACGTCGCCTGGGCCGCCTACTTCGACAACGTCGAGAACCGGCTGGCGTTCCACGACGATCTGGCCGACGTCCCGGCCGGACCGATCTCGTACCTCGTGTGCGGCTGGTATGCCTCGGCCACCCTGGATCCGCTGGCCGATCCGACGTTGACCACCCGGGCGGCGCTGCGGACGCGTCTGGGGGCGCTGCGGTGGTCCTTCGGGGGCCCGGCCGCGCAGGCGCCCGACGGCCAGCAGCCGAGCGGGACGCTCTACCACGGGGCCGCCGTGAACCTCTCCTGGCCGGCGGCCGCCACCGCTCCCGAGGTGGGCGGCCCGCCCCCCGCCAGCGCCGTGCGGGTGGTCGTGGGCAGCACCACGTGCGAGGCGCTGGCCACGCTGGTCGCGCGCGACGACGGCGAGGTGCGCGTGCTCGAGGCCGCCCAGCTCGGCGTGCTGACCGAGCTGGCCGAGCCCGATGGCCTGGCGCGCCTCGATACCGTCTTGCACGCGAGTGCGTTTGCCTCGCGGCCGGGCGGCGACGTCGTCGAGCAGGTCGAGCAGCCGCAAGCGCCGCCGGCGCCCCCCGCCGTTCCGGTGTCGCCGATCGTGGCGAGCGGGCTCTCCTCGCCGGTCGCCTCGCCCGTGTTGGCGACCGCGGCCGTCACCCGCGCGCCGGCTCGGGTGGGCGTGCGGCTCGCGGCCGAGATCGAGCCGCGGGTCTTCACGCTCCCCGATCGCGTGCGCGAGCTCGCGATCGCCGGCGCGACGCTGTCGGACACGCTGGGCTCGCTGCCGCCCGACGATTCCAGCCCGCCGGCGACCGGCCTGGTGGACGTGCACCGGGCGCTGCCTCGCTTCTTCTATCCCGCCGACCCGGTCGTCTTGATCGAGGGGGCGCGCCGCGCGTTCCGCCACGGCGGCGACGGGCGTTTCACCGCCGACGGCGAACTGGGTTGCCGGGTCGCCGCCGACGCGGTCGTGTCGATGTCGATGCTGGACCCGCGCACGGCCGGCGCGCGCGTCTCGGTGACCGGGGACGCGCTGGTCGATCGCGGCATCGGCAACCCGAACGTCCCGGCCGAGTGCGAGGCCCTGCTGCGCGAACTGGCGCTGCTCGATCCGGCGGCCGCGCCCCTCATCGCGCAGATCGCGGTGGGCCCGGCGGCGTCCGGCGCGCCGGCGGCGGTGCTCGCGCGCCGCGCCGAGGTGGAGCAGACGGCCTGGTGGGCGGCCCGGGATCTGCGCGTCGATCCGGCAGGCGTGCTGGGCCTGAGCGGGTTGGGCGGCACACTGCCGTCGCCCATCGCGGTCACGCCCCCTGCTCGCCCGTGGACGCCGCTGCACCTGGAATGGAGCGCCGTGTTCACCCCGTCGCCGCGCGGGGCGCGCGACTGGACACTGGGCGAGATCGACTTCGCTCCCGCGACGGCCAGCAGCGCTGGCGACGTGACGCAGACGTTCCAGGGACGCATGCTGCTCACCCCCGGCGCGGCGACCATCGCGGCCGGCACCGCCAGGACCACCATCCGCCGCGCCGTGCGCGTGGGCACGGCCGCGACGCTCGCCCCCGGGGTGGCCGCGCGGTTCGCGTCCGACGTGGCGGCCAAGCTGGACGCTCACCTGGGTGCGCTGGTCGCGTCGGGAGACGACGGCGGCCTGGACCTGGTGAGCGCGCTGGGCGCGATGGACATCCTCGGCGGCGCCCTCGATCCGCTCGACGCCGAGCTGCGCGGCGGGATCGGCTTCGACGAGCCCGAGCCCGTCCCCGCGCCGCGCGAGCCCAACTTCCCGCTGCGCGCCGGACAGCTTCGCCTCACGCGGTTGCGCCTGGTCGACTGCTTTGGCCAGTTCGTCGATCTGGTGGGGGGCGACACCGGCGCCGGCGCCGCGACTGTCACCGTGGGCGAAACCCTGCGCCTCGACGGCGCGCCCGACCAGATCGCCTTGCCGCCCCGGCTGACGGCGCCGGCGCGCCTGTGGCTGCGCTACAGCGACGGCGCGGGCGGCGAGGCCCTGGCCGGCCCGATCACCAGCCCGGTGGCCGGGTTCCTGCTGCCGAACCACCTGGACGCCGCGCTGGAGCTCTTCGACGCCAGCGGCACCAGCCGCGGCGAGCTGCGCGGGGCCGCAGACGGAGGCCTGTCGTTCGAGGCGGCGCCCGGCATCGCCACCACGCTCGGCCGGTCGCCGCTGGAGGCGCTGGGCAACCCGGCGCTGGCGGGCATCGTGCAAGGCCTGCTGGACTGGGGCGCCGCCGACGCGCGCGGCGACCGCGAGGAAGACGTGCTGACGGCGCTGCTGCGCCTGATCGACGCGCACCGCTGGTCGGTCGATCCGCAGGGACAGGGCGGCAACCAGGACCTCGGGCCACTGGTCGGCCGACCGATCGCGGTGCTGACGGCGCGGGCCTGGCTGGAGGTCGCCCCGCAAGACGCTGCGCGCCTGGCGGCGGCGGAGCTGCCGCTGCGCCTCGGCTCGGTCGCCCACCTTCAAGACGGCCTCTACGGCGTCTTCGCCGGCGGTGACTTCCGCGCGCTGCACGTGGCCGGGCCGGCGGCGGCCCTGGCGCGCGAGGTCGGCCCGGGCCGCGGCTACCTCCAGCAGGTGTCGCGCGTGGCCGACTTTCACGCACGCTTTGCCGACGACGTCCCGGACAGCGGCGACGGCGGCAGCCCCGTCGTCCATCCCTACATGGCGCGCGACGTTCCGATCCCCCTCGTCCCGGGCGAGACCGTGAACCTGGTGCTGCTGGTCGAGCCCTACGCGGAGGTGACCGCGACCACCGGCGTGCTGCCGCGCAAATCGATCGGCATGCGGCGCGAATGGCTCTCCGGCGCGCTGGCGCGCCTGGCGCCGACGTTTCGCTTCGGACCGGTGCTGGTCGACCCGGCCCAGGTGCGGCTGCCGGTCGCGCGCGGCGCCGCGGGCAGCTGGAGCTGGGCGCACCGTCTGGACGAGACCACCTGGTCCGAAGAGGCCATCGTCGACGCCGCCGGACAGACGGCCACCGCCACAGACCGGGTGACGGCCAGCGAAGGCTGGCTGCGCTTCCTGCCCAGCGAAGAGGACGGCCAGTGAGCGGCCCCTCTTGCTGGACCCCGCTCGGCCCTGCCTGCGTCCTGGATTTCGCACGATCGGGCGCGGTCGCCACCGGTCCGTTTCGGGCGCTGGCCTTCGATCCGAACGACGCCACCGGCCGGACGATCTACGCGGCGGCCGCCAGCGGCGGCGTCTGGAAGAGCGCCGACGAAGGCCTCACCTGGACGCCGATCGGCGACGCCATCTCCACCACGTCGGTGGGTGTCCTGGCCGTGGGATCGACGCCCGACCTCTCGAACACGGTGCTGCTGGCCGGAACCGGCGACGTGCAGCCCATCGAGGGGCTCCCCGGGCAGGGACCGGCCATTTCACGCGACGGCGGCGCTCACTGGGACAACGTCCAGACGCTGCCGGGACCCGTGCTGGTGCAGCACCCGCGCTTCCACGCCGCGGCGATGGTCTCCGGCCTCTCGGAGCAGATGTGGCTGGCGACCGACAGCGGCCTTCTGTGGGCGAGCGGCGGTCAGTCCAGCTGGCAGGCAGCCGTTCGCGCCAACGGCACCCCGCTGACCATCCCGTGGACGGCGGTGGTCATCAGCGAAGGCGCCGTGCTCGCGGCCGCCAGCGGGCAAGGGACGTCGCTGGCAGCCGACGGCGTCTACAGGATCCCGCTCGACGACTCGACCCCCAAGGCCGCCACGCTCATCGCCGGCACCCCGGACGCCCTCCCGGCCAGCGGGTCATCGTGGCAGATCGCGCTCGCGGTCGCGCCCTCCGACCGGCGCGTCGTGTACGCGGCGTTCATGAACATCGCCGGCGTCGTGAACGATCTGTTTCGGTCGTCGGACGGCGGGCTCACCTGGAACCGCCGCAACCCGCCGCTGGGGGTGGGCTTCCGGAACACCGACCAGCCGTTCCAGCTGGTCGTCCACCCGGCGGACCCGGACCGCCTCTACCTGCTCACGATGCACGTCGCGTGCAGCTTCGACGGCGGCACCACGGCCGAGGGCTGGGAGCAGGTCGCCTCCGAGCAACACGTGCTGCCTTGCGCCCTGGCCTTTTCCCCGGTCGCGCCGTACCACGCGTGGCTGGCGACCGACGAAGGGCTGTTCTTCTCCTCGTCCGAGGGGACGCGCGTGCGGGGCGGCGAGGCCGCGACCTGGCAGGCGCGCAATCGGGGGCTGGCGGCGCTGTCCCTGAACTCGGTGGCGCAACACCCGTCCGAGCGATCGATCCTGGTCGCGGCGGGCGTCGATCGGGGCGTGCTCCGCTACCGCAACCACCCGCTCTGGGAGACGGTGGCCATGGAGCGGACGGCCCGCGTGGCGATCGACGCGCTGGCGCCCCTGACCTGGTACGCAACCGGGTTCTTCAGCTCCATCGTTCGGCAATCGAAAGACGGTGGGAAGAAGTGGACCACCCTCTCCAAGGGCCTCGGCACGTCCGATCCGCTCGGTGTCTGTCCGCTGGCGCTCGATCCGTCGAACCGCGGCGTCGCCTACTTCGGGACCGTGCACGTCTACCGGCGCGACGACGCGCAGCCGGCGCTGGGCTGGGTGAAGATCGCCAGCCCGACCCGGACCCTCACCATCGGCTCGGACACCAGCACCAGCGTCTCGCCGCTGTCGGCAATCACGGTGGCCCCGTCCGATCCGAACACGATCTACGTCGGAACCGAGAGCGGCGCGCTCTTCCGGCTCGCCCTCAACGGCGCGACCAAGACCTGGGACGTCTTCTCACCGAAGACGCCGCCGTCGGGGAACGTCCTCAGCGGCGTGTCGAGCATCGCCGTCTCGTTTCAGGATCCCAGGACCGTCTATGCGACTTTTGGAACACCGCAGCTCGCCGTGCGGAACGGCGACCACGTCGGCGTCGACAACCGCCTGTGGCGATCCGACGACGGAGGCGACACCTGGACGCCGGTACCGATCCCGGTCTCGGGGGCGGATGTCTTCTTCCACAAGGTGATCGTCCATCCCGACGACCATCAACGCGTCTACGTCGGGACTGACCGTTACGTCTTCGCGGCGGGGCCGGACGCGGACTTCTCCCAGCTGTGGCACGACGTCACCGACAACCTGCCGCGCACGCCCGTGGCCGACCTTCTCATCTTCCCGCCCGCACCGGCCGGACCGGGGCAGCCGCCCGAGCGCGTGCTGCGAGCGGCGACGTTCGGGCGCGGTGTCTGGGAGCGCCCGCTGGCCGACATTGACGCCGGCCAGCCAGCCACCGTCTGCCTGGGCACGGACGTGTACGTGCGCGACAGTCTGGTCGACGCCGGACGCGGTCCCACCCCGCCCGACGTGGAGGACCCCCTGCGTGCGGGAAAGCACCTCAAGCCAGGCGACGCCATCGATCTGAAGGTCCAGCGGCTCGACGAAGACAATGAGGACGGTGAAGACGGCGACGAGAAGAGCTTCGCTGCCTTCGCGAGCAACGTGCAGTATCTCCCCGCCGACGACGCCACCGCCGATCCGGACTTCATCGGCTTCCAGCTCTTCCGGCGGGACGCCGTCCATGCCGGCCAGGAGACCCACGTCTTCCTGCAGGCTCACAACCGCGGCCCCGCGCCGGTCACCATGTCGGCGCGGGTGCTGTTTGCCCCGGCGTCCGTCGACGCGCCCCTGCCCGCCAACCCATTCGGCAACATCGCGGCCACCGAGGCCTGGCAGCCCATCGGCGACCGGCTCGAGACGGAGGTGCGGCCCGCCGAGCCCACCGTCTTCGTCTGGCGGGCGTGGCAGGCGCCGGCGGAGTTGAAGGATCACGTCAAGCTGGTCGGCGTGGTCGCGACCATCGACGAGCCCCTGACGATGGCGGCCTCGACGATCGAACAGCTCGCCCCGGCCAACAAACAGGTTCTGTTCCGCAACAGCCAGGTCATCCCCATCGAAACAGGCTTCTTCCGATGGTGGATGATCCCGGTTGCGCTGGGCGCCGCCGCCGGCATCACCGCCGCCGTCGTCTACCGCGGCGACATCTCCAGCTTCTTCCGCACCCTGCTCGGCGGAGGTCGCAAGGAGCCCCAGGACCGCTGAGCCCGCCGCCCGTGACGGCCCCTCTCGGTCAGGGCCGGCTGGCTCTCGCGCGCTTTCGTCGGGAGGCGATCAGGAAGCCAAACGCCGCCAGCAGAAGGCTGGACCCGAGCGGCCGGCCCGGGGACGAGCCGAGGGTGCAGCTGCAACCGGACGAACCGCCGGAATCACCGGGAGGCTGGGTCGTTCCACCGCTGGCGCTGTTCCCGCCGGTTGCCGTCGAGCCGCCGGTGCCGCCCGAGACGCCGCCGGAGCTGGACGCGCCGCCGGAGCCGGAGACCGAGCCGCCGCCCGCGCCGGTGGCTCCGCCGGTGCTGGCGTTGCCGCCGCTGCCGGTGCTGCCGCCGGAGCCCGACGTCGACGGGCGGCCGCCGGCGCCGCCGGAGCCCGAGGCTCCGCCGGTCGAGCCGGAGGTGCCGCCGGTGCGCGCGCCGCCGTTGCCGCCCTTGGACGAGGTGGCACCGCCCCCGCCGGCCGCGCCGCCCGCGCCCGTGCCACCAGCGCCGGAGCCGGCCGCGCCGCCGACGCCCGTCGTGCCGTAATCCTGGTCGAACGCCACCCCGTCGAACGGCAGCACCACGACCTTGCTGCCGTGGTTCGAGCCCTTCGGGATCGCGAAGTCCTTGTCCACGTCGGCCACGGCCAGGGTGATGTGGGTCGGGTGCCCG
>Ga0134125_10002043_pt1 | contig 24193 bp, 27 predicted proteins | sample KB31751_FD_96464 | JGI IMG/M metagenome (GOLD analysis project Ga0134125, IMG submission 96464) | Terrestrial soil microbial communities with excess Nitrogen fertilizer from Kellogg Biological Station, Michigan, USA - KB3-175-1 | ecosystem: Environmental > Terrestrial > Soil > Unclassified ...
GAAGTGGTCTCATAATTGGTGCCAAACTTTACGCGAATGGATCGTGTGCGGCTTTTTCCCCAGAAAAAGCCGCATCCAGCTCGCCCCAGGCGGCCTGCTGCGGCATGATGAGACCACTTCTAGAGCCGATTCATGGACGTTGTAACCCGCCCGGTCTCGTATGGGCTGTGGCGGATTGGCCAGGCGCTGTGTACACTGCGCGAAGTGAGCCCGGACCGAAGCCCGGAAGATGACGAGATTGACGAAGTCCGTCGCGAGGAACAGTCGCGAGGACGGTGGCCTTACGATAGCGCCGGACGGGCCGAGGCAAAGAGGAAGCGGGATGAGGCGCTTCACTGGATCGAGGACCTGATCCGGTCGGAAAGCGAGGAGGTAATTCGGGAGGCCCTTATCGGTCGCGGCTTCCGGGCTCTAGTCCCGTTTGCGCAGGGTGATGGTGCCGTTGGTGGTGGAGAGGCTGACGGGTTGGCCGCCGGGGGTGTTGGTGAAGTCGTTGCGGACGTCGCCGTTACGGACGTTGGCGTCGACCACCAGGCGGCTGGCGGCGGGAAGCTCTAGGGTGACGTCGGAGTCCTGATTGGTCACCGTGATGGGGCCGGTGGGGGCGGCGGTGGCGCTGAGACGGATGGAATCGTTGCGGGTGTGGACCTCGATCGGGCCGGTGAAGTCCTCGACCTCGACCGACTCGTTGCGGGTGCGGAGGGAGACGCCCGCGGCGTCGCGGATGGCGATGCGGCCCATGTCGTAGCTGAGCGAGCCGGGCAGGGCGGCAATGGCGAGGCCGGTGCGGGAGCTGTTGAAGTGCACGCCGCGGGGCAGGTTGCGGAAATTGAGCGAGCCCACGAACTCGCCCTCCAGGCGGGTGTCGCCGGTGACGTTGGAGATGGCGACATCGTCGCCGGAGCCGGAGACGCTGACGTTGCCGGTGATCTGGTCGAGGCTGACGCTGTCGTGTCCGGAGGCGACGGTGACGTTGCCGGTGACGTGGGAGGCGGTGATGGAGCCGTGGGTGGCCTGGAGCGAGAGGTCGGCGCCCCAATTGGGCACGGTAATGTCGCCATGCAGGAGCGTGACCCGCACCGCGGTGGCTGGCGGCAGGGTGAGGGTGAGGTCGGCTTCGACGGCGCCGTGTTCGTCGGCGCCGGCGGGCATGACCACCAGCTGTCCGTTGTCGACCACGAAGGCGGGCTGGGAGGACTGGAAGAGACGCTGGGCGGCGTCGCTGCCATCGGCGTGGACGGTGTCGTTGACGGCGGCGTGGGCCACGCCGGACGCGCCGGGCATTAAGGTCACGCTGCCGCGGTAGCCCTTCACCAGCACCGAGGAGCCGGGGGCGAGCGGGGAGTTGGCGGCGGCGGTGTAGTTAAAGCTTTGGAGGAACGGGTTCCAACCCTCGACGTTGACGCCCCAGTAGTTGGCCAAGCGGGAGTGGCCAAATCGATACGCCCCGCTGAAGGCGAGGCCGAAGACGCAGATCAGCACGACCACCAGGATTTCGCCCCCGGTCATGCCTGAGCGTCCGCGCGGCTGCTGCACGAAGTACTCCACCAGGCGGGTGAGGCCCCAGAGGATGAGCAGCACCGGCCAGTAATGGGCGATCCAGGCGGCGAGCGAGGCTTGCGGCAGGGAATGGCGGAACAGCACCAGCAGGCCGATGGCGATGAGCAGCAGCGGGACGAAGATGGAGCCGCGCAGAGTGTGGCGCCCGTCGGCGGGACGCGGCAGGATGTAGGCCACCAACTGCAAGACGCCGATCAGCAGGAGCAGGCCGCCCACCATGGCGGGGCCGTCGAAGGCGGCGAACGTCATGTGAGCGAACAGCAGGGCGCCGATCCCGATCAGCACCAGGGGTGCGAGGATGCGGTGGAATTGGCACCGGGCGCAGGGGCAGGGGGTGGACATGGCGAGGGTACGCGCCTCAGGCGATGGGAGTTCCGGTTCCCTTCTGTTTGAAGAAAAGGTAGACGCCGATGGCGATCAGCAGCAGGGGCCAGAGGAAGCGGGAAAAGTCGTAGTGAAAGAAGCCCAGGCTGTGCAGCAGGAAAATGGCGCCGATGACGATGAGGATGATGGCGGCGACGGGGGCGTTGACGGTGCCGGGACCGAGGTTGAAGATGTCGGTGGGGGTCTGGCCCGCCTGCATCTGCTTGGCGGTGCGGTACGAGTCGATCACCATGTAGAAGTAGAAGGCCGCGATGCAGAGGCCGGCGAAGGTGCCGATGGCGTCGCTATCGGCGGCGTTGGCCATGGCGATCAGGAAGGCGAAGATGACGACCTGGACGAAGGCCTTGAGGTACTGCCCGTTATAGATGGAGCCGACGCCGGGGATGAAGCCGAGCAGCAGGGAGATGCCCGGGTTGGGGGCGTGGGGGGAGACCATCGCCGGGGGCACGTACTGGGGCGCGGTGTAGGGCGAGGGCTCGAAGCCCGGAGCGGGCGCGGGCGCGGGCGCGGCGGCGGGAGCGCCCTGGCCGAGCGGGCGGGCGAGACACTCCTGGCAGTAGATCACGCCGTAGATCTCGCGCTGGTCCTCGGGGCAGAGGGGGCGGCCGCAGGTGCGGCAGTAGGCGGTGGCGGCGCGATCGGGGTGCAAATAGCAGTTCATTGCGATCTCCTCAAGGACAAGCAGGTCCCAGGTACAGCGAGAAAGGCGGCGGCAAGCAAGAGTTCGGGGGCGCCGGCGGGGGCGGCCTGGCTATGGTCGCGGCCGGCGGGTTGGGCCGGGGGCGGGGTGGTGTTTTGGCGCATTTGCCGCACCGCGGCTTCGATTTCGTAGACTACGCGCAGGTCGTGGTAGTAGCTGACGCCGCGCGCCCAGGTGCGCTCGACCTGGCGCTGGAGGCTGCTGCCGATGTGGTCGGGGCTGAGCGAGGCGATGGAGACCTGGCGCAGGTTGACTTGGGCGGCGTTGAGCAGCAGGGACACGGTAAAAACCGACATGGCGACGGCGAGGGCGAAGCGGGGCGAGCTGACGCCGGACCAGACGCGTCCCCAGGCGGCAAGCAGGCGGGTGCGGGGGGATTCGCGGCGCGCGGTTGCGGCGCGGATGGCGGCGAGCAGGCGGGGCGAGGGTTCCTGGCTGGGCAGGGCGCGCACCAGCGAGACGGCTTCGGCGACGCCGGCCAGCAGATCGGCGCAGGCGCGGCAGTCGGACAGATGCTGGCGCGCGGCCGCGGCCAACTCCAGGCGGAGGGTGCCGTCGCGGTAGTCGCTCAGCGCCGTTTCAAACTCGGCGCATCCCCAAGTGGGAATCTTCATAACAGCTCCGTTCGGCCGCCGCGGGCGTCGTCCCCGGTTCCGGGGGCGGCGCCGCGGCGCAGGCTGGGGCGCAACAAGCGCGCCAGTTCACAACGACCGCGGTTGATGCGGGATTTCACCGTGCCTTCGGGCAGGTGCAGCACCGCGGCTATTTCTTTGTAATCCAAATCCTGGAGGTCGCGCAAAATGACGGCCTCGCGCAACTCGGGGGAGAGGTGCAGGAGCGCGCGCTGGACGTGCTCGTGGACCTCGCGGCCCCAGACGGCGTGTTCGGCGCCGCGGCCGGGGGCGGGCAGGGGCATGGGAACCGATTCGCCCTCCTCGTTGACGGTTTCGATCGAATCGGTGCGGCGGTCGAGCTTGGTGCGGCGGTAATGATCGATTAAGAGATTGCGGGTGAGCGTGGTCAGCCAGGTGGAAAAGCTGCCCATCTCGGTACGATAGGTCCCCAGGCTGCGGTAGAGACGAATGAACACTTCCTGGGTGAGGTCGTCGGCATCCTCGGGTCGTCCGGTGAAGCGCAGGCAGAGGGTGTAGACGCGGCGGGAGTAGAGGCGGAGGACCTCCTCCCAGGCGGTGGTATCGCCTGCCAGGCAGCGCTTGACTAGAAGCCGGTCGTCCACCATGTCATCCCGATTGGGCCGGGCCGCCGCCACCGCCGGAGGAGGCACCCGACGCGAGGCCGGAGGGCGGCTCACGGGCAGCAGACTGGCCGCCAGCGGGGCTCCCGGCTTCGACGTACACCCTAGGGTAGCAGTGCTCACACCCTCAGTAACGAAAGGGACGGGGGTTTGGTTCGGCAAATGCCGCGGACGCCTCGCATATACTAGAACCACGCTAGATCAGCGCACCAGGACCGTGTTCCCCCCCTCATGACGAGCCGCAAGCGTATTCTGATCACCATCCTGGGGGTGGCGGTGGCGTTTCTGCTGGTCTGGCAGTTCCAGCACAGCCCGGAATGGCGGCACTTCAGCTGGCAGGCGGTGTGGACGGCCACGGCGGAGGCGCGGGGCGGGTTCATCGCGGCCTCGGTGGCCCTCATTTATATGAGCTATGTGCTGCGCGCCTGGCGCTGGGGCGCGCTGATGTCGCCCAAGGGGCGATTTTGGCCGGTGCTCAAGGGAACCGTGGTCGGCTTTACGGGAACGGCGCTGCTGGGACGGCCGGGGGAGCTGGTCCGTCCCTACTATATTGCCCGCAAGCACCGGGGCGACCTGTCGCCGCAGCTGGCGGTGTGGCTGCTGGAGCGGCTCTTCGACATGGCGGGGGTGGTGCTGCTGGTGGGGCTGGATCTGGCGCTCAGCCCGGGGGTGAAGGAGATTACCCGGGAAGGGGGCTACCAGGCGGCGTTCCAGCGGGCGGGATTGATCCTGAGCGCCGGGATCGTGGGGCTGATTGTCGCCCTGGTCATTTTTCACCGGCGGTCGCACAAGATCCTGGCCAAGTACGAGCTGCTCGAAGCCAAGCACCGGACGCGGCTGCGGCACCGGGTGGGGTACTTCCTGCACACGCTCGCCCAGGGCACACGCGGGCTGACGCGCAAACGGACGCTGGTGTCGGCGGTGGTCTACACCGTGCTGCTCTGGGTGGTCATCAGCGCGTCCATTTACATGGCGGTGCGGGCGTACCCCTCCATGTTGCCGGAGTTCAGCCTGTCGGAGGGGATCCTCCTTATGGGCCTGACAGCGATCGGCTCGGTGGCGCAGTTGCCGGCGGTGGGGGGCGGGTTCCAGGTGCTGACCATCTTCGGGCTGACCAAGCTGTTCGGGGCCGATAGCGCGGCGGCGACCAGCGCGGCGCTGATCATCTGGCTGGTATGCTTCTACGCCATCGCGCCGTTCGGGCTGGGAATCACCGCGCACGAGGGGATCTCGTGGCGCGGGATCGAGCACGCGTCGATCGAGGCGGAGGCGGTGGGGGAGGAACAGGGGTAGGCAGCGGCCGGAGCCGATACCGTGGGCCGGTGCCGGTACCTGTCAGGGATGGCCGAAGGGGTTGACAACCTCGATCGCGAAATAAAGTTGGTTCGGGTCTAGATCCTCGGACCAGATGCGGCGGCAGCCGGCATGCTCGGCGGCCGCGATGATCAAGCCATCGTAGAAGTGGATCCGGAATTTTCCGTGCGCTTCGGCCGCGCGCGCGACCAGGTCACTACGCCACGGGACCAAGGGGATGGGGCTGAGAGCATCCAGAATATCGGTGAATCGGACCGGGTCCGGCGGGCTGCGGACCTTGTGGAGAAGCACCGCGGCAAACTCGGCCAGCACCTGGGCCGAAATCCAGCACTGCCCCGCTACCGCCTTCTCCAGAAGTTTACGCGCAATCGGCGCCTTGATCGGGTCGTCGCCGTAGGCATACACGAGAACGTTGGTATCGAGGAATTCAGCGGCGTTCATGCAACTCGGCGCGTGTCCAGCGCTGGGCCGGCAGCTCGAAATGCGCCGCCGCGAAGCTGGCGCGGAGAGCCCGAAGCTGGCGGGCGCGGCGACCGTGGCACTCCTCCTCGGTCACGAGCTGTTCCAGATAGGCGCGGATCAAACCAGTCAGGCTGGCGTCGCGCTCCGCGGCGATTTTACGCACCGCCCGCACCAACCCATCGTCGAGCGTGAGGGTGACGTTCATGAAACCCATAATAAGGGATTCACGGGTTATGGGTCAACCGGTCAGTATTCGGCCTCTGGAAACCCGGTGCGATCGGCACGCTCTCGAGGATCGCTTCCCCATAAAGCTGCACCACGAGACACGGCAGGAGAGCGTGCTGTCGCTGGAAGTGGATGCGCACGGCGCGAAGCTCAAGGTGCACGAGCCAGCGGGCGATACGGTTCCATGGCGCTGCCGATGCGGCTAAATCCGGTCGCGGTAGCGGCGGCTGGCGCGCAGCACGGTGCCGTCGCGCAGCTCCACCCAGCGGTCGCCCGAGGCCAGCGCCCGGACCTCGCGGATGCGGTCGCGTGCCACCAGCGTCGACCGGTGAATGCGGGCAAACGCCGCCGGGTCCAGCTCGTGCTCCAGGGCGTCGAGCGTCTGCCGCACCAGGTGTGTGCGCGCGCCGACGTGCAAGGCCACGTAATCGCCCTCGGACTGGGCCCAGTCCAACTCCTCGGCCGACACCATCCGCGTGCGCTGTCCGGACTTGACCGCGATGCGGCTGGCGCCCCGCCGCCCCCGCAGCCGCCCGCGTGCGGTCGCCAGCGCGTCGGCAAAGCGGTCGTCGTGGATGGGCTTCAGCAAGTAATCCAAGGCGTGGATCTCGAACGCCCGCAGCGCGTGCTGGTCGTGCGCGGTGAGAAAGATCACCAAGGGCCGCCGCTCCACCGGCAGCCGCGCCCATACCTCGAACCCGTCCAGGTCCGGCATTTGCACGTCCAGAAACACCAAATCAGGCCGCGCGCGCGGGATCAGGCGCAGCGCTGATTCGCCGTTGTCGCACTCGCCGACAATCTCGACATCGGGCACCCCGCGCAGGCATACCCGCACCCCCCGCCGCGCCAGCGGCTCGTCGTCCACGATCACGACGCGCATGCCGCCTCCTGCGACCGCCGGGGCAGTGTCAATACCACCCGCCAGCGGTCGGGATCGCGCACATCGACCTCGACTGTCCCCGCATCGCCATAATGGGCGTGGACCCGCTCCCGCGTCGCCTCCAATCCCATGCCGGATCCGCCGAGGCCGCACTGCACACGCGGACGCGCGTTGTGGACTTCAATTGCCAGCCGGTCACCCTCGCGCCGCGCGCGCACCGCTATGTCGGCATGCGCGCTCAGCGCCGCCCCGTGACGCACCGCGTTCTCCACCAGCGGCTGCAGGATCAACACCGGCACACGCAACCCAGCGCACTCGGCCCCGCACTCCACCTGGAACTGGACCCTCCCGCCCAGCCGTACCTGCTCGATGGCCAAGTACTGCCGCGCCAGTTCCAACTCCTCCTCCAGCGCTACTTCCTCGCGCCGGCCCAACGCCAGCGTGCCGCGCAGGAAGTCACCCAGCAGGGCGATGGCCCGACGCGCTCCGGAGATGTCTCCTTCGCCCACCAGCGTCGCTATGCCGTTGAGGGTGTTGAACAGGAAGTGCGGCGTGATCTCGCGCCGCAGGGCTCGGAGTTCGGCCTCGCGGGCCAACGCCTCGACCTCAAGCAGCCGCCGCTCGCGCACATGCATGGCGCGCCACTGCACCGCGCCCACGTAGACCGCGCACCAGGCTCCGAGCAGCACACATGCGCCGAGCGCATCACCCAACCCCGCTTGTAGCAGGCGCCAACCCAGCGGGTAAGGCGCCGCCGCGCCCAGAAGCAGGCTCTGCGCCGCAAAGGCTCCGACTGCGATCAGCCATCCCAACCCGTAACAGGCCACCACCAGCGCCGGCGCGCTGCGGCTCCAGCGCCGGCCGCCTGCCATCGCGCGGTCACACAGCCGCCGCAGGGGCCAGCCGGCGGCGAACCCGAGCACGCAGTAGGGAGCAAAATAGGCGGCATAGCGCCGGCCGGCGTGCAGCGGCAGTCCGTTGAGCACGCTGATCAGGCCGAAGAGCAGCCAACCGGCAGCCTGCCATCGCCCGAAATGTTCGTTGCTCAGATTCTGGTCTGCGCTCACACGATGTCCAGCGTACCGTATTCAGCGCCGGCGGGTTGTACCGGCCGCCACCGCCGGGCCGCAATTTCCCACCGGTGGCCGCAACCTGCTTGCGCCCCGCCACCTGGCGCCCCTAGTTTGGAACGCATGACTTCCTTGCTCAACCGTTTACCGCTGTTCGGTGCCATAGCTCTCTATGGTAGTCTTGCCCTGGCTGCGCAAGCGCCCGTCACACAGTTCGCTCCCGGATTGATTCCTTCCATGGCAGTCTCCAACGCCGCGCCCGCCTTCAGCCCCGACGGCGGCACGGTCTACTTCTCCGCCACGCCCGCCGGAGCGAAATGCTGCACCCTCATGGTCTCCCGACAGGCGCAAGGCCATTGGTCGGCGCCGAAAGCGGCCAGCTTCTCGGGGCACTTTCGCGATCTCGAAGCCGCCTTCTCGCCCAGCGGGAAATTCCTTGTTTTCGCCTCGAACCGTCCCGACCGGCCGGGCGGCGCCCTCATGGACGGCCATTATAACGGCCAGGACTATCCCGGCAACGGCGGTCACCTCTGGCGGATTGCCCGTCGGGGCGCAGGCTGGGCCTCGCCCGAACCTCTACCCGCCTCCATCAATGCCAACCAGTCCGTGTTTAGTCCGGCACTCACCGCCGACAGCAGCCTTTATTTCATGCGCGCCGACGATGGCATCCACTTCCACATCTTCCGTTCCCAGTTCGCCCATGGCCACTATCAGACCCCGGTGCTTGCCAGCTTCAGCAAGACGCCATACGGCGACTTCGACCCCGCCGTCGCGCCCGACGAATCCTATTTGATCTTCTCCTCCGGCCGGCCGCCGGCGCCCAAGACCAGCGACCTGTTCATCATTTTCCGCACGGGCGGAGCATGGTCGGAACCGCTCGATTTGCGCACCGCGATCTCGCCCGACGTTCACGGCGTCGAGGCCCGGCTCTCCCCCGACGGCAACACACTGTACTTCGAGCATGCGACCGACGCAGCCCACCCCAACGCCGGGACAGCCATCTTCCGGGTGAGCATCCAAGCGGTGCTTGCCGCTCACGGTCGCCGGTAACCTTGCGGTGTGCGGTGCGCGAAGGGCGGGGGTAGGCGAGGGGTGGAGCGGCGTCAAACGCTTTGCTTTGACCTTTGCCGTTCTTGCAAGGTGCGGCGCAGGACCGGCAGCGCCGCCCGGTCCTTTTCCGTACCCAACTCTTCCTTGAGAGCGATGTAGGTTTGCAGATCGGGGACCCGGATCGAAAGCAGGACGCGCAGCAGGGAAACGAGCCTACCTTCCACGTTGGTGTGCCCGGGTTTGCTCCAGGTCGGCGAAGCGGTCGGTCACGAATTCCAGGCGTTGCGCCGGCGTGAGCGCCAGAAAACTGCGGATCGGGGTTAGTTCCACGCCTTCTTCAGAGTACTCGGTCAGATCCCACGACCCCACATTACTGCGGGGCTGCAGAAATGTCGCGGTAACGTTGCAAAGCCATGAGGAACGGTCAATGCGGCAACTACATCGAAATTGACTGTGCCGGTTGGGAAGGGCCTGCCCCAGAGTTGTTCCGCTTTCACTGGCGCAGGGTTCGGGGCAGGATCAGCCGTGTCCCACGCTTCTTTGATTGTTTTCAACAGCTTAGACCGAAAAATGGAACAGATTCCAGAGTTGTAGGACGGCGGCGAGGGCGGCGGGAACCTCGATATCGGCCACCTCGCGGCGGGCACGGACAGGAAAGACGGCGCCGGGGGGCACGGGGACGGGGTCGAAGGCGGGGATTTCTCCCAACGTGACGACGCGGGCTGCGACGGCGGCGGCAATGTGGGAGGGACCGGTGGGGTTGGTGACGACGACGCGGCAGAGGGCGAGCGCGGCGGCGAGTTGGGGGATGGAGAGTCCGCGCAGGGGTTCCACGCCGGAGAGGGCGAGCAGGGGGCGGAGCGCGGCTTCATTCTCCTCGGGGCCGAGGAAGACGGCGATGCGGGCGGGGACCTGTTGTTGGAATTCGTGGGCCAGGGCGGCGAAGTTGGCGGCGGGCCAGCGGCGGCCGGGGTGTCCGGCGCCCGGGCAGATGCCGAGGATGGGCGCCGCGGCGGAAGGGGCTAGGAGATCCGCGGCGCAGGCGGCAGCCTCGGGCGGGGGTGTGAGTCGGGGCACGCGGTCGGTGACGTTGATGCCGAGCGGTTCGAGGACGCGGCAGTAGCGATCAAGCAGGCGGGCGTCGGGATCGTCCGGCGGCGGCGGGTGGGTGATGAAGCGCGGCCAGGAGCGGGTGGGACGGAGCATGGCAACACGCTGGGGGATACCGGCGGCCCAGGCGAGCAGGTTGGTCTCCTTAAAGGAGTGCAGATCCACCGAGAGATCGAAGCGGGCATGGCGGAGGCGGGCGAGGAGCAGGGGGATCCCGCCGGCGGCACGGATCGGGGAGCGCTTCCAGGCGGCGCGGTCGGCGGCCCAGACGGGATCGAATCCGGCCAGGCGGAAGATGGCGTCGCCGCCGCGGGAGGCGAGCACGGTGAGCGCGGCCTCGGGATGGGCCTGGCGTAGGGCCAGCGCGGCGGGAAGCGCCATGACCGCATCGCCGAGCTGGCCGAAGTGAATGAGGAGGTGTTTCGCCCCCCCGGGGCTCATTCGCCCATCACCTTGACCACCACTCGCTTTTTGCGCTGGCCGTCGAACTCGGCGTAATAGATCTGCTGCCAGGGGCCGAAGTCGAGCCGTCCGGCGGTGATGGGGACGATGACCTCGTGATGCACCAGCAGGCTCTTGAGGTGGGAGTCGCCATTGCTCTCGCCGGTGCGGTGATGGCGGTAGTCGGCGCGGAAGGGGGCGAGGTGCTCGAGCCACTGGTCAATGTCGGCGAGCAGGCCGTCCTCGGCGTCGTTGACCCAAACGCCGGCGGTGATGTGCATGGCGGAGACCAGGACCATGCCCTCCTTGACGCCCGAGGCGGTAACCTCGGCGGCGACGCGGTCGGTGATGTTGATGTACTCGCGGTGCTTGGATGTCTGGAAGGTGAAGTAGGCGGTATGGGTCTTCATGGGTGGCTCCAGTCACATCAACGAGAGACCACCGTCCACGACCAGCACCTGTCCGGTGAGGAAGGGGTTGCAGGTGGCGAGGTAGCGGACGGCGCCGGCCACGTCCTCGGGGGTGCCGGCGCGCTGGAGCGGGGTGCGGTCGCGCATGGCGGCTTCCCAGGGGGTGAGTTCGGGGCCAAAGACGATCAGGCCGGGGGCGACGGCGTTGACCTGGATCTCGGGGGCGAGGGCGCGGGCCATGGCGCGGGTGAGATGGCTGAGGCCGGCTTTCGAGGCGCAGTAGTGCGCGTGGGTGGGGAAGGCGCGGATGGCGCCCACCGAGGTCAGGTGCACGATGCGGCCGCCGGCGGCGCGGCGGAGGTGGGGTACCGCCTCGCGGCTGACGCGGAAGGGGGCGGAGAGGTTGGTGGCCAGCATGTCGTCCCACTGCTGGTCGGTGATGGCGTCGAAGTCGGCGGCCTCATAGCGGCCGACATTATTGACCAGCACGTCGAGGCGCCCGAACGCGGCGACGGTGGCGGCGACGAGGGCCGGGGCGGCTTCGGGGTGGCGCAGGTCGGCGGCGAAGGCGTGGACGCGGGCGCCGCGGGCGCGGAGTTCCTCGGTGGTGAGGCGGGCCTCGGCCTCGGAGCCGCGGTAGGAGAAGGCGATGGCGGCGCCGGCGTCGGCCAGGGCGAGGGCGATGGAGCGCCCGATGCGGCGGGCGGCGCCGGTGATGAGGGCGGTCTTGCCCTCCAGGGGGCGGGAAACAGGCACGTAGCTATGCTACCGCGCGTGCGGGGACGCAATGCCGGGTGGAGGAGGCCGGCCTTTATGATGCGTGACGCAGGTTGCCCGGGGGCATTCGGTATGCGGTATGATGCGTTTCGGCCTTGAACATGAATTCCGCCATTTCTCCGGCGCGGCAAAGCTACGCGCGCTACCTTCCCTGGCTGCTGGCGCTGTTTGCCGGCAGCGGCGCCGCGGCGCTGATTTACGAAATCGTTTGGTACCAGATGCTGGAGCTGGTGATCGGCTCGACCGCCGTGTCGCTCGGGGTGCTGCTCGCGACCTTTATGGGTGGGCTGTGCATCGGCAGCATCGCGCTGCCGCGCTGGCTGAAGAAGCGGGAGATTCATCCACTGCGGGTGTACGCCGGGCTGGAGTTCTCCACCGGGGTGCTGGGGCTCGCGGTGTTGTGGCTGCTGCCGCTGGTGGACCGGGTCTACGTGGCGGCGGCGGCGCACGGGCTGCCTTCGATGCTGCTGCGCGGGCTGATCTGCGCCTTGAGCCTGCTGCCGCCGACCATATTGATGGGGGCGTCGCTGCCGGCGATCGTGGGCTGGATCGAGACCTCGCCGCGCGGGGTGGCGTGGTGGGGGCTGCTGTATGGGGGCAACATCGCTGGCGCGGTGCTGGGGTGCCTGGCGGCGGGATTCTACTTCCTGCGGGTGTTCGACCTGGCGGTCACGACCTATGTCGCGGTGGCGATCAACCTGGCGGTGGCGGGGCTGAGTTTGCTGGTGGCGAAGCGCACGCCTCCCACGGCGGCCCTGGAGGATAAGGTTCCGGCGGTAGCGGCGCCGGCCGGAGTGGCGCGCGCGGCGTGGCCGGTGTACGTGACGATTGGGCTCTCGGGGTTCGCGGCGCTCGGGGCCGAGGTGGTGTGGACGCGGCTGTTGGGACTGTTGCTGGGCGCGACGGTGTACACCTTCTCGCTGATCCTGGCGGTGTTCCTGATCGGCTTGGGGATTGGCAGCGGGCTCGGCGCGGCGGCGGGACGGCGGATGCGTCCCCGGCTGGCGCTGGGGGCGTGCCAGCTGGGGTTGGCGTTCACGGTGGCGTGGGCGGCGTGGATGCTGGGGGATTCGCTGCCCTACTGGCCGATCAACCCGCTGCTCTCGACCAGCCCCTGGTACATTTTCCAAATTGATATCGTGCGCTGCCTGTGGACCATTCTGCCGGCGGCGGTGCTATGGGGCGCGAGCTTTCCGCTGGCGCTGGCGGCGGGGGCGAAGCCGGGCGACGACGCCGGACGGCGGGTGGGCGAGATCTATGCCGCCAACACGCTGGGAGCGATCTTTGGGGCGCTGAGCTTCAGCTTGACGCTGATTCCCTGGGTGGGGACGCGGGCGTGCGAGTCCATCCTGATCGCGGTGTCGGCGGTGAGCGCGCTGTTCGTGCTGGGCGAGCTGCTGGAGCCGGTGCGGTGGCGTCCGGTGGTTGCGGCCGCGGCGGCGGTGGTCGTGGCGGCGGTGCTGACGGTGAACGCGCCGGGGGTGCCGGGCGAGCTGATCGCCTACGGGCGGCGGATCGCGATCTCGGCGGGGCAGTCAAAGATTTTGTACACCGGGGAGGGGCGGAACTCCTCGATCGCGGTATCGGAGTGGAACGACGGCGCGATTCAGTTCCACGTGAGCGGCAAGGTGGAGGCCTCGACCGAGCCGTTTGATATGAAGCTGCAGCGGATGCTGGGGCATCTGCCGGCGCTGTTTCATCCCAACCTGAAATCGGTGCTGGTGGTGGGCTTCGGTGCGGGCGTAACGGCGGGCTCGTTCACGCTGTACCCGACCGTGCAGCACATCCAGATCTGCGAGATGGAGCCGCTGATTCCGCCCACCTCGACCGAGTACTTCCGCGAGCAGAACTACGACGTGATGCACGACCCGCGCACGCAGATCACCTACGACGACGCGCGGCACTTTGTGCTGACCACGCCGCAGCACTTCGACCTGATTACCTCGGACCCGATCCATCCCTGGGTGAAGGGGAGCGCGACGCTGTATTCAAAGGAGTACTTCCAGATGGTGCGCGACCACCTCAATCCGGGCGGGGTGGTGACGCAGTGGGTGCCGCTGTACGAGAGCAGCCCGGAGGTGGTGAAGAGCGAGATCGCCACCTTCTTCGACGTGTTTCCCAACGGCTCGATCTGGGCGAACACGATTGACGGGGGCGGCTACGACGTGTTCCTGCTGGGTTCGAATGGGCCGATTCAGGTGAACGTGGACGCGCTGCAGCAAAAGCTGAGCTCGCCGGAGTACGCCAAGGTGGCCGCCTCGCTGCGCGAGGTCGGGGTCGGATCGGCGGATGAGCTGCTCTCGACCTACGCCGGGCAGCAGAGCGACCTGGCTCCGTGGCTGCAGAACGCCGAGATCAACCGGGACGGAAACCTGCGGCTGCAGTACCTGGCTGGGCTGGCGCTCAACGTCAGCGAAGAGGGCGATATCTACAACGAGATGCTGCATTACCGGCGGTTCCCGCAGTGGATCACGGGCTCGCCGGAGGCGCTGGGACCGCTGCAGGTGGCGCTGCAACCGCGTTGATTATGCGACCGCCGAGGAGGACTTGGTATGGCGACGGGACAGGCGACGACGGAACGGCACTTACCCTGGCTGCTGGTACTCTTCGCGGGCAGCGGGTGTGCGGCGCTCATTTATGAGCTGGTCTGGTACCAGATGCTGCAACTGGCGATCGGCTCGCAGACGGTGTGCCTGGGGCTGCTGCTGGCGGCCTACATGGGCGGCCTCTGCCTGGGTTCCGTCGGCCTGCCGCGGTATCTCGACCGGTACGCGCGGCATCCGCTGAAGGTCTACGCGCAACTGGAACTGGCGACGGGTGCGCTGGCGCTGGCGCTGCTCTGGGTGATGCCCTGGGCGGAGCGCGCCTACTTCGCGGCCTCGGTGGACGGGACGGCCGGGCTGGTGCTGCGCGGGGTGCTGTGCGCGGTGTGTTTGGTGCCGCCGACGGTGCTGATGGGCGCGTCGCTGCCGGCGCTGGTGCGGTGGATCGAGGCGACGCCGGAGGGCGTGGCGCACTGGGGCTGGCTGTACGGGGCGAACATTGCCGGCGCCGTGCTGGGGTGCCTGGCGGCGGGGTTCTACCTGCTGCGGCTGTACGACATGTATACCGCGACGTATGTGGCAATCGCGGTGAACGTGCTGGTAGCGGGAGCGAGTTGGTGGTTGGCGTCGCGGAGCGCGGCGCCGCGTCCGCGGGCGGCGGCGGCTGTCCGGCCGCGGATTGCGGGGGCATGGCAGGTGTACCTGGCGATCGCGCTCTCGGGGGCGACGGCGCTGGGGGCCGAGGTGGTGTGGACGCGGCTGTTCGGGATGCTGCTGGGAGCGACGGTGTACGCCTTCTCGCTCATCCTGGCGGTGTTTCTGATCGGGCTTGGCCTGGGAAGCTGGATCGGGGCGGAGGCGAGCCGGAAAATGCGGGCGCGGGCGGCGCTGGGCTGGAGCCAGATCGCGCTGGCCTTCGGCATCGGTTGGACGGCGTGGATGATCGCCGACTCGCTGCCGTACTGGCCGATCAACCCGCAGCTGACCACCAGCCCGTGGTTCACCTTCCAGATTGATTTCGTGCGCTGCCTGTGGGCGATCCTGCCGGCGGCGGTGTTGTGGGGAGCGAGCTTCCCGCTGGCGCTGGCGGCGCTGGCGACGCCGGAGGAGGATCCCGGTCGCGTGGTGGGCGGCGTGTACGCGGCCAACACGCTGGGCGGCATCGCGGGAGCGCTGGCGGTGAGTTTATGGCTGGTCCCAACCATCGGCACGCAGAACTGCGAGCGCTGGATGGTGGTATTGGCGGGCGTGGCGGCAGGGTTGCTGCTGGTTCCGGAGGCGGTGGCGCGGCGCAGCAAGCTGGCTTGGGTCACGGCGGCGGCGGGTCTGGCGGCGGCCGCGCTGCTCACCGTGAGCGTGCATAAGATTCCGGGAGAGTTGATCGCCTATGGGCGGAAGATGGCGGTTTCGGAAGGGTACTCGCACGTGCTGACCACGGTGGAGGGGCGGAACTCGTCCATCGCGATCACGCGCTGGAACGACGGCGCCACCGAGGTGGACGTGAACGGCCACGTGGAAGCGACCACCGAACCCTACGACATGAAGCTGCAGCGGATGGTGGGGCACCTGCCGGCGCTGCTGCATCCCAACCCGCGCTCGGTGCTGGGGATCGGCTTCGGGGCGGGGGTGAGCGCGGGAACGTTTACGCGGTATCCCGGCATCGAGCGCATCACCATCTGCGAAATCGAACCCAAGATTCCGCCGACCTCGACGCAGTACTTCGCGGCGGCGGACTACGACGTGCGGGACAACGCGCGCACCCACATCGTGTTCGACGACGCGCGGCATTACATCATGACCACACACGACACCTTCGACGTGATCGCGAGCGATCCGCTGGACGTGTTCGTGAAGGGAACCGCGAGCATTTACTCGAAGGAGTACTTCGAGGCGGTGAAGCGCCACCTCAACCCGGGCGGGATGTTCACGCTCTATGTGCCGCTCTACGAGAGCGACGTGCGCACGGTGCAGAGCGAGCTGGCGACGTTCTTCGCGGTCTTTCCCGAGGGCACGGTGTGGGGCAATACCATCAACGGGCAGGGCTACGACTTGGTGCTGCTGGGACAGCAGGGGCCGCTGAAGATCAACCTGGACGAGGTGCAGCTGCGGCTGGAGCGCCCCGATTACGCGCCGGTGGCGGACTCGCTGGCGGGGATCGGGGTGAACTCGGCGGTGGACCTGTTTGCGACCTACGCCGGGAGCGCGCACGATCTGGCGCCGTGGACGCAGGGGGCACCGTTGAACCGCGACGCCGATCTGCGGCTGCAGTACCTGGGCGGGTGGGGAATCAACTCCACGCTGGACGACGTGATCTGGCGCCAGATGCTGAGCTACCGTCGCCCGCCGGTGGGGATCTTCAGCGGCCGCCCGGAGCGGGTGCAGCAGCTGATGAGCGCCGTCGCGCCGTAGGGGAATGCGGTGCCTGGGGTAGTGATAAAGTAGTAATATTCACTACTGAGGCCCCATGGAGATCATCGTTTCCGCGACCGAAGCCAACCGCAAGTTTTCGGAGATTTTGCGTGGAGTACGGGACGGCAGGAGCTATGTGATTACCAGCCATGGCGAGGCCGTAGCCCGGATTGTGCCCAGCCACTGGGATAACGCCGAACGCCGGCGCCGCGAGGCGGCGGGCCGGACTCTTTTGGAACATCTTCGGGCGCAGCCAATCATTGAGGTTGGCCCGCTGACTCGCGACGATGCCTATGACCAATCCTGAACCGCGAGCCGCCGTGACGAAGCAGGGAGCCTGCACGCAAGAGTCATGAGGATCGCTCTCGATGCGAACGTGCTGCTCTATGCGGAGGGCATCAACGGCAGGCAACGAGCGCCACAGGCGAGGGCGCTGGTCGCCCGGCTGTCAGCAGAGGACACCGTAATCGCCGTGCAAACGCTCGGCGAAGTCTACAACGTTCTGGTGCGCAAGGCGCACTTGCCTCGAGAGCAGGCGCGCGACGCGGTGCGGCATTGGCAAGCGCGCTTCCCGGTCGTGGATACCACGGCGGAGGTCACGTCCGAGGCGATTTCGCTGGCCGCCGCGCACGAAATCAACATTTGGGACGCCGTCCAAGTCGCCGTCGCGGCCAGCGCGGGTTGCACGATTCTCCTATCCGAAGATTTACAAGACGGGTTCATTTGGCGCGGTGTGGAAATTGTCAATCCGTTTTCGCAGGAGCGGCAAGCCTGGCTGGATGCGCTCCTCGACTGAATCGTTCGGAGCGAATTATGGGGCGCGGCGGAGACTGCGGCGGACCAGGAGCGCGGAGCCGAGGCCGACCAGGAGGACGACCGCGAGGATGCCGTTGATGCGGTTGGTGAGGGTGACGGCGCTGCGGACGGGCGGCAAGCGCGAGAGGGGTACGGCCACCAGGTTCATAAAGAGATAGACGCCGGCGCCGTAGAGCGGGCCGGAGATCAGCGGGCGGCGGAGGAGCACCGCGAAGCGCCGGGCGAGCCGGTAGAAGAGCACCACCCAAAAAATGGCAATGGCATAGTGCATGACCACGCCGAGGGCGACGGCGGCATAGCCGGCGTGCACGGCGGCGGCGGGGCCGAGGAGGCCGCTGGCGATATAGCGGAAGACCATGGCCGGAGTGATGTGGCGGACGGCGTTGTAGATGAGGTTGTCGCCGATGTCGAGCGAGCCGACGACGAGGCCGATGGCCAGCAAAGTTGCGGCGGAGAGCCGAGGCGCGGCCCGGCGGGCAGCGGGGGTGCTCATGGGGGGAAGCTTAGCGCAAGACGCCGGGGTGTGAAGCGTTGAGCTCCGCATGGCTGGCGAGCGGGACCGGACTGGCGGTAGAGCGCGTCAGGGTGGAGAGGACGGCTTCGAGGAGCGGGGTCATGTGGCGGAGCTGGCGGAGGCGGATGACGGCGTCCCAGAGGGGTTCGAAGCGTTTCCAGCCGGCGGCGTAGAAGAAGTGCTTGGCCTGGTGCTGGAGCGAGCCGTGGCGGAGCGAGGCGCGGGCGATGGCGCTCCAGGCGTAGAAATCCCTATAGGCGCGCCAGTAGCCAGTCTCGAGTTGTTCAGCCGTGAGGCGGGCGGGGCGGTAGACGACGTGACGGGTGTCGTAGAGGTCCCAGTCGCGGTGCAGGATGCGGCGGTCGCGCTCCATCTGCTGCCATAGGCGGGTTCCCGGGTACGGCGTCTGGATGTGGAAGGTGGCGGTGGTGACGCCGTGGGCGATGGCCCAGTCCACGGTGCGGGCGAAGACGTCGGGGCCGTCGTCATCCATGCCGAAGACGAAGCTGCCGTTGATCATGATGCCGAGGGAGTGGAGGCGGTCGGTGACGGCTTTGTAGTCGCGGCCGAGGTTCTGGCGCTTGTTGCTGCCGGCGAGGTTGGCGGGGGAGAGGGTCTCGAAGCCGACGAAGAGGCTGCGCAGGCCGGCCTCGGCGGCTTCCTCGATGAGGTTGCCGCGCAAGATGGAGTCGACGGTGGCGGCGCCCTGGAAGAGGCGGCCCATGCCGCGCATGCCGGAGAAGAGGGCGCTGGCGAAGGGGCGGTTGCCGAGCAGGTGGTCGTCGAGGAAGTAGAGGTGGCGGCCGGGAAGACGGGCGATCTCGGCGAGGGCCTCGTCCACGCGCTGGGTGTAGAAGCCGCGGCCGGCGGCGAAGAAAGCGTCTTTGTAGCAGAAGTCGCAGTGCTGGGGACAGCCGCGGGTGACCACGATGGAGTTGGGGACGAGATAGAGGCCGCGGCGGATAAGATCGCGGCGGATGGGGGGCACACGTTCCAGGGTGCGTCCCGCGGTCGAGGCGTAGCGGCGCTGGGGCGAGCCGGCGCGGAAATCGGCGAGGAATTGGGGGAAGGTCTGTTCGCCGGGGCCGAGGAAGATGGCGTCGGCGTGGGGCGCGGCTTCCTCGGGCAGGGCGGTGACGTGCAGGCCGCCGAGGACGACGAAGGCGCCGGCGGCGCGGTAGGCGTCGGCGAGGCGGTAGGCGCGGCCGGCGTTGGTGATGTAGACCTGGATGACGACGAGGTCGCAGCGTCCGGGTTCGGGCGGGCGGAGGCGCATCACGTGCTCGTCCTCGATCCAGGCTTCATCGCCGGGGTCGAGGTAAGCGGCGAGGGTGGCGAGACCGAGCGGCGGGAATAGGGAGTACTTGACCGGGCGGAACAGCGGGCTGGTGGCTTCCGTCAGCGCCGGCAGAATGAATTTCACTTGCAGCGGTTTCATGCCGTTTGCTCCGAGGCGGCTTCGGGCAGGGCGCCGAAGCGGCGCTGGCGGCGGGCGAAGGCGGCAAGGGCGCGGCGGAGGTGAGGGCGTCCGAAGTCGGGCCAGAGCGTACGGGTGAAGAGCAGTTCGGCGTAGGCGCACTCCCAGAGCAGGAAGTCGGAGAGGCGGCGTTCGGCCCCGGTGCGGATGAGCAGATCCACCGGTCCGGGTTCGCGTTCGAGCGAGCTGGCGATAAGGCGGGCCATGAGATCGCGGTTGGGAGCGACGTTGGGGGCCCAGCGCGAAGCCGCGGCCGCGGCGGCGCGGGCGATGTCGTCGCGGCCGGAGTAATCGACGGCGAGACGGAGCCAGAGACGGTCACCGGCGCGGGTGGCGGATTCGGCCGCGGCGACGGCGTCGAGCAGCGCGGCAGAGAGCCGATCGCGGCGGCCGATGAGAGAGCAGCGCACGCCGGCGCGGGCGAGGGGGCCGCGCTCGCTCTCGAGATAGGCGCGCAGGAGCTCGAAGATGGCGTTCACCTCGGGGGCGGGGCGGCGCCAGTTGTCGGCGGAAAAGACATAGAGGGTGAGGGTGGCGATGCCGAGGCGGGGGGCGGCCTCGACCACGCGGCGCACGGCGGCGATGCCGGCGAGGTGTCCGCGGGCGCGGGGCCAGGCGCGGGCGGCGGCCCAGCGTCCGTTGCCGTCCATGATGATGGCCAGGTGCGCGGGTGTTGGTTGTGATGAAAAAGTACTTTGCATCATAAAGTATCCAGGTAAAAAAAGGGGAGGTTCAGGCGGGAGCGTGCGGCAGCGCCGGGCGCGGGGCGCGGACGCGGGACTCGGACACCGGGCGGGTGACGGCGGCGGCGTCGGCGACGACCTGGGTCAACTGACGCAGGTACTCGGTGAAGCGCTCGCGGCCCTGGCGGGTGAGGCGGCAAAGGGTGCGGGGGCGGCGGCGCTCGAACTCCTTGGTGACGGCGATCAGCCCGGCCTGCTCCAGGACGGTGAGGTGGCGGCTGAGGTTGCCGTCGGTGAGGCCGCACAGGGACTTGAGGTCGTTGAAGGCGAGGCCCTGGGGATGGGCGGCGAGCGAGGTGACGATGCCGAGGCGGGCGCGCTCGTGCAGCACGCGGTCGAGGCCGGCGTATTCGAAACGCCCCGGGGTGGAGGAATCAGTGGAGGAATCAGAGGGTGGCATAGGGTTCTTCCGCCAGGGCGAGCCGGCGCGAGGCCTGCCACAGAATGACCGCGACCAGCGACTGGCCAACAAAGAAGGGGACGGCCATGAGCACGGGCGCAAACGCCAGCGGGCGATGGGACTGCGCCAGGCAGACCAGGCCGGTGGCGAGGTACCAGATGCCGGCGGCGAGGGTGGGGCGGGGGAGGAAACGGCAGGAGGCGAAGACGCCGAGGCTGAAGAACACCTGCCAGAGCCCGGGGAGCAGCGGGGCGGCCGAGGGCGCGGCGGCGAGGATGATCCAGGTAGCGAGCAGGCCGGCACCGGCGGCGGGGAGGAACTGTTCGATGGCGGCCTGGATCATCTCGCCGGCGAGGCCGTGATGGAGGCGGCGGGTGCGGGCCCAGGCTTCGGCGGCGATCAGGGCGGCGGCAAGGGCGGCGGCGGCGCTCCAATACAGGGCGTAGCCGGAGGGATCGCGTTGGGGCGCGGGAACGAGACGAGGCTGGAGGGCGGCGGCCAGCGCCGCCAGAAGCGCGGTGGCGAAGAGCGTCGCGGGGCCGTAGCCGCGGAACTGCGCGGCGCGGGCCATCTGGCCGCGGATGGCGGCAATGTCGGCGAGGGCGTGGTGCAAGTCGTCCATGTGCGGCCCTGGTCACTTTATACTGCAAAGTTGCTGGTGGCGTCAAGCGGCGGGGAGCGCGACTTCCCCTATAGTGGAGGCATGTTCTGCGATGCCATCGTTCGGGACACGAGCCGCCGTGGCGGCAAGGAAGGGAGCGGGGCGCAACCGGGTCGGCCGCTCATGAGCCAGTCGTTTGACCGGCGGGCGCTGTTGCAAGAGTTGCGCTCGCGGGGGGTACGGCTGACGGCGCAGCGGCGGGCGCTGGTGGAGGTAATCCAGGAGGCCACCGAGCACCTGGATGTGAACGGGCTGCTGGAGCGGGCGCGGGAGCGCGGCGTGGAGGTGGACCGGGCCACGGTGTACCGGACGGTGGACATGTTGAAGCGGCACGGGTTGGTGGACGAGCTCGACCTGATGCACCTGCAAGGGGAGAAGCATTATTACGAAGTCCGGACCCGGCGGGACCACATTCACCTGGCCTGCTTTCAGTGCGGGCGGATCGTGGAGTTGGCCACGCCCATGTTGGAGCGTCTGAAACTGGAGGTGGCGCGGTGCACCGGGTTTGAGCTGCGGGTAACGCGGCTGGAGGTGGGGGGAACGTGTCCGGAGTGCCGCCCCACCAAAGGTGGAGGACGAGGATAGCTTCAGGGGCTTGGCGGCCGGCGCGGTTGCGCGCTCCGGCAAGTGGACCACCGTAATAATGACCATCAAGGCCACCTGCCTGGCGGTGTTGGAGCACGTGCGGGTCTCCGGGCAACCGGTGATGGTGACGCGATTCGGCAAGCCGGTGGCGGAAATCGTTCCCCCATCCGGCGGCCGGAGGGCGCGCAAGCGCGAGGCGGGACGGCTGGCGCACACGGGACGGATCGTGGGCGACATTGTCGGGCCGGTCAGCGTGGATGAGGATTGGGACGCGCTGCGATGAAGCTGCGCTCGATACCCACATCTGGCTCTGGCGCGAGTTAGAGCCATCGCGCATGCGTGGCAGCATCGCGCGCGCCCTCGCCAACCCGAACAATGAACTGTGGCTGTCACCGGTGAGCGCGTGGGAATTGCTGTTGTTGGTGGAGCGCGGGCGAATCGAACTCGATCGCACGGTGGCCGAGTGGGTGAATCTCAGCATGGCCAACGAAGGCTATCGGACGGCGCCGTTGACGGTGGAGGTGGCTCTGGCCGCGGCCCAGGTGCAATTGGAACATTGTGACCCCGCCGACCGGTTGTTGGCGGCAACGGCCCGTAGTTACGATCTGGTACTGGTAACCACCGACGAGAGACTTGCCGGAGGCCGCGGGTATGCGCGCCTGCGTTGGCGCGGCGAGTCCGGAGCGGAGTAGCGGGCGGGTAGGCAGGAGTGGTGGCTCACGATCGCAACTGCCGGGAACTAGTGTAGTGCGTCACAGAGAATGACGTTTCATTTCGGGCGAAAGGGTGCGACTTTTCTTGGGGAAAAGTCGCATACGGGGCATTGGCATAATGCCTGCTATTTGTGACGCACTACTAGGGCGGCTCAGCGGCTGCCCGAATCGCGGCTGAAGACCTTGGCCAAGGGGAAGTTGGCGGGGAAGTTGGCGGGGAATTGACAATGCCCCCGGCTTTTAGGTACGATGCAAGAGTTCTAAAGAGGTCTCAGCGCCGCGAGCGGTGATCGCGGCATTCTGTGTCGAGCCTGGCCAGCGGTAGGGGCCCGGTTCTCCCCTCGCTCGCGTCCCCACGACGCTCCCGGTACCCAACTGGGATTATGTGGCGGACTGCCGGGGCGAAACGGAGCGGTCCTGGAGTTGCTCCAGCGACCGCGCAACGTCGCCGCGGGATCTTGTGGGATTGGACTACGGAAGGCAGACGGGAGAGTTGTCGGCGCCTGAGGGCCGGCGGCGCGCCCGATTTTGGCTGGCGATTCAACGAGAGAGATATGCCTACTTTCCATCAGTTGGTGCGTGCCGGGCGCGAGAAGACGCGCTACAAGACGGCTTCGCCGGCGCTGCAGGATTGTCCGCAGCGGCGCGGGGTCTGCACCCGTGTGTACACCCAGACGCCGAAGAAGCCGAACTCGGCCTTGCGCAAGGTGGCGCGCGTGCGGCTGACCAACGGGATCGAGGTCACGACCTACATTCCGGGCATTGGCCACAACCTGCAGGAGCACTCGATCGTGCTGATCCGCGGCGGGCGCGTGAAGGACCTGCCGGGGGTGCGCTACCACGTGGTGCGCGGGACTATGGACGCGGTCGGGGTGCAGAACCGCAAGCAGGCGCGCTCGAAGTACGGGGCCAAGCGGCCCAAGGCCTAGGCGGAAGAGGACAGCATGCCACGCAAGGGAACAACCGAAAAACGCGAGATCTCGCCGGACGCGATTCACGACTCCCGGCTGGTCGAGAAGTTCATTAACTCGATGATGTGGGACGGCAAGAAGTCCACCGCCCAGGCCATCTTCTACGGCGCCCTGGAGCGGGTGGCGGAGAAGGCGCCGGCGCCGAAGGCGACCGAGGGCAAGACGGGCGAGGGCGCGGCGCCGGAGAAGGAAGACGCGCTGAAGATCTTCAAGCGGGCGATCGAGAACGTGAAGCCGGTGGTGGAGGTGAAGTCGCGGCGCGTGGGCGGCGCCAACTACCAGGTGCCGATCGAGGTCAACAACACCCGCCGGGTGTCGCTGGCGGTGCGGTGGCTGGTGACCTTCGCCCGCACCCGCGGCGAAAAAGGCATGGTGGACAAGCTGGCCAACGAGATCCTGGACGCCGCCAACAACCGCGGCGGCGCGGTCAAGAAGCGCGAAGACGTGCACCGCATGGCCGAGGCCAACAAGGCCTTCGCCCATTACCGCTGGTAGAGATTCGATTCAGTAACCGGACATGCCCCGTACCACCTCACTCGCGAAGACCCGGAACATCGGCATCATGGCGCACATCGATGCCGGCAAGACCACGACCACCGAGCGCATTCTGTTCTACACCGGCATTACCCACCGCATTGGCGAAGTGCACGAGGGCACGGCCACGATGGACTGGATGGCGCAGGAGCAGGAGCGCGGTATTACCATCACCAGCGCCGCCACCAC
>Ga0134125_10002045_pt1 | contig 24177 bp, 23 predicted proteins | sample KB31751_FD_96464 | JGI IMG/M metagenome (GOLD analysis project Ga0134125, IMG submission 96464) | Terrestrial soil microbial communities with excess Nitrogen fertilizer from Kellogg Biological Station, Michigan, USA - KB3-175-1 | ecosystem: Environmental > Terrestrial > Soil > Unclassified ...
CCGAATCCCGTTCCGAGGGGCTGGCCGTCGGGGTCAGTGCGCCGCGGGCGGCGTTGACGGCCGGGTCCTGCGCGACGTGGGCACGCGAACCAGGTCAGGTCCGGAAGGAAGCAGCCTTAAGCGGATGCCGCGGGTGCCGCGGGGAAGCCCGGCCCGAGCCATAAGCGACGGACACGCCCGGTGACCAGATTTCGAAGGCGGGTGCACGGTCCATTTTCTTCGCCACCGGATCGGGGCGGGGCGCCGGGAAGGCGCACCCGCCCCGGCCGGCCGGCAGACTGCGGCCGATGCTGGACGAACGTTGGATCCGCTCCCTCCATGTCGAGTCGATGCGCCACGCCGATCTGCACGCGGAGCGCGAGGCGCACGTTCTCTTCCAGGCCTCGACGATCGGTGCCCTCCTGGACGGCTCCTTCGACGGCGACCTGACCTTCGCCGAGCTGGCCGAGCACGGCGACCTCGGGCTGGGGACGCTGAACGGCCTCGACGGGGAGATGATCGCGATCGACGGTGAGTTCCTCCGCGCCGACGTCGACGGCGACGTGACCGCGGTCGGGCCACAGGAGCGGACGCCGTTCGCGGTGGTCACCGAGTTCGAACCGACGATCGAGGGTGAGATCACCGCGGGGCTCGACCACGAATCGATCCTCGCCGCGCTCGACTCGATGGCGCGGCCGGGGACGTCCTCCTTCGCGGTCCGTCTCGACGGTCGCTTCGCCTCGGTCCGCGCGCGCTCGGTGCCGCGCCAGGCGCCGCCCTATCGGGCGCTCGCCGAGGTGGTCGCCGACCAGCACGTCTTCGAGCTCGCCGACGTCGAGGGATCGATGGTCGGCTTCCGCTTCCCCGCCTTCATCGAGGGGATCGAGGTGGCCGGCTACCACCTGCACTTCGTCGATTCGCAGCGCCGGCGGGGCGGCCACGTGCTCGGCTCGCGATCGGGTGGACCGCTGCGGGTGCGGATCGACCCCAGCGACGACCTCCACATCGAGCTGCCGCCCGCGGTCGACCTCGCCGACCCCGACCTGGCGGCCGCCACCCACGCCGCGATCGACTCGGTCGAGCGCGGCAGCTAGGGCCGGCGCTGTCGGCCGGACGGCAAAGGACGCGGCCATTTCGGAGGTGCCCAATCGCAACGGCTCCGCGCTCGGGCGCCTCAGCCGCAGCGGCTGTAGATGACCCAGCTCTCGTTGCTCGCCACTTCGTGGAAGCCTGCCGGCGGTTCGACTTCCTTGAAGTTGGTCTTGTCGTTCGGGTCGAGGATGTAGTTGTGGATCACGAACTCGCTCGCCGGCTGGACCCAGTAGCCGGCTTCGGCAAGCTTCCTCTGTTCTTCGGCCGAGACCGCCTCGCCGGCGCTGACGATGTCGGTCGGCCGCAGGTCGAGACCCCAGGCGAGCCGCGGCACAGCGCGGTGGTTGGGGACCGCGATCGGGCCGCAGGCGGGGGAGAAGGCGCCGTCGTCGACCAGGTCGGATAGGTCGTTCTCGATCCGACCCTGGTTGGTGAGGTCGGTGTGGACCTGGCGGTCGAGGTTCCACTGGTTGGGAAGCCAGACCAGCACCATCAGGAGGACGAGGCCGGCGAACACCTGCCACCAGACCCTCCATCTGTTCCCGCGGTCGAGGAAGCGCCAGCCGAGCAGGGCGAGGGCGAAGAAGATCGAGAGGATCGCTCCCGCCAGCATCGTGTAGCGGGCGATGATCGCGAGCCCCGCCGCGCCGAGGACGGCGAAGGCGAGCAGGGCGAGGACGACGGCGGCGAAGCCGAGGGCGGAGCGACGGGGCAGCAAGGTGATGCCGAGCACGAGGCCGCCGAAGCCGCCGACCATCCCCGGCCACTGCATCACTTCGCCAAGTCGCCGCGGCCCGTAGAGGACGAGGTCGACCGGCCCCGTCTGCCGCTTCAACGATTCGACCGTTTCCTGCGTCCCGGTCAGCGAGTAGAGCGGGTCCCCGGTGGTGACCGCGTCGAAGAGGACCCAGATGATCGGCCCGGCCAGCGCCAGCAGCGCCAGCCACCCGAGCTCCGCCGTCCCCCGCTCCCCCCGCCACCCCAATTCCCACCCGGCCACGGTGTTGATGGGCCGAAAACTTGCCTTATAGGCAAGTTTTCGGCCCATCAACACGGGGTTGGCGCGGCGGAGGTCGAATGCCAGCCAGAGCCAGTAGGCGATCGCGAAGCCCCAGGCCTCGGGGCGCAGCAGGCCCGCCGGGACGAGCAGGGCGAGGACCGGCCAGCCGGCTCGCGGCTTTCGCGCCTCGACGTAGAGCGCACCGAGGCAGAGGGCGATGTAGGGGAGGTCGACGTACGCGCGCAGGCCGTTGGAGAGGAACGGCGCCCGGGTGAGGACGATCACGGCGGCGAGCACCCCGACCCATCGGTCGAACCAGGTGGCCCCCAGCCGATAGACGAAATAGGCGATCAGACCGAGCGAGACGTAGGCGAGGACCATCGTCACCGTGATCGGCGCTTCGCCGAACGGCGAGGCGACCAGGCCGATGAAGTCGGTCAGCGGATGGGGCGTGGGAGGGAGGGCGGCGCCGTAGTCGGGGCTCATCCCGTGGGCCAGTTCGCGCCCCCAGACCAGCGCGTAGATCGTGTCGTAATTGGGGAAGCCGACCGGGAATACGATCAGCAGCACCGCGCTGACCACGGCGACCCAGGCGATCGGTGCGACCCATCTGGCGACCCTCGGTGGCACGGCGGCCAACCTACCGAGCGGCCCCGAGGGGCGCCCGCGAGCCGTGGATACACTGGCTGGACGCCCTTTATGAGCACCGAGTCCACGTCCCTTTACCGCCGCCACCGCCCCGGCTCCTTCGACGAGGTCGTCGGGCAGGCCCATGTCGTCCGCACGCTGCGCAACGCGGTGGAGCAGGACAAGGTCAACCACGCCTACCTGTTCGTCGGCTCGCGCGGGACCGGCAAGACCTCGATGGCGAAGATCCTCGCCCGCTCGCTGAACTGCGAACGGGGCGGTCCGACGGTGACGCCGTGCGGCGAATGCGAGTCCTGCGTGACGATCGCCGCGGGCAGCTCGATGGACGTGATCGAGATGGACGCCGCCTCGAACCGCTCGGTCGAGGACATCCGCGACCTGCGCGAGCGGGTCGCCTACGCGCCCTCCGGCGGCCGCTGGAAGGTCTACATCCTCGACGAGGCGCACATGCTCACCAAAGAGGCCTGGAACGCCTTCCTGAAGACGCTCGAGGAGCCGCCGCCGCACACCGTCTTCGTGCTCGCGACGACCGAGTCCCACAAGGTGATGCCGACGATCGCCGACCGCTGCCAGCGCTTCGACTTCCAGCGGCCCTCGCTCGAGCAGATCTCCGAGGTGCTGAACCGGGTCGCGACGAGCGAGTCGATCCGGGTCGAGGACGGAGCGGTGGCGATGATCGCCCGCTCCGCCCAGGGCAGCTTCCGCGACGCGCTCGGGACGCTCGACCAGCTGGTCGCCTTCGGCGGCGAGGACGTCGGGCTCGATGAGGTGCTGGAGATGCTCGGGGCGGCCGACGCCGACCTGCTCTTCGCGGCGGTCGACGCGGTCGCCGCCGCCGATCCGAAGGAGGTCCTGCTCGGGGTGGAGAAGATGGCGCGCTCCGGCCGCGACCCGTCGCAATTCGCCCGCGACCTGCTCGCCCACCTGCGGCACCTGCTGGTCACCCAGACGACCGGCGAGGTCCCGACCACCTTCGTCGTCACCGCCACCGACACCGCCCGGATCCAGCAGCAGGCGCAGGCGGTCGGTGCCGCCACCCTGGTCCGCACGATCGATGATCTCGCCACCGCCCTGACCGCGGTCCGCGAGGGCGACGACGCGCGCATGGCCGTCGAGATCGCGCTCCTGAAGGCCGCCCGTCCCGATCTCGACCCGTCCACCGAGGGCCTCCTCCGCCGCATCGAGCGCCTCGAGGCCCAGTTGGCCGGCAACGCCCCGCCGCCCGCGCCTACGCCTCCTGCGCCACAGCCCCCGGCTCCGGAACGCGCCCCCGCACCGACTCCTTCCACGCCCCATCCTTCAACGCCGGAACCCCAGGCGGCAGCGCCCGCGGCCCCGGCAGCCGAAGCGCCCACTCCCGAGCCGACCCCGGAGCCGCAGCCGCCCGCGCCTGAACCCTCGCCCAGCCAACCCCCCACGGTCCAGCCGCCCGCGCCCGAACCCTCGCCGCCGGCCGCCGACGCCCAGGACCTGGCCCAGGTCACCCGCATCTGGCCCTCGATCCTCGCCAAGCTCGACGAGAAGGCCCCGGCCCTGAAGGCGACCTTCGAGGGCGCCCGCCCCGTCGCCTTCGACGATGAGGGCCTGAAGATCGGCTTCCCGCCGGATCAGCCGTTCAACAAGCGCAAGGCCGAGTCGCCCGACCGCCGCCAGGAGCTGATCGACGCCTTCGTCGCGGTGACCGGCGAACCGGTCGCGCCGACCTACGTCCTGCTCGAGGAGGGTGAGGCCGCGCCCACCGCGCCACCCCCCGACACGCCGGCGCCGGGTAGCGGCGAGATCGACGAGGATGAGTTGCTGGAGCGACTGAAGAGCGAGTTCGACGCGGAGGAGGTCAGTTAAGTGGCACGAGGCGGACCCGGGGGCTTCGACGTGAATGCCCTGATGAAACAGGCCCAGCAGATGCAGGATCAGATGCTGCAGGCGCAGGAGAAACTGAAAGAGGAAACGGTCGAGGCGAGCGCCGGCGGCGGCATGGTCAAAGTGACGATCGGCGGTGACATGACCCTGCGGGCGATCGCCATCGATCCCGAAGCGGTCGACCCCGAGGACGTCGAGCTGCTCCAGGAGATGGTGCAGGCGGCGGTCAACGAGGGGCTGCGGGCAGCGCAGGACCTGGCCGGCTCGAAGATGGGCGACGCGACCGGCGGGCTCGGCGGCGGCCTCGGCGGGCTGCTCGGCTGAGCGGGCGGAGCGGCTGAGGAATTGAGCACCGAGGGCCCGGCACCGCTGGCGCGTCTGGTCGCCGAGCTCTCCCGCCTGCCCGGGATCGGTCAGCGGACCGCGCAGCGGCTCGCCTTCCACCTGTTGCGCGCGCCCGACGAAGAGGCCTTCGCGCTCGGCGCGGCGATCCGCGAAGTGAAGGAAAAAGTCGGACTTTGCGAAGAGTGCTTCAACCTCGCCGAGGGCCCACTTTGCCGGATCTGCGCCGATAACAACCGCGACCGGACGACGATCTGCGTGGTCGAGGAACCCGGCGACGTGATCCCGATCGAGCGCACCCACGAATACCGCGGCCTCTACCACGTGCTCGGCGGGGCGCTCTCGCCGATCGACGGGATCGACGCCGAGGATCTGAAGATCGCCGAGCTTCTCGTGCGTGTGGGCAGGGGAGATGTGAGCGAGGTGGTGCTCGCCACCAATCCGACCACGACCGGTGAGGCGACCGCCCTTCACATCGCCGAACGATTGCGCGGTCAGGCCACCGTCACCCGCCTGGCGAGCGGCCTCCCGGTCGGTGCCGACCTCGAGCACGCCGACGAGGTGACGCTTGGAAAGGCCCTCGCCGGACGCCGCAGCCTCGACTAGGCTGCGCGGGTGGCGGGGCGTGCGAGAGATCCAGAGGACGTAGGCGAGGCGACCGGCGAGCGGCTGGACCGCCCGGGCCGGATGGCGATCGAGGTCGCCGAACGGCACCGCTCGCTGCTGGCGACCCTGCGTGAAGAACTCGGCGCCGCCGCCGGGGCCCAATTCGCCGCCGCCGCCGAGCGGCTCGCCGAGGATTTCGGCGAGGTCACCGCGACCGCGGTCGAAGCCGCCTACGAGACAGTCCGCGAAGAGAGCCGCGCGGGAGGGACGGTGGAGTTCATCCGCGCCCCGCGCGAAGAGCTGCCGAGCCTCTACCGGCCCGGCCACATGCGTCGCCGGCTCGACCAGCTGATCGAGACCAACCGCCGCTACGGCCATCCCTTTGGCCTCGCCGTCTTCGACACCTCCGGCCCCGACACCAAAGAGGGAGTCGACGCCGAGATGGCGCTGGCGGTCGTCAGCGCGGCGCTGCGCGACAGCATCCGCATCGTCGACGAAGCCTTCCGGCTCGAGGAGGAGGCGATCTGCGTCCTCGCTCCCAACCTGCGCACGGTCGAAGGAATGCAGATGGCCGAGCGCCTGCTCACCCAGCTCGACGAGCTGGAGCGGGCGGGGGGCCTGCGGATCGCGGTCACCGCGGGTGTCGTCGCCTGCCCCGACCACGGCGCCGACGCCGATCAGCTTCTGCACAAAGCCGACGCGGCGATGTGGCGGGCACGGGCGGTGGGCCAGCCGGTGGGCGTCGGTGGGCTCGCCGAGCGCTCCTAGCCCCGCCTGGATCTTCTGCAAGATCGCTAACACTTTCGGCAAATCTGCCGATAACGGACGTAACCTGCGAATCCGCTGTCAAGATTCTGAACACTTATGCCGGGAATCCGCACCAATGCAGCCGCCGAAGTTCTGGGCGTCAGCCCCAACACCCTGAGGAGTTGGGAGCGGCGCTATGGCTTCCCGACCCCGAAGCGCACGGTCGGCAACCACCGCAACTACGACCTGATCGAGCTGCAGACCCTGCGCGACGCACTCGCTCAGACGGGGAACATCTCCTCCGCGGTGGCGCTCGCCCAGCAGCGCCAGGAGGCCCCGGTCGGTGACGACTCGCTGTTCGCCGCCTTCGAGAGCTTCGACGAGGCCGCCGCCGACCGCGCGATCGAGGAAAGCCTCGCCGTGCGGCCGCTGGAGCGGACGGTCGAGGAGCTGCTGCTCCCGGCGGTCGACCGGCTCGCCGCCGACCCCGGCGCGGAGGCCGAGCTCGAGTTCGCCGCCCGCTGGGCGACCGGCTGGCTGCATGGAGCCCGCCGCCTCGCCGCGGCCGCCTCGCGCCCGGCCGGGATCCTCCTGATCGACTCGAGCAAGGGGCTCGACGCCGAGGAGGTCCACACCCAGGCGCTCGACCTGGCGCTGCGGCGCGCCGGCTTCCGCGTCCTGGTGCTCTCCAACGAGCTCGGCGACGAGCGGCTGGAGCGGGCGCTCGGCGCGCTCGACCCGACCGCGATCGTCCTCTGCGGCCCCAACGCCGAGACCCGCGACGCGGTCGCCCTGGTCCGCAAGATCCGTGACCTCGGCTTCGTCGCCCCGCTCTTCGGTTTCCGCGCCACCGGCCTGATCGGTGCCGCCGTCCCTTCGGCCGGCGACTCGCCGAGCCAGGTCACCGGGATGCTGAACGCGGACCTCCGCCGCCGCGCCTCCCACGCGTTCGCCTAGTTAGCGCCCTTTTCGCTTTAGCGGCCGGTAGGAGGGGGTCGGAACTCCCTCCCCCTGAGCGCAAAACCCCCACGAGGCCCGGGGGCCTCGTGGGGGCTGGGACTGCCTGCGCCGTATGGCGCTGATCGATTCGCTCAGAGCGAGGCGATCGCGTTTTTGGCGGCCGTCACGACCACCTTCGGCAGCGGCGCGAAATCAAGCGCGGCGCCGTAGACCTGGCCCTTGGTGATGGCGTAGTTGAGGAACTGCTGGAGGAACCCCTTCTGCGGCGCGCTGTGAGGCACGATCGCGTAGGTGAAGGTCGAGATCGGGTAGGCACCCGAGGCCTTCTTCGGGGGGTTCGTGATGCTGACCGTGTTGCTGGCGGGCAGCGATTTGACGGTCGAGGCGGCTTCTTCGATGTTTTTCAGGTTCGGGAACTCGAAGTTGCCGGCCTTGTTTTCGACAGCGGCGACGCCGAGCGAGCCGGCGGCGATCAGGTAGGACGCGGAGATGTAGCCGATCGCGCCCGGGGTTTTCGTCACGGTCGAGGTGATCCCGGCGTTGCCTTTGGCACCGACACCGGCTTTGAAGCCGACGGTGGTGGCGTAGCCGACTTCCGATTTCCAGGCGGGGCTGATCTTCGACAGGTAGTTGGTGAACGCGTAGGTGTCACCGGAGCCGTCCGAACGGTAGATCGGGGTGATCGTGAGGTTCGGGAGCTTGGCCTTCGGGTTCAGTTTGGCGATCTTCGGGTCGTTCCAGTTGGTGATCGTCCCGAAGTAGATGCCGGCGATGACCTTGCCGCTCAGGTTGATCTTCTTGAGGCCCGGGATGTTGAAGCCGAGGCCGGTGGCCGACAGCGCCCACGGAATCGTGACGCAGCCGCTGCAGGCAGCTTCCTGTTCGGGGGTCATCGGAGCGTCGGAGGCACCGAAGTCGACCGTGCCTTTGCTGATCGCTTTGATGCCTTCGCCGGAACCGACGGCGGAGTATTTGACCGGGATGCCTTCTTTGATTTCGAAGCCATTGATCCAGTTCGTCATCAGCGGAGCGACCAGCGTCGAACCTGCGCCGGAAAGGGCGGCCGAGGCGCTAGCGGTCGCGACGGCTGCCGTGCCTCCAACCGTTCCTCCGACCGCGATGAGGATTGCAAGCAACCTATTGCGAATCAAAAGCGTTTCCTTTCACAAGGGTGGGATTATCGGCGCGTAGGTTCTCCCCCTGGAAACGCGATTTTGTGTCATTCCCGTGAATAAATTTGGTTACAACTCCGTAACAGGACGGCTTACAGATATGTAACAAAGATGTGACAGCCACCGGGCGTCACATGGTGAGATGTTTCAATCTTGTGAAAATCGGTGCCAGGTGTGTTCGATACCGATTCGGCTGCTCTACATTGGCGCCGATGAGCGTCACCCCACCCGCCGGCACCGCGTCGCTGAAGCTGGCGCGATCGAACCGCCCGAGTCCCGTCCGCAAACGCGCCGACCGCTTCGGTGACGTCTCGCTGCGGCTGATCTGCCTGGGGGCGGCCGTCCTGGCGGGTGTCGTCCTGGTCTTGATCGCGAAGGAAGTATTCGAAGGTGCGCAGCCGTCGATCTCGCGTTACGGCCTCACCTTCATCACCAGTCAGGAATGGGCGCCGCCACTGGAAAAGTTCGGCGGCGAGGGTCTGATCCTCGGCACCCTGGTCACCTCGGCGATGGCGCTGGTGATCGGCGCCCCGGTGGCGATCTCGATCGGCATCTTCCTCGCGCTGCTGGCGCCCGCGGGAGTCCGCAACGTGATCTCGCCCCTGGTCGAAATGCTCGCTGCTATCCCCAGTGTGATCCTCGGCTTCTGGGGCGTGATCGTCTTCGGGCCGTTCGTCGCGGGCACGATCGAGCCGTTCCTGCACGACACGCTCGGCTTCATCCCGCTCTTCGGCGCGCCGCAGACGACCGGCGCCAGTGTGTTCACCGCCGGGCTGATCCTCACGATCATGGTGATCCCGATCATCGCCTCGGTCACGCGCGACCTCTTCATGGCGGTGCCGCGTGAGCTCCAGGACGGCGCCGCGGCCCTCGGTTCGACCCGCTGGGAGGTGATCCGCGGCGTCGTCCTGCCCAGCACCGTCTCGGGGATGATCGCCGCATCGCTGCTCGGCCTCGGCCGCGCCCTCGGCGAGGCGATCGCCGTCTCCCAGGTGATCGGCGGCGCCACCGAATCACACCTCTCGCTGTTCAAGACCGGTGGCACGCTCGCCTCGATCATCGCCCTGCAATTCCCCAGCGCGGTCTCGGCGATCCACACCTCCTCGCTCTACTACTGCGCCGCCTTGTTGCTGGTGATCGGGGTGGCCGCCAACCTTCTCGCCAGCTGGGTCGGGATGCGCTTCGGCCCAGCCGGAGGGGCGACTAGATGAGCCGCGAGAAGCAGCCCTTCGACCCGACCCAGCCGCTCGTGGCGACCGGCAACCTGCGTCGCCGGCATGCGACCAGCCGGGTCGCCCAGGGGCTCGCCATCGCCGCCGCGGTAGCCGCCGTGGCGGTACTGGTGATCGTCGTCTGGGCCGTCGTCAACCACGGCATCCAGGCGATCAGCTGGGACTTCATCACCAAGGGCGAACCGGACGGGATCGGCCCGAACCTGGTCGGCACCGGAATCATCGTCGGCATCGGCACCCTGATCGCGATGCCGATCGGCGTCCTCATCGCCCTCTTCCTCAGCGAGTACGCCGGACGCCGCGGCGTCCGCACCGTGCAGCTCCTGATGGACGTCATGAACGGCCTGCCGTCGATCATCATCGCCGTCTTCGTCTACATCCTGATCGTCGAACCGACCAAGCAGCAGTCGGGGCTGGCGGCCGGGATCGCGCTGTCGATCATCGAGGTGCCGCTGATCGCGCGCGGCACTCAGGAGGTGCTGAACCTGGTCCCCGGTGCGCAGCGCGAAGCCGCCGACGCGCTCGGCGTCGCCCGCTGGCGCAGCGTGCTGACGATCATCCTCCCGGCCGCGACCGGCGGGATCGTCACCGCGACCCTGCTCTCGGTGGCGCGCGCCGCCGGGGAGACGGCGCCGGTGCTGCTCCTCAGCTCGTTCGGCAAGGGGGACAGCTTCCACCTCAACCCGCTGGAAGAATTGCCGAACGTGCCGGTCAAAATCTTCCAGTTGTCGGAAGAAGCGAACCCGGAAGGCTTCACCAAAGCATGGGGCCTTTCCCTCGTCTTGATCGCGATCATCCTCGCCCTCGGCCTCAGCTCCCGCGCCCTCCTCAACCGCAGCAAGAGAAAGTTGAGCCGATGACCATCGACGACCAGACCTTCGGCCCTCCGCCCGTCGCCAACGGTAGGCCGCAGGCGCCCGGACGGGTGCGCATCCGCACCGAGCCGCCGCCCGGCGTGATCGGTCCCCCGGCCGCCACCGAGAGCGCCCCCGAGGCCCATGTCCACGTCGCCCCCGAGGCCGTCTTCGAGGCTGACGGGGTGGGCATCTTCTACGGCAGGAAACAGGCGCTGATCGACGTCACGATGCGGATGCGGCGGGGACAGGTGACCGCCCTGATCGGTCCTTCCGGCTGCGGCAAGACGACTTTCCTGCGCAGTCTCAACCGGATGAACGACCCGATTCCAGGTTTTCGCATCGACGGCCAGATCCGCTACCACGGCCACGACATCTACGGCTCCAACGTCGACACGGTCGAGGTGCGGCGACGGATCGGGATGGTCTTCCAGAAACCGAACCCCTTCCCGAAGTCGATCTTCGACAACGTTGCCTGGGCGCCGAAGAACCTCGGCATGCGCCAGGGGCTGAAGGAGCGGGTCGAGAAAGCACTACGCGGCGCCGCCCTCTGGGACGAGGTCAAAGACCGGCTCAAGGACTCGGCGCTCGGCCTCTCCGGCGGGCAGCAGCAGCGACTCTGCATCGCTCGCGCGATCGCGATCGAACCCGACGTGCTGCTCCTCGACGAGCCCGCTTCGGCCCTCGACCCGATCGCCACCGGGGCGATCGAGGACCTGATCCACAGCCTCAAAGGCCGCTTCACGATCGTCATCGTCACCCACAACATGCAGCAGGCGGCGCGCGTCGCCGACCGCACCGCGTTCTTCAGCCTCGAGACCCGGGGCGAGAGGCCGATCGGCACCCTGATCGAGTTCGACGAGACCGAGAAGATCTTCGGCTCCCCCCGCGACCCGCGCACGCGCGACTACGTCACCGGCCGCTTCGGCTGAGTCGAAGAACGCTCCCAACTCTTCAGCCTTCCCAACCACGGCTCCGTCCCTTCAGCTTCGAACCTCAAGACACGATCCGACCCACTCTGTGACCGGTGGTGAGAGAGTTCCGGCACCCTCCGAACGGCTTGTAACGAGGGCGGCGCAAACTCCCTTGGGCAGCCGCAGTGGCCGCCGCCCGAGTTTGAGAGAGGAGGGGCCGGAACTCCCTCCTTGCCAGCCCGTCCCTCTACCGCCGAAGAATCGTGTCGCCCGACACCTGCTCGAGCAGCGGCTTGCCGCACTGCCAGCAGAAGGTGGCCCCGCTCGAGTGGGGGGCGCCACAGGAGGGGCAGCTGCCTGCGGTCGCCGACTCCTCCATGCGAAGGATCCGTTCGACCTCGTTCAGTTCGGCGTCGGCGTCCTGCAGCTCGGCGGCCCGTTTGACCAGCACCTCGACCCGGATGCTGTTGCGGATCGCCATCTCGTAGGTGAGCCCGCCGAGGTCCCACTGCAGCTCCGCCACCCGGGCGACCAGCTGCTCGCGGCGTCGTCTGAGGTCGACGATGAACTCTTCGCCCTGGGATGAGGTGAGCGATCTGCCTGGGGGAGGGCCGCCGGCGCGGACGGTCCCGCCGGGAAGCGGGGCGGCCCGGACGCCGGGCGGCGCCACAGGTGGCGGGGCGCCGGGGGGCGGCGGCGATTTACTCACGCCGTTGGTGGGAGGCTTGGGATTCGATCCGGGAAGTCTCATCTGATCTGCGTTCCTGCTTCCTATTCGCCGAAGAAGTTGCCGGTGAATTCGCCGCTCTTGCTACAGCCCGCGGCGCCTTGTTCGCAGCTACCGCCGACTTTCTGTTCGGGTTCGGCGAGCTTCACGTCACCTTCGGTGTGGAGCACTTCTTCGGTCGCCGTGGAAGCGCCGTGCGAGCCGATTTCGGAGTTCTTTTCGGCTTTCGGCGTCGCCTTAGCGCTCTTCTTGCCGCCGCCCTTCGAGTCGCCTTTGCTCTTGCCGGAGTCGGCGGCGCTCGCGGTCGATTCGGCGGCGGCCGCCGTTTCGGCTGGTTCGCCGCCACCGCCACCGCCGCCGACTTCGATCACCTTGATCGGCGCTTCGGCGGCGGCATTGTCGGACGCGGCGTGGCCGGAGCGGCCGATCAGGAAACCGACTCCGATCGCCAGGACCAGCGTCGCGACACCCGCGATCAGGGCGGCGTTGGCGTTCATCCGAGGCGACGATCCGCCGCCCGGAGACGCCGGGGGAGGCGGGGGCGTGCCGCCGCCGGGCGGTGCGCCCAGCGACTCCATGAAGACGACCGCGTCCATGAACGGCAGGCGTGGCTCTCCCCGCCGGTGCCCGCAGTTGAGGCAGTAGCGCTGGTCGGCCGCCATCCGCGCGCCGCAGTTGGGGCAGGAGTCGTTGGCGCCGAAGGCGGCCATCGACGGCCCGACCGGATCGGTGGGCTGCTGCTGGGAGGGAGGCGTGGGGGGAGCCGGGGTCGCCGGCTCGGTTTGCTCAGGACCGGCACTCACGCGAGCATCATCAGAGGGCGCCCTGCCGGCGGTGTTTAAGAGTTGTGAATAGACGCCCGCGAGCCGCTTGGCGAGCGCATTCGGCTCGATGCAAAATCTTTACAAGGGCGCCGAGGCCGACCCAGATAATCGCGTCCGAAGGTGGCCGACCCGACTCATACCTGCACGGAGTGCGGCACTTCTCTGGCCCCCGACCAGCGCTACTGCCTGAACTGCGGGCACCGGCGCGGCGAGCTGCCGGGCCCGGTGGCGGGGACGGTCGGGGCGTCAGCGACGAAAGGCAACGGTCCGGGCGCGGCCGGCTCCGCCCAGGTGCCGAAGTCGAAGGATGGCGAGGAGGGCTGGTCCTGGATGCCCTCGCCGCAGGCGATCGCGATCGCGGTGATCGGGATGCTGGCGCTCGGCGTCGGCCTCGGCTCGGCGATGAGCGAAATCGCCAACTCGGCGCCGTTGCAGACGATCCTGCTCGAGTACCCGCACCACGCCGAAGAAGGGTCGCCTCCCGCCGAAGAACCGGTAGAGGAAGCCGAAGAAGAAGAAGCGTTCGCGGAGGCGCCGGTCGAAGAAACGGCGGTGCCGGAAGAAGTCTCGAGCCTCCCGGCGGTGCCGGAAGAAGCGCCCGCACTCCCCGAAGCAGCGGAAGAAGCGCCGGAAGAGGAATCCGCGCTCGAAAAATCGATCAGAGAATCGGAAGAAGAACAGGAAGCGCGAGAACTGGAAGAAGCCGAAGGGGCGCTGCCGGAAATCAAGCACGCCTGGCTGATCGTGCTCGGCGAAAACAGCTACGAAAACACCTACGGGGCCACCGCGGCGGCGCCGTACCTGACCCGGACGCTGCCGGGAAAAGGCCTCCTGATCCCCAACTACTACGGGGTCACCGCCGGCGTGCTCGCCAACGAGGTCGCGCTGCTGAGCGGCCAGGGCCCGACCCTGGAAACGGCCGCCAACTGCCCCCACTTCAGCGCGATCACCCCGGCCACCGTCTCCCTGACCGCCGAACAGATCGAAGGCGTCGGCTGCGCCTATCCGAAGACGGTCGAATCGCTGCCCACCCAGCTGGAAGAAAAGGAACTGGAATGGCGCGCCTACGTCGAGGGCATGGAAAACGGCGGCGCGATCGGCCAGCCGTGGCGATGCCGCAGGCCGACGGTCGGCGTCCCCGACCCCCCGGCGTCCCCGAGTGACCAGTACCTGAACTGGCGCAACCCGGTCGTCTACTTCAGCGCGATCGCCGAAGGCGAAGGATGCGAAAAGCATGACGTCGGCTTCGAAGTGCTGACCAAAGACCTGAAGGCGAAGACGAAGACGCCGGCGCTGTCGCTGATCTTCCCCGATGCCTGCCACTCAGGCGGGGAAGCCGAATGCGAACCGGGCGCCGCGACCGGCGCCCATGGCGCCGCCACGCTGCTGAAGACGCTGGTGCCGGCGATCATGCACTCGCCCGCCTACGAAGAAGGCGGCGGATTGATCATGATCACCTCCGCGCAGGCCCCGCAGGCGGGCGAACACCCCGACCCGAGCGCCTGCTGCCTGGCGCCGATCTACCCGAACCTGCCGCTGGTCGCGACCGCGACGACGCCCACCACGACACCGCCGCCGTCCACCCCGACCACCGAAACCGAAGAAGAAGAAGCGGCCCCGACGAAGTACACCGAAGAATCGGTGCTCGCCGTCGGGGGCGGCGGCAAGGTCGGGCTGTTGCTGATCTCGCCGCTGGTCGTCCCGGGCTCGGTCGAAGAACGCGAATACGCCAACCACTTCACCCTGCTGAAGACGCTGGAGCAGATGTTCGGGGTCGAACCGCTCGGCTACGCCGGCGAGGAAGAAGTGCCGACGCTGAGCCCGGAACTCTTCGTCGAAGAAGAATCGAAGGAAGAAGAAGATGCCAAGAAGGCAGCGTTGAAGGAAGCCGAAGGCGGCGCCTAGGGCGTCGTCGGCCGGGCGGTTCAGGCCCGGGCGGGCTCGGCGTCGCCCGCCTCGGTGTCGCCCTCGCTGATCCCGAAACGTTCGTGGAGGCGGCGGAGGGGGGCGGGCGCCCACCAGTTCCACTTGCCGAGCAGCTCCATCAGCGCCGGCACCAGCAGCGCCCGGATGATCGAGGCGTCGATCAGTACCGCCAGCGCCGTGCCGACGCCGTTCTCCTTGATGAAGATGATCTTCGAGGTGGCGAAGGCGAGCATCGCGACGGCGAAGAGGACCGCGGCGGCGGTGACGATCCGACCGGTCCGCTCGAGCCCGATCGCGACGCTCTCGGAGTCGGAGGCGCCCGCGTCGCGGGCCTCCTTGATCCGCGAGAGCAGGAACACCGCGTAGTCGGTCGAGAGGCCGAAGGCGACCGCGAACATCAGGATCGGCATCGTCTGCTCGATCGCCCCCGGGCTCGAGTAGTCGAGCACTCCTTCCAGCCGGCCGTCCTGGAAGATCAGGACGAGGAGGCCGAAGACGGCGCTCAGGTTGAGCGCGTTCATCAGCAGCGACTTGATCGGCAGGACCACCGAGCCGGTCATCAGGAAGAGGATCACCAGGGTGGCGATGACGATGATCGCCAGCGCGATCGGCAGGTGGGAGGCGAGGCTCGCCTGGAAATCGACGAAGTCGGCCGAGCCGCCGCCGACCAGGGCGCTCGCCCCGCGACCCGGGACGGGGAGCGCCCGGATCGCCCGCGCGGTGTCCTGGCTGGCGTCGGAGGCGAAGGGGTGGCTGGAGATCGCTTCGATCGCGTAGACGTCGCCTTCGAGCCGCCGTGGCGGGGCGACCGAGGCGACGCCTTCGACCTTCGTCATCTCGGCCGCGAAGGCGCGCGCTCCGGCCGGCGTGCCGCCCGCGTAGGAGACGACGATCGGCGATTCGCGGTAGGGCGGGAATTCGGCGTTGATCCGCTCGTAGGCGGTCCGCGCACTGGCGTCCTTCGGCAGCACCGTGGCGTCGACGGTGTTGAACTTGATCCCCAGGAAGGGGAGGCCGAGCAGGATCAGGAAGGCGGCGGAGAGCGTCGCCACCGGGACCGGCCGGCGCATGACGAAGCGCGAGAGCCGGTACCAGAAGCCGCTCTCCGTCGGCCGCGCGTCGCGGTCGGCACGCCGCTTCAGGAACGCGGGCGCGCCCGCGTTCACGCGCGGCCCGAGCAGGGTGAGGATCGCGGGCAGGACGGTGAGCGAGATCAGCGCCGCGAAGAGGGCGACGAGCGCGCCGCCGAGCCCCATCGAGTAGAGGAAGCGCTGCGGGAAGACGAGCAGCGAGGCGAGCGCCGCGGCGACGGTCAGCGCGGAGAAGAAGACGGTGCGGCCCGAGGTCGCCAGCACCCGGCGCATCGCCGCCGCGCCGGGCCCGGAGCGGGCGATCTCCTCGCGGTAGCGGGAGACGACGAAAAGGCTGTAGTCGATCGCCAGGCCGAGCCCGAGCGCCGTGGTCAGGTTCAGGGCGAAGACCGAGATCGAGGCGAATTCGCTGGCGACGCGGAGGATGAAGAAGGTGCCGACGATCGCCAGGCCGCCGATCAGCAGCGGCAGGACCGAGGCGACGAGGCTGCGGAAGAAGAGCAGCGAGAGCAGGAAGAGGATCGGGAAGGCGAGCATCTCGGCGTGCTGGAGGTCCGTCTCGACCTGCTTGTTCACCTGTTCCTGGGCGACCGCCGGGCCGCCGGCGACGACGCCGGGGTGGGCGTTCAGCGTGTCGGCGATCTCGCCGCCGACATCCTGGGTCTGCTTGTCCCCGGTCGGCTTCAGGGTGACGACGAAGTACGTCGAGCGCCCGTCTTCGGAGACGAAGGCGCGCGAATGGGTGTCGTAATAGCCGATCGTCTGGTCGACTTCGGGGTTGCGGCGCACCTCGCGTTCGAGCGCCTCGACCCGGGCGCGGGTCGCGGGCCGGGCCACCGGCGCGCCTTCGACCAGGGCGACGACGTCGGGGAAGCGATAGCCCGCATCCTCCAGTTGGTCCTGCGCCTTGACCGACTCGGTCGCCGGGTCTTCGGCGCCGTAGGGATCGAGCCGGTCGGCGACGCCGCCGCCGACCACGGCGGCGAAGATCGCGAAGAGGACGGCGACGAACACGACCGTCCGCGCGCGGCGCTGGGCGAGGCGGGCGAGCGCCGCGAACATCAGGCGTCCGCCCCCTTCACGCCCGCTCGCTTGGCGATCTCGCCCTCGAGCCTCCGGCACCAGTCGGTGTACCACTCGAAGGATTCGATCCCGGCGTGCAGCACGAGCTTCGGGTAGGCGTCGGCGGATTTCGCTTTCGTCTCCCCCAACGCCCGCAGCCGGGCGGTCGCGGCTTCGTTGTACTCGCGCATGACGCGGACGATCTCCAGCGCCTCGCGCGGCTCGACGGCTTCGGCGAAGAACAGTTTCAGGAGCCCTTCGTCCCGCATCTCGAACGTCTCCGGTGGGAGGCGCAGCCACGCCTGCAACTCCAGCTCACCGTCGGCGGTGATCTCGTAGACGGTGCGGCGGCGGCCACCGGTCGGCTCCTCCGAGCCGACCACCAGCCCGGCCTCGGACAGGCGCTTCAGCTCGGGGTAGATCTGGCCGTAGCTGGCCGCCCAGAAGAAGCGGGTCGAGTTGTCGACGAGGGCCTTGATCTCGTAGCCGGACTTCGGCCCTTTGAAGAGCATCCCGAGAATCACGTAGGCGGTGGGACTGAACGAGTCCATGTCGCGGCGCAATATATCAGATAGATGTATCTGCGAGATGTACGAGGTCGAATCGCCTATCGTCACCCCCGGAACCGGCGAACTGACAGGAGGCGTTGATGCTCGACCAGAGCAAGATCGGCAAAGTCGTGGCGGAGCAGATGGAAGCAATCGAGGCCGACTACGGCGACGACTGCGAGATCGGCGACGTCTGCACGATCGTCGAGGTGATCGGCCCGCACGGCTCCCACGTCCGCGTCCGTTCCAGCGACATGCGCCCCCACAGCGGCCTCGGCCTGATCCGGATGGCCGAACAGGCGATGCTGGGGAACCTCGGCGGCAGCTAGGTCGTCTGCTGGTTGATCGGCGCGTCGCCGGCCAGCTCGGCCAGGAGCGCCGCGACGACGCCCGCCTCGAACTGCGTCCCGGCGTTCGCCCGCAGCTCCGCTTCCGCGTCGGTGAGGCTCATCGCCTTGCGGTAGCTGCGGTCCGAGGTCATCGCGTGGAAGGCGTCGCAGGTGGCGATCACCATCGCCCCGCGCGGGATCTGCTCGCCGCGCAGCCCGTCCGGGTAGCCGCCGCCGTCGTGGCGCTCGTGCGCCGAGCGGACCAGCGGCGCGACCGGGGCGAGGAAGGGGATCCGTTCCAGCATCCGCGCGCCGATCGCGGTGTGCTCGTCCATCCGCGCCCGCTCCTCGGAGTTCAGCGGACCGGGCTTACGAAGGATCTCGGCCGGGATGCCGATCTTGCCGACGTCGTGGAGCAGGGCGCCGTAGCGGAGGCGGTCGAGCTCGACCCCCTCGATCCCCAGCCGCGCGCCGACCGCGACCGCCAGCTCGGCGACCTCGTTGGCGTGGTTGGCGGTGTAGGAGTCCTGCATCTCGACCGCGTCGGAGATCACCCCGATCGTGGTGAGGAAGGCGTCCTCGAGTTCGCCGACCAACTGGCAGCGGTGGATCGCGGCGCCGATCTGGCCGGCGATCACGTGGGCCAGCAGCAGGTCTTCCTCGTCGAAGGCGCCGCGCTCGCGCTGCTCCAGGTTGAGCACGCCCCAGTTGGTCTCGGCGACGACGATCGGCAGCGAGAGCTCCGAGCCGGGGTCGGTCGGATCGCCGGCCCCCAGGTAGTCGGGGTCGCGGGCGGTGTCGTTGACCATCGCCGGCCGGCCCGAACGGGCGACCCGTCCGTTGATCCCGCGCTCGACCGGCTGCTCGACCGCCAGGAAGCCGCCCACCTGGTCGGCGAGCGGGCCGGCGGCGGCGACGACGCGGAGGACCCCGTCGGGGTCGAGCCGCTGGACCACCGCGAGGTAATAGGCGAAGGACTCGTGCAGGGTGCGGACCGCCTCACGGGCGACGTTCTCGACCGAGGCGGCACGGGAGAGCGAGGTTCCGAGCCGGCTCGCGACCAGGAGGCGGCCTCCCTCCGGGGCACTCGCGGATCGCTCCTCGGCGATCGGCATCTGACTGGTCTTCGGCTCCACTACCCGAGACTTATCGGCGACGAGATGTCAACTCTTGACTGCTCGCGACGGCAACCCTGAGCGGCTCTCTATCCTCGTATCCATGCCCGAGTCGGGAGCGGACATAATCGTGATGAAGTTCGGCGGCACCTCGGTCGCCGGACCGGACCAGATCAAGCGTGCCGCGGGCCGCATCGTCGCCGCCCGCGAAGCCGGCAAACGCGTCGTCGCGGTGCTCTCGGCGCGCGGCAAGACCACCGATGAACTGGTCGAGCAGGCGCACGAGATCTCCGAGCGGCCGGTCGCCCGCGAGATGGACATGCTGCTCTCCACCGGCGAGCGGATCTCCTGCGCGCTCTGCGCGATGGCGATCCACGACATGGGCCACGAGGCGATCTCGCTGACCGGCTCGCAGGCGGGGATCGTCACCGACTCCTCCCACACCAAGGCGCGGATCATCGACGTCCGCGCCGATCGCATCCGCCAGGCCTTGGAGCAGGACCGGATCGTCCTCGTCGCCGGCTTCCAGGGGGTCTCGACCGCGAGCCGCGACGTCACCACGCTGGGACGCGGCGGTTCCGACACCACGGCGGTGGCGCTGGCCGCCGCGCTCGAGGCCAGCGTCTGCGAGATCTACACCGACGTCGCCGGCGTCTTCACCGCCGACCCGCGGCTGGTCCCCGATGCCCGCAAGCTGTCCACGGTCTCCTTCGAGGAGATGCTCGAGATGTCGGCCTCGGGGGCCGGTGTGCTGCAGCTGCGCTCGGTCGAGTACGCCCGCAACCACGGGGTCCGGATCCACTGCCGCAGCAGCTTCGAGGACGGCCCCGGTACCCTCGTCATCTCGGAGGAAGACACCATGGAGCAACCTTTCGTCACCGCAGTCACCCATTCGAACGCCGAGGCGCGCGTGACGCTGCGCGGCGTCCGCGACGAGCCGGGCGTCGCCGGCCGCATCTTCAGCGCCCTGGCGGAGGCGAACGTCAACGTCGACGTGATCATCCAGAACGAGCCGGTGGGCGACGATCAGTTGGCCGACCTCTCCTTCACCGTCGATCGCGCCGATCTGGCGACCGCGCGCGACGTGATCGAGGGGCTCGACGGAGTCTCGCTGGAGATGCGGACCGACGAGGCGATCGGGAAGGTCTCGATCGTCGGCGCCGGCATGCGCTCGCACCCGGGCGTCGCCGCGAAAGTCTTCCAGGTGCTCGGCGACGAGCGCATCAACATCGAGATGATCTCCACCTCGCCGATCAAGATCTCGTGCGTCATCCCTGCCGACCGCGTTCCCGACGCGGTCAGGTCGCTGCACAAGGCGTTCGAGCTGGGGAACGACGCGGTCCGTCCCGAAGACCCGACCGGCGCCGAGCACCGGCCGACGGTCGCCGGCTGAGCGCCCGCCGAGGAAGATGGCGGGCGACGGCTACAGAGTCGGGGTGATGGGTGCGACCGGGGCGGTCGGCACGACGATCCTGAAGCTGCTCCACGAGCGCGGCTTCCCGGCGCGCGAGGTGGTGGCGTACGCCTCGGAGCGCTCGGCGGGCAAAGAGCTCGCTTGGGGCGGGGGCACGCTGGTCGTGCAGCCGCTGAACGAGGAGACGATCCAGGGGGTCGACGTGGTGCTCTCCTCGCCCGGCGGCGCGGTCAGCTCGGAGTGGTCGCCGCGCTTCTCCCGGGCGGGGGCGACGGTGGTCGACAACACCAGCTTCTGGCGGATGTACGAGGACGTGCCGCTGGTCGTCGCCGGGGTGAACGACGAGGCGGCGGAGGCCCACGAGGGCATCGTCGCCAACCCCAACTGCACGACGATGGTGATGATGATGGCGCTGGCACCGATCCACCGGGCGGTCGGGCTGGAGCGCTTCGTCATGTCCTCCTACCAGGCGGTCTCGGGGACCGGGCAGAAGGCGATCGAAGAGCTGCGCGCCCAGGCGCGGGCGATCCTCGCCGGCGACCAGCCCCCGGCGCCGGCGGTCTATCCGCACCAGATCGCCTTCAACGTGATGCCGCAGGTGGAGTCCTTCAAGGACGGCGACGACTACACGACCGAGGAGCGCAAGGTGATGGCCGAGACGCGCAAGATCCTCGGCGTCGGCGAGGAGGTCGGCATCTCCGCGACCTGCGCCCGGGTGCCGGTCTTCGTCGGCCACTCCGAGTCGATCAACCTGCAGACCCGCGAGGACCTCTCACCGGAGCAATGCCGCGCCCTGCTCGACGAATCTCCCGGCATCCAGGTCCTCGACGACCCCGCCGCGGGCGGCTATCCGACCTCGATCCAGACCGCCGGCCAGGACGACGTCTTCGTCGGCAGGATCCGCCGCGACCCCAGCCAGGAGCGCACCCTGAACCTCTGGGTCTCCGGCGACAACCTGCGCAAGGGCGCCGCCACCAACGCCGTCCAGGTCGCCGAGGTCCTAATCGATCGCGGCTGGCTCCTGAACCAGCGCTAGCGCGTCAAATTTGACACTTTCGCGCACCACACGCGCGGAATTTATCCCTAGGCTCGATCGGTGACCGTGATGGATCACGAGTGGACCGACAAACGCATGGATGACCTGGCCGATCGAGTGGGTCGGTTCGAAGCGAACGTCGACCAGCGCTTCGACAAGGTCGACCAGCGCTTCGGAAGAGTGGACGACCGGTTCGACCGTTTGGAAGCCGAGGTCAAGGCGGGTTTTGCCTCCGTCGCGGCGGAGTCGAAAGCAGCCTCCGCCAAGCTGAACCGCACCATCTGGACGGGAATCATCGTGGTGGGCATCTCAAAATTTCTTTTCGGCTGAGCTCTACGCCGTCGCTCAACCGGGTGCAGGCGTGCCGGTCACCTGGTGGGCAGACGCAGGCGCAGGGTCGCGGCGATACGCGCGGCCGTCTGCTCGGGGATGTGGGCGCTGGCGGCGAACTCGGGCCAGCGTTCGACCGCGGCCGTCACCTCCTCCAGGATCCTTCGCGATGCGCCTCTCTCGAGTCCCGCCACCGATGCCGTCTGGTCGAGATCGGCGACGGTGAAGTCGTCGCGCTTGCCGTTGATCGACATCTGATGAACGCGGGTCCAGCGACCTTGGGGATTGAAGGCGTAGACGACGTCGAAGGCCGGTGAGAGAGACCACTCACCGCGGCGGTCCATCAGGAAGGAGATGTTCTTGACGTGGTCATCCTGATTGCGCCCGACCACGTTGAAGACCATCCGCCGAAATTGCGCTTCCACCGTCTCGGTGGACAGACCGAGGCGGTGGATCACCGCGAAGGCCTGCTCATAGGAGTGGGCTTCGCCGAGCTCGAAGTCGAGGTGATCGAGGGCGGCCAGCGACTGCATGTGGAGCTTGTCGCCGGCCGTGGTGCGGTCGAAGCGGCGGGTCATGAAGTGGCGCCGGTCGTCCCTCTCCAACAATCGGCACTCGGTCATCTCGATCCCGGCGGCCCGCGCCATCTCCGAGTAGGCCCACTCGATCGCCCCGTACCCGCGCGAGTGCCCCAGGTCGCGACTGGGATCGCCGACGCCGTCGAACTTGAGGATCCAGTACTCGAAGCCGGCGGGCGCGTCGATCTGGGGCGAGCGCACTTCCTCGGTCGCCGGGTTCCAGGCCACCAACGCCTTCGGCCGGGCGCCCCCGGCCGAGGTGCCGACGCGCAGCATCTCCCGCATCGCCTGGTGCTTGTCGGGGGCGGCGAATGACTCGGCCAGGTCGGCGCGGTGGGCGAGGACTTCGCCGGCCAGCTCACCCAATGCGGTGACGTCGAGCTCGTCATCGACGGTCGGGTCGGGGCCGCGCGGCGGGATGAACTCGAGCGCGCCCATCCCGCGCAGACCGAGGTAGGAGAGGCGCTCGACCGGGTCGAAGCTGCCCGGCCCACGCGCTCGCCCCGCGAGCCAGGCATCGATCAGCGCGTTGCCGAACCCATCCGGGAGCGAGTCGGCCAACAGGCCGGGCAGACCGTCGAACGAGGTTTTGGCGAGCTCGGGGAAGCGATAGACGCGGCCCGGCGTCGCGGGCATGCGCAGCGGCGAGACCTCGATCCCGGCGGCGGCGAAGTCCGGGTGGTACTCGAAGGAGGCGACGTTCGCCTCGCGCGCCAGGGAGACGACGCCGATCTCGGTCCCCCAGAGGCGGACTGAGATGACGGTCACCAGCTACCGGGCGAGAGTGGCGAGGCGGCGGCCGCTGGGGACGCGGACGCCTTGGCCGAGGGGCTCGAGCTCGCCGTTGCGCTTGAGCCGGTTGATCGTCGCCGAGACGACCGTGCGCTTGACTCCGGTGCGCTCGGAGATTTCGGTCGCGGTGACCCCGGGGTCCTGCATCACGGCTTCGATGATCCGCTGCTTGTTGGCGCCCTGGGGAGCGCGTCCGTCCCGACCTGGCTTCGTGCCGCGGCGGGAGCGACGGATCGGCTGCCGGGACGCGGTATCGGTATCGATGCCGGCCTGGGCGAGCAGGGTGGCGAGGCTCTCGGAGGGGGTGCCCTCGCCGTTGCGGGTCACGTCCTCACCTTCGAGCAGGGCAAGGATGCCCTGAAGTTGCTCCAGCTCGTCGAGCACCGGGCGCAGCTCGCGGATCCGCTCTTCGACCGTCTTACGAATCTGCTCGACCGCGGGACTCATCTTCTGCGCCGCGATTATGAGGGATCGGCATCGAAAATGCTTCAGGTGTTCACGGGATCGACACCATCTCGCGCGCGAAAAACCCTCGTTGAAAGAATCTGTCTCCGTCGCGCGCCCGCCGGGGCGCCTGGCGCGCGCTAGGCCGGAACCGCGGTGAGGCGCTCCTCGACCCACTTGGTCGAGGCGACGTGCTTGTCCATGCCCAGTTCCTTCGGCGTCGCGCCGAGGGCGAGGCCGACCAGCTGTGGCAGGTGGAGGACCGCCAGGCCGAGGTCGCGGTTGACCACCTTGGCCGCCTCGGGCTGCTGCAGGTCGAGGTTCAGGTGACAGAGCGGGCACGGGGTGACGAGGCAGTCGGCCCCGGCGTCGATCGCGTCGCCGACGTGGGTGCCGGCCTGGGTGAGCGAGGTCTCGCGGTTCATCGTGATCACCGGGAAGCCGCAGCATTTGCGCGCCCCGTCGTACTCGACGATCTGGCCGCCGAGGGCCTCGATCACCTTCTCCAGGTAGATGTCCCGGTCCGGGTACTGGTGGTAGCCGAGGCGCTCCTTC
>Ga0134125_10002046_pt1 | contig 24176 bp, 21 predicted proteins | sample KB31751_FD_96464 | JGI IMG/M metagenome (GOLD analysis project Ga0134125, IMG submission 96464) | Terrestrial soil microbial communities with excess Nitrogen fertilizer from Kellogg Biological Station, Michigan, USA - KB3-175-1 | ecosystem: Environmental > Terrestrial > Soil > Unclassified ...
CAGCCACAGCCTTCCCTGGCCCAAGCGCGTGACTTCGGGCACGAAGGGATGGCGCACTCGCATGACGGCGATGAAGGCGGCGAAGAAGTACCAGCCGGGCCAGTAGAACCAGCCGCCAGCGATGAGCGCCGCCAGCGTAATCCACGAGATCGCGGTGTGCAGCCGCGGCGCCACCGCGTAGATTACATGGCCGCCGTCCAATTGCGCCCCTGGGACCAGGTTCAGCATGGTGACGAAAAGCCCCAGCCAGGCGGCGCGCGCCATGGGAGACAACGCGATGTGCGTCACCACCACGCCTGGGTAGAGCCCCGCCGCCACCCAGCGCGCCAGCGGCGGCCAGGCAAACTCCAGAAACTGGTGCTGCCAAAGGCTGACCTGCGCGGGGGCCAGCACGACGGAGGTAGCCAGCCCCCAGAACAACAACGGCACCGCCACCGCCATGCCCGCCAGCGGTCCGGCAATGCCGACATCGAAAACTTCCTGACGGTCGTGAAACGGCGCCTTGATGCGGATGAAAGCGCCAAAGGTGCCGATCAGGGTCGGCGCGGGCAGGAAGAGCGGGTAGGTGGAGTCCAGACGATAGAAGCGGCAGGCGAGAAAGTGGCCCAGCTCATGGCTGAGCAGGATGGCCATCAACGGCAGGCTGAAGCTGAGTCCACCCCAGAGTGTGGCGGGATGGTGCCAGACCCAACGAAAGGGGAACAGGTCTTCGGGGGTAAAGTAGGCCGGCAGATGGTGGGCGAAGTTGAACTGCAGCCGCGCGCCAATGACCGTAGTGGTGAGCAGCGTCAGCAGAAACAGCGGAACTGCCCATCGCCAACTGGGCAGGGGCGGCTGCCAGCGCTCATCGCGCGGCACCCTCCAGAACGCAACCGATGTTACATCCATCCTGTTGCTATTCGATGGCGCTCATTTCCTTGCCGGGACGGAAGCGGATGGATTTGCCGGGGGCGATAGCAACCTCGGCGCCGGTGCGGGGATTGCGGCCGACTCCGGTCTTGCGCGGCCGAATGCTGAACACCCCAAACCCGCGCAGCTCGATGCGGTCGCCCTTTTCCAGCGCTGTCTTCATGCTCCCGAAGATCGCCTCTACCGCCGCTTCCGCCTGGGTCTTGCTCAGACCCGTACGGTTCACGACGGCCTGGATGAGATCCATCTTGATCATGCTAAGTTGAGTTTATTCAAGGGGATAGCGATAGTCAAGCCTAACGGACCGGGGGCGTGGGATGGGACTTGTGCGGCTGTGACCAGGCCGGCGGTGCGGTGGGCAGGGCGGCGGCCGCCGGCGGCTTGGGAAGCTGGACGGCTTTTCTGGTGGCTACCGGGGTGGCATCGCAGGTGTCCAGACCCAGATGGCCGGGTGCCGGACGGCGGCGGCCGCGGCGGGTGATCTGCCAGGGAATGGTTCCCAGGCCGAGCACGATGCCCAATAAGAACAGCGCCACCGCGATGTGCGACTGGTAGCGCATCAGGTCGTCATGCAGCAGCACAAACAACTGCTGCAACGCCACTCCGAAGTAGGCCAGCAACGCCACCCAGATCACCCCGCCCACCAGGTTGGTGAGCGAGAAGCGGCGCCGGCGGATGTGCAGCATTCCCGCCGCCAGCGGAATGATCAGCCGGAACCCCCACATGAAACGGGAGAAGAGCAGCGCCGAGAACCCGGAACGCGAGCTGTGCAGCCAGCGTGAAACCCGTTGCCGGTGCTTGCTGTTGGCCAGCAGGCTGCGCATGCGGCCCAGGGCGCCGATCTCGTACATCAGCTCGTTGCCCCCCACCGTCACGCCCAGGGCAATGCCGATCACCCAGCGCATGCTGAAGTACTCGGTTCCCGCGCTGGCCAGAATCATGGCGGCCACCAGGGTGGCGTCGCCTTCGATGATCAGGCCCAGCACCAGGAATGCGTAGCCGAAATGGAGGAGGAGGTATTGCACCAGGAATCGGGTCGTCAGGCTTACCGCTAGAGGATAGCCTGCACTACGATTTTTAGGAAAGCGCCAACCACTATTTTACAAGATTCTGAATAGACGTAGCTGCTGTATGCGACACTATGTTTCCATTACGGGACGTCGGGATCTGTGTTCCGCAACGGGCCGGCGGGTCAGGGCGGCGGGAGGGATTGGGTCTTACCTGCCAGGCAGGGGCCGCGTACAATTGAACCCAACCCCGCGTCCGCTAAGGGCGCGGTCTTCGATAACCAGAGGTAGAGACCATGTCGCGCAGTGTGAACAAAGTGATCCTGCTTGGGCGTCTGGGCAAGGACCCCGAGCTCAAGTACACCCCTTCCGGACAAGCGGTGACCAAATTCAGTCTGGCCACCAGTGAACGTTGGAAAGACAAGGGCAGCGGTGAGTTTCAGGAACGCACCGAGTGGCACAACATTGTTTGCTGGTCGAAGCTGGCCGAGACGGCCAACCAGTACCTGACCAAGGGGTCCAGCGTGTACATCGAGGGGCGTCTGCAGACGCGCTCGTGGGAAGACAAAGAGAACAAGCGCCATTACATGACCGAGGTGATCGTCAACGAGATGGTGATGACCGGCGGTCGCGGCGAGGGTGGCGGGAGCAGCCGCGGCGAATCGAGCGGCGGCGGTCGCGCCGCGCATGCCGCCTCGGCGCCGGGGTCGGCGCACGATGAGGGCGATCGCTTCCCCAGCGGTCCGCCGACGGAGATCACCGACGACGACATCCCCTTCTAACTTCCCAAAGGACCCATTCCCATCCGCTTCGAAAACTTCAAGCAGCCCGCTCTCCAGCAAGCCTTGGCGGAAGTCGAGGTGGAGGGCGTGCGTCTGGACCTGCACCAGCAGATGCGCCTGGTGGGTTTGACGTACGGCGTCGAACCCACCTCGGCGACGCTGGGCTGGGCGGTCACCGAAGAGATGACCATCGTGCGCGGCGGACAACTGGTCCCGGTGAGCGGGCTGGCGCTGCACTTTATCGGGCTGACCCGGTTTGAGGTGGCCTTCGATCAGGAGTCACCGGGCCAATTGGATTATTTTGAGTTGCGCCGTGATCCCGATCCCAGCCTCAGGTTTTTCTTCGAGGGGGGCACGATTCGCATTGCCGCCGAAGGCTGCCGCGCCGAGCTGGTGCTCGGGGGCGAGGAAGATGACGGCGGTGACGAGGCCGCCGCCTCCGGTTCCGGCCTGGTGCAGTAGCCCTTTGAATACTGCCCCATGACTACCCTGGCTGGTTAGAATCAGAGTTATGCAGCGCTGGCCCGTGTGGCTTGTAGGGATGTGCCTGTGCCTGGCCCTGCACGCCCAGGCGCCCGACGCCCCCGCGCCGCCGCTGACGGCGGCCGAAATCGGCAGCGCGCTCTTTTATACCGTCCCGGGCACGGCCGCCGACCTCAGCTTTACCCAGCACTCGGACCGTATCGGCACGCTGGCGCCGCAGAGCTTCTCGCTGGATCGCAACGGCACGCTCAAAGGCAGTGTGCCCGCCGATCTGCTGGCAGAGGCGGAGGCGCAGAAGGTGGCGGTGATGCCGCTGGTCATCAACGCCGGGTTTTCGCGGCTCAACGGCGAGCGGATGCTGCGCAGCCCGCGAGCGCGCGATCGGGCCATCGGGGCGCTCGTGTCGACTGCCCGCGAGCAGGGGTTTTCCGGCTGGCAGATTGATTTTGAGAACCTGCCTTCCTCGCAACGAGCCGCCTTCTCGCGTTTTGTCGCCGAGACCGCCGAGGCGCTGCACCGCCAGGGCCGGCAATTGAGCGTGGCGGTGGCGGCGCGCACCGCCGATCTGCCCGACAGCGACAACTACCGCACCTTCTCCGGCGTCTACGACTACGCCGCGCTGGGGGCCAGCGCCGATTTTCTGAGCGTGATGGCCTACCCGGAGAGCGACTCCCGTCATCCCGGACCGCTGGCCAGTTATCCCTGGGTGGAAAGAGTTGTGCAGCACGTGCTGGAACAGGTGCCCCCCGACAAGATTTCGCTGGGGCTGCCCACCTACCAGACCGACTGGATGGAGCGGCGGGTGCGCATCAGCTTCCGTCGCCGCGTCGCCGGCCACCTGAAGCGGGTTTTTGAGTACGTCTACCGGCTCTTCCACCGCAACGGCCCGGTGGTCCACGATGACGACACGCCGCTCGAGTGGGATGCCCAGATGCAGTCGTCGTACCGCATCACCGGCAGCGGTCATAAGCGCCAGGTGACCTGGGTGGAAGACGAGCGCAGCTTCGTGGCCAAGCTGCACTTGGTGACCCAGTACCATCTGAGGGGCTTTTCGGTGTGGCGCATCGGCCTCGAGGATCCCCACATCTGGCCGGAACTTCCGGTGGCGGTGCGCGCCCCCGCGATCGCCTCGCCGGCCGGATTGCCGGTGCTGGTGCAGGGCGGCGGCGGTCGCTGAGCGGCCCGGCGCCCGTCAACGCCCGCGGGCGGCCGTCTGCTTTCCGATGCGGGTTTTCAGCAGCAGGGGCGTACCCTCGAACCCGAACGCCTGGCGCAACTGGTTCTCCAGAAAGCGGCGATAGGCAAAGTGCAGCGGCCGGGCGCGATCCAGAAAGAGCACGAACTGGGGCGGCGCGGTGGAGACCTGCGACAGATAAAGAATGCGCACCCGCTGACCGGCAGGCGTAGGGGCGCGGGCGAAATCCACCGAGGCCAAAAACCGGTTGACGGCGGCGGTGGGCACGCGCTTATGGCGTTCACGCGCCACCCGGCCGATGGCCGCCTCCAGTTTCGGCATCCCCACGCCTTCCTGGGCGGAGATGAAAATAATGGGAGCGAAGGCGAGAAACTTCAGCCGTTCGCGCACCCGCAGTTTGTACTCCTCCTGCGTGCGTCCCATCTCCTTGGCCCGATCCCATTTATTGACCACGATCAGGCACGAGCGCAACGCTTCGACGGCGTAGCCGGCGATGGTGGCGTCGAGCGACAGCACGCCGCCTTCCTCCGGTTCGGCGCCATCGAGCACAATCAACGCCACATCCGCCTGTTCCAGATGCTTGCGGGCCATGACCACGCTGAGTTTCTCGGCCATCAGGCGGGTAACGCCCTTGCGGCGGATGCCGGCGGTGTCAATCATGCGCCAGCGCAGCGCACCGCGCCGCACCACCGCGTCCACGGCGTCGCGCGTGGTGCCCGCCACCGGGCTCACGATGGAGCGGTTCTCGCCCAGCAGGCGGTTCAGCAGGGTGGACTTGCCCACGTTGGGGCGGCCCACAATGGCGATGCGCGTCTCCGTGGCGTCGGCGGTCGCCGCGGGCGCCTCGGTAGAGGCGTAAGGGAGAGCGGCCACCACCGCATTGAGCGCGTCTTCCAGGCCCTGGCCGTGTTCGGCGCTGACCGGAAAAATGTCCTTGATTCCCAGGCGGTAGAACGGCCCCAGGTCCGCCGTCTGGCGCTCGCTTTCGATCTTGTTGACCAGCAGCAGCAGCGGTTTGCCGGTGGTGCGCAGCAGACGGGCGAGTTCGAGATCCGGCGCGGCCAACTCGCTGCGCCCGTCCACCACCATCAGCACCACGGCGGCATCGGCCAGCGCCACCTGCGCCTGCTGAAAAATGGCCGTCGGGATCTCTTCGTCGTTGCCGGGCAGCATCCCGCCTGTATCGGTCAACTGGAAGCTGCGCCCGCGCCACTCGCCGACGCCCATCAGGCGATCGCTGGTGATGCCGGGTTCGTCGCCCACGATGGCGCGCCGGGAGCGGGTCAGGCGGTTGAAGAGGGTGGACTTGCCGACGTTGGGACGGCCCACGATCACCACCGACGGCAGAGCCGTCGGGGCCGGGCGCAGCGCGGAACGGCGGGAAGTCAATCGCACGGGGGGTGGGCGGCCTACTGGCCGGCGCCGGTGGCGCGGGCGAAGTAGCCCTTGCGGGTGCGCACGGTGACGTTCTTGCGCAGTACCTTGATCTGCACGTTGTGGAACTGGCCGTTGGGCACGAAGTTGTCGGGATTGTAGGCCACCACGTATTGGTGGCGAAGATCGTTCACGATGGACTGAAAAGCGCCGCCGAGATCATGCGCCTCGATGGGGAAAAACGCCTGTCCTCCGGTCTGTTCGGCGAAGCGCTTGAGCACGTCGTCGGCCTGCCCGTCGGCGCCGGTCGGTTCGGTGCCGATGGTATAGATCACCGCGCCCACGTCCTGGGCCATGCCCAGCGCCTCGTCGCGGCTGTAGCGGCTCTGGTTGTCGGTGCCGTCGCTGATGATGACGATGATGTTGCGTCCCGCGCCGGCGCCCTTCAGCCCGGTGCCGAAGTCATCGTGGGCGGTGTAGAACAGGGCATCGTAGAGAGCCGTGCCGCCGGAGGGGCGCAGTTGGTTGATGGCCTGCTGCAGCTTTTCGTATTTGTCGGTAAACGGCTGGGCCACGTGCAGCGTGTTGTCGAAGCCGGCCACCATGGCTTCATCGCGGCCTTCGACCAGCACCGAGGCCAGAAAATCCGCCGCCGCCTTCTGCTCAAACTGGAAGCGGGTGGTGACGCTGTTGCTGATATCCATCAGGATGGCGATGCGCAGCGGCAGATTGCCCTCGGCATTGAACTGCTGCACCTTCTGTGGCAGACCGTTGTCGAAGATCTGAATGTCTTTGGCCGTCAGCCCGGGGACAAAGTGATGGTGCTTGTCGAGAGCGATGAACACCAGCGGCACGGTGTTCACGTTCTTAACGATGGTCGTCTGCTGGCCGGGCCCGCTCGCCCGCGCCGCGGGGGGAGCAAACGACACCATGCCCGCCAGCATCGCCGCCGCGAAAATTCCGCACCACTGGGAAGCCATCTGCTCCGATTATAGCGTGGCAGAGCCGCCGCTTTTGCGGGCCGCCCTCCCGATGGCCGGGCTGTGGCCGGTTAATGGGCGGCGGCGCGCAGACGGGCCTCCCATTCCGCCATGTCGGCGGGCAGCGGCGCGGTGAAGGCCATGCGTTCGCCGCTGCGGGGATGGGTGAAGGCCAGGGTGGCGGCGTGCAAGAGAACCCGCGGCGGCCGTTCCCCCGCCAACACCCCCGGTCCGGCCAGCGTGACAGGCGCGCCGTAGAGGCGGTCCCCCATCACCGGATGCCCCAGGGCCGACAAATGCACGCGGATCTGGTGGGTGCGGCCGGTGTGCAGCTCGAGTTCCAGCTCCGAGTAGGAAGAGGCCGCGCGCTGCGTGGGGTGGGTGGTGGCCGGCGCCGGCCAGGCGGACAGCACGCGGTAGGTGGTGTGGGCGGGGCGGGAGTGGGTGGGCGGACGGCGGGTGGTCATTTTGATCCGCCGCAGGCGGTCGCGGCCCACCGGCAGTTCGATCTCGCCGTGATCTTCCTTGAACAGCCCATGGGCCAGCGCGCGATAGCGCTTCTCAATGCCCCGCGTCTGGAACTGTTCGCTCAGGCTTTGATGGGCGAAGTCGTTGCGCGCCACCACCATGACGCCGCTGGTGTCGCGGTCCAGGCGGTGCACGATGCCCGGCCGGGCGGTGTTGCCGCTGCCGCCGGCGGAGAGCGTGCCGTAGCGGGCCAGCAGGGCGTGCACCAGGGTGCCGGTGGGGCGCCCGGCGCCGGGGTGCACCACCAGGCCGGAGGGCTTGTCCAGCACCGCCAGGTCGTCGTCTTCATAGAGCACGGTGAGGGGAATCGCTTCCGGCTCGAGGGTGGATGCGGGCGCAGGCGCGGCCTCGACGCGGGCTTCCAGGATGTCAGCCGGTTCCACCAGGGTGGACGGGCGGGTTTGCACCGCTCCGTTTACGCTGACGCCTCCGCTGCGGATCAGCGCCTGCACCCGCATCCGGCTCCAGCCGGGCAGGTGGGGGCCGAGAGATCGGTCGAGGCGATCTTCCATGGTCAGCTGGCGTGGGCCGCGGTGGCGCGGCGGGCACGCAGCGCCCAGATGCCGATGGCGAGGGCGATCATGGCCAGACTGGTGAGTTGGGCATCGGTCATCAGGCCGTGAAAGAGCATGGCCTGCGGCTCGTAGAAGCGCAGGAAGTCCACCAGAAAGCGCACCACGCCGTAGCTGACGAGGTACACAGCGGTGAGCTGGCCCTCAAACGCCCGTCGCCGCGCCATGCGCCACAGCACCAGGAAGATGACCACCTCCGCGGCCGACTCCATCAACTGGGTGGGGAACAGCGCCACGCCCAGCGGCACCCCCACGGTGGCATTGGCGTAGGCGTTGTGGAAGGTGATGCCCAGCCAGCTCGAGGTGGGCTTGCCCCAGCAGCAGCCGGCGGAAAAACACCCCAGCCGTCCAATGGCGTGGCCGATGGCCACCCCCGGCACGATGGCATCACCCACCGCCAGCCAGCGCAGCCGCTGGCGATGCACGTACAGGGTCAGCACCACCAGCGCGCCGATCAGTCCGCCGTAGAAGATGCCCGCGGATTGCAGAAAACCCCAACTGAGCAGGCTGCCGGGATCGGCCAGGTAGGCGCGCCAGTCCTGGAGGACGAGGAACAGCTTGGCGCCCACAATCGCCGCCAGCGCCAGATAGACAGCCAGATTGAAAACCCGCTCCGGGTCCAGGCCGAAGCCGCGGGCAAAGTGGCGGGCGACGTAGATGCCGGTGAGGAACCCGACGGCCACCAGCAGGCCGTAGGTGTGGAGAGTGAAACCGCCGATATGAAAGAGAATCGGAAACATGCTGCTGAATGATTATGGCGCGGGCGCCGCCTCGGTGTCTTTGCCGGGCGCGGCGGCCGGGGACGGGTGGTCGTGCAGGATCTCCCACACCAGCAGCCCCGCTCCTACCACGATGGCGCTGTCGGCCAGGTTGAACACCGGCCAACTGTGCGAACCGATATAGAAGAGGAGGAAGTCCACCACCTTGCCGTGCAGCACCCGGTCGAGCAGATTGCCGCACGCGCCGCTGGCGATGAGCGCCATGGCGTAGCCGGTGCGCGCCGTCTGTTTGCTGCGCCACAGCAGCAGCAGCACCACCACCAGCGCCACACTGCTGGCGGTGATCAGGGCATCGCGGAAGGTGGCGGAGGAGTATTGAAACAGGCCGAAGGCCACGCCCGGGTTCTCGGCATGGATGATGCGGAACAGGCCGGGGATGACGGTGTGGCTGTAATCCTCGGGGAGCTTGTCCACCAGACCCTTGGTCCACTGGTCGGCGACAAACACCGCCAGGGCGACGATCAGGTAGCGCAACTGCAGCCAGCGTCGCATGGTGCTACCGGACGGCGGCCAGCCCCATCTCCTCCAGGGCGCGGGCGCAGCGGGCGCACACCCCCGGCCAGGCGGGGGCGAGGCCCACATCCTCGGTGTAGTTCCAGCAGCGTTCACACTTGACCCCGGGGGCGCGATGGACTTCCACGCTCCGCGTGGCGGCTTCCGCGACTTCCACCTGCGAGACGATGAACAGCGCCGGCAATTGTGACTGTTCGGCGCGCAGCACGGCGGCTTCCGCCGCCGGGGCGCGCAGCGTCAGCCGCGCCTCCAGCCCGGTGCCGATCTCCTTCGCCTGCCGCGCGGCTTCCAGCGCCTTGAGGGACTCTTCGCGCCACTCCCGCAGCAGCCGCCAGCGCTCGGCCTCAGCCTCGTCGTCCGCCAGCCAGGGCCGCACATCCATATAAGTCTGCAGATGCACGCTGTCGGCGGAGGATTCACCGCCGTCCGCCAATCCGGTGGCGCGCATGTTCTGCCAAATCTCGTCGCTGGTGAAGGCCAGGATGGGGGCGAACAGACGCACCAGGGTGTGCAGCAGATGGTAGAGCGTGGTCTGCGCGCTGCGGCGCGCCGCACTGCGCGCGGCGGCGGTATAGAGCCGGTCCTTGAGCACGTCGAGATAGAAGGCGCTCAACTCCACCGAGCAGAAGTCGGCGAGTCGGCGATAGCCGCGATGGAAGGCGAACTCGGCGTACTCGCGCTCCACCTCCTGCGCCAGCTGAGCCGTCTGGCGCAGCATGTAACGGTCCAGCGGGGTGAGGTCGTTGATGGCGACCAGGTCGCGCCCGGGCACGAACTGATGCAGATTGCTGAGCAGGTAGCGGAAGGTGTTGCGAACTTTGCGGTAGCCTTCGGCCAGACGCTTCAGGAGGTCGGGGGAGAGGCTGATCTCCTGGGTGTAATCGCTGGCCGCCACCCACAAGCGCAGGATTTCGGCGCCATACTGGCCGGTGATCTCCTCCGGCTCGATGGCGTTGCCCAGCGACTTGTGCATGGTGTGGCCGGCGGCGTCAATCACCCAGCCGTGGGTCAGCGTCCCGCGGTAGGGGGCGGCATGGCGCGTGCCCACCGCCACCAGCAGCGAGGACTGGAACCAGCCGCGGTACTGGTCGCCGCCCTCGAGGTACAGGTCGGCGGGGAAGCGCAGGCCGTACTCATCGTTGAGCACCGCCGCCTGGCTGCAGCCGGACTCGAACCATACGTCCACGATGTCGCGCTCGGGCACAAACGCCGCGCCGCCGCAGCCGGCGCAGCGGGTCGCCGGGGCGAGGAAGAACTCCGCCGGGCGGCTGAACCAAATGTCGGAACCGTGCTCGGCGAAGGCGGCGACGATGCGCGCGTCGGTGGCGTCATCGCGCAGAATCTTCTCGCACCCGGAGCAGCGCAACACCGGGATGGGCACGCCCCACACCCGTTGCCGCGAGATGCACCAGTCGGGGCGCGAGGCCACCATCAGGCGGATGCGCTCGCCGCCCCACTCCGGCATCCACGACACCCCCGCGATGGCCTCCAGGGCGCGCTGCCGCAGCGGCGCGCTGCCGTCGTGCGGGGCGCGGTCCAGGCCGATGAACCACTGCTCGGTGGCGCGGAAGATGATGGGGTTGTGGCAGCGCCAGCAATGCGGGTAGGAGTGCGACAGCGGCGCCGCCGCCAGCAGCGCGCCCACGCTTTTCAGGTGTTCGATGATGGCCGGATTGGCGGCAAAGATCTGCTGCCCTGTGAAGGGCGCCGTCTCGTCGCCGAAGAAGTTTCCGGCGGCATCCACCGGGCAGACCACCGGCAGCTTGTTCTTTTCCCCGGTGGCGAAGTCCTCGGCGCCGTGCCCAGGCGCGGTGTGCACAATGCCGCTGCCCTGATCGGTGGTGATGTAATCGGCCATCACGGCCGGGATGGCGCGCTCCAGCCAGGGGTGGGAAAACACCGCGCCCTGGATGTCACGGCCGCAAAAACGTGCCACTACGTCGGCTTCGCTCCATCCCGCGCCGATGGCGTCGCCGGTGGCCGCCATGCGCGCCGCCGCGACCAAATAGTCGGCGTTCCGGCGGGCATCCCGCACCACCACGTATTCCAACTCCGGGTGGAAGGCCAGCGCCACGCTGGCGGGCAGCGTCCAGGGGGTGGTGGTCCATACGGCGGCGTAAAGGTTCTCGCCCTTGACCCCCGCTGGCAAGCTGCCGGAGCGGAAGCGATACTGTATCCAAACGGTGGGGCTAAGGTGTTCCTTGTACTCCACCTCGGCCTCGGCCAGGGCGGTGCGGTCGTGGATGCACCAGTACACGGCTCGCAACCCGCGGTAGGCAAAACCCTGGCGGATGAAGCTTAGAATCTGGTCCGCGATGCTGGCCTCGTAGTGAGGCTTAAGGGTCAGGTAGGGGTTATCCCACTGGCCAAACACTGCCAGCCGCTCAAAGCCCTGCTTCTGCAGATCCACGTATTTCAGGGCGTACTCGCGGCAGCGCTGGCGGATCTCGACGTCGGTGAGCGAGGCCTTGCGCGGCCCCAACTCCTTGTCCACCTTGATCTCAATGGGCAATCCGTGACAATCCCATCCCGGCACGTAAGGCGCATCAAACCCGGCCATGGACTTGGACTTGACCACCAGGTCCTTGACCACCTTGTTCAGCGCCGTGCCCAGGTGGATGGCGCCGTTGGCGTACGGCGGCCCATCATGCAGCAGGTAAACCGGCCGCCCCACTTTGGACTTGCGGATACGGCCATAGAGGTCCATCTCCCGCCATTTCGCCAGCCACTGCGGCTCGCTGGCAGGCAGGTTGGCCTTCATCGGAAAGGCGGTTTCCGGCAGGTTCAGGGTGGATTTATAGGACGATCCGGCCACAATCCATTATAGCGGCCACAAAAAGCGCGCAACCCCTGCCTCCTTGGAACGATCTGATGTACAGGGGCCAAGTGGCATGGAAATCACCCCCGATTTTCACTCTCCGGTTGAAAGTACGCCGCTGTGGCGGCAGTTGTGGCAGGAGCTGCGCGATCGCTTCCACCCCGCTCCGGAACCCGATATCCATCTGGAATCGAAGCCGGTTCCCGTCAAGGACATCTGGAGCCACGAGAACAACCTCCGCCAGCGCCTGAGCTCCATCGGCATCCATTTGGCGGTGCTGGGCATTCTGATGCTGCCCTTGTGGAAGCCGGTCAGGCGGGCCATTCAGCAGGAGCAGGTAGTGCTGATGCCGACCCTGATCGAGCCTGGACCCTCGCTGCCCAAGGCGAAGCATCTGGCGGGCGGCGGCGCGCCGCTGGTGAACAAGATTCTGCCCCCCAAGCTGCGGCCAGTGAATGCCACCCCGCAGCCCATTCCGCCTCCGCTCAAGCTGATGCCCGCCACGGCACTGGCCAACATTCCCATCCCGCAGTTTGGTGATCCCGGCCGATTGGCCGGTCCGCCGGGCAATAGCGCCGGCAGCAGCGGCGCCGGCCCCGGGGGCGCCGGCACGGACGCCAACGGGGGCGGCGATTGCGTCAGCGGCCCCTGCCGGGTGGGTGGTGATGTCAGCGAGCCGGTGCCAATCTACGACCCCGACCCGCAATACTCTGATGCCGCCCGCCAGGCCAAGTTCCAGGGCACGGTGGTGGTGGCGGTGGTGATTGGCGCCGATGGCCATGTCTACAACCCCAAAGTGGTGCAGAGCGTCGGGTTGGGGCTGGACCAGAAAGCCATCGAAGCTGTCAGCCTGTGGCGCTTTGAGCCCGCCAAAAAGGACGGCAAGCCGGTCCGCGTCGCCGCCAATATCGAAGTAAATTTCCGCTTGTACTAAGACAAATCGGTGGGATCAGGGCGTGATCCGCCGGTCATATTGAAACGTCGGCGTGCTACACTGCGTACAACAGTTGGAGTACCTCAACGGCACTCCCAGGAAAGCGCGCAATGGCCGAAATGCCAACTGACCCGCACGCGGAGCAGCCCGAAGAGCTTAATTTTCTTCTCGAACAGCCTTCCGGATGGACGGCTTTCAAGCAGGAATTCAAAGAGTTCTTTTTCCCCGTCAAACCGCCCGAGCTGGTGCTCGAGTCGAAGCCGATTCCGGTCAAGAGCATCTGGTCGGAACCCAAGCCTCTCTCCAGCCGCCTGGGCTCGGTCGGTGTGCATCTGGCGGTGCTGGGCATCATGATGCTGCCCTTCTGGCGGCCGGTGCGCAAGCAAATCCAGAAGGTCTTACAGGTGCAAGAGTTGTTTGTGCCAACCCGGATGGAGCCGCCGGCCATCAAAGTGCGGCGTTTGTCGGGCGGTGGCGTGCCCACCGTCCTGCCCAAGCCCAAGTTGGTGCAGACCCCCAAGCCGCAGGCCATGCCCACACCCATGACCCTCACCCCGGTGACCATGGCCATGAATCTACCGGCGTTTGGCGCAGTAGGCGAGCTCTCCGGCCCCCCCGGCGCGGGCGGAGGCAAGAACGGCGGAGGATCCGGCGGCAACGGCGCGGGATCGGCGGGCGGGACCTGCGTCGGCGCCGATTGCGCCGACTCCGGCGGCATGGCCATGACCGCGCCGGTGCCGGTGTATCAGCCCGATCCTGAGTACACCGAAGAGGCCCGCAAGGCCAAGTTTCAGGGCACCTGCATTGTGCTGGTCACCATCAGCGCCGACGGGAAAGTGACCCATGCGCAGGTTCTGCAGCCGCTCGGCCTGGGGCTCGACCAGAAGGCCATCCAAGCGGTGCTGACCTGGCGCTTCACCCCCGCCAAGGACAAGTTCGGCAAGCCGATCGCCACCCAGGCACAGATCGAAGTCAACTTCCACCTGTATTAGAGCGACGCGGCGCGGGTTTCTTCGACGGTCACCGGGGCTTCGATCGCCAGCGGCGGTTTGCGGCGGCGGCTGAAGCGGCCCTGGAAGATGGACAGGAAGCCGGTGGTGAAGTAGCCGACCACGAACAGCAGCAGGAAGGGGATGGTGAGGTAGTTCTCCATCTGCCAGGCGTATACCGTGACGGCGGTGAAGATGGCGCCCAGCGTCAGCTCGATCACCGGCGACCACCCCACCTTGCGCTTGTACTTCTTTTTCGCCAGATTCATCTGCCCGTCGGCCTTGGTCTCGATGCGGAACTTGGGGGTGCGCTTGAACGCGGTTTTGATGCCCAGCAGGGCTTCCAGCACGGCGCGCGAATTGGTGACCGTCAGGCCAATGCCGATGGCCATCACCATGGGCATATAGAGCAGGGTCGAAAACCATTTGCGCGGATATAGCTCGCGCTGTGAGGCTACATAGAAGGACGAGATCGAGCAGGTGGAGGCGATGAACAGCGGCAGGTCAATGTACAACATCTGAAACCAGCCCTGGTAGAAGCGCACGATCATCGCCGGCAGCAGCAGCGTGCAGAGCACGATCATCAGCGGGTAGGAGATGTTGGCGGTGAGGTGGCACCAGGCCTCGACCTTGTGGTGCAGGTCAATGTCCTTGCGCCGGAACAGCCGCGGCAGAATCTTTTTGGAGACCTGGATCAGCCCCTTGGCCCAGCGCGCCTGCTGCACCTTGAAGGCGTTCATGTCCACCGGCAACTCCGAGGGACACTCGACCTGGGGCAGGTAGATGAACTTCCAGCCGCACAACTGCGCCCGGTAGCTGAGGTCGGTGTCTTCGGTGAGGGTGTCGTGTTCCCAGCCGCCCGCCTCGTCAATGGCCTTGCGCCGCCACATGCCGGCGGTGCCGTTGAAGTTGAAGAACAGGTCGGCGCGGTGGCGTCCGCCGTGTTCCATGACGAAGTGGCCGTCGAGCAGGATGGCTTCCACCTTGGTCAGCCAGGAGTAATCGCGGTTGATGTAGCCCCAGCGGGTCTGCACCATGGCCAGCTTGGGGTCGGTGAAGTAATCCACCGTGCGCCGCAGGAAATCCGCCGGCGGCACAAAATCGGCGTCGAAGATGGCGATCAGCTCGCCCCTGGCCACCTGCATGCCCGCATCCAGCGCCCCGGCCTTGAAGCCATGGCGGTTGGTGCGGTGCAAATAGACGATCGGCTCGCCCTGGGCGGCAAAGCGTTCGGCCACCGCGCGCGCCACCTCCCGGGTTTCGTCGGTGGAGTCGTCGAGGAGCTGAATTTCCAGCCGGTCCCTCGGGTAATCCAGCTTGCAGATGGACTCCACCAGCCGCTCCACCACGAACTGCTCGTTGTAGATGGGCAACTGCACGGTGATCACCGGCAGGTCGGTGAAGCGCGCGGCGGGTTCCTCGGTGCGCCGTTTGCGGTGACGGTAGTAGAGAAACACCAGTGAGTAGCGGTGAAAGCCGTAAAACGCCAGGATGGCCAGCACCAGAAAGTAGGGAATCAGCAGCGCCATATCGAAGCCGTTGGCCTGATACAGCGGCAGATTCGCCGGCCCCATGGTGAAGGTGCGGTCCAGCAGTTGGGTGCGGATGTAATGCAGCAGCGGGTTCTGCGGCGTGGTCCCGAAGCCGGCCAGCATGGCGAGCAAGCCAATCGGCAGGCTATAGTAGGCCGTGGAGAATTCCCGCTCACGCACGCGCAGCCTGCTGATGTTAGCCCTGGCTGTCGTGCTGGAAGCCGTCTTCGTGGTGTTGGCCGGGCGGCCCAATGCTGCCAATTCTCCGCTGCCGCGCACCCTGCTCTGGCTTTCCGCGGCAGGTCTATTCTACCTGATCGCGGTGGCGCTGACGCTGCGGGGTGGAGCGGCGAAAGGCCTGCGATTGCGCTGGGTTTTACTGGCGGCGGTAGTCTTTCGGCTGACCCTGCTGCCTTTCTCCCAGCCCCTGGCGCAGCAAGCCCATCGCTACCGCTGGGACGGCAAAGTGCAGCAGTTCGGCTTCAGCCCCTACGCCTATCCGCCGCGCAGCGATATGTTCAGCCCGATCCGCTCGCCTGCGGATGCGGCGGTTCCCAATCCCCAGGTGGGCGCCACCGATCCGCCGTTGGCCGAGCTGCTGTTCCGCTGGAATTACGGATGGTCGCAGGGACTCCGCACCGGCAAGATTCTGTGGGTGGTGTGTGATCTGCTGCTGATCGGCCTGCTGATCCGCATGCTGCGCCGGCGTGAGTTGCCGGTGGCCTGGGTGTTGCTGTACGCCTGGTCGCCGCTGGCGGTGTATGAGGTCGCGGGCAATGGGCACCTGGCTCCCGCCGCCACGCTGCTGGCGATGGCGGCCCTGCACTGGGCCGAGCGGCGGCCGCGCTGGGCGGCGGCGGCGGCGGTGGCGGCCGCCATGACCCAGTGGTTCGCCTGGACACTCGCTCCGGTGGTGCTGGTGGCCGCACGGCGGCGCTGGGGTTCGGTGCTGGCGGTGGGCACAGTGGTTGGGGTTCTGCTCTCCCTGCCTTTTTGGTTCTTCAGCACCCGTTTCATGCTCCCCGTGCTGGCGGGCAACGTGCGCCTGTACCTGGGCGGTGCGTCCGTCTATAACGCCAGTCTGTTCGCGCTGGCCCGGAACTGGTTCGGCCTGCACACCGCCGCCATCCTGGCGGTGGCCCTCACGGTGGCGGTGATCATCGCCGTATGCGTGCGCCGCCTGCCGCCGTTGCGGGCTGGTTTTCTGATCGTTTCGACGCTGTTGCTGGTCCTGCCCCAGGTGCATCCGTGGTTCGTGCTGTGGCTGCTGCCGCTGGTGGTGTTCAACCCCGAAGCGCCATGGCTGTACTTTTCGGTGGCGGTGTTGTGGGGCTATCTGGCGGGCGCGCACCCCTGGGGCGTGCTGGTTGAGTACGCTCCGCTGTATGCGCTGCTGGCCTGGCAGGCCTGGCGCCGGCCGCGGGCGGCGAAGCAGGCGGCATGAGCGGCGAAGCCATCGTGCTGGCGTCCGCCTCGCCGCGGCGGCGTGAACTGCTCACCGCCGCCGGCTTTGCCGTCACGGCGCAGCCCGCCGAGGTGGACGAAACCCCGCTGCCGGGCGAATTGCCGGCCGCCTATGTCGCCCGCCTGGCCCGCGCCAAGGCCTTTGCCGTCGCCGCCCGGGCGGAGGACATGGTTCTCGGCGCCGATACCACCGTCGTGGTCGAGGGCGACATCCTCGGCAAGCCGGCCAATGATGCCGAGGCCGGCGCCATGCTGCGCCGCCTCTCCGGCCGCGGCCACCAGGTGCTTACCGGCGTCTGCCTGCGCCGCGGCGAGCGCTGCCTGGCCGGGGTGGAGACCACCGAAGTCTGGTTCGACCCACTCAGCGAAGCCGAGATCGCCGCCTATGTCGCCAGCGGCGAGCCGCGCGACAAGGCCGGCGCCTACGCCATCCAGGGCCGCGCGGCGCGCTTCATTCCGCGCATCAACGGCTCCTACTCCAACGTCGTCGGGCTGCCGCTGGCCACCGTCTGGCGCTTGTGGCGCGCCCTGGAGATGTCCTGAGGGATGGTCAGCCCCGCCGCGGCTCCTCCGCGAGCCAGGCGGGATACGTGGCGAATCGCCGAAATGACCTGCATGGCTACCGCTTGGGAAGCCGGGTCTTCAAAGTTCTGAAATAGGCGCGGTTGGCTTCGCCACTTGCGGGCGATCGCGCTCCAGCCAGCAACATTTCGCGGAGATGGTGGCGATCTTGTTCCTTGCGAATCAGCTCACGCACGTACTCGCTGCTGCTTCTGTACCCGCGCCGGTCCACCTGCTCGTCCACAAAGTCCTTCAGCGATTTGGTTAATAAGACGTTCATGGTGCTCATGGCAGTTGCCGGCGCAGGCGATGCCGCGGACGCGCGGCGCGCCTCTAAAAGAGCACCATGCGGGCGGTGAACTGGATCATGCGTGCGCCGCCGAAGGCGGTGGTGGAGGGGGAGAACAGCGCCTGGCCGGCGCTGTAGACGGGCAGCGCGGCGGAGCCGTAGTAGCTGAGCGCCTGGGGACCGAAGTTGCGGTTGCCGTGATTGGTGACGTTGAACACGTCCAGGAAAAGGTCGAGGTGGCGGCCGCGTCCCTTGAGGGTGAAGTCCTTGACGAAGCGCAGGTCGAGATCGTACATCGCCGGCTGGCGCAGCGCGTTGCGCCCCGCCACCTGCCCGCCGATCAGGGCGCGGTCGTTGCGGTCGTTGCCGTCGTTCTGGGTGTCGAAGCCAATGATCGGCGTGTAGGGAAGCCCGGAGTGGGCGACGAAGATGGGGTTGATCTTGAAGCCCAGCGGCAGGCGGTCGGTGCCGCTGAGGTTGAAGTTGTGGCGCACGTCCTGGTTGGCGTAAGCGGCCTCGCGCGCCAGATCAAACGGATTGAGCGCGGTGACCACGCCGAATGGCCCCTGCTGCGAGGCGTCGTCACGCGTGCGCGCGAGCGTGTAGTTGGCGTTCAGGCCCAGGCTGTAGGGAAGCTGAAACACCGCCGAGGTGGTCCAGCCGTCGTAGCTGGAATGGCCGCTGGACTCGTTGCGCAATAGTTGCCCCACGGCGGGCAGCGGGCGGCTGGCGGGAAAGATCGGCATGCCGCCGGCGTCGAGGGTGGGCGCATTCAGGTTGGCGTCCACCACGCGCTGCAGATCCCATGTGCTGTTGTGGGTGTAGCCGGTGGTCACCTCCACCCGCGGCGACAGCTCCTGCTGCAGGCTGGCGGCGGTCTGGAAAGAACGCGGGTTGCGGAAGCCGGGGGCGATGCCCACCGCCACCGCCGCCGGCGTGGTCAGACCGCCGGGCGCGGCGGCGAGACCGTTGCCGGCGGCCGCCAGCGCCAGCAGGGAAGGGTCGTAGTAGCTGTCCGCCACCACGCTGTTGAGGCCGTTGTCGGTGAACACCCGCTGGAACAGGGTCGCCGGCGTGGGGGCATCATAGAGGCCGCCGGAGAGTCGCACCACCGTTCTGCGGGTGGGATTCCAGGCCAGACCGAGGCGGGGCTGCCACTGGGTGAGGTCGTTGGGGATGAGGCTGGTGCCGGGGATGGCGGCGTTGGGACGGCCGGGCTGCGGGTTCCATTGCGCCTGCCAGCGCAGGCCGGCGGTCAGCGCCAGGTCCTCGCGCAGCTTGATCCGGTCGCTCGCATAGAAGGAGCCGCCGCGTACCGCGCCGTCATACAGCCATGCGCCGCTGCCGGTGGCGAAAGTCTGCTGGAAGCGGCGGATGACGCCCGCCTGGTAGTCGGCCAGCGAGTTGTAGTCGTAGCGGCCATGGGGGTTGGCCTGCTGCTCCTCGGTCGCGGGATCGTCGGAGAAGCCGCCGCCGAAGTGCAGCATCTGTCCGTGCCAGGTCCAGGCAACGTCATCCTGGAAGCCGCGCTGCCGGGATGTATAGCGGTGTTGCGCCAATCCGCCGCCGCCCAGCACGCCGAAGCCGTTGATATACACCTCCGGCGCCAGGCTGTTGGGCATATAATCGCGCCGGTCGTTGCCCCATTGCCCCATCGCCTGGTTCACCACCCCACCCAGGGTCGAGGTCAGCGTGGCCCGCACCCAGTCGCTCTGGCCGCTCAGTGACTCTCCGGCGCTGGCGGCCGCCCAAATCTGAGTGGAGCCGGGATCGAAGTTGGAGAAGCGCACGCGGTTGTAGTTGCCGTCGAGGTTGAGCTGGTTGGCGGGGTTGAGGTTGATGTCCAGGCGCAGCGACAGGGCGGTCGGCGTGCTGTGGCCGATGGTTTCCCCCTGTTGCGCCGCCAGCGCTGCCGGGAGCGCCGCACCACCCGCCTGCGGCTGGAATTGGGTCCAGTAGGGAACGTCCACGCTGTCCTGCTCAAACCCCACGTAGTAATAAATGCGCTTGGGGATGATATCGCCGCCGAGGCCCACGCCGCCCTGGTTCAGCGTATCCGCCAGCGGATGTCCGAAGGCGTCGTGCCCGCCCCATTGCCGCGGCCGAATGATGTAGAACATCTCGCCGTGGATGCGGTCGCTGCCCTGCTTGGTGGCCAGGTTGAACAGTCCGCCGTTGCTGCTGTCCACGTCGGCGTCGGCGCCGGCGTGCACCACGGCCATCTCCTGCACCGCCGTCTGGGGAAAGAAAAACCCGCCGTCGGCGCCGCCGCGCGCGCCGCCCTGCAGGGGATCGTTAAAACTTGTTCCGTCAATCTGGTAGGCGGTGGCATCGGGCCGCTGCCCGCTCACCGCCAGGCCTTGCGGCGTGGGCTGGGTGCCCGCCGCCAGCATGCCGTCCTCGCGGAAATCGCGCGCGCGGCTGGGCAGGTAGGTCACCGTCAGGCCGGCGACGGTGTTGGCCACCTGCGGGCTGTCCTTATCCACCGCCGGCGCCACCGTCTGTCCCTCGACTTCGGTCCGCTGAGCGGTGACGGTCACTTCCTGCCCTGCCTGGGCCACACTCATCACCAAATCCACCGTCACGCTGCCGCCGACGCCCAGGGTCACCGCCTGGGGGCGCGCCTGACGAAGGCCGGGGGCGGTGGCCTGGAGTCTGTAGCCGCCGGCGGAGAGCTGCGCGGCGGTGAAGCGGCCGGCGGCATCGGTGGTCAGCGCGCGGGCGCTGCCCAGGGCGTTGTTTACCACCACCACGGTGGCGCCGGCCACCGCCTTGTGCTGGGGATCGAGCACGGTGCCCGAAATCGTTCCGCTGGCGGACTGTGCCAGCGCCGCCGCCGCCACGCACACCCAGGCGATCATCAACTGCCACCAGAGTTTTCGCATTCTGTTACAGTACGGGCTTTGCCGCCACGAGGCGACTAGTAGTTCACGTAGCCGCGAGGGCGGTATGATGAAATCGCTCATGAAGTCCCGCAGGAAAAAGCCCCGCGCGCCCTCGGCGGTGAAGCTGGTGAAGACCATGGCGCGCGCCCAGATCGGCCCGGTGCCGCCGGAGACGGCCGTGCCCGATCAGCGCCGCAAGCCAACCAAACACAAGCCCACCCTCGCCGATGAACTGCGGGACGCCGACTAGAGACATGGCGCGCGGGGCGTTCGAGGAGCAGTATTTTGAAGACATCAACTTCCCGCCCGGTCTCAAGGGCGGGGATGAGGTGCGCGGGTATGGGTATTACCCGGAGTATTTTCCCATCGTCGAGGCGCAGCTCTCCTCGCTCATCGAGCTGACCGGCGCCGGCACGCTGCTCGATGTGGGTTGTGGCAAGGGCGCGCTGGCCGCCTACGCGCGGCGCGATCTGGGGGTGAGCGTCACCGGCGCCGACGCCAGCCGCTACGCCGTGCTCTGCGCCCGCCATGCCCACGGCGGCAACCTTACCGTGCGCTGCGATTGCGCCCGCCTGCCTTTCAGGGATGAGGCTTTCGACCTGGTGTGGTGCAACGGTGTCCTGCAGTATCTGGAAGCCGATGCCGCGCGCGCCGCGCTGGCCGGCATGGCGCGGGTGGCGGGCACGGCGGTGTTCGTCTCCAACATCGCCGCCGCCCAGCGGCAGACCGAATGGGGGCGCCGCGATCGCCTGACGCGGCTCTATCTGCGTCCCAGGGAGTGGGCCGCGCTGGCCGCCGACTGCCTGCCGCGCGGTTCGGGATGGCGGTCCGTCGCCCTGCCCTTCGAGGGCGAGTCGGCGATGCTCATTTGCCCCTCCGCCGCCGCGACCTCCCTGGCCCTGCGCTTTGTGGATCTGTCGCTCGAGCGCATGCGCCGCCTCGGTGCGCTGACCCGCACTCCGCCCGCGCTGGCGTCCTGGCGCGCGGGGTTGCCCCGCCGGTAGTCCTATCCCCGCGTATCATGGGCCATGTGGTTTGACGCCCGGATCCTGGTCGGCGTGGCGGGCGTGGCGCTGCTCGTGTTGGTGCTGCGCGACGCCTTCGAGACCATGATCCTGCCCCGCCGGTTGCACGGGTCACTGCGCTTTACCCGCCTCTACTTCCGCGGCATCTGGCCGTTGTGGTCGGGCTGGGCGGGGCGGCTGCGCGCCCGCGCGCGGCGCGAGAACGCGCTGAGTCTGTTTGGCCCGCTCTCGATGCTGTTGCTGTTCGTGCTCTGGGCGGCGGTGCTGATGTTCGGTTTCGGGTGCCTGTACTGGGGCCTGGGGTCGCCGCTGCAGACCAGCGAGCCGCTGCGCGGCCTGGCCAAGGACATGTATTTGAGCGGGGTGACGCTGCTCACCCTGGGCATCGGCGGCGCGGTGCCGTCCACCAATCTGGCGCGGGTACTGGTGGTGATCGAAGGCGGGCTGGGGCTGGGGTTTGTGGCCATCATCATCAGCTATCTGCCGGTGCTGTACAGCGGCTTCTCCCGCCGCGAAGCCAACATCGCCATGCTCGACGCCCGCGCCGGGTCGCCGCCCACCGCGGCCGAGATCCTGCGCCGCCATGCCGCCGACCTGGGGCGCCTCGAAACCTACCTGGGGGAATGGGAACGCTGGGCGGCCGAGCTGCTCGAGAGCCACATCTCCTATCCGGTGCTGGGCTACTTCCGCTCCCAGCACGCCAACCAGTCGTGGTTGTCGGCGCTGGGCGTGATGCTCGACGCCTGCGCGGTGCTGGTGGCCGGGACCGAGGATGCCTGCATGCGTCAGGCGCAGCTGACCTTCGCCATCGCGCGCCACGCCATTGTGGACCTGGCGCAGCTCTACATCCGCCGCCTGCCCGCCTCCATCCCCAATCGTCTGCCGCCGGAGGATCGCGAGCAACTGCTGCGCCGTCTGCAGGCAGCCGGCCTCGACTGGACCTGGGACGAGGCCTACGTGCAGCGTCTCAACGCCCTGCGGCAGATGTATGAGCCGCACCTGTGCGCCATCGCCGCACACCTGCGCCTCGACCTCCCGCGCTGGCTGGGCGACCCCCAGGCACTCGACAACTGGCAGCGCAGTCCCTGGGACCGCCCCCCGGCCATGCTCAGCCGTCCCAGCGGCGACCTGCACTTCTGAGCGGCTCTCGGCCCCACGGCGGGCCCCTACTCCAGCACGCGGGCGAGGACCAGGGTGATGTCGTCGGCCTGCTCGGCGGTGCCGCTCCATTCCTTGACGGCGCTGAGCACGGTGTCGAGGATCTCGACCAGGGGACGGGTGCGGTGCATCTCGATCATCTGCAGCAGCCGCGTTTCGCCGAACTCGACTCCGTACTCGTTCTCCGGCTCGGTGATGCCGTCGCTCCAGGCGGCGATCAGGTCGCCGGGTTCCAGTTCCGCCATTCCGGCGTCGTAGCTGACCTCTTCGAACAATCCCGCCACCATGCCGCCGCGGTCCAGCCGGCGGACGCCGCCCCGCGCGCCGACGATGGCCGGCGGCAGGTGGCCGGCGCAGGTGTAGTGCAGTTGGCGCAAGGCGGCGTCATAGAGGCCGTAGAACAGCGTGACGTACTTTTCCGGCGGGGTGGAGTGGAACAACTGGCGGTTCAGCCGTTCCAGCAGGCGCACCGGCACCGTGGCCAGGTTTTCGCTCACCGGTTCGGGTTCGGCGCCCGCGCCCACCGCGACGCCCACGGCGCGATCGGCCAGGCTGGGCTGGTAGGCGCGCATGGCGGAGACGATGGTGGCCATCAGCAGCGCCGCCGAGATGCCCTTGCCGGAGATGTCGCCCAGGGCCAGGCTGGTGAGCGTGGGGCTGACCTGCTGGAAGTCAAAGTAGTCGCCGCTCACCACCCGCGCCGCCAGGCAGCGGCCGGTGACCTCGAGGCCGGCGATTTCGGGCCGTAGGCGGGGGAACAACTGCGCCTGCACCTCGTGGGCGATGGTCAACTCGTTTTCCAGGTTCTGCTTCTGCCGCTGCTCGGCCAGCAGCCGCTGGATGGAGCTGGTCATGGCGTTGAAGCTCAGCGCCAGCGCCGCCAACTGGTCGCGGGTGCGCACCGGAATGCGGTGGTCGAACTCGCCGCGGTTGATGTGCACCGTGCCTTCATACAAATCGTGCACCGTGCCGGTGATGGTGCGGGTGAGGCGGATGCCGGCCATCAGCGAGAAGAACTCGATGATCAGAAACCCGATGCCCACCACCGCCAGCAACACCAGCGGCCAGCGCGCCCCGGTGTTGGGGCCGATGCTGCTGCCCTGCAGGCTGGCGAAGAGTTGATCGTTGAGCAGCGAGGGACGGCTGTTGATGGTGGCGATCACCGATTCCGTCTTGCCCGTCTCCCAGTTGGTCACCGGGATGAAGGCGAAGCTGGTGATGCGGATATCCAGAAAACTGCTCGCCGGCGGCAGACTTTGCTGGCTGGCGGAGACCGGTGACGGCCCCCGCGGACGCCCCGCGCCGGTGCCGCTGATATCGGCAAACCCGGTCAGCCCCAAAGAAACCTCGCCCAGCGGTTTGGCCAGGGTGTCGAGATTGGCGCGCGACAGCGCGTACA
>Ga0134125_10002047_pt1 | contig 24156 bp, 15 predicted proteins | sample KB31751_FD_96464 | JGI IMG/M metagenome (GOLD analysis project Ga0134125, IMG submission 96464) | Terrestrial soil microbial communities with excess Nitrogen fertilizer from Kellogg Biological Station, Michigan, USA - KB3-175-1 | ecosystem: Environmental > Terrestrial > Soil > Unclassified ...
ATAAAATTGCAGCCTTCTTTTCAAAGTCCTCTCCTTTGGAGAGGATTTAGGTGAGGCAAACGGCATTAGGCATTTATGCATCGCGCTCTGTATAACTTCGCCCATATTGCCTCACCCCGGCCCCTGCCTGCGGCAGGCAGGCTCTCCAACCGCGTGCCGCCTTAGCTTCAGCGGTGGCGCAAGGAGAGGGAGCTAAGAACGGCAATAAAATTGCCGCCTTCTTTTCAAAGTCCTCTCCTTTGGAGAGGATTTAGGTGAGGCAAACGGCATCAGGCACTAATGCATCGCGCTCTAACTTAGCCCATATTGCCTCACCCCGGCCCTCTCCAAAGGAGAGGGAGCTAAAAACGACAGCAAAATTGCCGCCTTCTTTTCAAAGTCCTCTCCTTTGGAGAGGATTTAGGTGAGGCAATGGCATCAGGCACTTATGCACAGCGCTAATTTATAAAAAAAAGAGGCGGTGATAACATATCACCACCTCTTTTTATTCAAATATTATTGGTTATTAATAACCAGGATTTTGTTTTAGCTTACCAGCCTCGATATCGATTTGAGGCTGAGGTATTGGATAAAGCTCATTTTTACCGGCGGTAAATGTGTGCCCGTGCAATACCGGGTTACCACCAAGAAGAGCATCATCAGTGGCCATGTAACCATTTAAAACCTTAGCCATGTAACCTGAACCTGCAGGACCGCCATACAGGCCGTCATAACGCTGCAAGTCGAAGAAACGGTGGCCTTCCATGCCCAGCTCCAACTGACGCTCGGTATAAACAGCTTCGCGTGCCGCAGCCTGGCCCATCGTAACAAAATCGGTTCCGGCAACGGCTCCATACAAACCGATCTGGTAGTTGGCGGCCGGCGTCGAAGTAAAGCCTTTTGAAGGAGCACTGTTATCCACATAAGTGTGTACCCAATAGGCTGTATTTTGCATACGCGCCCTAACAGTATTCACGTCTGCCTGTGCAAGCGCTAACTGACTTGATTCAACATAGCATTCTGCTCTCCACAAAATAACATCGGCAAAACGTACCAGGTTGTAGCTGTTGGCCGTGGCCTGGTTTGTAGCCCAGCCAGCTGCGTTATCAGCAGTGGATGCTTGTTGTGAATGATAGAAAACATTTTTGATCGGGTTATAAGGCGTAATATCGCCGCGAGACCATTGCTCGCCGCCGCATAGTCCCCAGTCAAGATATGGAATACCGTAACGGCCCAAGGTCCAGTCGATCCGCGGATCTAAAGCCTGGGATGGCGGAGTGAATGGCGTACCTGATGTGCTTCCGCCTAGGGTATAATTACCATTCGAAGCCAATATATACCCATGGTCGGTTGGAAGCGGGGTCTTGTCCGACGCGGCAACTCCGTTTGCATCTCTTTGAAACTTCGGCAAGCCGTTGGCATCCACCTCGAAAGCGTTGCCTAACGTTATCGAAGGCTGGTAAAATCCGCAGCAGCTGGTGTAAGGACCGGCCGGAAAATTCAAATCCGCACCCAGGTTTCCGTTGTTACCGCCGGATCCATCCTGAACAGTCATTTGAACATTAAATACCGCCTCGGGGCCGTTTTTTGTCGCGGCATTAAAATTATTTTCGTAAGGACCCAACGCGTATTTCGCCCCGCTTGAAGTTACGCCGTTCGTAATCAGATCGGTTAAAAGCGGCAAAGCGGTTGTGTACTTGTGGTCAAACATATATGCTTTAGCCAGCAGGGCTTCGGCTGCATACTTATTCGCGCGGCCAATCTGCGATTGTGTCGTAGGCAACCCGTTCATAGCGGCCGTAAAATCAGCTTCTATTTTATCCCATATAGGACCAGGATTAGGCACGTTATAATTACCCGCGCCATAAGTCACGCTTTCATCAACGTAAGGCACATTCCTGTACATTTTGGCAAGCTCCATGTGGTAAACGCCACGCAAAAAACGCGCTTCGGCAATGGCCTCAGCTCCATAAGCTGCGCTTACAGAACCGTCTTTAATTAAAGGAACCTCCCTGATCACGTCGTTTGCGCGCTGAATAGCCTGCATATTGAACACCCATTTTTCATTGATGAACTCATTCTGAGGATCAAGTGAATGGTTCTCGATCGGCGCAGCGGTTGGCTGGTCGGTGGTATTGGAGCCTTTATACGCGTCATCCGACGCGATACCGCCATATACCCAGTTATCGATCGACGTTTCCCACGAAGTGCCGTAGTTCGTAGAAGCGCCATCCAGCATGGAATACGCGCCGATAAGCAGGCCGTCAAGCCCCGCCTTGTTGGCGAGCACCCCGGCGCTTAAGTTACCCACAGGTACTTTATTTAACAGTTTCTTACACGAATACGTTAAGGTAAGAACTGCTAAAGAACCCAGGGCGATGAATTTGCTATACTTTTTCATAACTCTAAATTTTTTATATTTTTTCAATTAAAATGTTAAGTTAACACCTAAAATATATTGTTTCTGGTTGTTAGGATATGCACCATAGTCGATACCGAAAGCGGCACTTGTATTCCGGCCACTCTGGTTGGCAAGCGAAGGGATGATCTCAGGATCTAACCCGGTATACTTGGTGATGGTAAACAGGTTAGTGCCCTGTACATATACGTGCAGCTTATCGATGCCTACCCTTCTCAATACGCCCGGATCAAATGTGTAACCTAACTGGGCCACGCGGCATTTCAGGAACGAACCATCCTCGACATAGTAAGAGCTGATGGCGCTCGAGCCCATGGCCTGCGAATAAGAAGCGGCAGGGACGGTAGCGCCCGGGTTGGTAACCACGCCGTTTACAACAATGGCGCCTTTGTTATACAAATCGAGGCTTTTGCCGCCCTGGAAGGTGCTGTAAAAATCGGTCCAGTACCTTACATAATTGAAATCCTTATTACCCTGCGATCCATAAAACACCATGCTTAAATCCCAGCGCCTAAAGCTCGCATTGGCGTTTACGCCATACGTAAACTTAGGATTTGGGTCGCCGATAAAGGTACGGTCGTTGGCGTCGATCTTACCATCGCCGTTAACATCTTTGTAGATGAACGAGCCGGCCTTTGCACCTGAATAGGTTGCCCCGGATGCTGCTGCGGCGTCGCTTTGATAAATCCCCGTAACCTGGTACCCAAAAAACTCCCCGATTGGGTGGCCAACCTGGTCTCTTACGATATTTGCATCGCGCGAGCCGCCGGTATCAAAGAATGGAGAAACACCATTTTCTTTTACGATATTAGTTTCATACGTGGTGATATTGGTTCCCAGGCTAAAGCTAAAGTCTTTGTTCACCCTGTCGTGGTAAGTCGCAGAAAAATCCCATCCTTTATTCTCCAGGTCACCAACATTTACGACCGGAAAACCGCCGCCCCCAACTGTGGACGGAAGGGCCTGGGTAAATAATAGCCCGTTAACCACTTTTTTGTACCATTCAACGCTCACATCAAAGTGGTTGAATATAGAGGCGTCGAACCCAACGTTTGTGATCTTATCAGTCTGCCACGAAACGTGCGGATTACCGATCGTGGTGTTCCTGAAGCCCTGGGTGATGCTGTTATTGCCCCCGTTTATACCATAATAAGTGGAACCGGTGCCTGAGCCGTAAAGTGAATACGCGTTAGTTCCGCCAACATCACCATAATAACCAAGCTCACCATAACTGCCGCGCAGCTTCAGGTCGTTCAGCCAGCTAACGCCCTTCAGGAAATCTTCCTGCGAAACGCGCCAGGCCAATGAAACCGATGGAAAAGTACCCCATTGCTGATCCTTGATCGAAGCGTCGCCAGGGTAAAACAGGGAAACACCGTCGCGGCGTATGGAGGCGCCTAAAATATACTTATCATTGTACGTGTAATCTAACCGGGCAAAAAATGATTCGGTCGCCTGTGGCTGAATGATGGTACTGGTAGGCGCGTTAACCGGCGTACCGAATTGCAGCTGCACGTAGTTTGGATCGAGCGAAAAGAAACCTTGTGCCGAGGCGCTGAAAAACCTTCCGTGCGACTCCTTTTGCTCATAACCGCCCAATACCTGGATATTATGCTTGCCAAATGTCTCCTTATAAACAATGGTGTTGGTCCAGTTATAGTTGGAAAGCATTTGCTCGTTTTCACTCGCGCTGTTCGGGTTGCCGTGGCTTTCATAATCATAATACGGATTATAGCCCAGGTTCCAGTAATACTGGTTATACAGCTGGCCACCGATCGAGGTGTGCAGCGTAAAATACTTGGCAAGGTCAGCTTCGGCAAAGATATTGCCCTGTACGTATACAAAGTGCGCGTTGTTTGTGAGCGCGTTTTCTGCTATCGCATACGGGTTGCTGCCGTTACCCAGCGGTTCGCCGGTCGGGCCATCATAAGCGCCGCCATAGTGTCCCCCCACGTCGAACTGGGGTACGATCGGCATTTCGCGGTAGGTGTAGGCGATTAAGCTGCCTTCATTCTGGAAGCTTCCGTTATACCCGCCATTGTTTTCCTTGTAAGTAACAAAGCCGTTCTCACCAAAACGAACATGATTATTCAATACGCTAAAGTTGGTATTCACGCGCGCCTGGTATCTTTTCTCATAGGTGCTGATCAATGTTCCCTGCTGGTTTACATAACCTAAAGAGAACAAATAGGTGCTTTTATCGTTACCGCCGCTGCCGGTGATGGTATGCTGCTGTTCGGGAACCTGTTTAAACACCGTATGGAACCAGTCGGTACCGGCGCCGGTCGCAAACTTTTGTACCAGGAAGTCGTTACCGGGGTTTGAGGCATCGAATTTATAATACTGCAAAATGTTCGGGTCGCTGGTAACGCCTGCAGCTCCAAAAACAGGAACGCCTGTGGTACCATGATAACCGTAGGTCGGTATCACACCTGCGCCACCGGGATATAAAGCCTCGGTGGCTTTATCACCCGCCCTAAATGCCAGTTGCGATTGCTGCTCGGGGTTCATCAGGTGCCACACATTGCCGCTTAATGGCAATTGCGTACCATAATAACCGTCATAGCTGATGGTTGTTTTACCGGCCTTGCCTTTTTTAGTGGTAACCACGATTACGCCGTTACCGCCCGATACACCGTAAATGGCCGCGGCGCCTGCATCTTTCAGCACGGTGATACTTTCGATGTCATTAGGATTCACCAGTGACATATCGCCGGTTTGAACCCCGTCGATTACATACAATGGCGCCGTCTGACCAAAGCCGCCTACACCACGAATAAACACGGTGCTTGGGGCGCCTGGCGCGCCTGAATTAATTACGGTAACACCCGACGCCTGTCCCTGCAATAACTGCTCGGAGCTGGTTGTCGGAATTTTTTTGGCGTCCGCGATATCCACGATCGCCACCGAACCGGAAATGTCCTTCTTTCGCTGGCTGGTATAACCGGTTACCACCACCTCGTTTAAGGTGCTGTTTGCGGGCTCCAGTGAAATGGTGATGTATTCGGTGCCCTGCACCGTAACTTCCTTCGTGCCGTAGCCAATGTAACTTACTACAAGCACATTGCCCGGACTTACATTAATGGCAAAATCGCCGTTAATGTCTGTTACCGTACCAACGTTGGTGCCTTTTATCCTTACGGATGCACCCACAACAGGCAACTTATCATCGCTGCCGATGACTTTACCTGTGTGCCGTGTTTGGGCGGTAACTACCAATGAAGAAACCATGCAGCATAACAGCAGGCATAGCGTTCTTCCTTTTAGGAGTAAACTTTTAAACATGAGATTGAGATTTAGTTGATTAATTTATTTGATTTAAGCTTATTTATTACATGGATATGATAGTAAAGCCTGCACTGGTTTTGTACAGGGCAAAGTTGATAATGAGCCTGATTTAAAAGACTGGTATAACCGGAAGATTTAGAAAGAAAGAGATGTAAAAGTTTTATCATGTATTTACAATAATAATTCTTAAAACTTATCTAAGCCCCACTTTTCGCAACCGTCTCAAAAAAAAGATCTGGCCGCTCCATAAACGTTATAATACTGCTAGGTTTGTTATAATCAGTTGTTGATACAAAATTATAATTGGTACTGACACTAATGTAAAAAGAGTGTACTGTTTACACAAGTAAGGTAATAAGAATTACGAATTAATTATTTAATTGACGTTAACTATATAATTTTTTTATCAATATTATCATTAATTTAATAATATGCTAACAAAGTTGATTGTTTACTGATAAAAACTTAATGTAATATTGTTGTTATACAAGTTCGCCGATGGCAAAAAAACCCATTTAAACGCCAATTTTAACTAAAAGCCGGATTTATGTTTTTGAAATTTTCTTTATTCCGCCAACGCAACCGAATTGGAGATATTTGTAGCGGCGCGCCATATGTGGAATGTCAAAAAGCCGCAAAAACTTTTTAAAGTATTATAAAAAGTATTAAAAATTGGCGTGCTTTTTTATTTAAATGGATGACGGTTTTAACTCACCCGGTTCCGGTACAATAGCCGGGGTGAGTTGACACGCGCTTTGCCGGGCGCAGAGTTTACTCACCCGGTCATCGCTCCGCTCGACCACCCTCTCTACGGCAAGCCGTAAAGAGGGTTAAGAAATCAAAACTTAACAACCTTCTTTGCGCAGCAGAGAGGGTCGGCAAGCGCAGCGTAGCCGGGGTGAGTTGACAGGCGGCTTTATATGGAGCAAAATTTAACTCACCCGGTCATCGCTCCGCTCAACCACCCTCCTGTTTCGCTGCGCAATAAAGAGGATTGAAAAATAAAAATCTCCTGACTTAATGACATTGCCTCCGAAAGGGGAAGCCGCGCACCGTCCGGCGGTTTGGAATAGTTTTTCTTAATTTTCGACGTTAAACACGTAAAAAGTAATAAAACCTTCGCGTGCTTTTTATTTGTTCCACTGAACCGACGCCGAATGTGTATCGCTCGAATTGGCCCCGATTTGAATGATGAACTGGCCCTGCTCCCAGTCGTATTTTAGCTGGGTATTATAAAATTTAAGGTCGTTTACTGTAATGTTAAACGTTACTACCTTTTTCTCCCCGGGCTGCAGGCTTATCTTCTGGTAATTCTTTAATTCCTTAACCGACCGGCTTATACTTGCCACCGGATCGCTCACATAGAGCTGAACCACTTCATCGCCGGCGTATTTACCGGTATTGGTTACCGTTACCTGTGCTTTAAGCGTTTCGTTTCCGCGCAGCGCGGTTTTATCAAGCTTAACATCGCTATAGCTGAACGTGGTATAGCTCAAGCCATAGCCGAAGGGGTATAAGGGGTCGTTTGAAATATCGATGTAATCCGACTTGAATTTAGCCGCGCCCTTGCCGTCAAAAGGCCGGCCGGTATTTTTGTGGTTGTAATATATAGGTATCTGCCCCACGCTGCGCGGAAATGTCGCCGTGATCTTCCCGGCGGGGTTATAATTGCCAAAAAGCACATCGGCGATAGCATTGCCTGCTTCCGTACCCGGAGCCCAGGCATCCAATATGGCGGACGCATGTTTGTCTTCCCAGGTGAGCGTTAAAGGCCTGCCGTTAAAAAGCACGATAACCAAAGGCTTGCCGGTTTTTGCCAGCGCATGCAGCAAATCCTCCTGGCTTTTGGGTATGCTGATATCCGACCTGCTTGACGATTCGCCCGACATATTTGCCGATTCGCCTACAACGGCCACAACAACGTCGGCCTTCTTCGCGGTTTCAACAGCCTCATCGATCATTTCCTTGGGCGTACGTTTATCTTTTATCTGCCTCATGCCAAAAAAGTATGAACGGGCGCTTAAAAGCGAATCGTCGGTAATGTTTGATCCTCTTGCATATAATATATTAACGTTGTTCCCGGCGATGTTCTTAATGCCTTCCATCACGCTAACCGATTTACCGGGCTCACCGGCCACCACCCAGGTTCCGAGCATTTCCGAATGGTTATCGGCAAGCGGCCCGATCAGCGCAATGGCGCCCGATTTTTTCAGCGGCAAGGTTTGACCGCTGTTTTTTAGCAGGACGAACGAATGTTCGGCCACCTTCCTTGCAAAAGCACGATGCTCAGCAGTTAATTCTTCGTTTTTCTCCCTGGCAGGGTCGATGGATTTGTCGGGGTTGTCGAACAAACCCAGCTTATACTTCGCCTCCAGCACGCGCCTGCATGCCTGGTCGATTTCGGCTTGTGTAACTTTTCCTTCTTTAAACGATTTCTTAAGCGTGGTTAAAAAGCCCTGGCCCACCATGTCCATATCCAGGCCCGCCTTTAACGCAATGGCTGACACTTCCTGCAAATCGCCGAGGCCGTGATTGGTTAATTCATTTACCGCGGTATAATCTGACACTACAAACCCCTTAAAGCCCCATTGTTTGCGCAGCAGGTCCGTAAGCAGCCATTTATTACCCGTTGCCGGAACTCCGTTTATCGTATTGAACGAACTCATAAAACTGCCCGCGCCGGCATCCACCGCTGCTTTATAAGGCGGAAGATAATCCTGGTACATTTTTATCGCGCTCATGTCGACGGTGTTGTATTCGCGGCCGGCCTCGGCGCCGCCGTATAAGGCGAAATGTTTTACGCAAGCCATCACCGCGTCGGCGTTTTTCATATTGCTGCCCTGGTAACCGTGCACCATGGCCTTTGCCACCTGCGATCCATACCACGGGTCCTCGCCCGAACCTTCTGATATCCTTCCCCAGCGCGGATCGCGCGCTATATCAACCATCGGCGAAAAAACCCAGTTTATACCTTCGGCGGTGGCTTCTTTAGCTGCAATACGCGCGGATCCTTCTATAAGCCCCATATCCCAGGTGGCAGCCATCCCCAGGGGTATCGGAAAAATGGTACGGTGGCCGTGGATCACATCAAGCCCAAATATCAACGGTATGTGCAGGCGCGACTTTTTTACCGCCATTTCCTGGGCTTTGCCGATATAATTGGTTCCCCATACGCCAAATATCCCGCCAATATTCCCTTTTTCTATATTCGCTTCGATATCCTTATTAACGACTGAACCGGTTACGGTTTGCCCGCCGCCGGTTACCAGGTTTAGCTGGCCTATTTTCTCGTCCAATGTCATTTTACTCATTAAGTTGGTGACAAAGGCATTCATTTTTGTTTCACCGGTTTTTATTTGTGCAGATGCATAGTAAAATGACAACGCCAAAATTAATGTTGAACCGGTTTTAACGATTGGAGATGAAATTTTCATTTAGGATGGGTTATCGGGTTATCAGTACAATTCATCGCGTAAGCTAAGAAGTTAAGCTCACTGCCATATCTATGTTAAAATTAAAGACAATATAATTGGTTTCGCACCATGAAAAAATCATAGTGTATCGTTGACACAATTGTAATATTATAATTTAAATAATCAAAGTAATTTTGTAGAATAGCGCAAATGTTAACTCAAGAGGAACTTTCCGAATACTGTAAAAACGCCCATGAAAATTATTTGCCGCATATTTCGATAGACTGCGTGGTATTCGGTTTTCACGAGGGTGTGATGAAGGTGCTGGTGCTGAAAATAAAAAATGACGAATGGTACCTGCCCGGTGGCTTTTTACTTAAGACAGAGCCGATCGAGATGGCGGCCAACCGGATATTAAAAGAACGCACGGGGCTCGACGATATATTTTTGCAGCAATTCCATGTGTTTGGTGATCCGCAGCGGTCGAAGGAACATTTTGATATGTATAACGATATGCTGCCGCCAGAACAAAACTGGTTTGCCAACCGGTTTCTGACGATCGGCTACTATGCCCTTGTCGATTTTTGCGACGTAAACCCAACGCCTGATCAGCTTTCCGTATCGTGCACCTGGTGCGACTTGCACGCCGTGCCGAAATTAAAGCTCGACCATACGCTTATATTAAAGACCGCGCTCGATACGCTTCGCCTGCAATTGAATTACCAGCCTATCGGCTACAATTTAATGCCAAAACAATTCACGATGCCCGAACTGCAAAAGCTGTACGAAACCATCCTGGACAAAAAGCTCGACCGGCGCAACTTCCAGCGGCGCATGCTGGGGTTCGGCATATTAAAACGCTCGGGGGAGCGCAAAGGCGGGGCGCATAAGGCCCCCTATCTTTATTCGTTCGACCTGGAAAATTATGAAGCCGCTTTAAAAGAAGGTTTTAAGGGAGGGTGGTAGGCTTTGAAATCACCGTCCGCAAAACAAGTTCGCTTTTTTTAACTTGTTAATGAATTCTTAACTTTGACGTGAACGCAAGATAAGGTCACTTCCCATTTGCCTCACCTAAATCCTCTCCAAAGGAGAGGACTTTGACTGGTAAATAGACACGTTTTGGTTTTTTAAGCCCTTCTCCTTTGGAGAAGGGTTGGCCTGCCTGCCGCAGGCAGGGACAAGGCTATATCGCCGCTTATACTGAACTCACAACACCTTATTGAACACATTAATGAAGTTCAACCGATTATTTTTTTTACCCGCTCTTGTCGCAGCCGTCAATTGCTCCGCGCAGGTCACCTTACCCGTTCCGGTAAACCTGCAGGCTACCTATATTAAAGGTACCCGGACCACCGGCGGCGCGCCCGGCAAAAATTACTGGCAAAACAGCGCCGGTTATGCCATCAAGGTAAATTTCAACCCACAGAGCCGGAATCTCAACGGCACGGTATCTATCGACTACATCAACAATAGCCCCGACACGCTCACCACCGTCAATTTTAAACTTTATCCCAATTTGTTCAGGAAGGGCTCGATACATAATATGCCCATTTTACCAGAAGACCTTACCGACGGCCTTGTAATACAGCAGCTAAGTATCAATCACCAGGACCAGGATGCCAAACAATGGACCATCGACGGCACCAACATGGCCGTCAAGGTGCCAGCCATCGCGCCAACGCAAGCCATCCATTTTGATATTTCCTATTCTTACACGCTCAACAAAACCTCGCATATACGCACCGGGCAGGTGGACACCGGCGCCTTCTTTATCGCTTACTTTTATCCCCACATTGCCGTATACGACGATATTGACGGCTGGAACCAGCATCACTACCAGGGCGTACAGGAATTTTATAACGATTTCAGTCATTTTAACGTGGAGATCAGCGTGCCGGGCGATTACCAGGTTTGGGCCACCGGTAATTTAAAAAATGCCGACGAGGTGTATAACGGAAAGATCGCAAAACGGTTAGCCGACGCCGCCGAAAGCGATAAGATAACCAACATCATAACCGAAGGCGACGTACAGGACGGCAACATCACCCGGAACAAGCTTAGCAACACCTGGAAATTTGAGGCCGACAGCGTAACCGACATCGCCTTTGCCATCAGCAATCATTATTTATGGAGATCCACCAGCCTGGTAGTCGATCCCCGGACACATCGCCGCACCCGCGTCGACGCAGTTTTTAACCCCGCCCATAAAGGCTATTTCGATGTGATCAATTATGCGCGAAAAACCGTGGAGGCCATGAGCTATCAATTCCCCCGCTGGCCCTACCCCTATCCGCACGAAACGGTGTTCGACGGCCTTGACCAGATGGAATACCCGATGATGGTGAACGACGCCCCCTACCAAAAGGCGGAAGACGATATAGAGCTGACCGACCACGAGATATTCCACACCATGTTCCCATTTTACATGGGCGTTAACGAAACCAAATACGCCTGGATGGATGAGGGCTGGGCAACGATCGGCGAATGGCTGATCAGCTCCGTCATCGATCCTAAAATTACCGACCTCTACGCCATTGGCAGCTACGAGGCCAGCGCCGGCAAGGAAGAAGACGCCCCCATCATTACATTAAGCACCCAGCTGGACGGCATGGCCTATCAAACCAACTCCTATCCAAAGCCAGCCCTGGGTTACCTGTATGTGAAGGATATGCTGGGCGACGCCTTGTTCAACAAAGCCCTGCATTATTATATAGCGCAATGGCATGGCCGGCACCCTATGCCCTACGACTTTTTCAACTGCATCAACACCGGCTCGGGCATTAACCTCAACTGGTTTTGGAAAGCCTGGTTTTTCGACTGGGGCGTGCCAGACCTGGCGATCACCCGGGTAACCCAGGTCAGGAAACAATGCACGGTGGTCATCACCAATATCGGCGGCAAGCCTGTGCCCATCGACCTTACCGTCTTTTATCACGATGGCAGTACCGAACGCCATCATCAAAGCATTGCCGGGTGGAAAAGCGGCAATAAAACTTTCACCTTAAGTTTTATTACCAAACGGAAGATAGATAAGCTGGTTTTAGGAAACGGTTACGACCCTGATGTGCATAAAGCCGATAACGTTTGGATAAACCTGCGTTAATTAGGAAGTCGAAAGTCTGGAGTCGTTAGTCTGGAGTCGGGGATGTAGAAGGAAGGAAACCGTTACCATTGTCACGGTTTGAAAATGCTGGAAGCAATTAAATGTTAAACCAGCGAATTCGTATCTTTAAAAGTCAAATATCTTAACCACAATAATGGCGAAAAATAAAACGATCAATGTAAAAGGAACGGATATTGGCCTATTCTCACAAGGGAATGACGACTATATTTCGATTACCGACATTGCCCGTCATAAAGATAGCGTCAATACCGATTCGATCATTCAGAATTGGCTGCGAAATAGAAATACGATTGAACTGTTAGGTTTTCGGGAACTGATGTATAATCCGGGTTTTAAACCCCTCGAATTCGAGGGGTTTAAAAAGCAGGCGGGGCTAAATAGTTTTGTAATGACGCCTAAAAAATGGATTGAAAATACAAGCGCCATAGGTATTACTTCGAAATCGGGAAGATACGGCGGAACTTTTGCTCATAAAGATATCGCATTTGAATTTGCCTCCTGGATTTCTATCGAGTTTAAGTTATATATCATTAAGGAATTTCAGCGACTTAAGGAAGATGAAAACGATCGCCTCAAACTAACCTGGAACCTGCAGCGCACTCTTGCCAAAGTCAATTACCATATTCACACAGATGCCATTAAAGAAAACCTGGTCCCTCAAGAACTGGATAAAAGCCAGGTGAATTTAATTTATGCCAACGAAGCAGACGTGCTGAACGTGGCCTTATTTAATAAAACCGCCAAACAATGGCGCGACGAAAACCCCAAACTGGAAGGTAATATACGCGACCAGGCCACCATGGAGCAATTGCTGGTACTGGCAAACCTCGAAAGCATGAATGCCGAGTTTATACGGATGTCGCTCCCGCAAAGTCAGCGGCTTTTAAAATTAAACCAGATTGCTATAAGCCAGCTAAAATCGCTCATCGGAATCCCGGCGGTTAAAAAACTTAAATAAACGGCTCCAAATAAATACCCGGTGTTTTTATGCAACACAGGTGAAGTCCAAAGTCTGGAGTCGGTGGTCTGGAGTCCGGGATGACAAGTCTCTAATCTCCAAACTCTAATCCCTGCTCCTGTGTTGGCCGACACACCTGAACACAGTTTTGCCTACCCGTTCGAGTGCAGCGCTACCGCATTCCCCTCGCTGTCGGTAAAATTAGCCATAAAGCCTATCTCGTCGCTGATCTTTGTTTTTGGCATGGTCACTTTGCCCCCGGCAGCTTCCACTTTGCCAAGGGCCGCGCCCAGGTCGGGGTTTCCGTTCAGGTATAGTTTAGCGCCATCCACGCTGGGCTTATGGTAGGGCCCCTGCACCAGCGCCCCCGACACCTTGCCGTTCATGGCGTCGCCCGGGAAATAAGCCATCTTCATCCCCATCATTTCCGTTTCTTCCATCGTGATCGAAAAAATTTCACCATAGAATTTTTTCGCCCTGGCCATATCGCTTACCGATATTTCAAACCAGTTCAGTGCATTTGTCGAATTGTCCATTTGTTTAGTTTTTTTGTGATCGTGTTAAAATTAGCGCCCCGTTATTAAGTTATTGTTTAATTAGTAATAAAACAGAAGTTTGATATATGATTGCTTTCCGTTTGCCTCACCTAAATCCTCTCCAAAGGAGAGGACTTTGAATCCTCAATAGCTCATGTTAGTAAATATTAACAGGCGTTTTTTATCAACAGGCGTTTTTTCATCCAAACCTACAACCATTTCCCGCTCGCCATAGCGTGTAAATACGACAACCTTAGGGGTTGATTGCGACAACCCTTTGTCGTAGGTTTGTTTAAACATCAGCGAAATCACCTCATCATTCTAATCAACGGTACAGACCATGAAACACGTTTCCATCTTAGTGCCGCAGGGCCCGTGCATCCTCAGCAGCGTCATCGGCGCCTACAAGGTTTTTACCACGGTCAACAATGTGCTGGCGGGCCAGGGCAAACGGCCGGCGTTTAAACTCCAATTGGTGGGCCTCAGCAGCGAAACCCGCCTGTACGACGGCCTGTTCGCGATACGTCCGCAACTGCTGGTGCAAGACGTGCCCAAAACCGACCTCGTCATCATACCCGCCATCCAGGGCGATATCCCAACCAGTATCAAAATGAACTATGCCTTTGTGCCGTGGATGACCGACCAATACAAGCAGGGCGCCGAACTGGCCAGCCTTTGCACCGGGGCGTTTTTGTTAGCTTCTACCGGGCTGCTGAAAGGAAAAAAGGTATCTACCCACTGGATAGCTGCCGACGCCTTCCGCCAGGCATTTCCCGACGTAAAGCTCCAGGCCGAAAAGATCATCACCGACGAGCTGGGCATGTACTCCAGCGGCGGCGCCTACTCGTTTTTAAACCTAATGATCTACTTCGTCGAAAAATTTTGCGGCCGCGAAATGGCGGTATATTGCTCCAAGCTGCTCGAGATCGAGATCGAGCGCAAAAGCCAGTCGCCGTTTGCCATCTTTACCGGGCAAAAAACGCACGAGGATGAGCCCATCAAAAAGGCGCAGCTGTTTATCGAAAACAATGTAAGCAGCAAGCTCTCTGTCGACCAGCTTTCGTCCATGTTTGCCATCAGCCGCCGCAACTTTGAGCGACGCTTTAAAAAGGCCACCGCCAACACGCCCGTCGAGTACCTGCAGCGCGTAAAGATCGAGGCTGCCAAAAAAAGTCTCGAATCGAGCCGCGAAAACATCAACGAGGTGATGTATGCCGTCGGCTATTCCGACAGCAAGGCCTTCCGCACCATGTTCAAAAAAATAACCGGCCTTTCGCCGGTCAGCTACCGTAATAAATATAACCGGGAAATGGCGGTTTCGTAGGGAAGAATGAACGCGTTAGTTCGAAGATTTAAATGTAAAATTTGCGAAATGAATTTTATATTTTAATTTAACACGAAGTAATATAGGTTATATATTAAGCTAACGATGAAAAAGCAAGAGGCTATAAAAATATTTGAGGATAAAAGTGTCAGGGCCGTATGGGATAAGCAAGAGGAGAAGTGGTATATTTCAATTATTGATGTTGTAAAGATATTAACGGATAGTATTGATCCAGCCGCATATTGGAGAAAGTTAAAACAACGACTTAAGGAAGAAGGAAATGAAACCGTGACGAATTGTCACGGTTTGAAAATGCTGGCGACGGATGGTAAAATGCGGATGACCGATGTGGCGGATACGGGGCAAATTTTTCGGCTCATACAATCTATACCGTCGCCAAAGGCAGAGCCGTTTAAACTTTGGCTGGCGCAAATTGCTGCCGAAAGATTAGACGAGATGCAAGATCCTGAATTAACCATCGACAGGGCGTTAGATCAATATCTGCAACTCGGATATTCAGAAAAATGGATCAACCAACGCCTCAAAAGCATTGAAATACGCAAAGAACTAACGGATGAGTGGAAAAGCCGGGGATTAAAAGAGGGTGTGCAGTTTGCCACGCTTACCGATATAATTACCAAGGCATGGGCGGATAAGACAGTTAAAGAATATAAAACCCTGAAAGGTTTAAAAAAAGAAAACCTCAGGGATAACATGACCAATACCGAATTGATATTGAATATGCTTGCCGAAGCGTCGACCAAAGATATTTCACAGGCCGTACAGCCCGGCACCTTTGAGGAGAGCAAAAAAGTAGCCCGGCAAGGCGGCAATGTCGCCAGGGTTGCACGGCGGGAGCTGGAGGCAAAAACTGGCCGGAAGGTAGTTACAGCATTAAATGCCAAAGATCATTTGCCGCTTCAAAACGACAATGATGACGATTCCAAATAAAAATTACCGGGCGCCGCTTTAAAAAGGCCACCGCCAACACGCCCGTCGAGTACCTGCAGCGCGTAAAGATCGAGGCTGCCAAAAAAAGCCTCGAATCGAGCCGCGAAAACATCAACGAGGTGATGTATGCCGTCGGCTATTCCGACAGCAAAGCCTTCCGCACAATGTTCAAAAAAATAACCGGCCTTTCGCCGGTCAGCTACCGTAATAAATATAACCGGGAAATGGCGGTCTCTTAGGAAGTCCTGAGTCTCGAGTCGGTAGTCTGGAGTCGAAAATGTTTTTGAAAACGTCCCGCCTGTGCTTTCTACCGGCTGCAGCCCCGCTTTCCACTCATACGCGCTTGACCTGTCACGCTGAGCTTGTCGAAGCGCGGTATCCGTTGCAATCGGGTTTAGGGATGATTTTTACCTAGTGATTACTGGGAGTTAACGAATAGTTAACTTGTTATTTATTAAGCTTTTACAATAAATATTTGCATATATTTGTTCGTTGGCAATGGAAGGGTTAAGCGCCCAACCAAAGGCAATGCGATGGAGCGAATGATGCGTAAAGTCTGGACGTTTATCGTAAAGATTTGTATCATAGGCTCACTAATCTGCCCTTCGAGAACCATTATATTCAGCAGACATGCAGTTTCCGTTATAATGGAGTACCGAATTTTAAAAGGTGGAGCGGAAGCGCAAGTCGAGATTATTTTGAAAAAAGTTGCAAAAGTCAGAAAAAAGTTTATCTTTGAGTAGGATGACAAGTACACCCAAAACCAAACTCTCGGCAAAATCGCAGAGGACAAACAAGCAGAATTGTCTTTCAATCGGCAATGGAAGGGTTAAGCGCCCAACCAAAGGCAATGCGATGGAGCGAATGATGCGTAAAGTCTGGACGTTTATCGTAAAGATTTGTATCATAGGCTCACTAATCTGCCCTTTAATTTTTGCGTTTGCTGGAGCCACGGCAGTGGTACGGAACGGCAATAACTAACAAAAATTAGTATAACTTGGCTCAACTACTTCAATGTATTGCTTCAGCGCAATATTTAAAAGAAGCATGGGGAAAACTTAACAAATCCAACAAAGTTTCCCATGGTATTTCTAGCGAAACAATCGAAGAATTCAAAAATACTATCGATACGCAGATAAAGGAAATAAGCAACCAGCTACTTAATAATAGTTATAAATTTAATGATGTACGAGCCGTTTTAATTCCCAAAAAAAATAAAGGTGAATTTAGACCGCTTCGCATCGCTGATATTAGAGACAGGCTAGTTCAAAAGGCTCTTGCCAATAAACTGGAAGAACTGTTGTCCCCAAAATATGTACTAAATAACCCCTGCAGCTATGCCTATCAAAAGGACCGAGGAGTAGAACAGGCTATTATTAAGGTCGTTGAACATTTTAAGGCTGGAAACCGAATCATTTTAGAGGCCGATATAAAAAAATTCTTTGATAACGTTAATCGAAAAAAACTTCTGCAAAAAGTTTTTAATGATTTACCCGACACATCATTAAATGGACTTATTGAAAAATCGCTTGCCCAAAGTGTAGGAAATTTGAATAACTATTCCCACGAATATCACCACTATTTTTTGGATTCAATCGATGGAATTCCGCAAGGGAATTCGTTGTCGCCGCTGTTAGCAAATATTTATTTGGCCGATTTCGACCAGAGAATGATAAAAGAGGGATACTGTCTCGTTAGATATGCAGACGATTTTATAATACTTTGTCGTACATCAAAAAGTGCAAAACGCGCGTTAAAAATTGCTAAGGAGGAATTAGAAACACGATTGGGTTTAGAGCTTCACCCCTTACCATCTCCACCATTCCTAAAAGGGTCGAAAACACGAATATTAGATCCTTTTCAGCATGAATTCTCATTTCTTTCTATAAGGTTTGACGGAAAAAGTGTTTGGGTTAGTGAAAAAAAGGTTGCCGATTTGATTGAAAAAATCAAAGACGTATTGGATTTGGATTTATACAAAGGAGACCCGAATTTCCAAGGACTCATAACAATAATCAAACGACTTAAAAATTTATTAGAAGGGTGGTTAGCATCTTATAAATTTGTCGATGTTGATAGAGAGTTTAGTGAAATTGATAATTATATCAATCATAAATTGTTAAGAGTTTTTATTCTACTGGAATTTAAATTAAAATCAACTGCTACCGAAACCATTAAATTAAAGGGGAGCAATAAACTCGTACAAGCATTTACAAAAACCCAGCGCATTAATACTGGTGTTTTATTTTGTCAAGATTTTATAAACCAACTCGAACGAAATAAAATCGCTATCTAATTATCTCCCTTCGTCTTCACCTTTCGATGTATAATTTACAAAGCCTCACTGCCAAAGTTGTTATATTATTAAGTCCCACAGGGTCTTCCACGGGGGACTCTGCGTTTTTAACATGCGAAAGCTCTTGGCCTGGCATCACCATTACTTTACTCCCTATTTTTCAAGATCGTGCTAACCAGGCTAAATAACACACCAGTATTCCATTCCTTTAAATAACTAAAAGTTGCATATGTATTTGAAGCGTCAACAGCAGAGAATATAGCGAGATACGTATAGTAGTCTTTAATTGCTAACTGTTCCCATGGAATAACAGTTTGTTTTTCTTTGAGCAATGCCCGCTCCTTAATAATAACGGCCTCCTTTGTAAGTATCGCTCTGCCAATGCTAATATCCTCGCCTTTCTGAAATGCTTGATAATGTTTGGTGGTGATATCGTCAAAGAAAAAAAGCCAGAGAAAAGTTAAAATGTCATTTGAAAGTTTATGGTATTCTTTTTTTCTGACGCCGTAAAAAGTTTTAAAACTGATTTTTATTGTTCGGTCAAATGAACTGCGGATAAAAACAACATATTCCCTGCCTATTGTAAACTCAAATCCTTTTATCCAGTTTATGCCAAACCGGTACTCACGAATTTCATTTTTTTTAAATCTTACGGATAGTGCCGGGCCGTTTTTGTCGTCAAATTGTATGAAATCGGGGGTTATGAGGAGCAGCCTTTTTTTCCTGTCGATAGGCCCTCGTTGGATATAAACGTTGATTCCTGGCACTTCTTCTCTCGGTGACATATCATTTTTTTTCAATGCGATGCTTCATTTCCCCTTCAGACTATCAATCACTGCTTTAATCTGATCGTTATACGCACCTATACTGTCCCGGTATTTATTTTCGTCCCCCTCGTCAACAGTTTTGTATAATAGCCGGTAGCTTTTTATACGCAGCAAACAGTAATTACGCAGTTTTTTATCCCGGTCGTAAATTACATCCGGTAAGTTTAGTTTATCCAACTCGTCGATCAGCCTTATATTTTCGTTCCAGTAATAGATCCCTTTGTCTTTAATCGTCGCGAGCAGCGAATCTTTGGGCGCAGTTTTGAGCATACTATAAACTTCTAAGGCCTTTGCCTCATTCGAAATGAACGACTTTATTTTCGTATCGTAAATCGCAGTATCGTTTGGCGTTTTATGATAAACAAAACTGCACACAGTCAAAATCATTATGGCCATGCCCGCTATGGCCCCTGTTGTCAAATTCATAGCCTGCGGCGATTTTAGGCCGGGATAATAAGCATACCCTATAGCAAGCCCCGCGACCAACCCGCCCAAATGCGCCGAATTGTCGATGCCACCTTTCATGCCGTTCATCAGGTTGTAGGCCACAAACACCGAGATACTGATCAATAAATTTTTCCGCGCCGACTTTTCGATAAAATTGGTGGTAAGCATTGCCAGGAATACCCCGTACATCCCAAAAATAGCCCCCGATGCACCGGCGCTGACGGTCAGGTCATGAAACCATAAGCTGGCGGCACTGGCAGCAATACCGGTAAGCAAATATGCCGCTAAAAACCTCGCCTTGCCCAGATAGGGTTCCAAAATTAAACCGATATACAGCAGCGCATACATATTCATTAAAAGGTGCAGGATGCCGATGTGTAAAAAACAATTCGTAAGTAACCGCCACCACTCGCCCTGTAACGTCGCCGGCCTGAAATTGGCGCCCCACCTGACCAGGCTCTCCGTATCCGGCGATAAAAAATTAACGCCCGAGAGCACCATTAATATAAAAACGGCGATGTTGAGGTCAATAATGATCGGTGTGATAAAATAGCCTTTTACAGGTACGAAAATGGAGAAGAAGCTCGTGATCTTTTCCTTGGTTGTCGCCGGGTGCTCATTCAGGTCATCATCGTCGTTCAAAACCAGCGCCGATTTGAGTTCATCATATTTCTGCGTCAATTCCCCGGGGGTAAAGGATGGCTTCAGTTCCTCTATTTTGTCGGCCAGGTTTTCAACGTTCCTTTTATTTTTACCCCAGTCAACCATCTGGGTGCCGGTGCTCTCACTTTTAAGCGCAGCGTTCCCCGTGTCAATTTTAACTTTTACCTCCTCGCTCCCGGTAGCCATTGAAAAAGGGGTATAGGCAATAAATCCTTTCGTGCTTTTATAGCCGACATCCCAGCCCAGTTGTGTCGCCGACTCGATCGCCAGGACCAGAAATTGTTCAGAAGTTAAATTTTCAAAAGATAATTCTTGTGTGTATTTAGGTGAAAATCCAAAAGCCATGTGAAGATAACGGTGGGTTAAATCCGTAGCTTTAAAAGTATCGATAAAGTTTATAAAACAAAATCATCAAGCGTAAATCGGTAAAATAATTTAGCAGATAATTCCTCGCAATGGCGAAGAAGTAATACATTCTTATTTACCTTTAGGGTAAACATACGAAGTCGTTTCCTCCTTCATTTTGATCGGGCGCACCTCCACCCGGGCGGCGGCGGTATATTCAAACTCCGGGTTGCCTTTGGCAATTTCAAGCGCCTCATCCAGGTCCTTTGCCCTGATATGATAATAGCCCACAATCACATCGCGGCCTTCGTTGAACGGCCCGGTGTGCCATGTGCCTTTGCTGCCGGATAGCATTTTGCCTTCCCGTACCAGCGGCTGTGCGCTGATCATATGGTCGTTGGCGGTCAGCTTTTCGATATAAACCTGGCAGGATTTTAGAAATGCATGGTCTTGTTCGGGGGTGAAATCCGCTTTGCTATCGATCGCATTGCGGATCAGTAACATAAATTCTTTCATGATGAATATCGATTAGGTGTAGTTAAAGCTACCTATATTTTCCCCGGTTTTGACAAGTTTTTACTCCCGTATTTCTGGGTTTACACTATAAAAAGTTAATGAGTTGATTATCAAATATTTAACTCGAAATTGGCTGAAAAAGTGTAAACCTTTGTAAACCCTGTCGTGGTTGATTTACCTACGTAGAGATTGCTTTCCCGAACAACCCGGGAGGCATTCCCCGCAATGCCGCGAATGAAAAGCAAAAAAACATTAACACGCTGTTGCAAAGTAACATAAGTGCGCTATCTTTAATCTTTCGCATTAAACCTAAACATGAAAATAATTGTCCCGGTATTTCTTTCGATCGTATTTGCTTTGGCCATTATTTATCTGCTGCGGCCGCTCAACGCCGGCGCCGTTGTGCTGGTATTCATTTTATGTGCCGGATTTGTTGCTTTAGTAAGCCTTGCATTTAAAACAAAAAAAGACGATGCAGACGCAATTATCGACACGATAAAAAAGGTGGTAGAGATCTTTGCGATCATCGCCGCCGGTTTGTGGGCGTATTTTACGTTCCTTGTAAAAGATGAGCCATCATTGCATCGTGAGTCGACCATTACGACTGAAATAACGGTGGACTCTGTTAATCATAAAATGCACCTGAGTAACTTTGTTACCATCAAGAACAACGGGAAATCCAGTTTCGATGTAGTGGAGCCGGTATGTATAGAGGTTTGGCTGATCCCGATCGACACCTTAACAAAAACGACCTATTTTGATTGGGAGGCATACATGGGAAAAACCCCGCCAGATACCTCTGTGGTGGATACAATTTACAAAGGTCCGTATTCGCCTAATGACTCGATCAAAATCTCGCACGATTTTTTTATGGGCAAGGCATATAATGACAAAGCCAGGTATACTGTTTTGGCGAGAGCGGCAACCGGGTTTAAATCATCCGGATTATTCGGGCACGATGCTATAATCAGGGATTATGCCTATGATGTCAAAATGCGATATAAAAGCGTGGATGGAGGATCGGTAACCGATAGCGGAAAAAACAAACGACTACTTCCTTCTCCTGGTGGCCGGAATAGTAAAAAAACTATGCAAGGGCCATGACAGAAAAAGCGGGCGGGGAGTATGGTCCAAAGGCTCCTTTTTTTGGAGCGTAATGCCGGTTTAGTTTTTCGGGATGTAACCGCATTCCCTCCTCAGCAGACCAGCTTCGGATGAAAGCAGGCAAAACAATGCTGGCCTGGCGGGCGGTAGGGCATAGCAAGTTTTTGCATGCAGAGTCTGAAAGCGAAAGGTTCGCCCGGCAAAAAGATTGCAGCCCCGGTTTTGCCTGGTTTGCAGCGAAAGGCCGGTGCAGCAAGAAGCCTTCTGCTGAGAAGCACTTTTGGTTACTTTTGGTGCTTCAAAAGTAACAGTCCCCGCGGCAATTGAGCGGCGAGAGCATCAAATGAACCTTGCATATCGTTATGCGAAACGAAGTGAGCATACCGATTCCGTGCAAATGCTTTTGATCCACAACATCATTTGTCTCATTGATTTGCCTACGTAGAGATTGCTTCGTTCCTCGCAATGACGGGAAATTCAAAAACCAATTTTACACCCCAATTACCATCCTGTTTTATATCTTGCATCCTTAACCCAGCACCATGCACGGCGGCTTTTTTCTAAAAATTTTCCTGGTCATCGCGGGCCTCAGCCTGCTGATGGACTGGTACGTTTTTAACGGCCTCAAAACCTTTGCCGCCGGCTGGCGCTCCATGCGGTGGCGCAAAGCCATGCCCTGGGGTTACCTCCTTATTTCGGTGGGTGTAACGGCCACGCTGCTACTGGGGGTCGGCAGTTTCCGCACAGCACAGGGCATGATGCCGTTTCACGAGTGGGTGCTCAGCATATTCCTGACGTTCTTCTTCACCAAGATATTTTTCATCCTGGTGCTGTTCCTCGGCGATATGGGGCGGTTCTTTTATGGGATTGGGAATTATTTCGTCAAGCCAAAAGGCAAAACCCCCGAGCCGTTTTTCCCCGCGCGGCGCAGGTTCATCAGCGAGATCGCCATCCTGGTGGCCGCGGTTCCGTTTACCAGTTTCTTTTACGCCATGTTCAGGGGCAAGTACAATTTTAAGCTATATAAGGAATACCTATATTTCACCGACCTGCCCGACGCATTCGACGGGTTTACCATTACTCAGGTATCCGATATCCATTCGGGCAGCTTTGACAATACCGAAGCCGTGCAGCGCGGCATCGACCTGGCCAAGGCCCAAAACAGCGACCTGTTTGTCTTCACCGGCGACCTGGTCAATAATGCCGCCTGGGAGATCGAGCCTTATCTTGATCGTTTCAGTCAACTCAAGGCGCCCCATGGGCAGTTTTCTATCCTCGGCAACCACGACTACGGCGATTATATTCATTGGGACAACGAGCAGGAGAAAGCCGCCAACCTGGAAAAACTAAAACAGCACCATAAAACCCTGGGCTACCGCCTCCTGCTCGACGAAAACCTGGAGATAGAAAAGGACGGCCAAAAGATCAGCCTCATCGGCGTGCAAAACTGGGGCCGCGGGTTTATCCAGATCGGCAACCTCGACAAAGCCCTGCAGGGCGTCGATAAAAACGCGTTTAAAATCCTATTGTCCCACGACCCAACCCATTGGGAAGAAAAGGTTCGGTATAATCCGACCACCATTCATTTAACCCTTTCGGGACATACACACGGCGCACAGTTTGGCGTGGAAACGGACAGCTTTAGATGGAGCCCGGTGCAATACCGCTACTACGACTGGGCCGGCCTGGCAAACGAAAAAGAGCGTTACCTGTATGTAAACCGGGGTTTTGGCTTCCTGGCCTTTTCAGGAAGGCTGGGCATCTGGCCCGAGATCACCGTGATCACGCTAAAAAAGGCAAACGCCTGACGTCAAATATTCAATAGTTTTACGCCCCAATATTTTTCCGACTTCCGACTTCCGACTTCCGACTTCCGACTTCCGACTTCCGACTTCCGACTTCCGACTTCCGACTTCCGACTTCCGACTTCCGACTTCCGACTTCCGACTTCCGACTTCCGACTTCC
>Ga0134125_10002048_pt1 | contig 24155 bp, 22 predicted proteins | sample KB31751_FD_96464 | JGI IMG/M metagenome (GOLD analysis project Ga0134125, IMG submission 96464) | Terrestrial soil microbial communities with excess Nitrogen fertilizer from Kellogg Biological Station, Michigan, USA - KB3-175-1 | ecosystem: Environmental > Terrestrial > Soil > Unclassified ...
CTGAATTCTCCGGGTTCGGCAAGCCGCGCCCCGGCGGCAACTAGCCGTTCGACGCAAAATCGCAGGACCACCGGAGAACCATGGCAGGCGATCTCCACCACGTCCTCGGCTGTGTAAGAGCGCGGCGATTCAAAAAAGGAAACGACAGCTTGATCGACAGCCCCTCCATGTTCATCCACCAATTCGGCCATTTGGCTTGCCCAGGATCGCCAATGCGGCGCGGGGCGAAATCGTAGCGACTGTTCGGCGAATTCACGGCTTTGCGGCCCCGAAAGCCGCACAATGCCCAGCCCGCCACGCCCCTGCGGCGTGGAGATAGCAACGATGGTATCTTTCAGTTGCATGGCTGACAATGAGCACTTGCATGTTAGCACAAATGTGCTAACATTCTGGCGAGGCGACCATATGCCGACCACAAAATCGAAAGCATTTCGTCCGGCGGCAAAATCCACCGGAAATGAATATCGCGGCAAGCAGACGCGCACGGGCAACTCGTTCGGTTTTCGCTTCGATCGTGCGCTCTTCAAGAGCCATCCCGAATTCACGGGCGAGGTCAAAGCGCAGGTCATTGCGCCCGGTCGAATGTTGGTTTCTGTTGTCGAGCCGGTGGCTGAACGGACCGACCCTGTGATGGCGTCGTTTCTCGCGTTTCTCGCAAACGATATTGCGAACGCGCCTGAAGCTGTAAAGCCAATGAGCCGCAACCTGGCTAAGCGTATCGATCTTCTGGTCGAAGGCGTAAAAGCTGCGGATAAGGAACCGTTGACCGACGAAAGCCTGCTCTAATGAACGCCGGAGGCTGGAACCTTTATCTGCATCCACTATTTGAACAGCAGTTAGAAAAATTGATAGGCCGAGTAGAGGCGCTAAAATCCAAAGATCCTGCGGGCTATAAAGATCAGCCTGCCACGAAGCTGCTCGCGACGATCAATCGTTACATCCGGGAAATTGTTCCCGCGAATCCCAACGCGCCGGAGTTCCGTCAGGGCAACACGTTCGGCGCGGATAACCGCCACTGGTTTCGAGCCAAGTTTCACGAGCGCTACCGGCTCTTCTACCGCTTTTCCAGCAAAGAAAAAGTAATTGTCTACACATGGATTAACGACGAGAGCACGTTGCGAAAGGCGGGATCGAAATCCGACCCCTACGCTGTGTTCCGCGTCATGTTAGCGGCGGGAAATCCGCCGAACAGCATGGCGGAGCTACTGGCTGTTTCGAAAAAGCTCAGGGATTGAGCTCCGGCTAACTATTGCCGCGTCTTCCGCGATCACCGTCGCGCCGGGGCGGACGTCCATGACCGTGGCGTGGTCCGCGCTTGTCCCTATCGCCACCGCCCTCTCGTGGCCCGCGATTAAACGGGCGCGGGGTGACCGGCGGAGCCGGAGGAGTCGGCATATCGGCCGGAACAATGACAACGGCACGGTGCGGCCCTACGCCCAGGCTTTCGCTGCGCAGGTCTTTCTCATCCCGCAAGGCCAGATGGATAATGCGCCGCTCGCGGCTTGTCATCGGGTTGAAATGAAAAGGCACATGAGTCCGCTTAACCTTTTCCGCCGCGGCCAACGCGCTCATCCGAAGCTCTTCAATCCGAAGCAAACGGTAATCGTTGGCATCGAACGAAATCAGCGAATGATCCTCCGGTGGGATGTGCAGCGCCTCCATCGAAAGATGCTCGATCGCGAGTAATAATTCCGCGCGGTTGGCCAGCAGCAGATCGGTATCGCCACCCTGAAAGCGCACGGTGACCTCGGGATTCTCCACTTCGGGGTGCGCGCTATGCCCGGGCGCTAGCTCATAGCTCAGCGAAAAACCGCCGTGGTTCAGCACCCGATCGAGAAATTCGGAAAGCTTCGGCTTTAGCGAGTCGACGGTATATTTCATCAGTCTATTTCTTTACGGTCTTTTTCACGGGCGATTTCGACGCGGGCGCGGTTACAGCCGGAACGTTACCAGCCGGCGTTGGGTGAGGCATCATGCGGTTAATAATGAGCTGCTGCGCAATCATAGCCACGTTCGAAGTTAACCAATATAGTACAAGGCCGGCCGAGGCGTAGTAGAACATGAACCCATAGAGCAGCGGCATGAACATCATCATCTTCTGCTGGTTCGGGTCCATCCCGGTGGCGGGCGTAAGCCGCTGCGCATAGAACTGCGAGGCAATCAGAATGAGCGGCAATAAGTGGATGGCCAGGGTTTCTGGTTGCGAAAGATCGGTTACCCACAGCCAGTGAGCGCCGCGCATTTCGATCGCAATTTCCAACACACGATAGAACGCGTACAGGAAGGGAAGTTGGATGATAAGCGGCAGACATCCGCCCAATGGGTTTACGCCCGCCTCTTTATACAGCGCCATTACTTCCTGGTTCTGTTGCGCCTTGCGCGGATCTCTCAGTCCGATACTTTTATATTTTTCGTTAATCGCCTTCAAGCGCGGCTGCAGCGCCTGCATTCTCTTCGACGACTTCAGTTGCGAGATCTTGAGCGGGAATAGGACGAGATTAATAATCATCGTCACGACGATAATGGCCCATCCATAATTGAAGGTCCAATGGTCGTTTACCCAGTTGACAAACAGGAAGAGCGGCTTCGCGATGACGCCGAAGAAACCCCAGTCCACCAGCTTTTCGAGCTTCGGATTGATCTGCCGGAGCAGGTCGGTGTCCTTCGGGCCGACGAATAATGTGAGATCGTTCTGAGCGCCCGATGCAAATCCAGCGCCGACAAACTGCTCCGCCTTTTCTTCCTTGAGCGGCTTCAGATCGTCGGAGTAGGTCCGTACTTCAAGGGATGAGGAACTGGGAAGAGCCACGGCCGCGAAGAAATTATCTTCAATGCCGCCAAATGTGAAATCGCCTGTATCGGAGAATGCTCCGTTTTTGGCGTCCTTCGCGCTCTTGGTAATCAGCTTGCTACTCGCGGCATCGTAGTGCACAGTCCGCTGTTGCGAGGAGGCGTTCCGAACTTCCTGATCGCCAAATCCTCCGCGCCACATCAGCACGTGCGGCACGGGCGTATCGTTTTCAAGCACCTCGGAACGTACGTTGGACAGATAGCTGTCTTTATGAAACGTGAACGTTTTTAAAATGCTCGTCTTGCCGTCCGAATATTCGAATGTCACACCGAGCCCATCGGGCGACTGCTTCATCGAATAGAGAACCTTGTTGGGGTCGAACGGCAGCTTGTGATCTTTGGTGCCGATAGCAAAAGGTAGAGGCACGGCATCGCCAAAGTCGTGCACCAGATTCAGTTGATTCTTGCCGGAGATATCGTGGAAACGTTTTAGCAGCCAGCTTTTCACCACCCCGCCCTTATTCGTTAACACAACGTGATAAAGATCGGTATCGATGATGGCGGTCGATTCGGAGGCCGCCTGAACGGGGTGCTCGGCTCCCGGAATCGGCTTAACCGGCGTTGGTTTGGAAGCTGGCGGCGGAGCGGGCGTGGTCTTTGCCGCCTCTTCCGTCTTTGCTGCTTGTTCTGTCTTTGTCGGCGCGACGGGTTGAACGGCTTTGGGCGCGGGCGCAGGCTTAAAGAAATACTGCGCGCCCATCAGCACAACCATCATCAGCGCGAACGCCAGCAGAAGGCGTTTTTCCATGCCCTTTTCGGGACCGTTCGGATTCATATTTGCGGGGAACCAGCCATTCGTAAACTCTTTGCTTCGGAAAACTCAGCGTACGGGGTCGTAGCCACCCTCATGGAACGGATGACAGCGTCCAATCCGCCTGATGCCGAGCCAAATCCCTTTGACGCAGCCGTACCGCTCCACTGCGTCCATCATGTATTCCGAGCACGTCGGGTAATAACGGCAGGCGGACGGCACGAGCGGCGACACAAACCGCTTGTAGCCTTTCAGTACAACTAAGATCGTTCGCTGCATCGGTCAAATACCCGGCTTACTTCGCGGCGCAGATCGTCAAAACCGGCGTCCAAAACAGTGCGCCTGGGATTGAAGACGACATTCCAGCTTGTAGGGATGCGAAATACCTCAAACCGGGTCGCCTCTCGCATCCGCCTTTTGATTCGATTGCGGATGACAGCGTGCCCTAGCGCGCGCGGCACGGTGAAACCGATTCGGGTTGGCGCTTCGGGCAGGTCTCCCCGGTGGAAGCAAAAAGCGGCGAAAAAACGGGAGCTAATGCGGAATCCTGCGCTATAGGTCTGGCGAAATTCAATGGATCGGACCAAGCGCCTGGATTTCGCGAGTGAAAGCGGCTTCCGTTCCGTAAGAGGTAGTCCCGTAACGTTGTAGTTCGTGGCGCCCTGCCCGCCATCCTGTACAAAAAGCGGTGGACGCTTCTGAAATGATTAATCCGCGTAGCGCACGTTGCGCTCGTCGCTAACACTCAGCTTATGGCGGCCTTTGGCACGGCGGCGCGATAGAACAGCCCGGCCGTCGGCGGTCTTCATTCGCACGCGAAATCCATGTTTCTTCGCCCGGCGACGATTATTCGGCTGAAAAGTACGTTTCGGCATCCTATGTCCTTTTCGATTTAACTAATATGGGGAAGCGGAAACGGAACCCCGGTGACGGGGATGGGAACCTTGCTCCAGGCACACTACTGACGATCCACTTAAACCCTAAAAGATTAGTATACCCTGACCGTGGACCGGACTGTCAAAAGCACGTTAATCCTCAGTTCGCCGCGACTCTTTCGTCGATTCTTTGTCCCAGTCCGCATTCGGCATGAACGGCCTTTACCGCCAAATCGAGACCTTCGCGGCGCACGATGATGCCAATCGTCAGCTCGCTTGAACCCTGCGCAATGGCGATGATGTTAACATCTTCACGCGAAATCGCTGTGAAAATGCGCCCTGCCAAACCCGGGGTTCCGCGCATCCCTTCGCCGACCACCGCCATCAGCCCGACATTTTCATCCACATCTATCGGCTTCAGATAGCCGTGGTTCAATTCGAGAGCCAGATTGCTTTCGAGCGCGTCAAGAGCAAGCGGCACTTCAGCCTTCCGCACCAGCACGCAGAAGCTCTGTCTATAGCTGGAGCTGCTGAATACCAGCACTTCGACATTCGCCAGCGCCAGCGCATCGAGAGCGCGCGCCATCACCCGCGTTCCGCTGATGAGCGAATTCGCCGGCTCCATCGAAATAAGAGCCACGCTCGACATGGAAGTAACCGCGCGCACACCTTTCGGCCCGCTGAGTTGATCGACAATCTTGGTTCCCGGTTTCTCCGGTGCAAAGCTGTTCTTGCTCCAGACCGGAATCTTCTTTTCTACCAGCGGCGCGAGTGTTCTCGGGTGAAGAACCTTAGCTCCGTTGTAAGCCAGCTCCGCGGCCTCGGCATAGGTAACTTCATCGAGCACGGCAACATTCGGCACCAGCCGGGGGTCGGCGCTCATCACGCCGTCTACGTCGGTCCATATCCACAACTCGGCAGCATCCATTGCAGCCGCGAGGATGGATGCGGAGAAATCTGACCCGCCTCGCCCCAGCGTTGTCGGCTGGCCGTCGACGGTGGCGCCGTTGAATCCGGTGACAACCGGTACGATCCCTTGCTCCACCAATGGCCGCAGGCGCGCTTCACATTTTGCGCTGGTTTGCTCCATCTGCGGCGATGCATTCCCAAAGACCGCATCGGTTACCACAACCTCTGCCGCATTCACCGAGATTGCGGGATTACCGGCTGTCTCCAAATACTGTGCGAGCAAGGCGGAAGAAAGGCGCTCGCCGATGGCAACTGCTTTGTCCACCGATCGTGGCGGGCGCGTGCCGAGCATCGAGATGCCTCCGGCAATACGGCGGAACTCAGCCGCTAACGACTCCACCGCATGCAGCGCGGTCTCGCGCGCCCGGCCGTTTTCGAAAAGATCGTTGCAGGTATCCGTGTGGCGCTGCAGCAATGTTTCCAGATTCCGCTCGACGCTCGCGCGATCGCCTACCTCCGCGTGGCGAAGCGTATCGAGCAGCAAATCGGTGATTTTCGACATGGCCGACACCACGACGCAAACGGGACGGAATTTGGTTTCCTTGGCGATAAGAGCGGCGGCCGCGCGCATGCGTTCCGCGCTGCCCATGCTCGTGCCGCCAAATTTCATAACCAGCAAATTCTTCAACGATGAACCTCTTTCCCGTTCGATGTGCGGCTCCGGACAAGCTGCAAAATTCGTTCTTCCACCTCAGCCGCGGAAAGCGCCGTTGTGTCTAGCAGCACCGCGTCAGGCGCTTGTACCAGAGGCGCCTCCTGCCGCTGGCGATCGCGCGTATCCCGGTCCCGCATCTCCGCCGCAACGGCGGCGACTGCTGCTCGCCCGCCATGCGCTTCCAACTCCGCGGCACGCCGCCGCGCCCGCTCCTCGGGCGAGGCATCGAGAAAGATTTTCACCTGCGCTTCGGGGAAAATAACGGAGCCGATATCCCGCCCTTCCATAACAACGCTCGCGGTTGCCGCGATTCCGCGCTGCAATGGAATCAAAGCGCGGCGCACGCCTGGAACAGCCGATACTTTTGAAGCAGCGGCGGACACTTCCGGCGTAAAGATAGCATCGGTTACGTCCTCGCCGTTCAATCGCACGCGCCCATCACCCACTCCGAAATCAATTTGTGCCGCCTCAGCCAATTTCTCCAGCCGGTGCATGTCGGTCAGATCGGTCCCATTTCGCAGCGCCCAAAGTGCAACAGCACGATACATCGCTCCGGTGTTGATATAAACGAACCCGAGCCGGTCCGCGATGCGCCGCGCAATCGTGCTTTTGCCCGCGCCGGCAGGGCCGTCGATGGCCACAATAACTCGCTTGCTCATGAGTGGGTTTAAACCCTGAGTATGGCACGAGGAGGGGTGCTATCTACTCTTCCCGCAGCACCCGCATGGGGTCGATGCGGGCCGCGCGTGCAGCGGGCACGAACGACGCTATCGCGGCGACGGCGATAAGGAGGGCGGCAACACCTGTGAAGGTAAGTGCGTCGGTGGGCGAAACTCCGTAGAGCATACGCGCAAGGACGCGGGTTATTGCTGCGGCGAGGCACAGGCCGGCGATGCTGCCCAGAATCGCGACTCCCAGGCCCTGCCCGACAAAGCTCTTCACGATCTGGCTGCGGAGCGCTCCGAGCGCGAGGCGCAATCCGATTTCACGCTGGCGGATGGTGACGAAATAGCTCAACGTGCCGTACAAACCGACGGAGGCGAGCAGCAGCGCCAGCGCCGCGAACGAGGTAAGTAAGATGGTGCGAAATCGGGTTTCGGCAAAGGAATCGCTGATGCGTTCTTCGAGCGGCATAATGTCGAACACCGAGCGCCGCGGCTCAACCTGATGCAGCTTTTCGCGGATGGCGTGCGCGGCGGCAAGCGGCGCGCCATGTGTTCGGACGATGTAAAACGGATCGGGACCGGGCGCATTCCAGCACGTGTAGACGGCAGGCATCGGCGCACGATTCAGCCCTTCTTCGCGCGCATCGGCAACAATGCCGCGAATCGCCCCGGGACGGAAATTGAGAGGATTCGGTGCCACGGAGAGATGGTGCCCAATCGGCGACGTATTCGGGAAATAGGTCGCCGCGAAACTGCGATTCACCACAATGTCCGTGCCTTGCCAATCTTCCTGGCAGACACTTCCGGCGAATGCCGGGATGCGAGTAGCGGCGAAATAACCCGGCGAGACGTAGCGATGATCCGCCGAGATCTTTCGCTCCGGATCGATGGCGGAATCGGGCGTGGTGAACTCACTTTGATAATCGCCGGGTACTCCCGGCAACGTGGCGGCCGTGGCGGCTGATTCAATTCCCGGCATGGATCGCAGCGCGTCCAAAGTTCGTTTGATCCGCTGCGAAAGCGCCTTCATGTTCGCGGTCTCGCTATAGTCTCCGGTCACGTGGAACGTCAGTACATGCGAAGCATCGAAGCCGGGAGAAACTTCGCTCAACGCCTGAAAGCTTCGCAGCAGCAATCCAGCCCCGGCGAGGAGCGTGACCGCGAGCGCCACTTGCGTACCCACCAAAACCCATTGCAGCGGATTACGGCCGGAAATTTGCGTGCGGCCGTGGCGTGCCAGAGAGCCCGAGAGGCTTCCGCGCGTGGCATGAAGCGCGGGAAGCAGCCCACAAAGCAGCGCCGCCCCAACTGCGCAGCCGAGCGCATAAAGCAGAATGCGCCAGTTGAGCGTAATTTCTTCAGCGCGCGGAATGCTGCTCGCCATGTTGTGGAGAATATGCGTGCCCGACGCCGCCAACATTAAACCCAGCCCCGCGCCAACAATGGACAGCACCAAAACTTCGGTAAGAAGCTGCGCCACCACCATGGCGCGGCTCGCCCCGAGGGAAAATCGCACGGAAATTTCGTGCTGGCGCTCGATCGCTCGCGCAAGCAGTAGCGCTGCGATATTGGCGCAGGCAATCAGCAGAAGCAGCGATACAGCCCCGAACACGAGCCACAGCGAGCGCCGCACGCCGCCGACTTTCTTTTCCTTCATGGGTTGGACTTCCACCGTCATATCGGAATCGGTCTTCGGATATTGGCGCGCAAGTTGGCGCTGCACGTTGTCGAGATCGGCGCGTCCCTGCGCTTCGGTCACGCCCTGTTCCAAACGGCCGATCGCCGTGTACCAGGTATTGGTGCGGAACTGCGCATACTGCGCATCGGGTGGAACGGGGAAATAGAGGTCGGCGTCGCTATCCGGAAAAAAAAAGGAAGCGGGAAGTACACCCACGATGGGAAACGAGCGTTGTCCCACGCGCAGGACTTTTCCAATCGCGTTGGGATCGGCATTGAATCTTTCGCGCCAGAGGCGATTGCTGATCAGCACAGCCTTGGGTCCGCCGAATCGTTCCTCTGCCGCCATGAAATCGCGGCCAAGCACGGGCGAAATTCCCAAAGTTTCGAGAAATCGGGGGGCTACATCCACCTCCGTTACTCTCTGCGGCAAGCCTTTACCAGTGAGCGTAGCGTCCTGCTCGTAATACCCGGTGATGGATCGAAATGCGGAACTCAGCCGGTTCCAATCTTCCAGGCGAACGGGAGCCACCAGGCTTTCCGGCGTCTTCAGCCTGGTTCTATATTCGTGCAGCACCATCAGCCGGTTCGCATCGGGATAGGGCAATGGCCGCAGCAGCACCGCATCAATTGCCGAGAAGACCGCCGTGTTGCCGCCAATGGCAAGAGCGAGCGTGACGATGGCAGTGAGAGAAAACGTCGGCGAGCGGCGCAGAAACCGGAATGCGTATCTCCAGTTTTTTACGAATTGGTCGAGATACGCCATGCGATGGATGTCGCGCAGGTCTTCCATCACTTGCGTTTCGCCGCCGAATTCTAAAATCGCCTGCCGCCGGGCTTCCTCAGGCGCAAGCCCCTCGGCAATTTTGTCGCCGATCAGTTTGTCGAGATGGAAACGAAGTTCGGCATTGAATTGAGCGTCGGCAGATCTTCTTGAGCGTTTCCACCAGAACATATTGCCTTCCTATTGCGCGGTTCGCATAATAAGCGCAACAGCGCCCGAAAGCCGGTCCCAATTCGACTGTTCGGCCTCCAATTGTTTTCTGCCTTTGGCTGTCAGCCGGTAAAACTTGGCCTGCCGCGCGTTGTCCGATTCGCCCCACTCTGCCTGCAGCCAGCCGCGCTTCTCGAGCCGGTGCAGCGCGGGATAAAGAGAGCCCTGCTGCACCTGGAGCACGTCCCTCGAAATTTGCTTAATGCGTTGGGAAATGCCGTAGCCGTGTACCGGCCCGAGCGCGACGATTTTCAAAATGAGCATGTCGAGCGTGCCCTGCAGCAGATCTGATTTTTCAGACGCCATTCTGCTTCTCCATGACAATCTACATATAAATCGAGATGGGTAGATTGTCAAGGAGAGATTTGGCCCGAGGCCGTTCTTTATATGCTCAGAAGTGTGGGGGAACCGGTGAAACTGAAAAACTCCGCGCCCGTGGCGCTGTTAATAGCAATTGCGTTTTTGCTGCAGGTACAGGCAGGGTTTGCCAAAGTAAAAACCGAACCCTGTAAAAACAACTACACACCCGAACAGCAGATTCAATTGGGCCAACAGGCCGTGCAGCAGGTATATAAGCAGATGCCTGTACTGCCCGATTCCAGTCCGGTAACGAAATACATTCAGCAACTAGGCAAGAAATTGACGGCTTACGCGCCCGGCTATAAGTGGCCCTATAACTTTCACGTCGCCAACGTGGCGGACATCAACGCGTTTGCGCTGCCCGGCGGAACCATTTTCGTGAATTTCGGGACCATTCAAGCCGCCGAGACGGAAGCGCAGCTTGCCGGCGTTATGGCGCACGAAATTTCCCACGTAGTGCTGCAGCATTCGGTATGCAATGCGGAAAAGGAGCAGAAAGTCGGCATTCTGGCGGGTATCGGACAAATCGCGGCAGGAGTGCTACTGGGTGGCGCAGCCGGACAACTTGCGGCGCAAGGCATTGGCATAACCGCCGGACTTGGATTTCTGAAGATGTCGCGCGGCGCGGAAAAGGAAGCAGATATGCTCGGCGTGCATATCCTTTACGACGCCGGTTACGATCCGCGGGCCATGGCGCAGTTCTTCGAAATCCTGCAAGCGAAATACGGCGAGGGAGATGCGCAATTTCTGAGCGATCACCCGAACCCCGGCAACCGCACCGAATACATAGGGCAAGAGGTGGACACGCTTCCGGCGAAGACGAACTATATCAAGACAACGCCCGCGTTTACATCAATCAAAGCTCAGGTGGCGAAGATGCACGCGTACACGGCAAAACAGGTACAGTCGGGTGTTTGGAAGAAAGAGGGCGGCAATCAACAGCCATCTAAACCAACCGCCGATCTGAACACTTCAGGCGACTGGAGAACAGTGCAAGGAAGAGATTTTACGATTGAGGCTCCAAACACGTGGCAAGTGTACAACGGTCAAAATGGCGGCGCCACCCTGGCTCCTACCGGCGGTATCGTACAGCAGGCAAACGGCTCACCGGCGGTGATGTATGGCGTGGTGACCGGCATCTATCGCCCGCAGCGGCAAGGAATGGAGTTGAGCGCGGCGTTGAACGGATTCGTGGCCGACGTGCAGCACGACAATCCCGGCCTTGTTCCAGGGAATCAAGCCGACGTTCAAGGTAATGGTGTGAAAGGCCGCTCGATGCTCTGCCACAACCCGCAGGCGAACAGCGGGCAGGGAGAGCGCGACTGGATCGTTATGTTCCCGCAAGCCGACGGCAACATCCGTTATTTTGTTTTCGTCGCGCCCACAAAAACGTTCGACCAAATGAAACCGGCATTTGAACGCATGATGAAGAGCGTGGCTATCGGCTAGATGAACCGCATCCCTGTGGTTCTCCTCCTACTCGCCTGCACCGCGCCGGCGTTGTGGCCCCAGATGAATCCCACGGAAATTCTCGCGCCTTCTTCCGCCCGCGGCGATTTTCATCCCGTATTTCGAATACAAGACATACCGCCATTTGTCATCGCCAAGATGAACCTGACAACCTGGCACGCCGGATGTCCCGTTCCTGTAAGCGACCTCCGGTTGCTGGTTCTTTCTTATTGGAATTACGACGGCAAGCCCGATACCGGCATGCTGATCGCAAACAAAGCCGTCGCCAAGGATCTACGGACTATCTTCCACAAACTATTTCGTCACGGCTTCATGATCGAGCGGATGGAGCTGATTGAAAACTACAACGGCAACGACGAACGCTCCATGGAGGCCAACAACACATCCGCTTTCAATTGCCGCGATATCACGCTCCATCCGGGCAAGTTTTCGAATCATAGTTGGGGACGGGCAGTAGACGTTAACACGCTAACGAACCCGTACACCAAAGGAAACATCGTGCTGCCGCCCGGAGGCCGCGCGTATCTCGATCGCGCACGCGCTTACAAGGGCGGCATTCTCGCGGATAGCTACGCCGTAAAGCTATTCACCAAGCGCGGTTGGACCTGGGGCGGCACCTGGACCGACCGCCAAGATTACCAGCACTTCGAAAAACCAAAGCGGCAATAAAAGGAGCCCGGAGCTAACTAACCGAGGTCCAGAGGCACATGCTTTCATGCAAGATGTTGAATCGGAGCCGGGAGCGTCAGCGACCCCAGTATGGAAAAGAAGTCGGACGCTCTTAAGTAAATGGCATTGAGCGTAAGCGACGGGTTATTTATCAGTCGGCAACATGGCAAATCCAAACAAAGTATCCCCCGCGCCGACTACCACATATTGCGTGTTGTCGAGCTTGTAAGTGATGGGCCCATTGCTCACCGAAGAATCAAGATTGGCGTGCCACAATGGCTGGCCGGTAGCCGCGTTCAAAACAACGAAGTTATTGGACGGATCTCCGGTAAACACCAGGTTGCCCGCCGTGCTCAGCACGCCTGAGTGCGCGCTTTGTCCTTCCCATTTATGAGTCCAGCGAGGTTTGCCGGTTTTGTAATCGAGCGCCTGCAGCATGGCCTGGCCCGCTCCGCCGCGATCGTTGCCGCCCCAGCCTTCGGGCTTGTCGCTGTCGTCGTAAATGTAATATTCGCTGAATCCGCGAGTGGCGTTGACGTAGAACAAGCCGGTGGCGGGGCTGAAACTCGGAGGAGGCCAATTTGCTGCTCCGCCTTGATTCGGGCTCACAAGAGCGCCATCAATCTGCGGCTCTTTCTCGGGATTAGGAATCGGCGTGCCTTTCGAATCGATGCCTTTCGCCCAATTCGCCTTCACGAATGGAGCTGTCACAATGTTCTTGCCGTTGGTGCGATCCAAAACGAAGAAATATCCGTTGCGGCTTGCCTGTGCCAGCAGTTTGCGAGGCTTGCCGTCTATTTCACCGTCGAACAACACCGGTGTTTCTACCGCGTCCCAATCGTGCGTGTCGTGCGGAGATGCCTGGAAATACCAGGCCATCTTGCCTGTATCGAGATGTAGCGCGACGATCGATTCGGTAAATAGATTAGACCCTTCGCGTGCCTTACCGGCAATGACCGGCTGCGGATTGCCTGTTCCCAGATACAGCAGGTTCAGTTCAGGATCGTAGGTGCTCGGAACCCATGTCATGCCGCCGCCGTGAGCCATCGCTTCGGCGTTCGGCCACGTCTCGGAACCCGGCTCGCCAGGCTTCGGTACCGTCGACCAGTGCCATTGCAGGTCGCCGGTTTCCGGATCGCGCGATTCGAGATAACCCGGAATATCGAGATCGTCGCCGCTTACTCCGACAATAATGTGGTTTTTGATTACGACCGGCGCGACAGTCGCCGTGTAGTAGCGGTCCAGATCGCAGATCGGCTTGCGCCACCGCTCCGAGCCGTCTTTCAAATGCAGCGACACGAGATTGCAATCGGGTGTTTCGAAATAGAGCCAGTCGCCGTAGATCCCCACGCCGCGATTGCCGAGATGCCATCCGCCTTTCGAATTCCAGCGGTAATGCCAGAGTTCCCGCCCGCTGCGTGCATCCACGGCGAATACGTGATCGGGAATCGTGAAGTAAAGAACTCCATTTACCAGAAGCGGCGTCGATTTGATCGCGCCTCCTTCAGAACCGGTTTGCAGCCGGTACATCCAAGCCAGGCTTAAGGTTCGGATATTATTCGCGTTGATATCGGAGAGCGTGCTAAACCGCCGTCCCGAATAATCGCCGTTATAGGTTGGCCAGGAGTCCACCGGCGGTTCCGTCAACTTCTTCGGGTCGAGACCCTGTGCCAGTAACGCGCCGGCGGCGAGCGCCGCGCAAATAAATAATCGAAGCTTCACTTCAGCGTCTCCAGATAAGCGACAACGTTGTGAATGTCCCGGTCAGTGTATTTGTCCAGTAACTCGTCGTGCGCGGCGTAAGGGTCTTGCTTTTCCACTTTCAGATCGGGCGTGCGCTTCCATGAATAGTAGTTGCCCGAAGCGTCCCGCACCGAAACCATGAAGTCGTCCAGGTGCACCAGCGTGCCGGAAACGGGCGCGCCGTTCGCGGGCGTCACAGTCAGGTTGGTCGGCTTTGTTGTCGCAATGCCACGCCGGCCAAAACCAACAGCTCGTGGAAACAGAAACCGCTGCTGCAGCGTAGCTGGATCGTATTTTGATGCGATCCCCGCCAGATCGCCTGTTGGCGAATGGCACTTATTGCATCCACCCGGCCCGTTGAAATACGCCGCGCCAGCGTGCGCGTCCCCCGTTAAGACGTTGAGCACTTTCGTGTATGGACCGGTTCTCAGTGTGTTGCCCATCTGTTGATGAAGGAAATGAGAAAGATCTTTGACCTGGTTTTCTGAGAGTGCGGGAAGATGCCGGTCGTTCGATAGCGGATGATTCGTTTTGAGAAACGGTCCCAGCGTATCGCCGTAACGATCGTGCAAAACTACGACAGATCTTACAAGATCGGGTCCGTTGTTGGTTCCCCTGGCCTGCGGCCCGTGGCAGGTGGCGCAATCGGTCGAGTAGAGTGACTTGCCTCTTTCGGCGGCAGCGGCATCTACAACCTGCTGGTCGTCAGGACCGGCCCCAAACCTGCGCGGCGGCCGCGGAGCAGCGCGGCCGGGAGCGGCCGGGGCGGCGCCGTTCGGAGGAAAGCTCTTCGTGAGATAGTTCGTCACCTCCGTCAGTTCCGCCGGAGTCCCCTTGGCCCCGCGAACCACCATGTTCGTGACCGTGTCTTTCCATTGTTCCGCAGTCTGGTTGTGACCCACAACTATGGTGGGGCTATGGCAGGCACCGCAAATTCGTTGGGTCGTGGCTCTTCCCGGACCTTCTGGTAGCCCGGCGGGGGCTTGCGCCCCGAGGATCGCCACACTGAAGGCGAGTCCGGCGCCCAAACGGACCCAGTTCGTTTCGCAAAATCGCTGCAATGGGGCGAACAAAAGGACAATAATTTCGGTGATCACCGCGTTTTCGACTTCGGCTTATTCGTGCCGGTCTCCTTTGCAATCCGATCTAGCATCTTATATCGTTCCCGGCGCGTGTCCGGGGCGGCGTGCGGGTTCTGACCTGCGCCTTCAATAAGATGCATCACTTCGTACCCGTCCTTTTCAGTATTCTGCGGCCAATTCGGCAGGCCGGAACCGTTGGGATCGCCGGTCTTCGCGAAATTCGTCCAATACGACGAGATCATGTCCGATAATTTGCGGTCCGCATCCGTCCACGGCAGCTTCTTCGAATCGAGCGCCTGAAATACGTACTCGATGTCGGCAGAGTGATAAGCGCCGCGGCTCGCCTCGCCGGCTGGTTGCGGCGGAGCCTGCTCGAAGTGATATCGATAGACGGGCGAGCCGCCGGTTCCAAGTTGATCTTCAATCCATTTCCAAGTGCTGTAGGCGATGAAGCGATCGCCGGCAAGCGCGCCCGCGGATTCCTTCATCTCAGCTTCGTTCGCGGCGGGATAAAGCTTCAGCATCTGGCTGGCATTCTTGCCGTACCACTCTTTCAGCTTCGCTTTATAATTAGCAAGCGTTTGCGGCTTCTTGCCGAACAGGGAATTCGCCGATCCTTCATCCTTGTTCCAGCCCGCGAGCAGCGGCACGTGCGCTTGCTTCCCCTGAGCGTAGATTTCACTCGGTTGTTCCGGGAAGAAGTAGCCATCTGTGATCGGCCAGAAGCGGTAGGTTGCTTTCTGTTGTTGCACTTTATCTATCAGTTCTTGGGCGGGCATGGCGCGCAGCGCCGCAAGGTCCGCCGCTCCGATCGACTTCCCGAAATCCTCGCCCTGCTTCTCGGCCTGCGCTAGCGAAAGCGTCGGAAGCTGCAACATGAACATCGACCCGCTCTCGCCGATCGCGCCATGAATCAGGTCCTTCGATAGCGGCGACGCCATCTGCGCGCTTACCGAAATGGAGCCCGCGGATTCGCCGAAGATCGTAACTTTATCGGGATTACCGCCGAACGCGGCGATGTTTTTATGTACCCAATCGAGCGCCGCTGCTTGGTCTAGCAGGCCATAATTCCCCGACGCATGATGAGGCGATTCCTTCGTCAATTCCGGATGAGCCATGAAGCCGAAGATGCCCAGGCGGTAGTTCATGCTGACCACGATTACGCCCTTTTCGGCGAGCTTCGATCCATCCTGGCGCGGTTCCGAGGCGGCTCCCGCGGCAAATCCACCGCCATAGATCCAGACCATGACGGGTAATTTGGCGTCGGCCGATTGCGCAGGGGTCCAGACGTTCACATAAAGACAATCCTCGCTCGGCCCGGGATCGCGAAAGATCATGTCGGAGTAGATCGGCGCCTGCATACAACGCGACCCGAACGCAGTTGCTTTCTTGACACCGTCCCAGGCAGCGACCGGTTGGGGCGCTTGCCATCTTAGCTTTCCTACCGGCGGCGCGGCAAACGGAATGCCTTCAAATGCGCGAACCTTGCCATCGGCGCTCGGCATGCCTTCGACCAAGCCGGATTGCGTGCGTATCTGTGCCGGCAACTCTTTCCGCGCCGGCCCGGCACAAGATGTCAACGAGATGGCAGCCAGCACCCCGGCCCACGTCCAACGAACCATACGAGAACCCTCCTCCTCGAAAAACAAACATAAAGGTTATCGCAGCGCGTGTAAGCCCTTGCGATAATGACGCATGACTGCTGATCTCGCGCGCGCTCTGGTGCAAACTATCGAACGGGAACTGCCCCATCTCCGAGCGTTGACCGACGCGCAGGCTTCCGTCCCGCGCGGCGAGGGCAAGTGGCGCCCCAAAGAAGAACTGGGTCATCTGATCGATTCCGCCACGAATAATCACGTCCGCTTCGCGGCCGCGTCGCTTTCACCGAAATTTCGCGGGAGCGGATATGCGCAGGATGACTGGGTCCGGTTGCACGGCTACTCCACCATGCAGTGGGCATCCATCGTCGATTTTTGGTCCGGCTATAACCGGCTTCTGGTACGGCTGATCGAAAGGATTCCTGAATCGCAAATGCAGGCGCAAGTCATCGTCGGCGCGAACGAGCCCGTAACGTTGAGATTTCTAATCGACGATTACATTCTGCATATGCAGCATCATATTGACCTGCTGCTACGGCGGGAAAACGTTACGCAATATCCTCGCGCGTAATTTTTTCTGGAACTTCTCTCCTTGACAGTCTAGGAGTATCCGGATATACTCCCAGATTATCTAGGAGAGAAAACTTTGCCTCCCGGCCCCAAGCAACTGGAACTTCTACAAGGCACGCTTGACATGCTGATTTTGAAAGCCGCGTCTCTTGGCCCGATCCACGGCTACGGCATCCTGCTGCGCATCCAACAGCTTTCAAAAGATCGCCTGGAAATCCAGCAAGGTTCTTTATATCCGGCGCTCTATCGTCTTGAACATCAAGGTTGGATTACAAGTGAATGGGGCGAATCGGAAAACAATCGGAAAGCGAAGTATTACCGCCTCACGAGCGCTGGCAAGCGTCGTTTGCAGGCGGAGGCGGACAAATGGAACCGCATGGCCGACGTAATTGCCGGAATCCTGCGGACAACGCCGGAGCAAATATGAGGCTTTGGAACCGGCTCCAGTCTTGGTCACGCGCGCTCCTGCGGCGCCCAGTCACGGAAAGCGAAATGGACGCTGAGTTGTCCTTCCATATCGCCTCCTATGCCGAAGACCTGATTCGGCAAGGCATGCCGCGAGCCGAAGCGATGCGCCGCGCGCGGCTGGAATTTGGCGGCATCGAAAATACTAAAGAAGAGTGCCGCGACGCTCGCGGCGTAAACGCAATAGAAAGCATCCTTCAGGATTTACGGTTCGGCCTGCGGATGCTGCGTAAAAAGCCCGCCTTCACTGCGGTTGCGGTTATTACCCTGGCGTTGGGCATCGGGGCAAATGCCGGTGTTTTTTCCATTGTGAACGGCATTTTGCTGAATCCGCTCCCCTATCCTCACCCCGAGCAACTGGTGGCCATCCACGAGAGCAAGCCAAATTTCCCGGAAGGGTCGATTTCCGTCCCGAACTTTAAGGATTGGAAAAGAAACAATCGCAGTTTTTCGAAAATGGCGATCTCGCGTGGCTACGGCGTCAGCCTTGCCGGCGATGGCGAATCTGAAAGATTGCAAGCACGGCTGGTTACTTCCGACTTCCTTTCCGTGTTGGGAATGGCGCCGAAATTGGGCCGCGATTTCGCTCCCGGCGAGGATGAGATTGGCGCGGCGCCGGTGGCAATCATCAGCGATTCACTGTGGCGACGGAAGTTCGGCGGGCTGCCGTCAGTCGTTGGCCGCAGGATCATGCTCGATGAACGCGGCTATACCGTGATCGGTGTTGCTCCGCCCAATGCCGATAAATTGCCCGGCAGTTTTCAAGGCACAGACATTTATATCCCAGTCGGCCAATGGGACACCGATGCCATTCGATCCCGGGGCGCAGGCCTTTCATTCCATGGCATTGGTCGGCTGAAGCCCGGAGTCACGATTGAGCAGGCGCGCGCCGATATGGCAAGTGTCACGCACGCGCTGGCGCTCGAATATCCGTTAGACGACAAGGGAATCGGCGCGGCGCTTGTGCCGCTGCGGGATGAAATGTTCGGCGGCATTCGGCCGGCTCTGTTGATGCTTTCGGCCGCGGTAATTTTCGTACTGCTGATTGCGTGCGTTAACGTAGGCAATCTCCTGATGGCGCGCGGCGGCGATCGTGCCCGTGAAATCGCTGTTCGTTCCGCGCTTGGCGCCGGTTCCAGGCGGTTGATACGGCAATTGTTAACCGAAACAATTTTGTTGGCGCTGCTCGGAGGATTGTTGGGATTGGCATTGGCGTGGTGGAGTACGCGCGCCTCGTCGATGATATTGGCCGATACCTTGCCGGGCGGAAGCGGAATTGGGGTGAATTACAAGGTCGTTGCGTTTACCTTCTTGATTGCAGCGGCGACGGGAGTGCTATTTGGCTTGGCGCCGGCAATCAAGCTGCTGCACTCGGGCATGCAGGGGAAGCTAAAAGACGGCGGACGAGGCTCCACGCGTTCCAGTCAGAACACTCAAAACATATTTGTGATGGCGGAGCTGGCTATGGCGCTGGTTTTGCTTTCGGGAACGGGATTGATGCTCAGAAGCCTTTGGGCGCTGCAAGATGTGAATCCGGGATTTCAACCTGAAGGCGCATCGCGATTTGCGGTATCTCTACCATCGCCTATGGCCAAAGGCTCGCCCGAAGCGGTTCGGAGCAGGTTACGCGAGATACGACAACAATTTGCTGGAACTCCGGGCATCACAGCGGTGGCGCTCTCATGGGGAGCTTTTCCGATGAGGGGCGATGATGAAACGCTTTTTTGGCTGAAAGGGAAGCCCAGGCCAGCAAGCGAATCGGAGATGAACTGGGCTCTGCGTTACGCGGTCGGATCGGACTACCTGAAAGCTATGGGGATTGCGCTGCACAGAGGCCGCTTTTTCAACGATCGCGACGATAATCATTCGCCGCTTGTCGCAGTGATTGACGAAGAGTTCGCGCACAAATTCTTCAACAATCGGAATCCCTTGGGCAAACGCCTGGAGCTCTACGGCAATCCGGCGCATGAAGCGGAAATCGTTGGTGTCGTCGCTCATGTTAAGCAATGGGGGCTGGACACCGATGACAAAGAGCAACTGCGCGCACAGCTCTATCTGTCCATTCTTCAACAGCAAGACGAGGCGATTCTGAATATGGCCCGGGGGGTAGATGTTATTGTGCGCTCCGCCTTGCCTCCCAGCTTGACCTTCGAAGCCCTTCGCCGCACAAGCTCACGAATGGACCGTGAACAGACGGTTTTCGGCATGCAGACAATGGATGAAGTAGTCGCGCGAACCATGGAAACGCGCCGGCTTTTGGTGGCGCTGTTGAGTGTGTTTGCCGCCATCGCGCTCTTGCTTGCCACCGTTGGTATTTACGGAGTGACATCGTACACGGTCGGGCAGAGAACGAACGAAATCGGAATCCGTATGGCCCTGGGAGCGACTCGCGGCCAGATACTTCGATCGGTCTTGGGCGGCGGAATGCTGCGCGCTCTTTTGGGGATAGCGATGGGCGTTGCCGCCGCGTTCGGACTGACACGCTTACTTTCCGGAATGCTGTTTGGCGTGAGCCCGTACGATCCTATAACGTTAGGCTCTGTCGCCGTTCTGCTCGGCGTGGTAGCCGGCGCCGCGTGCTGGATCCCAGCTAGACGAGCGATGCGTGTAGATCCGATGACGGCGCTGCGGTACGAGTAGAAACGCTCGTGCAAACGCGAAGCCGCCGGTTGATTTAGTTCTTAATTGCCTCGCTAATTCCGTTGATGAACTGCTGGAGCGCTCGCGAATCAACGCCACTGCCGAACAAAGCACCTGGATCGCAAACAAAATCAACCAAAAGTTCATGCCTTGGTTGGTGCATTCAAACTACCGCGATGTGGAATGTGTAAGTTATTGAAAACAGACCGATGTGGAGACAAGCCGTACCGCTATCTCGTCCCGTTTTGAAATTTCCAGCCAAGCGGCGTTTCAAATCGAATCAGGCACTCGCACGGCCGGATCGGGCAAGATTCTCGCACGGAAACCGGTCGCGAATGTGATATGCAAAGTACCGGCCGTGGGAATCGGCGGCAAGAAAATCCTGATATTGCTCCGGCGGGAGATGGAAGTAGCGGTAGAGTTCGCCGCTATGGAACCGCAAGTAAAGCGTGTGCTCGGGTTCCACACATGCTGCCGAACTCAAGGCACTTGAATCTAAGGGCATCCATTCCATCATTTCGCCCCTGATTTCATTGTGCGCCGCTCTTACAAATAACGCACAACTCCAACCCCATCAGGAATGAGCGGCCGGGCATCGCCACGTTGACGATCTCCTGATAGTTCGTGTTGGTCAAGTTCGTGAGTTGCAAATAGGGGCGGACGCGCCATCGTGTCCAGGCAATATCGGCCCCCCACAGCGCGTAGGCTTTTCGGTTGTAGCGATTCGTCACGCCAACTTGGGTGCGCGCCAATATGCCGCTATGTGTCAGGATTTGCCAGCTTACGATGGCCTGTTCGCTTGGATAGTTAAATAGATACCGCGATTCAAAATTGGCTGCTTCGCCCTTCACTCCACGTAACCCCGTGTACTGAACCGAAACCTGTTGCGAGTGGGCCAGACGTGCTTCGGCGATCAACTCGACGCCGGTAAATTGCAGGTGCGTAAAGTTCATCGCACGCCATAACTCGTCCGGCGACGAGCGCACATAATCAATATCGTTACGATCATTGCGCCGGAAGATAGTCGCGGCCAGGCGCAGCCGTGGATTGGCATGGAAGTCGACTCCGCCTTCGTAACTCGTCGCTTGCTCGGGCTTCAGAAAAGGATTTCCGAGCGTTGCCGGATCGCTGTAGTACAAGTCCGTGAAATTAGGCAGGCGATAGGCGCGGCTGGCTGCGGCGCGAACCTTAATTTGGCTCGACAGCCAATATCCTCCGCTGACCGACGGCGCAAACACGGTTTGCCCGCTGTTATAGACTTCCTCGCGCGCACCCGCCGAAATTGAAAACCGGCCGAGCGCGCGGATATCGAGATTGGCATACGCCGCGCCCCGCTGCCGGTGATGAATCCCAAGGTTGGTGCTGTTTACGCCATCGGCGAGTCCTTCTGCTCCATAAGAAAGAGTTGCGAGCTTCGCCACGCGGTCGTGCCGCCGCAATGCGGCGTTCCAGGCCGTATCCTCATGCCGGTTCGTGTAGAAGCTTGGGTTATCTCGCAGCAGCACGTACAGATCGGTATGGCGCCGGTAGGAAAACGCAAAATTCGTGTTCTCTCCCAGATCCTGCTGTAGCGATGCGAACCACGTTTTCGTTCTCTCCCACGAGTTGAAGTTGCCGTAGAATTGATCCGCGCCGAACGGCCGGTCGAGGCCCGACAGAAACACGTTCGTCACGCCCAAACCGGATTTCAACTCCGCCTGATACGAACCGGCAAGATTACGGTAGTCGCGGTCGTCTTGAAATCCGGTAGACAGCTCGCGCTCAAACGAAAGCTGCTGTGAGAGGGCTCCCCAATGAAGCGAAAGAAAACCGCCTTGCGTGTTAGTCCCAAAATTCCCTATGCCGCTGCGAAAGCGCAGTTCCGTATCCGGATCGACGCGCGTAATTACGTTCACCACACCCGCCACGGCATCGGAGCCATAGAGCGTCGAACCGGAGCCGCGTAGAATCTCCATCCGCGAAATCGCATCGAGCGGCGCGGGCACATCGAAGTTGTGATGAGCCGATTGCGCATCGTTCACTCTCATTCCATTCACCAGCACCAGCGTCTGTCCAAACGTGCCGCCGCGAATCGAGATATCGCCCTGTACTCCAGGCGCGCGCTGCTGCAAATCGACCGAGGAATCGAGATTCAGGACGTCGGCGAAAGAGCCGAAAAGCAACACTCGCGCCGGAACCTCGTAGGCGTTCACGGAGCGATCTGCCTCGCCTAGCGGCAGCGGCTCGAATGTCCCGGTTACGACTACTTTTTCCTTGCGTGTGGGAAGTGATTGGGATGCCGGAGTTTGCCCACGCAGTGCGGCCCCGGACAGAGCGGCAGATAGACACAGTATGAGGCGAAGATGCATGAAAGAGTAAGAACGCCCACTCGCTGGGGCACCAGAAAGCGCATGCAGGCCAGCGGCAAACCTGAGAGAATAGAACCTTGATTTTAGCCTGTGAGAGCCGGGCCCCGGCCCATGTAAGCGCTGAAGTGTATTCTAGGTTTTTTGCATCTAACAAGAAAGTCCGCTCGCGATGCCGATCGGATTCGCCTGGTTTTCGCCTTGAATCGTAAACCGGCAAAAATCATCTGTAAGTAGGGAGAAAGAGTTTAAGCTATGGCAGGCGACAACACGCTGACATTTACCGACGCCACCTTCGATAAAGAGGTCCTGGGTTCCGACGTGCCCGTTCTGGTCGATTTTTGGGCCGAATGGTGCGGGCCCTGCCGGATGATGGGGCCAACCGTAGATCAGGTTGCCTCCGAATACAACGGTAAGGTCAAGGTCGGGAAACTGGACGTCGATTCCAACCAGGGTACGGCGATGAGATATGGGATTCGCGGCATTCCGACGCTGCTGCTCTTCAAGGGCGGCAAGATCGTGGACCAGAAAGTGGGCGCGATCGGCAAGCCGGAATTCCAGCGGATGCTCGATTCGCACGTCTAACGTTTCCAAAAGGATTTATAAAGGCCGGTCTCATCAGGAGGCTGGCCTTTTTTATTGTTCGGTTGGAATGCCGGTTCGCTTTAGTCTGGAATCGATTGGCATCACCATCATCCCGCGAACAGCAGCCTTTGGTACGCTTCGATTGGGAGAACGACAGACCAAATCCTATGCGGAAGTTTTTTCTCGGCGCGTTCATCGGCGTTCTGTTCACCTTCGTAATTCTCTTTGTTTTGGCTGGCATTTTATTCAAAATCGCCAGCAGCAAGAAGCCCTCCATTGCCGATAACTCCGCGCTTGTGTTGAATCTGGAAGGCGATTTGCCCGAGGTTCCGCCGGTAGATGTCGATATTCCGCTGCTTCAGACGCAGGCGGCGCCGACAGTCAGCGACATGTGGACGGCTATGCACGCCGCGGCCAAAGATTCGCGCATAAAGGCGATTGTGCTGAAGCCGCGTAATCTCTCATTGGGATGGGGCAAGCTCCAGGAGATCCGTAACGAACTCATCTCCTTTAAAAAGGAATCCGGCAAGCCGGTTTACGCGTATCTGCAAACGCCTGGCATGCACGAATACTACCTCGCTTCCGCCGCTGACAAAATTTATGTCGATCCCGACGATTATCTGGAAGTAAAAGGCTTCCTGATTGAAGGGACTTATCTCAAAGGCTTGCTCGACAAACTCGGCATCGGCGTCGATGTGGATCACATTGGGCGCTACAAGGATGCCGGCGACATAGCCACTCGCAGCAATATGTCGCCCGAAACGCGCGAAGTATTGAATTCCGTTCTTGACCAGGTTTTCAATAGCTTCTGCAAGGCCGTTGCGGAGGGGCGTCACAAGCAGGTAGACGATATCCGCACCTTAATCGATCAGGGGCCGTTTCTCGCCACTGCCGCCAAGGGTGCCGGCCTGGTTGACGAACTCGGCTACGAGAGCCAGTTGTATCGCGATCTGACGCAGCGGGTGAAAGAGAGCAGCCTGGCCAAGCTCAGCTATAAAACATATGCCAAAACTGCCGAATCGTCCGGCGAGCGCATCGCGCTACTCGCGGGCGAAGGCGATATCGTGCGCGGCCGGGTCGATCAGCCGTTTGGGCAAACGAATGTGATTGCTTCCGAAACGTTTTCGAGGTCGATAGAGCGGGTTCGAAAAGATAAGAGCATTAAAGGCGTTATCCTGCGCATCGATTCGCC
>Ga0134125_10002050_pt1 | contig 24152 bp, 21 predicted proteins | sample KB31751_FD_96464 | JGI IMG/M metagenome (GOLD analysis project Ga0134125, IMG submission 96464) | Terrestrial soil microbial communities with excess Nitrogen fertilizer from Kellogg Biological Station, Michigan, USA - KB3-175-1 | ecosystem: Environmental > Terrestrial > Soil > Unclassified ...
GTGCACGTGCAGCGTCTGCGTCATGCCGTCGACCGGCTCGATGAAGTGCTTGCTGAACGACTGGGGTCCGTCGTTGAAGAGGAGGTCCTTGCCCTTGATGACGCGCGGCATGCCGCGCAGCCGCGCGAGCTCGTCGTTCAGGCTGTACTGCCCCTGGATGCCGCGGACGAAGACGCGGTCCTTCTTGCTGCTGTAGTGCGATTCCTTGCCCATGGCTTTCCTCAGTGCATGCCGTGCGTGAACATGTCCGCGTACTTCTTCGCCCACTTCTCGTACTGGTCGAGCGCGTCGGTCGCGTCCACGAACTTCATCGGCAGCTTGTTGAGCGGCGTGTCCACCTTGCGGCTGGTGGGGACGAATTCCCTCTTGGAGAGGATGGCCTGCCCCTCGGGGCTGATCTCGAAATCGTAGAAGAGCACCGCGGCGTGCGGGTGCGGCGCCTTGCGGCTCATGGCCACGCCGTTCGGGCGCGCGATGGCCGGCCCGATCGAGAACCAGTCGATGGGCGCGCCCTTCACCTTCAGCTGCTCGGCCTTGTAGTTGTACACCGTGAGCGCGAGCGGGATCTCGCCCGAGACCACGAGCTGGGTGAGCAGCGTGTGGCCCTTGCGCACCGAGACGCCGTTGGTCGCCACGATCTGCCGGAAGACCTTGTCGGCGCGCGCTTCACCCAGCACCGAATACTCGCCGGCGAGCCAGTCCGAATCCTCCTGCTCGATGCCGAGCTTGCCCTTCCACTTGGGGTCGGCGAGGTCCTCCCAGGTCTTGGGCAGGTCCGCCTTCCTGACCAGCCCCGTGTTGTACGCCTGAACGAAGACGTTGAGGCGAGTGCCCACCCAGTCGCCATGGGGGCGAAGCGCCTCCGGCATGAGGTCGGCGAGGTAGGGCGACTTGACCGGCACGAGGATCTTCTCACGGTGCATGGACTCCAGCTCGGGGCCGTTGGTCTCGGCGATGTCGAGCGTGAAGCGCCCGGCGCGCGCCTCGGTCACCGCGCGCTGCAGCACCTTCTCGCTGGAAGAGCGCCACACCGTCACCTTGATGCCGTACTTCTTCTCGTAGGCCGTGACGAGCGCGCCCATGTCGTCGCTCTGCGCGGAGGTGTAGATCTCCAGCGCCCCCTCCTTCTTCGCCCCTTCCAGGATCTTCTGGGCGCGGTCGGCCCCCGCGTAGGAAGCGACATCCTCGGGGGTTGCGTTGGGTTTCACCTGGGCCCAGGCGGGCGCGGCGAGGGCCGCGGCGGCGAGGAGCATCGCGATGCGTCGTTTCGTCATTCGGCTTCCTTCCGGATCTTCCCGCCCTGGAGCATGATCTCGCTCCACAGGCGCTCCCACTTGTCGTTCTCGTCCAGGACCACGACGGGATCGATCATGTGGAAGGGGAACTTGTTGAGGGTGGTCTCCACGGAGAGGCTCGCGGGGACGCGGTTGCGCTGCTTGAGGATCTCCTGGCCTTCCCTGGAGAGCATGAAGTCGGTGAACGCGAGCGCCGCGTAGGGATGCTGCGCGCGGCGCGCCACGCCGATGGCGTTGGGCCGGCCGAACGTGGGCTCGATCGCCTTCCAGCGCACCGGGGCGCCCTTCACCACGAGGCGCTCCACGTTGTGGTTGTAGATGGTCCCCGCGATGGGAAATTCCCCGGAGGCGAGGAGCTCGGCCATGAGCGTGTGCCCGGTGCGGATCTGGGGGCGGGTCGCGGCGAGCTTCCTGAAGAAATCCAGCCCCCTGGCTTCCCCCATGTACTTCACCATCGAGGCGAACCAGTCGGTGTCGCTGCCCTCGATGCCCACCTTGCCCGTCCAGCGGGGCAAGAGGAGGTCCTCGTAGGATTTCGGCACCTCCTCCGGCTTCACGAGGTTGGTGTTGTACGCGATGGTGAAGAAGTTGAAGCGGTCGGCGACCCAGTGGCGATGGCGCGGGAATGCGGCCGCGGGAAGGTCCGTGAAGTGCGGGCTGTAGAACTCCTCGAGCAGCCTCTCGCGGTACAGGGCCTCCATCTCCGGGCCGTTGGTCTCGAAGATGTCGCAGGCGAAGCGCCCGGCGCGCGCCTCGGTCACGCCGCGCTGCAGGACCTTCTCGCTGGAGGCGCGCCACAGGACCGCCTTGATGCCGGTGCGCTTCTCGAACGCCTCGGAGAGCGGCACCGAGTCCTTCAGGTTGAGCGAGGTGTAGATCGCCACCTGGCCCTCGCGCCGGCCCTCGGCGGCGATGCGGGCGGCGCGGTCGGCGCCCTTGTAGAGGTAGAGGTCGCGATGCGGCGAGTCCGCGGCCGGGGGCTGGGAACGCGCCGCGAAGGGAAGGGCGAGCGTGGCGAGCGCGGCGCGGTGGAATGCGCGCCGGCCGGCCGAATGCCCGCCGGGCGGGCTGCGTCTCATCGAATCGTTCTCCTATGCGGGCCGCTTGCGGTCCCGGAAAAGCGAGCGGGCGCCGGAGCGCCCGCCGTGACACCTCGAACCCGGCATGCCGCGCCAGGCCCCGCGATCAGAACGAGTGGCTCATCCCGAACGCCCACTGCTGGATGTCCTCGCCCACGCTCGGCGCCTGGGAAGCGCTGTTGTTGTACGTGGCCGAGAAGCCGTTCCTCAGCAGCGCGCCCATGGCGAAGAGGTAGGACTTCTTCGAGAAGTAGTAGGCGACGCCGAACTGGACCTGCGAGCCATCCAGCCCGTCGGTGTTGCACTCGGCGTTCACGCGCGAGCAGGTGCCCTTGTTGGACTTGATGTACTCGAGCGCGGTGCGCCACTGGGCGTTCCAGCGCGAGTCCAGGGCGATCTCCCAGGCGGTGTTCTTGTAGTTGGAGAAGCGGCCGGTCACGCTCGCGTTTTCGTTGTATTCCTTCTGGATGAGGTCCGCCTCGATCGTGTGGTGCCCGAGCTTCACCTGGACCATGCCCTGGGTCGCCTTGTCCTTGGAGCGCACCGACTGGTCGGCGAAGTTCGACTGCGACGAGGGCACGTTGCGCGAGCCACCGAAGAGATCCCAGTGGATCTCGTGGGCGAGGCTCACCACGAAGGGCCCGCCCTCCCACTTCACCGCGCCCGACCAGACGTGCGGCTTGCGGGTAGCGGTATCGGTCTCGTCGGTCGAGTACTGCAGCGCCCCGTCGAAGCCGCCGATTTCCGGCGACTCGTACTGCACCACGTTCGCGCGCCGCAGGTGGAAGCTCGACGCCGAGCTGGAGCCGAAGCCGGTCTTGCGAAGCACGTTGGACGAAGACACGAAGTTGCCGCTGGACACCCCGAGGAACGAGAGGTCGTCGCCGTAGTTCTTGAAGGGCGTGTCCATCCGGCCGAGCTTGATGGTGCCCCACCGATCGTCGGCAAGGCCCACGAACGAATCGCGCTGCGCGAAAGCCGAGGTGTTGCTGTCGGGCAGGAAGACCGTCTCGAGCTGGAAGATGGCCTTCATGTGCGGCCCGAGGCGCTCGTGACCCCGAACGCCGAGGCGCGAGTTGCTGGACTCCATCTCGTTGCGCTCGATGATCGAGGTCTTGCCCGTCGGTGCGGCCGACAGGGTGGAGACGGCGGCGCCCACATCGGTCGCGCCCTTGCCCTTCTCGCGAACGAGCTCCGGATAGAGCCGGCCGTACAGCTCGACCACCGAATCGGCCTCCGAAGCTCCCCCGCCCTTCGCGAAGCACCACTGCGGGGACACCAGGGCCGCTCCCACCGCCAACGCCAGCAATTTCTTGTTCTGCACCGAGGCCTCCTAGGGTTCTGTATATCGTTCTTTTATATGGAACATTTATCTTTGCTGCGGAACGAGGCCAATGTATCGGCGCCCCCCCGCCTTCGTCAAGGAAAAACAGCCTCGCGACAGGCGCAAATGTGGCGTCGATGCCACAAGCCGCCGTCATCAGGCGGCCGCCGGCACTTTGGGCGGCAGCTCGGCCGCCTCCGCCTGGTAGGCCTCGTCCATGCGGGACTTCAGGCCATGCCGGGCGAGGGCCTCGGCAAACCACTGCCGCACCACCGGCTTCTCGTCGGCGTAGTCGATCTGGTCGCCGCCCACCCGCCGGCTGATCCACGCCTTGGGCACGCCCTGGGCGTTCCGGATGGCGACCCCCTCCTGCTTGAACGCGAGGTAGCGGGCCGGCGTGGTGCCGGTATTGAAGTGCTGGTGGAACCACATGTTGGGCGGCACGATGAGCGTGCCCTCCCGCCACTCGAAGCGGCGCGGCTCCTCGCCCTCGGGCCACATGAGGCTGAAGCCCTCGCCGCTCATCACGATCACGTAGGCGCCCGGTCCGTGGGCGTGGGCCTTCTTGTACGTGCCCACGGGAAATTGCGAGATGTGGCTGTTCATCGATCCCTTGGCCATGTTGAACCGGATGTGGCCGCCGCCCGCGCCGCGCTCCTTCGCCGCGATGAGCGGCAGGTTGATGGCGTCGGACACGAAGTTGGTGTCCAGCAGCAGCCCCTTCTGCTCGCCCTTGTTGGCGAAGTAGTCGGGCTCGCCGCCGAAGCGGTCGGGGAAGTCGCGCTTCGTGCCGAAGACGAAGGCGAGGTCGCCGAAGGCGTTGAGGATCGCGGGGGCGTTGGTGACCGAGATGAAGCGCGCCGGTTCCTTCCCCGAGGCGTTGAAGTGCTGGTGCGTGGCGTTCAGCGGGATCGCGAAGATCGCGCCCTTCTTCCACTCGAAGGTCACCTTCGCGCCCGAGTCGTTCCAGACGGCCGTGGAGCCGCGCCCGTCGAGCACGTACACCATCTCCTCGAAGAGCTGGCGGCGCGGCGAGAGCTCCTTGCCCGGGGGAATCTCGCAGACGTACGAATCGTTCGACGTGCGGGAGGCGTCGTGGTTGAGGAAGACTCCCCTGCCGCCGCGGCTCGGCCAGTCCTTCAGCTCGACGGTGTGCAGGTTCTCCACGTACATCGCGTCGCGGATCTCGAGGCCCTCGGCCTTCACCCATTTCGTGTACGGCGTCTCCTTCTCGGTCGCGAACTTCCTGGCGAACTCTTCGGAGACCTTCGCTTTTGCCTCGTGCCTCGTGCCTTCTGCCTGCTTTTCCATCATGCCTCCAGCTTCACGCGTCCCTTGAGGAAGTCCTCCACCATCTCGGGCGTCACCTTCACGCCGGGACGGTACTCGGGCGCGTCCTCGATCTGCTCCAGGTCGTTCAGGCCGCTCGCCTTGTAGATGCGGTTCACCGCGGAGATGAGGCGCACGGGGCGCCCGGGGTCCGAGTTGAAGTGCTGGCTCGCGGTGTTCGGCGGGATGTAGATCACGTCGCCCGCCTCCCATTCGAAGCGTTTCGATTCCTTCTGCGGCGACCAGTGGTAGGTGTCGGTGATCTCGACGTCGTAGTCCACGTGCACGTCGTACCCGCGCCCCTCCACCACATACAGGCATTCCTCGGCGAGCTGGCGATGCTTCCCGGAGCGGCTACCCGGCGGGATGATGAGCATGTACGCGTCCACCGTCTCCATGCGCGTGTTCATGCCCTCGTTCAGCAGGTGCTTGAGGAGACCGTGGCGCGACAGCTCCCACGGCATGTCTTCCGGATGCACGATCTTCTTCCTCTTGGCGTTGCGCGCCGGCGCCTGCATGGCGTCGTCGAGCAGCGCCTGGTACAGCGCCTGGTTCACGTTGCCCTTCTTCCAGGCCTTCGATTCACCCCAAGCCATCTTCGTCTCCTTGTCATCCCGGGCGTCGCAACCGCGACATTGGACCGGGATCCAGTCTCAGTGATTGAAATCCGACTCTTCCTCGCGGGCCTTGAAGGCCGCGGCTTCGGGCCCTGCCGCCGGGCTCGCCGGACGGGGCTCGACCTGGTGCTGGAAGAGCATGTTCATGAACATGTACATGGGCTTCGTCTTGATGACGAGCGCCCGCGCGGGCCGCGCCGGGCTCGCGTTGAAATGCTGGTGGACGCAGTTGTTGTGGACGATCGCGACGTCGCCGGCCTTCCAGTCGTAGCGGATGCCGTCATGGACCTCGTAGCCCTCCCCGTCGAGGATGTAGAAGGCGGCCTCGTTCACGTGGCCGTGCTTCTGGCTCTTGCCGCCGGGACCGTATTCCTCGAGGTGGAGGTGGAAGGTCTGGGTGATCCCGTCCTTGGGCTCCACGTAGTGGCGGCTGTAGGTCTGCGGGCCGTCGCGGAACTTGATGTCCTTCGCGCGGCGCACGCGGGGCATGTCGCGCAGGCGCGCGAGCTCGTCCTTGAGGCTGTACTGCCCCTGGATGCCGCGCACGAAGACGCGATCCTTCTTCGAGTGGTAATGCGACTCGTTGCCCACCGCCTGCTGCGGCGACGAGATTTCCTGCTTCTTCACCGGCGTATCCATTCCTGGCTCCTTCGTCTCACGTCTCGTTCCTCGCGCCTCGTGCCTCGCGCCTATACCCCATACTCATCCAGCTTGAACCTCTTCGGTTTGAGCGCCCGGCAAAGCTCCCGGTTCAGTCCCGCCTGCGGCAGCGCCATGCCCCGGTCGGCCGCCATCTGCTGCACGATCGCGAGGTCGTCCTCGGCCCAGGCCATGGTGTTCACGCCCCAGTTGCGCAGCACGTAGTTGTCCGCGCTGGAAATCAGCAGCGCCTCGCGAAGCCGTTCCGGATCCATGCCGAAGCGCCTGGCGAGCGCGAGCGCCTCGTGGTTGGCGATGAGGCAGGACCACATCACGAGGTTGTTGGCGGCTTTCGCGACCTGCGCGGTGCCGGCGGGGCCCGTGTGGACGACGTCGGAAGAAAAGCAGGAAACGACGGGCACGAGGCGCGAGAATTCCTCCGGCGTCCCGCCGACGAAGCAGAGGAGCGTCCCGTCGTCCGCGGCCTTTCCGCCGCGACAGACGGGTGCGTCCATCACGTGCAGGCCGCGCGCCGCGCCCGCCTCGCCGAGCTCGACGATGGTCTTCGGCTGCACCGTCGAGAGCACCGCGACGATCGCTCCCCGCGCAAGGCCCGCAAGGCCGCCCGCGGGACCGAGGAGCGAGCGCAGTTCCGCGTCGTAGCCCACGCACACGAGGACTGCCTCGCATTCGGCGAGCGCCGCCGCGCTTGCCGCCCAGCGCGCCTTCTTCGCTTCCACCGGGCCGCGCCTCGCGGCATCGATGTCGTGGACGAGCACGTCGAAGCCCTTCGCCGCGACGTGGCCGATCATGGGCAGGCCCATGCGGCCCGCACCGACGAATCCGATCTTCGAAATGCCTCGCGTCTCGCGTCTCACGTCTTTCATCTCTTTTGCGTGATCGTATCCAGCAGCGCGGGCTGCCCCGCCTTCACCTTCGCGATGGCCCGTTTCAGGGCCGCGGCGACCTTCCGCGGATCGTCGATCGGCCCCTCCGCGTACCAACCCATGGACTTCGCGAGCCCGGCGAAATCGGGATCGGGGTCCGCGAGGTCCATGCCGATGTGCGCGCGCCCGACCGGCGTGCCGCGCAGCTTCGCCATGCGGATCTGGTGCTCCCAGTCGTTGTAGTACGCCCGGTTGTTGTACATCACCACGAGCATCGGGATGCGGTGCTTGGCCGCGACCCACAGCGCTCCCGCGTCGAACATGAGGTCCCCGTCGGGCTGGAGGTCCACGACGAGGCGCTTCTCGCCCCGGTGCGCGAGCGCGACCCCCAGCGAGATGCCGATCTGCGTGGCGGTGCCGAGCGAGCGCCCCGCATGGCGATGGGGCTTGTCGAAATCCCAGAGCTTGCGCGTCCACTCCTCGAGCGTGCCCGCGGTGAGCACCCAGTCCTCGCCGCGGATCGCCTTCCAGACTTCCGAGGCGAGGCGCGGCAGCGTGATGGGGGAGGCGTCCCAATCCTCGCGCGCCTGCGACTCCCACTTCCTGCGGCGCGCCGCGGTCTTCTTCGCGGTGGCGGCAACGCGCGCCTTCACGGCGGCGGCGAGCTTGCGGTCCCTGGCGATGCGGCTGCGCAGCAGGCGCGTGAGCATGGGAATGGCGAGCGTGGTGTCGGCCATCACGCGAAGATCCGCGTGGTTCATGCGCTGGTAGTCGAGCGCCCAGCTGGAGAGCTCCAGGTCGCCGAAGCCGATCTCGATCCACGTGGCGCCGGGGGGAACGACCGAAGCGACCTCGCGCGTGGTGCTCACGAGCTCCGTGGTGGGCTTCTCCCAGTCGCGCGCATCGAGGCACACGATGCAGTCGGCCTCGCGGAACGCGTCCTTCGAGAGGCTCACGTTGAGCGGGTGGCGGCTCGGGAAATTGAGGCGGCTGTTGATGTCGTACACCGGGATGCCGGCCACCTCGGCGAGCTCCACCAGCGAGCCGAACGCCTCGGCGTCGCGGCCCGTGTACTCGGCGATGATCACCGGGCGCTTCGACGCGGCGATGAGATCGGCGGCTTGCTGGAGCGCCGCGGGATCGGGCGCAAGGCGCGAGGGGACCTTCACGGCGGCGGCCGGGGGGAGCGGCACTTCGCGCTCGAGCTTCTGCTCCTGCAGCCACGCGTCATAGACCATGTACACGGGCCCCTGGGGCTGGGTCATCATGACGCCGTAAGCGCGCGCGAACGACTCGGGCACGCCGTCGATCGTGTGCGGCTGGTAATCCCACTTCGTGTATTGGCGCACGGCCTCGCCCTGCCCCTGCGCGGTATGGATCCAGTCGATGCGCGGGCGCCGCTTCGTCTCGTCCATCGGCCCCGTGGCGCCCACGATGAAGACGGGCGCGCGGTCGATGTAGGCGTAGTAGATCGCCATGTTGGCGTGCAGCAGCCCCACGAGGTTGTGCAGGATCGCGACCATGGGCTTGCCGCTCGCCTTGGCGAACCCGTGGGCGACCTGGACCGCCGTCTCCTCGTGCTGGCAGAGCATCATCGCGGGGCGGTCCTGCCCGTAGTTCACGATGGAGTCGTGCAGCCCGCGGTACGAAGCGCCCGGATTGAGCGACGCGTACGGAAGGTCGTAGGCGTGCAGGAGGTCCACGATGACGTCCGAGGCCCATCGTGTCGCGGCTTTCACCTTACGCCGCCCTCAACGCCACGCACTTCTCCGGATCGAGCTTCACGTAGATGGGGTTTCCCACGGGAGTGCGCAGCGACGGGTGCTGTCGCGAAAGGAGCGTGCGGTTGCCGAGCTTCACCTGGAAATCCACCACCTCGCCCAGGAACACCTTCTGGTCCACGGTCGCCTGCCACACGTTCACCGGGCCATCGGGCTTCGCCTCCACCAGGCCCACGTCCTCGGGGCGAACGGAGAGGAGGACCTTGTCCTCGGCGCGCAGCTGCTCCGAAGCGCGCACGCTCACGTCGCCGATCTCGGTGCGCACCCGGTAGTGGCCCTGCGTCGCGTCCGGCCCCAGGACCGCGCCGTCGAGGAAATTGGTGCTGCCCACGAAATCGGCCACGAAGGCGCTCGCGGGGCGCTCGTAGATGTCGCGGGGGCTGCCCACCTGCTGGATGCGCCCCTCGTTCATCACCGCGATCTCGTGGGAGAGCGCGAGCGCCTCGCTCTGGTCGTGCGTCACGTACACCGTGGTGATGCGCAGCTCGCGCTGCAGGCGCTTCAGCTCGAAGCGCATGCGCTCGCGAAGCTTGGCGTCGAGGTTGGAGAGCGGCTCGTCCAGGAGGAGGAGCTGCGGCTCCATCACCAGGGCGCGCGCGAGCGCGAGGCGCTGCTGCTGGCCGCCCGAGAGCTTGGTCGCCTCGCGCTCGGCGAGGTGGTCGAGCTGCACCGCTTCCAGCACCCGCATCACCTTCGCGCGGCAATCGGCGCGGGAATAGCGCTTCGCGCCCACGTCGAGCGGGAACGCGGCGTTGCGGAACACGTTCATGTGCGGCCAGATCGCGTACGACTGGAACACCATGCCGAAGCCGCGGCGGTTGGGCGCGACGAAGACCCCGCGGGCCGAGGAATACACGACACGGTCGTTCACCGCGATCTCCCCGGCGCGCGGCTTCTCGAGCCCCGCGATGGAGCGCAGCGTCGTGGTCTTGCCGCAGCCGCTGGGGCCGAGCAGCGTGAAGAGCTTCCCCTCGGGGACGTTGAAGCTCACGTCCTGGGCGGCCTTCACGATCTCGCCCTTCTCGTTCGGATACTCCGTGTAAAGCCCTTCGACACTCAACACGTCGTTCTCCTTGATACGGAATAGCCACAGATGAACACGGATGAACACGGATAAACCCAAACGGCATGAGGGCGTTTCGCTGCCGCGCTGAAATTGCCGGCGGTCCAGCTCTCGAGGTTCCTATCTGCGTTCATCTGCGTTCATCCGTGGCTATGAAGCTTTCATTCCTGGACTCCGAATTTCTTCCCGAGCCATTGGGCGGCCATGACGAGCACGAGGAGCGCCAGGATGAACATCACCCCGAGCGCGGAGAGCTCGACGTACTGGCCGTTCTCCCAGAGCTCCCAGATCACGATGGAGACCACCTCGGTGCCGGGGCTGTAGAGGAGGATCGAGCTGGAGAGCTCGCGGATCGACACGATCATCACGTAGATCCACCCGGCCACGAGCCCGGGCTTCAATAGCGGCAGGATGATCCGCCAGAACGTCGTTACCCAGGACGCGCCGCTCATCGCGGCCGACTCCTCCAGCTCCTTGTGGATCTGCAGCATGGAGGTCGTGTTGTAGCGCAGGCCGTAGGGCATGAACCGCGTGATGTACGCGATGAACATGATCCAGATCGTCCCGTAGATCCCCACGTCCACGTTGAGGTAGAAGATCATGATCGCGAGGCCCAGCACGAGCCCCGGGAACACCATCGGCAGGGAGGCGATGTTGTCCAGCAGCCAGCGCCCGGGGAGCTTCGTCCTCACCACGATCCAGCAGATGACGGAGGTGACCAGCATGATCACCGTGGCGCTCCCCACGCCCAGCAGGATGCTGTTCCACACCGCCGAGGCGAGGTTCGGGTACGTGAGGATGAAGCGGTACGGGTCGAGCGTGAGGTTCTGCAGCGCGTGCATCGACGGCACGGAGTAGAACTTCTGGAACGACGACCAGAGCAGCACCGCGAAGGGGAGCACGACGATCAGCACGAAGTACACGATGAAGATGCCGGCCGTGAGAAAGCGCCACGGCCCGAGGTCGATCCGCCGCGGGCGGAATCCCTTGCCGGTCATGGTCGCGTACTTCGAGCCGCGGCTGGACAGGCGCGACTGCAGGTACACGCCCACCGTGGTGATCGCGAGCAGCGTCACCGCATAGGCGGAAGCGAGGCCCACCTGGCTCGGATACCGGTGCACCGCCTGGTAGATGGACGACGTGAAGACCTGGATGCCCACGGGAAGGCCCAGCAGCGCCGGCACCTCGAAGGATTCCACCGCGCGCACGAAAAGGATGAGGAGCGTGGCGAAGACCGCGGGCCAGGAAAGGCGCAGCGTCACGCGCCAGGCCACCTGCAGCACCGAGGCGCCGCTCATCATCGCGGACTCCTCGAGCGCCGGGTCCATGGAGCGGAAGGCCGCCGACATGAGGAGGAAGGCCATCGGCGAATAGTGCAGGCCGTCCACCCAGATCATTCCCCACATGGAGTAGATGTCGAAGATGTGGTGGTCGAGGCCGAAGAGGTCCTTAACGAAGAGGTTGATGATCCCGATCTTCGGGCTCGCGAGGAGGATCCACGCCACGGTGAAGAGGATGCTCGGGATGATGAGCGGGATGATCGACAGGGCGAAGAACGCGCCCTTGAAGGGCGTGTTGGTGCGCTCGTTCATCCATGCGAGCCCCGTGCCCACGACGAACGAGAATGTCGAGGTCCCGATCGCGAAGAGCACCGAGTTGCGGAAGAGCACCCACGTCTCGCTGCTGCCGTAGGCCTCGAGGTAGTTGCCGAAGGTGAACTGCGCGGCCTTGTCGGCGGTCTGCGGCGTGAAGAAGCTCTGCCAGAGGAGGAAGCCCAGCGGGATGACGGCGACGTACACCGCGATCGCCACGCAGGCCGCGATCACGACCCAGCTCCACTCGAAGCGGCGCCGGTCGAGCGGGGAAACCGCGCCGAGCGGCGTTCCTTTATGTAGAACGTCGGTCTGCATAGGAATACGGGGAGTTTAGCTTGCCCCGGTGGTAGTCCCACACCTTTTTCAGCAGGTGCGGCTTCCTCAGGTTCGCGCCGATCGTTTCGACTTCCGCGGGCGTGAGCGCGCGCGGGGTGCCCAGGGCGCGGGCGAGGTATTGGCGACGCGCCGTCTCCTCGAGGTAGATGCCGAGCACGAAGGCCTCGACGATGTCGCCGCCCACGACGGCGGCGCCGTGCGACTGCATCATGATCACGCGGTCGGGCCCGAGCGCGCGCGCCACCTCCTCGCCCAGCTCCTTGCGATTGATGGAAGCGGTCTTCGGGAAGAAGCGGATGGGGCCCATGACCGCGGCCTGCATCGTGACCGGCTGCACGGCCTCCCCCACCATGCTGAAGAGCGTGGACCACAGGGGATGCGTGTGCGCGACGGCGTTCACCTCGGGGCGCGCGCGATAGATTTCCGTGTGCAGGTGGAATTCCATCGGCGGGACCGCCTCGCCCTCCACGGGCTTGCCGTCGAGGTCGATGGCGATGATGTCGGCCGCCGTGAGCGCGCTTCGGACGGATTTCCCCGCGTTGATGAGGATGTGCGGCGTGCCGGGCAGGCGGCAGCTCATGTGGCCGTTGAAGTCGATCACTTCGGCGCGCTCGAACATCGTGAGCGCTTCGGCAAGCATCTGTCGCAGCTCCGCGCTCATTTGGCTCCTCCCGGCTGATGGTGGTGGTGATGGCCTTGGCCGTGCTCGTGCGCATGGCCATGCGAATGCCCGTGGCCGCGGGCGCGGGGACCCCGCGGGTCCTCGCTGAAGACGAGCGACTTGATCGTCACCGGCACCGTGTACGAGGGCATGCGCACGCGCCCGAGGTCCACGTAGTCGAAGTCCCGCAGCGAAATCCCGTCGATCACCAGCACGTCGGAGGCGATGCCCCATTCGTCCTTGAGGAGCGCGCCCAGCGACTGCGCGATGTCGCCGTCGAGCACGAGGAACACGGGCTTGCCCGCGAGGATCGTCATGGGCAGCGCCTCCACGATGCCCCGCGCGAGCGCTTCCAGCCGCGCGTAGGCGGGCGGCCCTTCCCAGTGGAAGGCGAGCGCCACTTCCGCCTCGCCTTCCGTGAGGTCGAAGGCCTGGAAGTGCCGGGCGATGGCCTGGGTCACGCGCGCCGGCGAGATCTCCGCTTCGAGCGCCACGTCCGGCTGCAGCACCTGGAGGTTCTTGCGCGGCAGGAGCTCCCCCGGATTGGAGATGTACACCGTGTTGCCCGAGAGCTGCACGCTGTATTCCGAGGCGCCGATGGCGGTGGCGCGGATGCATTCGCCGGCGGGGAGCATCGGATAGGGAAGCGCGCCCGCGTCGACGCGCCGGCGGATCGCATGACCCAGGCGCCGGCCCAGGTCGCCGAAATCGCGGCTCTCTCGCCCATAGACGTACTCGGCCACGCCGCCGGAGAACATCACGCCGGCGATGCCCGCCACGGGCTCCAGCGGCTCGGTAAGCCAGAGCGCGTCGATGGGCGCGGGCGTGGGCTGGGCGGTGAGCGCCTTCACGAGCGCCTCGGCCATCCATTGGGCCACGCGCTCCATGTCCGCCTCCGTCACCTTCGCGCCGAGCGTCCAATCGAGGCCGGCGTTGCGCGCGAGTTCCTTTCCCGCGGGATCGAGACGCGTCAACGTCATCCCCGAGGCTGCCATCGCGGCGCTCGCCCGGGATCCAGCCTCATCCACAACCGCGAGCCGGCCGCCGATGTGGATCGCCGCCGTGTGCACCACCCGCCCGTTCTCGACCAGGGCGAGCTTCGTGGTGCCGCCGCCGATGTCCACGTTCAGCACGGGCCGCTGCAGGTCGTGCGAGACGCGCGCGGCGCCGGAGCCGTAGGCCGCGAGAAGCGACTCCATGTGGTGGCCTGCGGTGGCGCACACGAACTCCCCGCCCATCTCGGCGATCACGTCGGCGATCGCCTTGGCGTTCTCGCGCCGCAGCGCCTCTCCCGTGAGGATCACCGCGCCGGTGTCGATGTTGTCGGGATGGATCCCCGCCGCCTCGTAGGCCCGGTCCACGATGTCGCCCACGGCGCGCTCGTCGATGCGCGTCTCGCTCTGGTAGGGCGTGAGGGCGACCGGCGACTCGTGCAGCGTCTCGCGTTTCACCACGAAGTAGCGGCTGGTGAGGTCCTCGGCCAGGCGCCGCATGTACACGCGCGAGAAGATCACCTGCGTGCCCGAGGAGCCGATGTCGATGCCCACGCACACCAGCGTGATGTGGTCCTGGATCCAGAGCGCGTCGTTCTCGAGGTCGTAGTCGCCGAGGTCGTCGTGGTCGTGATCGTGGTCGTAGTCGCCCTCGGCATGCGAGTGCACCCCGCCGTCGCCCATGAGGTGGTCGACGAGCGTGTGCTTCTTCGTCGTTCCGATGGGCTCGGCCATGCCTAGATCCGGAAGCTCTCCAGCGTCTCGGGCGCGAAAAGCTCTTCGGGCTCGAGGCGCTTCTTCGAAAGCCCCTGCTCGTGGTGGTAGCGCAGGAACGTGGCGAGCGTCTCGCGGTTGGGCTCGAAGCCGTAGGGCCAGAAGTCGTCGCCCATGAGCGCGCGCGCATCCTCCACGTGCTTCGTGAGCCATGGCAGCATCGTCTTCAGCGCCGCGGTCACGTAGAGGTCGTCGTACGTCTCCTTCTGCGCCCTGGCGAAGGCCTTGTAGAGCGACATCGCGACCCACGGATGCTGCTCGTACACGCTGCGCTTGATGGCCACCGTGTGCATGATCGGGAAGATGCGGGTCTTGCGGTAGTACGCCTGCTCCACCTCCATGTAGCCCTCGAAGAGGCGGCGCACCGGCCCCTTCCCGCCCGCGGCATACGTGGAGGGCATCCGGGCGGTGTAGAGCGCGTCGATCGCGCCGTCGCGCAGCATCGCGGCGAGCGTGTCCTTCGGGCCGATGGGCTGGACGCGAATGTTCGGCGGAAGGTCGAGCTTCAGCTTCTCGGTGCGGTTGGGTTCCTCTTCGCCGCCGGTGCAATAGGTCGGCGAATCGACCGGGACGCCGTATTCGTCCTGCAGGATGCCGCGGATCCAGACGGGCGCGGTCATCTGGTACTCGGGATTGCCGACCTTGCGCCCGATGAGGTCCCTGGGCTCGCGGATGCCCGAGGCGGCGTTCACGTAGATGCAGGAATGGCGGAAGAATCGCGACGGGAAGACGGGGATCGCGATGAAGTGCCTCTGCTCCCTGAAGAGCGACACGGTGTACGACGAGAGCGACATCTCGGCCACGTCGAACTCCCGGTGGCGGAGCATGCGGAAGAATGTCTCCTCCACCGGCATGTCGAGGTAGGTGAGCTCGATGCCGTCGGCCTTCACGCTCCCGTCGGCCAGCGCCCGCGTCCGGTCGTAGTTCCAGCAACCCAGCGATAGCTTTAGTTTCGACACTACTTTTTCCTAAGGCAGTTGAACCACGGAGACCACAGAGACCACGGAGGAAAGCCAAACGCAATGAGGGTTGTCCGTAACCTGTTCGAACTTGGCCGCGAAACATTCACCAGGTCTTGCCTTTCCTCTGTGATCTCCGTGATCTCCGTGGTCTCCGTGGTTCATTGCTCTAATAAAAACTGTCGAAATGCACCTGCGGATACGGAACGCGCTTCTCGACCAGCATCTGCTGCACGGCATCGGCCATGGGCGGCGGGCCGGCGAAGTAGTACTCGAAGTCGGGCCAGCGCTCGCCCACGAAGTCGCGCGCGATCTCGTGGACGAAGCCCGTAGCCCCTTCCCACGTCTCCACGCCGTCGTGGTGCGAGAGCACCGGCGTGAAGGTGATGCGCGAACCGAAGCCCGGAAGCTGCGCGAGCTCCGCGAGGCCGCAAAGGTCGCGCTTGGCGCGGGCGCCGTAGAAGACATGGATCCGGCGCCCGTCCAGGCGCGGCTCGCGGACGGCGCCGCGCGCGAGGGAAAGCATGGGAGCGAGGCCCGAGCCGCCGCCGATCAGCACCAGGTCGCGCGGGCTTTCGGGCCGCAGGTACGCGAGGCCGTAGGGGCCGTCGAGTGTGATCGCGGCGCCGACGGGCACCTTCTCGAAGAGCGAGACGGTGCCGGTGCCGCCGGGCACGCGCCGCACGATGAATTGCCACGTGCCGCTCCCGTCATCCACGTTCGACATGGAATACGTGCGCGGCGCTTCCAGGCCCGGCAGGTAGAAGAGCGCGTATTGGCCCGGCAGGAACCCGGGGCCGCCCCGGCCGCGGAAGGTGAACTCGCGCATGTCGTGCGTGAGCTCGCGCACGCCCTCGAGCGTCGCGGTGAAACGCGCCGGGCGGTGGACCGGGACGTTCTCGGGGCGAAGGCGCACCTTGATCGCGCAATCGCTCGTGGGGCGCGATTGGCAGGCGAGGACGCGGTTCTTCGCGCGGTCGCGCTCGGCGAGCCCCGGCGCATCGGGACGCAGCGACGTGACCTGCCCTTCCACCAGCTCCACCTTGCACGTCCCGCAGGAGCCGGCGTTGCATTCGTACGGGAAGCCCAGCCCCGAGCGCAGCCCCGCCCTGAGCAGCGTGTCGTCCGCGTCGCAGCGAAACTCGGTGCCGTCGGCGAGGCGTACCGCGTGGCTCACTCGGCCATCGCTCCGGCGAGCGCCGGCAGGTAGCCCAGGCGCCTGGAGATCGTCTCGGCTGCGGCGACCACGGACGGGATCGTCTGCTGGACCTGCTTCTTGCTCATGCGCTGCACGGGCGCGGCCACGCTGATCGCGGCGGTGACCTGCCCGGTGTGGTCGCGAATGGGCGCGGCGACGCAGCGAAGGCCCACCTCGATCTCCTCGTCGTCGAGCGCGTAGCCCTTCTGCCGCACCATGGCGAGCTCCGTGAGGAGCGCCGCCGGCTCGATGATGGTGTGCTCGGTGTAGCGCTTCAGCCCGTTCTCGATCACCTGCTGGACCACCTCGGGCGGCTGGAACGCGAGGATCGCCTTGCCCACGCTCGTGCAATGCGCGGGCGCGCGCGAGCCCAGGCCCGTGGACATGCGCACCGCCTGGCGGCTCTCGCGCACGCGGATGTAGAGGACCGAGAGGTGGTCGAGGATCGCGAGCTGCACCGTCTCGTTGGTCGCCTCGGCGAGCGCATGGATCTGCACCTGCGCGCCGGAGGCCGCGTCCATCTTGCGGCGCACGAGCGTGCCCAGCTCGAAGAGCGCGATGCCCAGGCGGTACTTCCCGGTCTCGCGGTTCTGCTCGAGGATGTCGTACTCCACGAGCGTCGTCGCCAGGCGATGCACCGTGCTCTTGGCGAGGCCCAGGCGCGCGGCGAGCGCGCTGATGCCCATCTCGAACTCGTTCTCCGAGAAGGCCTTGGTGAGGCGGATCGAGTTGGCGACCGACGAGAGGCGCATGCGGCGCCCCTTCGGCTTCTTCAGGCGTTCCATGGTGCAGCCTCCCTTTCGCGCACGGCCGCGCGCATGGCCACGAGGTACGAAACCGCGACGCCCGCGACCACGGCGACGCTGAGGACGATGCCCAGCGATTCGACGCGCGCGTCGAGGGAGGGCGCGAGCCGGCGCGCCGCCGCGAGCGCGGCGATGGCGAGCGACGTGATGCCGATCGCGAGGCTCATCAAACGCGAGGCGGCAGCGCCGCGGTCGGCGGAGCGAACCAGCCGGCTCACCCACAGCCCGTTCAGCGTGTCCGTGGCGATCATGCCGAGCGTGAAGATGAGGCCCAGCAGCGCCGCGAAGAGCCAGCCGGCGAGGTTCGAGCCCGTGACCGAGAAGAGCACCGCCTGGCTGATCGTGTCGAAGGAGATCGCGAACGCCGCCCCGACCGCGGCCACGAGCACCGGGTGTTCGGCGCGCGTGAGGCGCTCGAAGAGGCGCGAGCGCAGGCCCGCGGGCCGGACCGCGTGGCCGCGGGGCGTGCGCCACACCGACCAAAGGTTGGCGGCGCCCAGGAGCACGAGGAAGCCGATCGAGATCCACGTCCCGGCGTCGGCCAGCCACTCGGGCGCCTTCCACCCGGTCGCGACGGTGGCCACGACGATGGCGACCGCGGTCACGACGACGCCGTGCCCCGCCGAGAAGAGCAGGCCCGACCAGCGCGAGAGCAGCGGCCGGCTCTTCGCGTTGAATCGCGTGAGCCCGTCGATGGCCGCGAGATGATCGGGATCCAGGCCGTGCTTGAGCCCCAGCAGGAACACCACGCCCACCAGCGCGAGCCAGTGGGTGGGAAGGGTTTCCGTCATGCGCGCCTCATCGGGAAGACTTCATTTCTGGAGGAAGAGCTCGTTCCACGTCTTCTCCCAGCGCGCGGACTCGTCGAGCACCACGGCCGGGTCCACCATCGCGACCGGGAAATCCCCGAGCGCGCTCTTCACCTTGCGGCTGGCGGGCGTGCGCCCCATGGACTCGAAGAGCTTCTGCCCCTCGGGCGAAAGCACGAAATCGGCGAAAAGGAGCGCGGCGTGGGGATGCGGCGCGCTGCGCGCGACGCCGATGCCCTGCGGGCGCGCCACGACGGGCTGCACCGGCACGAAGTCGATGGGGCCGCCGCGGCGCTTGAGCGATGCGATGTTGGCCTCGTACATCGTGAGGCCCACGGGGACCTCGCCCGCGGCCACCAGCTCGGCGAGCAGCACGTGGCCCTTGCGCACGTCGGGCTTCATGGCCGCCAGCCGCCGGAAGAAATCCATGCCCTTCGCCTCGCCCCAGGCCTTCACGAGCGCCGCCATCCATTCGGTGTCGGTCGCCTCCAGGCCGATGCGCCCCTTCCAGCGCGGATCGAGAAACCCCTCGTAGGTCGTGGGGATCTCCTCGCGCTTCACCTTCGCGGTGTTGTAGCCCACCACGAAGTAGTTCATGCGGTCGGGCAGCCATTCGCGGTGCGCGGGGATGGCGTTGGCCGGAAGATCCGCGGCGTAGGGCGAGCCGAGCGGCGCGAGGATGTGCTCGCGCGCGATCATCTCCATCTCGGGGCCGTTGGTCTCGACCACGTCCACGGCATTGCGGTGCGCCTGCGCCTCCGTGACGACGCGCTGCACGACCTTGTCGGAGAGCGCGCGCCACAGCTCCACCTTCACGCCGTACTTGCGCTCGAAGGCCTCGGCGAGCGGGCGCGACTCCGTGGGGGCGAGCGAGGTGTAGAGGACGAGGTTGCCCTCGCGCTTCGCGCCCTCGACGAGGCGCGCCTCGCGGTCCGGGCCCGCGAGGCGGAAGGCGTCGTCGCCGGCGGCGGCGGCGGCGCCCGCGATCCCGGAAAAGAGAACGGCCGCGGCGAGGAAGGAGGCGAGCTTCAAGGGCGAGGGTGGGGATCCGGCAAGACCGACCGGACCCATTCTACCCCGCTTCCAGTCAAATGGAACGTCGTTCCGTATACGGGAATAAGAGGAAAAACTACTTCCTATCCGACATTGCCTTAACTCTGGGACCATCCCACGATCGCGATCCCGCACGCGATGAGCGCCATGCCCGCCCAGCGCACGCCCGTGATGGGCTCGCCGAGCACGAACGCCGAGGCGAGCACGATGGCGACGAACTGCGCGGCGGTGAACGACTGCGCGACGTTGAGCGGCACGTCGCGCAGCACCAGCGTGTAGAAGAGCGCGGCGACCGCGAAGCTCGCGAACCCCGCCACGATGCGCCAGTTGAGGAGCTGCTCCCACCAGGCGCCGCCCGCCTCGCGCCCCGAGACCGCGCCCGTCTTCAACAGCAGGTTGGCGATCACCGTGAACGTGATCATCGCCGCGATGGTGAGCGCCGTCCTCATGGGTTCTCCTTCTTGCGTGCGCCGAACTTCCAGGAATTTCCGTTTCGCATGACCACGTAGGTGCTTCCCGCCTCCACGGGCGCGGCGGCGAGCCACGCCTCCACGGTCGCGCGGTCGATGTAGGCGGTCTGCGGCGTCACGAGCTGGTCGAAGGCCACGTGGCGGAAGAACGCGTACTCGCGCCGGGCGATCCAGAGGCTGTACTCGTAGAGGGGCAGCGCCTTCAGCGCCGGCCAGCGCGGGAGCGCCGCGAGCGCCTTGGCGTAGAGGTAATAAGGAATGACGAGCGGCGTGGCGAGGCCGTATTTCGTGAGCCACCAGGGCAGGCGCGAGGCCACGTGCCGCAGGGGATCGACGATGTAGACGATGACGCCGTTGCCCTCGCGCGCGTACACCCAGCAGTGGAAGCGTCCGCCGGGGCGCGTGTTGCGCACCACGGACTCGAATCCGGCGCGCGGATCCTTCAGGTGATGCAGCACGCCGATGCTGTAGGCGATGTCGTAGCCGGCACTCTCGAACCGGGTGAGGTCCGCCTGCTCGACCTTCCAGTTGCCCGCGCCCGCGCGCGACAGGTTCTCGCGGGCGGAGGCGACGGAGTCGCCCAGGTCGATGCCGGTGAGCTCGGCGGGTTTCCAGCCGAGCACGTGCACCATGAGGCTTGCATTGCCGCATCCCAGCTCGAGCACGCGCTGTCCGCGGATGTCGGCGGGCGTGAGGGGCGCGAACCAGTCGGCGACCTGCGCCTCGGTGTACACGGATCCCGGCGGGAGGTTGTTCCACGAGGACGCGAAGGCATCCGCGGTCTTCTGGTCGACGCCGCTCACGCGAGCGCCTCCTCGTGGCGCTCCAGGGCGAGCAGCGTCCAGAGCGCGAGGCGATGGTCGCGCGCTCCGGAGCGGTGCTCGGCGAGCGCGTCCCTGGGCCATTTCGCGTTGCCGACGATCCGGCCCGCGCGGGGAAACCGCTCGTCGCCCCAGGTGCGCAGCCACCGGGTGAGCGGAATGCCGAAGCCCTTCTTCCGGCGATCGAGCAGCACGTCGGGGACCACGCCGCGCAGCGCCGACTTGAGCAGGTACTTGGTCGTCCCGTCGCGATACTTGAGCTCGTGGGGGATGCGCCGCGCGAAATCGGCGAGGTCCTGGTCGAGGAAGGGCGAGCGCACCTCGAGGGAGACCATCATCGAGGCGCGGTCGGCCTTGGCGAGGATGTCGTCCTGCAGGTAGAAGCGCGTGTAGAACTCGAGCGTCTTGTCCACCGCGTGGGCGGCGCGCGTTCCCTCCCATGCGGCGATCGCCTCGCTGTAGAGATCCTCGGCCGCGACCGGCTCGTCGAAGAGCTCGGCCACCTCGCGCGGCTCGAGCGGGCCCAGCCATGCCGGGTTCCACATCGCCTCCGGGAAGGAGGCGCCGCGCAATCCCCGCTTCACCTTGAACTCGAGGCTCATGTTCGCCTCGGAGACGGGAAGCCAATCGGCGAGGCGCCGGATGCCGGCCTGCATCGACGCGGGGACCAGCGCGTTGTACCAGCGGGCGATCGCGAGCGCCTTGAACGGATCGTAGCCCGCGAAGAGCTCGTCGCCGCCGTCGCCACCCAGCGCCACGGTGATTCCCCCGCGCGCGAACCGGCAGAGCTGGAACGTGGGCACGATGGAAGGATCCGCGAACGGCTCGTCCAGGCGGCGCAGCACCTCGGGCGTGAGCGTGCGCGCCTCGTCGATGCCGAGCTTCTTCTCGTGGTGGGCCGAGCCGAAATGGGCGGCGGCCATGCGCGCATACCCGGATTCGTCGAACGTGGGCTCGATGAAACCGATGGAGAAGGTGCTCACCGCGCCGCGCCCCAGGGCCTCGGTGGCGTACGCGAGCACCGCGCTCGAATCGATGCCCCCGGAAAGGAAGACGCCGAGCGGGACGTCGCTCATCAAGCGCCGGCGCACGGCCTGCGCGAGGAGGTGGCGCAGCTCTTCGCCCCACGTCGCCTCGGCGTTCGCGGGGATCGTCTCGGCCGGCTCGATCGCGAACTCCCAGTACTTGCGCACCACCGGCTCGCCGGGGCGCGCGAGATCCACGGTCATCGAGTGGCCGCCCGGGAGGCGCTGCACGGTCTCGTAGAGGGATCGCGGCGCGGGGATGAAGCCGTAGGCGAAGAGCTTTTGCAGCGAGCGCCGGTCGATGCGCCGCTCGACTCCGGGATGGCGCAGCAGCCCCGTGAGCTCGGAGGCGAACGCGAAGAAGCCGGGTTTCGCGCTGTAGTAGAGCGGCTTCTTGCCGAATCGGTCGCGGGCGAGGAAGAGCTGCCGGCGCACCGCGTCGTACACGGCGAACGCGAACATGCCGTTCAGCCGCAGCGGCAGCTCCGCGCCCCATTCCTCGTAGCCGTGGACCAGCACCTCGGTGTCGGAATGATCGGAGCGGAACGAGTGGCCTTTCGCGGTGAGCTCCGCGCGCAGCTCCACGTGGTTGTAGATCTCGCCGTTGAAGATCACCCCCACGGTGCCCGTCTCGTTCCACATCGGCTGCTCGCCCGTGGCGATGTCGATGATCGCGAGGCGCCGGTGCAGCAGGTGCACGCCCGTGGCGGCATCGATGTGGATTCCCTCGCCGTCGGGGCCGCGATGGGCGATCGCGCGGCCCATCTCGTGCAGGATCGCCTCGGTCCCCTCGCCCACGAATCCCGCGAGGCCGCACATGTCAGGAGGGATCGGGGCCCAGGTTGGCGGTGCTGCGCACGTCGTACACGGCCTTGCCCTGCGACTCGTAGTAGGTGCGCATGATGATCTCGGCGAGGAGCCCCATCAGGATGCTGATGCCCCCGGTGAGCGTGAGCAGCACCACGGCGAGCGGCAGCGGGGTCTGGATGAAGGACGTCGCCTCGAAGTACTTGAGGTACACGGCCCAGAGGCCCGCGACCAGCGCCAGCAGCAACGACACGACGCCGCAGCCGCCGAAGAGGTAGATCGGCCGGCTCGCGTAGCGCGCGAGGAACTGCACGACGATGAGGTCGAGGAGCACCTTCACGACGCGGTCCACGCCGTACTTGGAATGGCCGTGGACGCGCGGATGGTGGCTCACCACCACCTCGGCCACCTTGCCGCCCTCCCACGTCGCGTAGATCGGGATGAAGCGATGCATCTCGCCATAGAGCTTCACGCCCTTCACGACGTCGCGCCGGTACGCCTTGAGCGAGCAGCCGTAGTCGTGCAGGCGCACGCCGGAGATCCGCGAGATGAGGAGGTTCGCGATCCGGGAGGGAAGGTTGCGGCGGATGGCCGCGTCCTTGCGATCCTTGCGCCATCCCGAGACCACGTCGAAGCCCTCGTCCAGCTTGGCGAGCAGCTTCGGGATGTCGGCCGGGTCGTTCTGCAGGTCGCCGTCCATGGGGATGATGATCTCGCCCGAGGCGTAGCGGATGCCCGCCATCATCGCGGCGGTCTGGCCGTAGTTGCGGCGGAAGTGCACGACCTTCACGCGCGGGTCCTTCGCCGCCAGCGCGTCCAGCGCCCGATCGCTGCCGTCCGTGCTTCCGTCGTTCACGAGCACGATCTCGAAGGGCTGGCCCAGGGGCTCGAGCGCCGCGAGGAGCCGCTCGTGGAGCGGCACCAGGTTCTGGACCTCGTTGTAGACCGGGACGGTGATGGACAGCATGCGCGTAAGTCTACCGGCGCTGCATGTCGTAGACGTAAAGGGTGTCGGCGAGCACCGCCACGGGCTCGCGCGTGCGCAGCTGCTTGTAGGGATCGCCCTTCACGTAGTTGCCCGCGAGGAGCGTGGCCGACACCACCGCATAGCGGGGAACGGGCGTGCCCGGCGCTGCCTCCGGCAGCTGGTAGTAGCTGGGCAGCGGGAAGTAGCGGATGCCGTAGCCCTCGGGCGGCGTCGAGCCGAAGTAGCCCAGCGCCACCGAATCCACGCCGCGTTTCTGCATAAAATCGCGCAGCGCCACCAGCCCCTCGCCCCAGTCGGTGCTGGAATCGACGAGCGTCGCATACAGCGGCCGGCCCGCGACGTACTCGCTCAGGTACGCGAGGTAGTACGGATAGTGCATCGACGTCGAGGCGACGTACGCGGCGAAGACGATTCCCAGCGCGTAGCGCAATGCCGGGCGCCCCCGCCGCCACAGCGGCTCGATGCCCTGCGCCACGAGGATGCAGATGAGCGGGAGCATCGGCATCGCATGGCGAAAGCCGATGTTCATGCTCGAGGTGACGAGCCCCGCGAGGAAGAACACGATGCCCACGGCGGGCGCACGCGCGCCATGGCAGATCCATTCGCGCCATGGGCGCGCGCGAAGCGCGGCCCAGCCTCCCACGAGCGCGAGCAACAGCAGCAGGTGCAGTGCCGCCGGTGTCTTCAGCAGGAACGCCACGGGGAAGAAATACCAGCGCCCGCCGACATAGCGCTCTCCCAGCAGGTTCGCGGTGCGGCCCACGGTGGCGTGCAGGCTCTCCCGCAGCCCGCTCGTGAATCCCGAGAGGGTCCAGTCGCCCAGGTAGACGAGCGCGATCGAAAC
>Ga0134125_10002051_pt1 | contig 24146 bp, 25 predicted proteins | sample KB31751_FD_96464 | JGI IMG/M metagenome (GOLD analysis project Ga0134125, IMG submission 96464) | Terrestrial soil microbial communities with excess Nitrogen fertilizer from Kellogg Biological Station, Michigan, USA - KB3-175-1 | ecosystem: Environmental > Terrestrial > Soil > Unclassified ...
CGTGGACTTCTACACCGGCCTGATCTACAAGGCCATGGGCTTCCCGGAGAAGATGTTCACCGTCCTGTTCGCCATCGGCCGCCTGCCCGGCTGGATCGCGCAGTGGCGCGAGATGGCCCGGGACCCCGCCCTGAAGATCGGGCGCCCGCGCCAACTCTACGTGGGCGAGGGTGAGCGCAACTACCCGGGTCTCTGACCCGCTCGCTTGCGACTGTACGACGGCGGCTGCCACCCTTCGGGGAGGCGGCCGCCGTTCTGGTGCGGCGCTACCCGGATCCGGGGGACGGGCCTATTCTGGAAGGGGTTCCCGGACAAAGGACGGCCGCATGTACGAATTCCGTGGGGACGGATGGCAGATTTCGGCGCAGAGCCACCTGCAGATGCTGCTGGCCCTGTACATCCGTGACCTGGCCGGCATCGACCACCCCGGCCTGCCGGTGATCGCCCGGCTGGCGCCCGCCGTCAAACCACATGCCGCCGCCGAGTTCTCCGGGTACCGGGCCGCGGAACTGAGGCAGGAGTGGCAGGACTGGTGGCACCGCATCCTGCACCATGACGATGACGAGGAGGCCTCCTTCGCCCCACCTGGCTTCCCCTTCTTTGCCGATTCGCCGACGCTGCAACGTCTCCTGCGCGCCCATTACGGCTCCGCCCTGAGCTGGAGCCGCGAGCGCCTGGCCGAGTACTCCCACGTCAGCGCCGAGCACCACGCCGCCGGCCGCCGCCGGATGCTCGAGCAGATGATCGCCGAACGGGCACTGGAATTGGAGCGGGAACCACGGCCGATGCAGTTGAAGATGGTCGAGCTCCCGCTGGCCCAACGCAGGGCCTGGTTCGTTGACCCCGGCACCGTCATCCTCAGCCAGGATCTTCCCCGCGACGCCGAACTCTACCGGAGCTTCCTGGAGCCAGTGATCCGCTTCATGCTCTAGGCCGACGACGGCAGCAGGGTCAGCGGGTCTCGTCGGCGAAGGTGATGACCACGCGGGAATCTTCTGCGGTGGCCGGAACCCACTCGTGCTCGGCCCGGTTCCACAACAGCCCCGAATTGCTGACCGAGGTGATCTGCTCCGCGGAGGCATTGGCCACCGCCCACTGCGCGACCGACCAGCCCAGCCGGTCCGACGCGGCGATGGAGAGGCTGTGCCGTCCGACGGAGACCGGCAGGTTTCCGAAGGCGGCCGTCAGCCGGTCCGCCGTGGCCGCCGGGTCGCCGGCAGCCGTCGGACGGCGGAGGATGCAATTCAGCGCGGCGGGGGAGTACCCCGTTAAGGCCGAGGCATAGGCCCTGCCTTCTGGCTCATGGTCGGCATAGGCCTGGGGGAACGCGCTGCGCTGGACCTTCTGGGCCGCCTCGGTCACCGGCATCGAACGGTAGTCGAACGTCTCCAACTCCTGGTAGAAGCGGTCGGCCGCATAGAGCGGGTCCATGATCTGCCGGCTGGTGCCCCACCCCTGCGACGGCCGCTGCTGGAACAGCCCGCGCGAATCCGGTCCCGCCTGGTCCCCGTAGTCGATGTTGCGCAGCTTGGACTCCTGCACGGCCGTGGCAATGCCGATCGTCGCGGCGCGCGCGGGCATCCCGCGCCGGACCGCCACCGCCGCGATGAGGGCGGCGTTGGAAGCCTGCTCCGGATCCAGCTGGTGCTGGTCCGGGCCCACGACCGCGGTGCAACGCTCCCGGACCAGCGTCTCCTGGTCGGTGAGGAAACGCGACGCGGCATAGACGCCCCCGCCGACGACGCCGAAACCCAACGCGATGGCAATGAAGGCGCGGAGCCCCCTGTGGCGGCGGTGCAGCGGACCGCTGCCGGGATGCCCAGCGGCTGGATGGGTGGACAGCGAGAACACGCTGTCCCGCAGGTCAGTTGGCATGCAAGGCAGAATTCAGTTCCACGGTCTGGCCCTCCCTGGCCAGGGCCTCGACGGCACCGGTGGTCGAATTGCGGCGGAACAGCAGGTTCGGGACGCCGGACAGTTCCAGGGCCTTGACCGTGCGCCCCTCGAGCTCGACCCTGGTTCCCGCCGTGACATAGAGCCCGGCCTCGACAACGGAATCGTCGCCCACGGAGATGCCCACACCGGAGTTGGCGCCGAGCAGGACGCGTTCGCCGATGGTGATCCTCTCCTTGCCGCCACCGGAGAGCGTGCCCATGATGGAGGCGCCACCGCCCACGTCGGAGCCGTTGCCGACCACGACCGAGGCCGAGATGCGGCCTTCGACCATCGAGGACCCCAACGTGCCGGCATTGAAGTTCACGAAGCCCTCGTGCATGACAGTAGTCCCCTCCGCCAGATGGGCACCCAGTCGCACCCGATCGGCATCGGCGATGCGCACACCCTGTGGGAGCACGTAGTCGACCATGCGCGGGAACTTGTCCACGCCGTAGACCACGACGGCACCGCGACGCCGCAGCCGCAGGCGGGTGCGCTCGAAGTCCTGCACCGGGCACGGCCCGAAGTTCGTCCAGACGACATTGGCCAGGAAGGCGAAGATCCCGTCGAGGTTGATGGTGTTGGGGGCAGCCAGCCGATGGGACAACAGGTGCAGCCGCAGCCAGACGTCGGCCGTGTCGGCCGGGGCGACGTCGAGGTTGACTTCGAGTTCCACGACCCGCTGGGTGGTGCCGCGGTCGCTGTCCTTGACGGCGGCCGAGGTCAGCTCGCCGGCCAGCTGGGGGGCTTCATCCAGGGACCCCAGGATGGGGGCGGGGAACCAGACGTCCAGCACCGTGCCGTCGGCGGCGACGGTGGCCAGGCCGCAACCGGAGGCGAGGCGGACCGGGGCGGCGGAGTCATTCAGGGCAGAAGCGGGCTGGGCCGAGGTGGAAGTCATGCCTCCCATGGTACCGGTGCCCGCACGGGATAGGCTGGATCCGTGAGTGAACAAGACCCCGCGCCCGCCCCCGGATCCGACCGCCCCGTCCTGCCCCACGGTTCCGACGTGGCCCTGCTCACGCAGGCCCTGATGGACGTCGAATCCGTGTCCGGCAATGAACGGGCCCTCGCCGATGCAGTCGAGGCCCACCTGCGCGCCCTGCCGCATCTGGACGTCATCCGGGACGGGGATGCAGTGGTGGCGCGCACCCGTCTGGGCCGTGGTGAACGCGTCGTCCTGGCGGGGCACCTGGACACCGTGCCCCTGCCGAGGACACCGGGCTCACGGGGCACGGTCCCCGCGTCCTGGGACGGTGACGTCCTCTATGGACGCGGTGCCACCGACATGAAGGGCGGGGTAGCCGTCCAGCTGGCGATCGCCGCGGGACTCCGCGAGCCGAACCGCGACATCACGTTCATCTTCTACGACCACGAAGAGGTCGAGGCCGCGAAATCGGGACTGGGCCGGCTGCTGCGCCATGCGCCCGAACTGCTCGAGGCCGACTTCGCGATCCTGTTGGAACCGACGAATGGAACCGTGGAAGGAGGGTGCAACGGGACCGCGCGCTTCGTGGTGCGTACCCGGGGAACAGCAGCCCATTCCGCACGCGCCTGGATGGGGCACAACGCGATCCACGACCTCGCCGGGGTCCTGGCCCGATTGCGCGACTACGAACCGGCAACGGTCGATGTCGACGGGCTGGCCTTCCGCGAATCCCTCAACGCGGTGCGCATCACCGGGGGCACGGCCGGCAACGTTATCCCCGACGCGGCCGAGGTGGAGATCAACTACCGCTTCGCCCCCAACAAGGACGTCGAGCAGGCGGAAGCCCACGTGCGCTCGCTGCTGGAGGGTTACGATCTCGAACGGACCGACGGCGCCCCGGGGGCCCGCCCGGGGCTCAATCACCCGGCGGCAGCGGCCTTCGTGGCAGCCGTGGGGGCCGAACCCCAGCCGAAGTACGGGTGGACCGACGTCGCCCGCTTCTCTGAGCTGGGCATCCCCGCGGTGAATTTCGGTCCCGGCGATGCGCTGTTGGCCCATTCCGACGACGAGCACGTGTCCGCACAGGCCATCCGCCGGTGCCACGACGCACTGCATCGGTGGCTTTCCGCCTGAGGCCGGCAGGCTGTCCGCTGGCTACGCCCGCCCACGGCAAGGGCCCCGACTCCACGTCCATGGTGTCGGGGCCCGTGCCGTGAGACGGCGCGCTACGGCCGCTGCGGTGGACGGGCTATTCGTCCTTGTCCGGCTGGGCTGTACCGCCGGGTTCCACCGCCTCCAAGCCGGCGGGGCCGCCGACCACGGCAGCGGCACCTTCCCTGGTCTTGCCCACCCCGCGGCTGGAAAGCCGGCGCGAGACCACCGTGGCCAGCTTCGAGAGCGTGAAGTTGATGATGATGAACACGGCTGCGACCACAATCAGGGCCTGCAGCACGTTGCCGTTGGGCGAGGAGTACGTCCTGCCGTAGAACAGGAGCTCGTTGAAGCTGATGATGTAGCCCAGCGCCGAGTCCTTGAGGATGACGACGAATTGGCCGATCAGGGCCGGGAGCATGGCCACCAGGGCCTGGGGGATTTCCACGAGCCGTAGCGATTGCCCGCGGGTCAGGCCGATGGCGATCCCTGCCTCGCGTTGGCCCTTGGGCAGGTTGTGCACGCCGGACCGGATCAGCTCGGCGACCACCGACCCGTTGTAGAAGACCAGGGCGGCCACGACAGCCCACATCGCGCTGTTGGAGCTGACCTCGAGCGTGCGGGCGATGAAGATGTTGAAGAAGACGATCATCAGGAGCACGGGCACGGCGCGGAAGAACTCCACGACCACCGAGCAGACCACGTTGATCAGCGGATTCGTCGACAAGCGCCCGATGCCGAAGATCAGCCCGAACACGATCGAGCCGACGATCGCCAGGGCCGCGGCCTTCAGCGTGTTGGCCAAGCCGGGCAGCAGGTAGTCCGTCCAGGTGTCGGCCTGGATGAAATCATCCCACTGCGAGGCCTCCATCTGGCCCTTCGCCGCGAGGCCGGCGATGATCCACCACAGCAGGCCCACGATGACGAGGGCGCCGATGACGTTGATGATCAGCACGTTCCGGCGGGCGCGCGGACCGGGGGTGTCGAACAGTACTGAAGAGCTCATCGGGACACCGCCAGTTTCTTGGAGAGCCAGGTGGTCAGGAGGCCGACGGGGATGACGATGATCACGAACCCGGCGGCGAACGTCAGGAAGATGGGGATGACGATGTCGGCCCGGACATCGAGCATGTCCTTCATCACCGAGGAGGCCTCGATCGATACCGAACCGACGGCGGCGACGGTCGAGTTCTTGATCAACGCGATGAGCACGTTGCCAAGGGGGACGATGGCGCCGCGGAAGGCCTGCGGCAGGATGATCATCCGTGCGGCGGGCATGAACGCCAGCCCGATCGCGCGGGCTGCTTCGGCCTGGCCCAAGGGCACGGTGTTCACGCCCGAGCGGATCGCTTCGCAGACGAAGGCCGCGTGGTAGATCGCCAGGCCCATGATGGCCAGGCGGAAGAAGTTCTCCTGGAAACCGCCGCCGAGGTTCAGGCCGAGCTGGCCGTTGAGGGCCAGCACGCCGAACAGGATGATGATCGTCAGCGGCGTGTTGCGGATGATGTTGACATAGGAGGTCCCGATGGCCGCGAAACTCGCCACGGGGGAGATGCGCATCATGGCCAGGATGGTGCCCAGGATCAGGGCGCCGATGGCGGCGAAGAAAGTCAATTGGATGTTGACCCACAACGCCCCGGGGATGTCGTATTCCGTGAAAATTGAAAGGTAGTTGTCCACTGTCTGCCTCTATCTGGGTGGCCGTGGGTCGGTGGCACCGTGGGACTGGATACCGGGCGGAGCCGTTGTTTCAGGCTCCGCCCGGTGCAGGCGACGTTCCGGAATCCCGGGGTCGCGGAAGGTCCCTACGAGGCGCAGGCCTCGGGCTTCGGCGGGTTCAACTTGGAGTTGGGCGTGTAGCCGGTTCCCTCGGTGTTGGCTTCCAGCGCCTTCTTCCATTCGCCGGAATCGATCATCTTGGTGATCGCCTTGTTGATGTCCTCGCACTTGTCGGACCCCTTGGGGAGGCCGACGCCGTACTTCTCCTCGGTGAACGGCTTGCCGACCACCTCGAACTTGCCCTGGTAGGCCGGCTGCGCGGCCAGGCCGGCGAGGATGATGTCGTCGGTCGTCACGGCGTCAATGGTGCCGCCGGCCATCTGGGTCACGCACTCGGCGTAGCCCGGCAGTTCCTGCAGGTTGACCTTGGAGGCGTACTTGTCCTTGACCTTGCGGGCCGAGGTCGAACCGGTGACCGAGCAGAGGTTCTTGCCGTTCAGGTCCTCCGGCGACTTGATGTCGCTGCCCTTCTTCACCAGCAGGTCCTGGCCGGCAACGAAGTACGGACCGGCGAAGTCGACGACCTTCTTGCGCTCATCAGTGATCGAGTAGGTCGCGAAGATCATGTCGACCTGGTTGTTCTGCAGCATGGTCTCGCGGTTGGCCGAGGGGGCGGAGACGAATTCGATCTGGTCGTCCTTGTAGCCGAGCTCGTTGGCGACGTACTTGGCGACGTCGACGTCGAATCCCTTGTAGTTGTCGCCGTCCTTGAAGCCGAGGCCGGGCTGGTCGAACTTGATGCCGATCTTGACCTTGTCGCCACCGCCGTCGTCGCCCGAGCCGCCGCCGCAGGCGGTCAGGGTCAGGGCAGCCGCCGCTGCCATGGCGGCGAATGCATAACCGGTTTTGCGCATGTGCTTCTCCTTGTGTTGTTTCCGGGGAGTGGAACCCGGGTGAGTGATCCGGACCGGGGTCCGTCTTAGTGGTTGGTGATGAGCTTTCCGAGGAAGTCCTTGGCCCGGTCGCTCTGCGGGTTGGTGAAGAACTCGGTGGGTGTTGCCTGCTCGACGATCTGCCCGTCGGCCATGAACACCACGCGGTCGGCTGCCTTGCGGGCGAAGCCCATTTCGTGGGTCACGACGATCATCGTCATGCCCTCCTTGGCCAAGCCGACCATCGTGTCCAGCACTTCCTGGATCATCTCCGGGTCCAGGGCCGAGGTCGGCTCGTCGAAGAGCATGACCTTCGGGCGCATGGCCAGCGCGCGGGCGATAGCCACACGCTGCTGCTGGCCTCCCGAGAGCTGGGCCGGAAGCTTGTCCTTCTGGTTGGCCACGCCAACCCGTTCGAGCAGTTCCATGGCGAGCTTCTCCGCCTCGGACTTCTTCACTCCCTTGACCTTGATCGGGCCCAGGGTGACGTTGTCCAGGATGGACTTGTGGGCGAAGAGGTTGAAGGACTGGAAGACCATCCCGACATCGGCCCGGAGCTTCGCCAGTGCCTTGCCCTCCTTGGGCAGCTCCCGTCCATCGATCCTGATGGAACCGTCGTCGATGGTCTCCAGCCGGTTGATGGCGCGGCAGAGCGTCGACTTGCCGGAGCCGGAGGGGCCCAGGACGACCACCACCTCGCCACGGGAGACCTCGAGGTCGATGTCCTGCAGGACGTGGAGGGCACCGTAGTGCTTGTTGACCTTCTCGAGGCTGACGATCGGGGAACCGGCGGCCGCCTCGGTGTCAGTGCGGGATGAATTGCTCATGCACAGAACAGTAGCCGATGTAACCGGCGACACAATGGAGCCCAGCGGCAGTGGTGATCGAATCTTTACAAAAAGTTTTCCGGCGCCGGATGCCCCGGGGCCGGGGATAGCATGAATCCATGCCCGACTCTCCAGACCCACGTCAGACCACTGAAGCGCTCCAGGAACCCGCCCGCCGTAAAGGGGCGGTGATCCTGCGCCGGGACCAGGCCAAGGTCGCCCAATCGGACCGGCAGCTGCTCCAATCCGGGCCAGGGGGCGAGGACTTCACCCACACCGATCCCTGGCGCGTGCTGCGGATCCAAAGCGAGTTCGTCGAGGGCTTCGGCACGCTGGCGGACCTGGGACCGGCCATCAGCGTGTTCGGCTCCGCCCGGACCTCGCAGGGGACGGAACGGTACGAGCAGGCCGTGGCGGTCGGGCGGCTGCTCGGCGAGGCCGGATACGCGGTCATCACCGGCGGGGGGCCGGGTGCCATGGAAGCGGCCAACCAGGGGGCCTCCGAGGCGGGCGCGGTGTCGGTCGGACTGGGGATCGAACTGCCCTTCGAAACGGGCATGAACCGGTGGGTCGACCTCGGCGTGAACTTCCGCTACTTCTTCGCCCGCAAGACGATGTTCGTCAAGTACTCGCAGGGCTTCATCGTCCTGCCCGGCGGATTCGGCACCCTGGACGAGCTCTTCGAGGCACTGACCCTGGTCCAGACGCAGAAGGTCACCAGCTTCCCGATCGTCCTGGTCGGCACGGCCTACTGGCGCCCGCTGGTCGACTGGCTGCGGGACACCGTGGCCGTGGAGGGGGCGGTCTCCGTCCCCGACCTGGACCTCTTGAGGCTGACCGACGACGTCGCCGAAGCCGTCTGGTGGGCCACCGGCTCGGACCAGACCGGCAGGGACGGCTAGCCGTGCAGTACCTGCTGGTCTTCGTCGCCGTCCTGCTCGTCGGGGCCGCGGTCTTCCTTGCCGTGGGACGACGGCGCGGGGAAGTCGGGCCGGACATGCCCCGGGGAGCGCTGGTCCTTGGCCTGGCCGAGCCGGTTGCGTCGTTGCCCGCCGTGCTCCTGCCCGAACAGCCCACGGCCCAGGACATCGCCCGGCTTCGCCTCGGCGTGGGGTTGCGCGGCTACCGTTGCGACCAGGTGGACGAGGTGCTCGAGGCGCTGGCCGAGGAGATCGACCGGCTCAACGACGAACTCTCGGCGACACGACGGGGGCCTGTGATTAGCACCACGAACCATTCTCCGGAATAATGTGAAGTGCAGGTTGAAAAGACGGGAAGGCGATCGCCCTCCACGTCAGAGACGATCCGCGGGCCCGGTGGGACCGTGACATCCAGGAAGGAAGTCAGCATTAATGGCTGCGATGAAACCGCGTACCGGGGATGGCCCGATGGAGGTTACCAAGGAAGGCCGTAGCCTCATCATGCGGGTGCCGATCGACGGTGGGGGACGCCTGGTCGTGGAACTGAACGCCGATGAAGCGGCCGAGCTGAAGGCCTGCCTGGTGGGCGTCACCGACTGACCACCGCTGCAGGTGGGACGAGCCGGGCGGCACAAGGCAGGAACGACGACCGCAGTCGCGTTCCTGCCTTTTCCATGCGCTAGGCGATGCGGACAGCCAGGAGCAGGCCGCTGCCGGTCGGCACCGTCGTGACCACCAGGTCGTCGTTTTCGCGCAGCAGGCGCCCGACCTGGCGGGCCGCCACGGTGCTGCGGTCGCGGACGGCGGGTTGCGGCACCCGGTCGTGGTCCAAGGCGTCGTTGATGACGAGCATGCCCCCGGAGCGCAGTAGGCGAACGCCGTGCTCGGCATATTCCACGAGGTTGGGCTTGTCGGCGTCGATGAAGACCAGGTCGTAGGCGCCATCGGTGAGGCGCGGCAGGACATCGCGGGCGCGGCCGCCGATGGTGCGCGTGCGGTTCGCCGGGATGCCGGCATCCAGGTAGGCCTGCCGGGCGGCATTGAGGTGGTCCACGTCGATGTCGATCGTGGTGAAGACCGCCTGGGCGGAGAGCCCGCGCAGCAGGCTGACCCCGGAGACCCCGACGCCGGAACCGACCTCGACCACGGTACGCGCCTTCGAATTGGCAGCCAGCACCTGCAGCAGCGCAGCGACCCCCGGTCCGACGGGATCCACGCCGAGTTCATGGGCGCGTTCGCGGGCTCGGGTGACCACGTCGTCCTCGACGGGCAGTGCCTCGGTGTAGGACCAGCTGCTGTGCTTGTCGGAGCTCATGGCGGCGGATGTTTCCTCGGGGGTCGGCGGGATGATGGGGGACCGGGCGGTCCCGGACCATCTTAGCGCCGCGCCCGGGCCCACGACGCGCGGGCAATTGCCCAGTGGCAATACAGGCAGCTCACAGGATGATCGGACAGAATTGACACCGTGATTGTCAAACGGAACCCCACCGCAGAAGCCGCCGCAGGAGAGCGTGCCGACGAGGACCTCGCCGTGCCGACCTGGGACGAGATCGTGCAGAACCACACTGCCAAGGTCTTCCGCCTGGCGTACCGGCTGACGGGCAACCGCTACGATGCCGAGGACCTGACGCAGGAGACGTTCGTGCGGGTCTTCCGGTCGCTGCACAACTTCACCCCGGGCACGATCGACGGGTGGCTCCACCGCATCACCACCAACCTCTTCCTCGACCAGGCGCGGCGCCGCAACCGGATCCGCTTCGACGCCCTCGCCGAGGACGCGGAGACCCGCCTGCCCGGCAAGGACCCGGGACCGGAGCGGAGCTTCGAATACAACAACCTCGACCTCGACATCCAGCGCGCATTGGATGAGCTGGCACCGGAATTCCGTGCCGCCGTCGTGCTGTGCGATCTGGAGGGGCTCTCCTACGAGGAGGTGGCCGAGGCGCTGGGGGTCAAGCTGGGGACCGTCCGCTCGCGGATCCATCGCGGCCGCTCCCAGCTGCGGGTCAAGCTCTCGCACCGTGCCCCGCACACCCCCGCCAGCCGTAGCCGAGCACAGGTGGGGCCAGCGGTTTCCGAGGTGCGCTGATGTTCCACCGACATGCCCGGCGGATCGACGACTACCTCGACGGGGAACTCGACACGGCCCAGCGCGGTGCCCTCGAACGGCATGTGGGCCAGTGTGCCGATTGCCGCCTGAAGCTGGAGGACCGGCGGCGGCTGAAGCGGCGTCTGCAGTCGCTGTCCCATGAGGTCCCCGGGGACCGGCTTCCCGACGGCGAACTGCTCGGCCGCCTGCGTGAGGGCCCGTGGACGACGACGCCGCCGACGGCGTTCTCCGCGGCCTCCCTCGACGCGGACGGGCACAGTTCGCGGTTGCGCAACCTGGCCCCCACGCTCGCCTCGGCGGCGGTGGTCGCCATGCTGGCCGCCGTCGTATGCGCGGCGTGGGTGCTCGGCGGGACCGTCCAGAACCCCGCGGCGGACGGCGGATCCGTGGCCGGACCGTGGACCGAATCCGCGGCCGAACTCACCAGTGCGGACCTGGCCGACCTGCGGGCCGCCGGCTGGAACTGCCCGACCATGCGAGCTGCAGGCCTTGATCTGGTACGGGCGACCGGGAGCAAGGTCGACGGCGTGGACCATGTCACCCTCGAATTCACCGGCAACGACGGCGACCTGGTCCTCACCGAGTCCCGCACGCCCGGGATCTCCCTGCTGCAGCACCCGCTGGCACGGTCCGCGTCCGACCTCAAGCAGCCCTCGGCCCGGATCGCCAGCGTCTCGAAGCCGCAGCTGCGGACCATCGACGGGGAGACCATCGGCGTCGCCCCCGTGGAGGGCGGGACCCAATTGGACATGCGCACGGCCACGTACTCCCTGAAGTCGTCGCTGGAGGCCCCGGCCACCGAGGCGGTCGTGGACCGCGTCGTCGCGACCGAACATGCCCGGCTGGCCCCGCAGTCGGCCACGGCGCCCGGGATCGTCGACCGGCTGGGCCGGGGCATGTCCCGCCTGCTGGTCCTGGACACGGACCACTAGATGCGCACCGCCAGCGCCGGGGCGTGGGCGGGCCATGCCGCAAGCGGCGGGCCCGGTTCGGGCGCGCGCCGCGGAACGGGTAATCTCTAGACGTGTTCGGAATTAACGGTGGCGAGTTTCTCATTCTCGCGGTGTTGGCGGTCTTCGTGCTGGGCCCCGACAAGCTCCCGGTCTACGCGCAGCAGTTGGCGCGCCTGGTCAAGGAAGTCCGCCGGATGGCCACCGGCGCCAGGGAACAGCTGCGCGAGGAAGTCGGCGACGAGATCGCCGACCTCGATTGGCGCAAGCTCGACCCGCGCCAATACGACCCGCGCAAGATCATCAAGGACGCGCTGCTCGACGATGCCGACGATGTGGTGGCCGCCGCGCGCGAACCCCTGCCGGCACCGAAGCCGAAGCCCCTGTCCGCACCGGCACGTCCCGGTGTGGCCGCCCTGGAAGCCGGGGAACGCGCGCCGTTCGACGTCGAAGCCACCTGAGCGGCCCGGGCCCGGCGGGAGCCGTTCCGCAGGGCCGCCCGGCGCCGCGGGCCCCAGCCGGCGCTAGTCGCGGGTGGGCGTCACCCCGAGGTGCAGCCCCGCCAGCCCGCGGGGCCGGTGGGAAAGCGACCGGGCCACATCCGCGATGGCGCGGGCCGCAGCCGTGTCCGGGGCGGCGACGACCACCGGTGACCCGGCGTCGGCGCACTCGCGCAACCGCGGATCCAACGGCACCTCGCCCAGCAGGGCGACCTCCGTCCCCAGGGAGGCGGACAGGCGTTCGGCCAGCCGGGCCCCGCCGCCGGACCCGAACGGGTGCATCCGCCCGCCTGCGGGCAACTCGAGCCAGGACATGTTCTCCACCACCCCGATGACCTGTTGGCCGGTCTGGGACGCCAGTGCGCCGGCCCGTTCGGCAATGGCCGCCGCCGAGGCCTGCGGCGTGGTGGCCACCAGGATCGAGGAGCCGGGCAGCAGCTGTCCCACGGAGATGGCCACGTCGCCCGTCCCCGGGGGCAGGTCCAGCAGCAGAACGTCCAGGTCCCCGAAGTGCACGTCGGTGAGGAACTGCTCGAGCGCCCGGTGGAGCATGGGCCCGCGCCAGACAACCGGCTGGTTCTCCTCGACGAACATGCCGATGGAGATGACCTTCACCCCGTGGGCAACCGGCGGCAGGATCATCTCGTCCATCCGGGTGGGGGCCTGGGTGATGCCCATCAGGCCCGGGACCGAGAACCCGTGGACGTCCGCATCGATGATGCCCACCCGCAGCCCGTCGGCAGCCATGGCGCAGGCCAGGTTCACCGTCAGGCTCGACTTGCCCACGCCGCCCTTGCCGCTGGCCACCGCGATGACGCGGGTCAGCGAGCCGGGCTCGGTGAACGGGATGGTCGTGCGCTTCAGCCCTTCCTTCAGGGCGGCGCGCTGCTCCGGCGTCATGACCCCGAGCTGCACGTCCACCGCGGCGATGCCGGGGACCGCCCCGACGGCGGAGGTGGTGTCCTCCACGATCGTGTTGCGCAGCGGGCAGCCCGAAATGGTGAGCAGGACGTGGACGTGGGCGGTGCCGTCGGCATCCACGCGCACCGCATCGACCATGCCGAGCTCGGTGATGGGACGGCGCAGTTCGGGGTCGTGCACGGTGGCGAGCGCCTCGCGGACGGCGGGCTCGAGGGATGCCCCGGTACCAGCGGGGGCCACGCTACTCCGCGCCCCCTTCGGCCCCGGTCCCGGCGGAGCCCGGGCGGGTCGAGCGCACACGTGGCAGCGAGGTGGTGGCCTCGGAGACCTTCTCCCTCTTCTTCGGCGCCTTGCCGCGCAGCCGGATGTCCTCGCCCTCGTTGGACTCGACGAGTTCCTCCAGGGCCGACCGCAGCTCGCTGCGCACGTAGTCGCGGGTGGCCACGTCGCGCAGGGCGATGCGCAGGGCCGCCAGTTCGCGGGTCAGGTATTCGGTGTCGTACAGGTTCCGCTCGGCCCGGTTGCGGTCCTCGGTCAGCGAGACCTTGTCGCGGTCGTCCTGCCGGTTCTGGGCCAGCAGCAGCAGCGGGGCGGCATAGGAGGCCTGCAGGGAAAGCATGAGCGTCAGGGCGGTGAACCCCAGGGCGGCCGAGTCGAACCGCAACGCCTCCGGCCCCCAGGTGTTCCAGCCCAGCCAGAAGACGCAGAAGATCGACATGTAGACCAGGAACTGCGGGGTGCCCATGAAGCGGGCGAAACCCTCGGTGGCCTTCCCGAACGCGTCGGGGTTCGGCGACACGCGCGGCCAGAGGCGCGTGCGCGCCCCCAGCGGGGTGTCCAGCCCACCGCCGGTGCCCTTCTGCTCAGCCATGGCTCGTGGCCCCCTTCACTTCCGTCTCGTCGTCGTGCGTGCGCCAGTCCTCGGGCAGGATGTGGTCCAGGACGTCGTCGACCGTGACCGCCCCCACCAACCGGCCCTCGCGGTTGACCACCGGCAGCGAGGTGAGGTTGTAGGCGGCCAGCATGCGCGAGACCTCGCTGATGTCCGCCACGTCCAGGACCGGTTCCAGATCGGTATCCAGGATGTTGCCGACCTGTTCGGGCGGCGGATAGCGCAGCAGGGCCTGGATGTGGACCAGGCCCAGGTACCGGCCCGTCGGGGTCTCCAACGGCGGCCGGCACACGAACACGCTGGAGGCCAGCGCCGGGCTGATCTCCTCCTGCCGGACGTTGGCCAGCGCCTCGGCCACGGTGGTCTCCGGGGCCAGCACAATGGGCACCGGGGTCATCATCGACCCGGCCGTGTTCTCCTCGTATTCGAGCAGCCGGCGCACGTCCTTGGCCTCCTCCGGCTCCATGAGCTGCAGCAGGGCCTCCTGCTGCCCCTCGTCGAGCTCGTTGAGCAGGTCGGCGGCGTCGTCCGGGTCCATCTCCTCCAGGACGACGGCGGCGCGTTCCATGTCGAGGGAGGACAGGATCTGCACCTGCTCCTCGTCCGGCAGTTCCTGCAGGACATCGGCCAGCCGGTCGTCCTGCAGCTCGGTGGCCACCTCCAGCCGGCGCTTGTCGCTCATCTCGTGCAGGGCCTCGGCGAAGTCGGCCGGCTTGAGCTCCTCGTGGGCGGCGACGAACTGCGTGGCGGCCTGCGGGGCGTCGCGGTTGCCGTGCTGGATCTCGTCCCAGGCCACCAGGACGCGGTGCCCGCGCGAGAGCCGGCGCAGGGCGCGGAAGCCACCGGCGGGTTCGCCGCGGCGGACGTAGTAGTCGGACAGGGCCCAATCGCCATTGCGCAGCAGCTGCAGCCCGATGTCCTCCACGACACCGGTGCCGGACCCGTCGGTGAACGCCACCACCCGGTCGAAGAGCTCGGCGACCACCAGGACCTCGGCACCGCGTTGCTGGAAGCGCCGCAGGTTCACCAGCCCCGAGCAGATGATCTGGCTGGCCTCCATGGCCTGCACGCGCGTCATCGGTACGAACACCCGCTTCTTGCCGGGCACCTCGACGACCAGGCCGACGCCGACGGCCTGCTTGTCCGGTCCGCGGTCGAACACGACGACGTCCCGCAGCCGGCCCAGACGGTCGCCGAGGGGGTCGAAGACATCCAGGCCGAGCAGGCGGGCAATGAATACCTTGTTGGATGAGCTGCTCACCCTCCTAGGCTACTGCCTGGCGTCCAGTCGGCCGGGGCGGCACGGCCCCGCGGCGGGCGGTTCACCAGCAGCGATACCGCCTGACCGCCAGCCCCGGGCAAGGCAGAATGGGATCATGAGCTCACCGACCGGCGCCACACCCAACGCCTCCACCCGACTCACCCTGCCGCGCGGGGAGATCCTGGGCCGCTACGACTCCTACCTGGACGCGCAGAAGGTGGTCGACTACCTGGCCGACCACGACTTCCCGGTCGCCGGGGTGAGCATCATCGGCAACGACCTCAAGACCGTCGAACGCGTCACCGCCAAGCTGAGCTACCCGAAGGTCGCCCTGGCCGGGGCCGCCCAAGGCGCCATGTTCGGCATCTTCGTCGGGTTGATCCTGAGCATCTTCGGCCCCAACGGCGGGCTGATGCAGATCCTGTCCTCGGTGGGGCTCGGCATGGCCATCTGGATGATCGTCGGGGTGGTCAGCTACTCGTTCCGCAAGGGCAAGCGCGACTTCTCCTCCTCCAGCCAGGTCATGGCCACCAACTACGACGTCGTCGTCGGCTTCGAACACGCCGCCGTCGCCCGCCAGCTCGCCTCCAAGCTGCCCATGAGCCGCGTGGACGCCCGCCAGGTGAACCCGGCGTGGGCGCCGCCGCGCCAGGGCCCGGGCAACGGCACCGGCCCCGGCAACACCCCCAGCGCCCACGGAGACGCCACCACCCCGGCGAAACCCGCCACCCCAGCACAGCCGGGCACCCCGGCCGGGACCGGGTACGACGACGATGCCCCCGCTTCCCCGCGGCCCGGCTCCCAGCCGGCCCCCTCCACCGGGGCGGCACATCCAACGGCAACGGACGGCAACGGCGACGGCTCCACCCCGGCGGCGCCGCGGACGGGACCGGCCTATTCGGACCTGCCCGACGGCCGGCCGCAGTACGGCATCCGGATCGCCCCGGACCAGCATCCGACGGTTCCGGCACCGGGCCAGGCCCCCACGCCCCCCGAGGACACCGACGGGTCGGGCGGACGCGCCCGGCCGGACGACGAGGCCCGCGGCCAGTAGCCGGCGCCACCGCGACACCGTGACACGACGGAGGCCGGCTGCTCCCTGCACGGGGAGCAGCCGGCCTCTCTTCGCCGGTTGCCGGGCCTACTGCCCGGTGGGCGAGTAGATCCCGGCCATCCAGGACTCCACGTCCTCAGGGGTCCGCGGCAGGGCCGCGCTGAGGTTCTCGCAGCCATCGGCGGTGACCAGCACGTCGTCCTCCAGCCGGACCCCGATGCCCCGGTATTCCTCCGGGACGGCCAGGTCCTCGGCCTTGAAGTACAACCCCGGTTCGATGGTGAAGACCATGCCCGGCTCCAGGACTGCGTCGAGGTAGAGCTCGCGCTTGGCCTGCGCGCAGTCGTGCACGTCCAGGCCCAGGTGGTGGCTGGTCCCGTGGGGCATCCAGCGGCGGTGGTGCTGTCCGTCCTCGGCCAACGCCTCGTCCAGCGGCACCGGCAGCACGCCCCACTCGTCGAGCCGCTGGGCCAGCACCTTCAGCGCCGCCTCGTGCAGTTCCCGGAACTTCCGGCCTGGCCGCGCCACCTCGAACGCGGCGTCGGCGGCGTCGAGGACCGCCTGGTAGATCCGGCGCTGCACCTCGGAGTACTTGCCGTTCACCGGCAGGGTCCGGGTGATGTCCGCGGTGTAAAGGGAGTCGGCCTCGACCCCGGCATCGACCAGCAGCAGGTCCCCGGTGTTGACCTGCCCGGTGTTGCGGATCCAGTGCAGCACGGTCGCGTTGTTGCCCGAGGCGGCGATCGTGTCGTACCCCAGGTCGTTGCCCTCCTCGCGGGCGCGGGCGAAGAACGCCCCCTCGACCACGCGTTCGCCGCGCTTGTGCTCGATCGCGCGCGGCAGTTCCTCGACCACGTCGTGGAAGCCGTTCACGGTCGCCTCGACCGCGGCGCGCACCTGTTCGATTTCCCAGTCGTCCTTGACCAGGCGCAGTTCCGAGAGCGCCTCGGCCAGTTCGGCGTCGAGGTGGTCCGAGGCCTCCAGGTCGACCCCGGTGTTGATGCGCGAGGTGTCCACCAGGGCGTCGCAGGTCAGGTCGACATCGCGCAGCAGGCGGATCCTCATGCCGCCGAGCTCGGTGGCGCCGGCATCGCGGGTGATGGCGTCCTCGAGTTCGAGGTCCATGTGGGCGGTGGGCAGCTCCAGCCGGGACTGCAGGTCGGCCAAGGTGGGGCGGGTCCCGATCCAGAATTCGCCGGACCGCGCGTCCGAGTAGAACTCCTCCGAATCGCGGCCGGCCATGGGACGGAAGTAGAGGGTGGCATGGTGGTTGCCGCCGTCGTCCCCGGCCCCTTCAGCGGTGGGCTCGAGCACCAGGACGGCGTCGGGCTCGTGGTCGACGCCGAGGCCCGTCATGTGGGCGAAGCCCGAGTGCGGCCGGAACCTGTAGTCCGTGTCGTTCGAGCGCACCTTCAGCGGGCCCGCCGGGATCACCAGCCGCTCCCCGGGGAACCGGGAGGACAGGGCACGACGCCGGGCCGCCGCATAGGGTGCCACGGCGTCGGGACCGGGGGAGGTCGCCTGTGTGGACGGGGCCCAGTTCGAGCCCATGAAATCCTTGAAGGCCTGCGAGGAGGGTCGCTGCGAACGGTTGTTCACACGCTCCTCGAGGGGTTGATCGCTACCAGGGGTGTTGTTCGCATCAGTCATCACCGTCCCATCGTCTCAAAGCCGGGGCGATAGACCAAGGTGTCGCTAGGCTGGAGGGCATGCTGATCGACCTGCATGCGCACTCGAACGTTTCCGACGGTACCGAGACCCCCGCACACCTGGTGGGGGCCGCCGCGGAAGCCGGCCTGGACGTCGTCGCGTTGACCGACCACGACCAGACCTCGGGTTGGGCCGAGGCGGCGGCAGCGGCCCAGCGGATCGGGATCGGCCTGGTCCCGGGCATGGAGATCTCCTGCAAGGCGGGCCGGGGGTTGAGCGTGCATCTGCTCAGCTACCTGCACGACCCGACCAACGAGGACCTGCTGGAGGAAATCAACAAGGCCAGGGACGCGCGCATCCACCGTGCGCGGCGCATGGTCGAGCTCATCGCCGAGGACTATCCGATCACCTGGGACCTGGTGGGGGAGCAGTCCGCCCCCGGCGCAACGCTGGGCCGGCCGCACATCGCCGACGCACTGGTGGCCGCAGGCGTGGTCTCGGACCGCAGCGAGGCGTTCGCCACCGTGCTGACCTCGCACTCGCGCTACTACGTGGGGCACTATGCGGTCGATCCGGTCCGTGCCGTGGAACTGGTCCGGGCCGCCGGCGGGGTGCCGGTCTTCGCCCATCCGATGGCCGAGCTGCGCGGGCGGGTGGTCGCCCCGTCGGTCTTCGACGAGATGATCGATGCGGGGCTGTTGGGGGTGGAGATCGCGCACCGGGACAACTCCGCCTCCGGACGCGAATTCCTTGCCTCGCTGGCCCGGAAGCACGGGTTGATCGTCACCGGTTCCAGCGACTACCACGGGGCCGGCAAGCCGAACCGGCTGGGCGAGAACACCACGGAGCCGGCCATGCTCCAGCGGATCCTCGAGGCCGGAACCGGCAGCGAACCGGTGGGAATCGGGCACCGGTAGACGCCGGGGCGCGGGTCATCGATTCCCGGAACCGGGGCGATTGGTGATAACGTCAACTTTTGTAGGGGGTTGCTTGAGGCAACGTCTTGTCGAGCATGGATCCGAGAGCCTCGCCGACCCCCGACCCCACAACAGGCTGGCTGACAGCCTCTGCCGATTACGTGGCCAGGACCCGAGAGCCGGGTAGCCGCGCGCCGCGTCATCAGGCGGACCTGACCGGTTCGAGACGCGTGCCGGAGGGGATGCGCGCCCTGAATGCGTCCGCACCGGACCAAGCCCGCTTCGCGGCGGCCAGGAAATGGAGCCCGAAGTCGACGGGCCGGCGCGCCGCGGCAAGGGGAGGCATCCGGTGGTCTGCCCCGTGACGAAGAGGAGCACCATGGCACCGAACGGTGTGGAGCTCCAGCAGTTGAGCGGATGGCTGGCCATCGCCCTGCTGGTGTTCTTTTATGGGGGTACATTCATCATGACCCTTGGTATTGGCAAGAAGAAGGAAAACGCCGACGGCTACATGACGGCGGGAAACAAGATCGGCTTCGGCATCTCGGCGGCCAGCATGACCGCCACCTGGATCTGGGCCTCGTCGATGTACGCCTCGGCCACTTCCGGCTACACCTATGGCGTTTCCGGCCCCATCCACTACGGCCTGTGGGGCGCGCTGATGATCTTGTTCATCTACCCCTTCGGCAAGCGCATCCGCAAGGTCGCCCCCCGCGCCCACACCCTCGCCGAGGTCATGTACGCCCGCCACGGCCGCGCCAGCCAGCTGATGCTCGCCGGCTCCAACATCGTCGGCAGCCTCATCAGCGTCACCAGCAACTTCATTGCCGGCGGCGCCCTGATCGGCATGCTGACGCCGTTCACCTTCCAGCAGGGCATCCTCGCGGTCGCGGCCGGAACCCTGCTCTACTCTCTGTGGTCCGGCTTCCGCGCCTCCGTGATGACCGACTTCGCCCAGGTGCTGGCCATGCTCGGCGCCGTCGTGATCATCATCCCAGTGGTGTTCTTCGCCGCCGGCGGCACCGACATGTTCGCCCAGGGGGCCGCCAACGTGACCCCGCAGCAGGGCAGTTTCTTCTCCTCGGATGCGTTCATGAACCAGGGTGCCCCCTACATCGCCGCCGTGCTGGCCTACGCCATCGGCAACCAGACGATCGCCCAGCGGCTCTTCGCCGTGCGCGAGGACCTGATCAAGAAGACCTTCGTCACCGCGACCGTGGGCTACGGTGCCACGATCATCGGCATCGGCATGCTGGGCGTCATGGCCCTCTACCTGGGCATCACCCCGACCGGCGGGGACGTGAACAACCTGATCCCGCAAATGGCGGCGACCTACCTGGGCCCGGTGCTGCTGTGCCTGTTCATGATCATGGTCATCGGCGCGTTGTCCTCGACGGCCGACGCCGACCTCTGCGCCCTGTCCTCCATCATGATGGCCGACATCTACGGCCAGAACGTCGCCAAGCGCGGCAAGGCGAACCCGAAGACGATGCTGCTGGTCGGCCGGATCACCATGGTCGTCGCCACGGGCGCGGGCCTGTTCTTCGCCAGCGGGCAGATGAACATCCTGGACCTCCTGGTCTTCGTCGGAGCGCTCTGGGGCTGCCTGGTCTTCCCGGTCATCGCCAGCTTCTACTGGTCCAAGGTCACCAACGCCGCCTTTGTCACCGCGGTCATCACTGCCCTGGCCGTCTTCATCCCGGTGCGCTTCTCCTGGATCCCCGTCGACGGCCTCTGGGGCCTGATCGTGGATGTGATCTCGATCGCCGGCATCGGCGTGGTCATCGGGCTCATGAGCTTCGGGTTCTTCGGTGGACGGGTCGCCCGGATCGCCGGCATCATCGCCGCCGTGGTGGCGGCGCCGTTCGCCTTCGGGCAGCTGCACGAATACGCGGTCCTGAGCGGCTCGCTGGTCGCCTACGCGGTCTCCACCGGGGTCTGCTTCCTGATGTCGGCCCGCTCCAGGATGGACTTCGACTTCTCGACGATCCAGGACAAGGTCGGCGACTTCGACCCCGCGGAACCGGCCGTCCCCGACGCCACCGCCGCCCGCTAAACCCCCAAGGAGACGAACATGGAACCGATTTTCCTCACCCTGTACGTGCTGATGTGGCCGGTCATCGTGGCCGGAACGCTCTTCGTCATCACCCGCGCCTTCCTGCGGGAATGGCTCGAGGCCCGGCGCGAGAAGCGCCACCTGGTCTAGCGGAACGCAGCGGAGGCCGCGTCCGGACTGCCCCCCCAGGCAGCCCGGACGCGGCCTCCGGTGTTCCGGGACCTCCGGCCCCGGGTCCGTCCCGACTAGTTCAGGACCGGTGGACCAGCGTTCCCGCGGGCAACCGGCCCGCCATCGTTTCCAGGGCCTGCGGATTGGAATCCACGCACACGAAGCGGCGGCCCAGGGCGGCGGCAGCGGCCCCGGTCGTCCCCGACCCGGCGAAGAAGTCCAGGACCCAGTCGCCCGATCGGCTGCTCGCGGCGATGATCCGGCGCAGGATCCCCAGGGGCTTCTGCGTGGGATACCCTGTCTTTTCCTTGCCCGTGGGCGAGACGATCGTGTGCCACCAGACATCGGTGGGCAACTTGCCCCGTGCCGCCTTCTCGGCCGTCACCAGGCCGGGGGCCATGTACGGTTCGCGGTCGACCTCGGCGGAGTCGAAATGGTACGCCGCGGGGTTCTTGACGTAGACGAGGATGTTGTCATGCTTCGCCGGCCATTTGCTCTTCGCCCGCGCCCCGTAGTCGTAGGCCCAGATGATCTCGTTGAGGAAGCAGTCCCTGCCGAAGATGGCATCGAGCATCACCTTGGCATAGTGCACCTCGCGGTAGTCCAGGTGGAGGTACAGGGTCCCGTCGTCCGCCAACAGCCTCCAGGCCTCCAACAGCCGGGGTTCCAGGAAGGCCCAGTAGTCGTCGAAGGCATCGTCGTAGCTGTGCAGGGAGCCGCGGATCGTGGAATAGCTGGCCCCCTTGAACCCGATCCGGTCCCCGGAGCCGTCCGGCGCGCGCACCATCGTCGTGCGCTGGCGGGCCTGCTTGCGTCCGGTGTTGAAAGGCGGATCGATGTAGACGAGCTGGAAGGCCCCGTCGGGAAGCGTCGGCAGGAAGTCGGCATTATCCGCCTGGATGGCCAGATCCGGTCCGGCGGCGGACCAGACGGGCAGGCCCCCCAGCGGGGTGGGGACGCCGGGCAGCTGCCCGGCGTCCCCACCGCACGCGGGCAACGTCGTGCCCACGGTCCTACTCGGATTCGCTGCGGTTGACGACCTCGCCCTGGCGGCGGCGGGTCCGGGAACGGCGACGGCGTGCCGGATGGCTCGCCTCGTCGGCGGGGCCCTGGGAGGCGGACTCGGCCGGTTGCCGGTTGGATTCGCCGGTAGCCTCCCGGTTGGGGCGGTCGGAACGTCCACGGCCGTGGCCTCGGCGGCCACCGCCGTCGCCGCTGGACTCCGCGCCGCGGCCCCTGCCCCCTCCACGGCCGGAGCGGGCCCCGCGCGCGGACCCGCCACGCCCGCCCTCGCGGTCGCCGTGGCGCTTGCCCGTCTCACCCAGGTCCTCGAGCTTCTCGCCCGCCAGGCCCTGGAGCTTGCGCTGGTTGCGCGGCAGACGGCCCTTCGTGCCCGCGGGGATGTCCAGGTCCGTGAACAGGTGCGGCGAGGACGAATACGTCTCCACGGGTTCCGCCTGGTCGAGGCCGAGGGCCTTGTTGATCAACCCCCAGCGCGGGACGTCGGACCAGTCGACGAAGGTGATCGCGGTGCCCTTGTTCCCGGCGCGGCCGGTCCGGCCGACGCGGTGGAGATAGGTCTTCTCGTCCTCGGGGCATTGCAGGTTGATCACGTGCGTGACGTCGTCGACGTCGATCCCGCGGGCGGCCACGTCGGTGGCGACCAGGACGTCGACCTTGTTGTTGCGGAAGGCGCGCAGCGCCTGTTCCCGGGCGCCCTGGCCCAGGTCGCCGTGGATGGCACCGGCGGCAAAACCCCGGTCGATGAGCTCGTCGGTCAGCTTCGCCGCCGAGCGCTTGGTCTTGGTGAAGATGATCGTGCGGCCGCGGCCCTCGGCCTGCAGGATACGGGCGACGACCTCGTCCTTGTCCAGCTGGTGGGCCCGGTAGACGACCTGGCGGATGTCCTTCTTGGTGATCCCTTCGTCCTCCGGATCCGCGGCACGGATGTGCGTGGGGTGGGACATGTAACGCCGTGCCATGGAGACCACGGCGCCGGGCATGGTGGCGGAGAAGAGCATGGTCTGGTGCACTGCCGGAATGGCGGCCAGGAGCGTCTCGACATCGGGCAGGAAGCCCAGGTCGAGCATTTCATCGGCCTCGTCGAGGACGACGATGCGGATGTTCTTCAGGTTCAGGTGCTTCTGCTTGTGCAGGTCGATCAACCGGCCCGGCGTGCCCACGACGATCTCCACGCCGGCAGCAAGCTGCTCGATCTGCGGCTCGTAGGCGCGCCCGCCGTAGATCGTGGCGATGCGTGCGTTGCGCTTGGTGGCGGCCTTCCTGATGTCCTCGGAGACCTGGTTGGCCAGCTCGCGGGTGGGGGCGACGATGAGCGCCTGCGGGGCGCCGGGCGTCGGGAGCTTCTCGTAGTCGACATCCCCGGGGCCGATGACGCGCTGCAGGGCCGGGATGCCGAAGCCGAAGGTCTTGCCGGTACCGGTCTTGGCCTGGCCGATGATGTCATGGCCGCCGAGGGCCACCGGCAGGGTCATGGCCTGGATCGGGAACGGGTGGACGATGCCGGCGGCGGCCAGGGATTCGACGATGTCGGCCCGGACGCCGAAGTCGGCAAAGGTCTGCTCGGGAATCTCGTGCGGGGCGTCCTCGGTGGCCAGGGTCCCGTCGACCTCGAGCTGTTCGGTGCCGGTGTCGTCGGTGAGTTGTTGCTCTGTGTTCAATGAAATCTCATTCGTTTAGGCGCCGGGGTGCGATGTGCTCAACGTCCTCCGGAATCCGGGGGCGGAGTCCACTGCGGCAGCGGCGCGTCCAGCGGAGCCGATCGTGGGCTTACGAGCGCGAAATCATCGCGCAATGGGTGCAGGTTCGCTGGGAATTCCTGCCAAGTACATGCGTCTGGTACGACCGGGCATCCTTGTCTACCCCTTCAGTCTAGCGTGCACCCGCCCGTTCGCGGTGTGTTGCCGGCCGCCGTGTGGCGTGCATTACGCTGGAGGGCAGACCACGGGAGCCCGCAAACGGGCTGAGAGGGTGCTGTCGCGGACCTGCGGCGGGGCACCGACCGATCGACCTGATCCGGATCATGCCGGCGGAGGGAAGGCAGCAGGAACATGCACTGTGCAATTGTGGGGGCCGGGATCGTCGGGCTGTCCATCGCTTGGGAACTGGTCCGTGACGGGCACCGGGTGAGCATCATCGACCCCGCACCGGCGACCGGTGCCACGCACGCCGCCGCCGGGATGCTGGCCGCCATCACCGAATACCACTTCCAGGAACAGGACCTGCTACGC
>Ga0134125_10002052_pt1 | contig 24146 bp, 21 predicted proteins | sample KB31751_FD_96464 | JGI IMG/M metagenome (GOLD analysis project Ga0134125, IMG submission 96464) | Terrestrial soil microbial communities with excess Nitrogen fertilizer from Kellogg Biological Station, Michigan, USA - KB3-175-1 | ecosystem: Environmental > Terrestrial > Soil > Unclassified ...
CCAGGTCGATATAGTCGCTGCCGCAGGCCAGACAGGCTTCAGCCACACGATAGTCCTGCTGCTGGAAGGGACCGGCGGCATGGATGACCAGTTGTGGTTGCAGCGCCGCGATCGCGTCTGCCACGCCAGGCGCGGTCACGTCGAGCACGGCCAGTTGTGCCGACGCATCCCCCAACGTGTCGCGCAACGCCACGAGGCTGGCCTTCCTTCGGCCGGCGAGCGTCAAATGAAAACGTGGGTCACCAACCAACTGGCTGGCAATGCGCGAACCGAACACGCCGGTGGCGCCGATCAGTACGACACGCAAGGCCATCCGTTTCTCCTTGGCAATCCCTGGAAAAACAAAACCCGCCAGCTGGCGGGTTCTGCTGAAACATGACTGCAGCGCTCAGGCAGCGTTGGCGACCGTATAACCCTGCAGCCGCTGGGCGAAGTCCTGCAGGGCGCGGATGCCGCTTTCCTCGGCTTCGTGGATCCACTGCTGCAGGCCTTTCAGCGCCTGCTCGGCGCCGCGTTGCTCCATCAGCGCCGCCAGGCGGTTGCGGAAGTCGCAGACGGTCTGCAGCGTAGGGCGGCGGGCCAGCACGGCTTGCAGTTTCGCGCTGCTGTCATTGTCCAGCCAGCGACCGCCATCGGCCAGGGCGCGGCGCATGCGGCGCGGCACGGACTTGATGTTGTCGCCGGCGTGCTGCGCTTCGTCGCGCAGGGTGGGCACGATCACGCCGCGGTAGTAGTCGGTCATGGCCTGGAAGCGGTGGGTCAGCACGGCCCTCAGCGTGTCGGCGTCGGGCAGGCGTACGTTGGGACGCACGTCCAGCGAGGGCGCCACGCGCAGCACCTTGGCCAAGCCTACGGCGCGCAGGCCACAGATCGCGGCCCAGCCGATGTCGAACTCCCACTTGCGCAGGGCGAACTTGGCCGAGCTGGGAAAGGCGTGGTGGTTGTTGTGCAGCTCCTCACCGCCGATCCAGAACGCCCACGGGATCAGGTTGCGCGCGGTGTCGGCGCTCTCGAAGTTGCGGTAGCCGGCCCAGTGCCCGATACCGTTGACGAAGCCGGCGGCCCAGAACGGGATCCACACCATCTGCAGCGCCCACATGGCGGCGCCGATCACGCCGAACAGCGCCACGCTGATCAACAGCATCAGGGCCGGGCCCCAATAGGGATGGGCACCGTAGACCTTGTTCTCGACCCAGTCGTTGGGCGTGCCGCGGCCGTACTGCTCCATGTCGGCCTTCGACTCGCAGGCGTCGCGGTACAGCGAGACGCCGTCCCAGAACACCTTCTTGATGCCGTAGATCATGGGGCTGTGCGGGTCTTCCACCGTCTCGACCTTGGCGTGGTGCTTGCGGTGCACCGCCACCCACTCGCGGGTCACCATGCCGGTGGTGAGCCAGCCCCAGAAACGGAAGAAGTGCGCCAATGCGGGGTGGAAATCCACGCCGCGATGGGTCTGGCTGCGATGCAGGTACAGCGTCACCGTGAAGATGGTGAGCTGGGTGACGATCAGCAGATAGACAAGCTTCTGGACCCAGCTCGCGCCGGTGAGGCCGTCATTGAGGAAATTGAGTACCGCGTCGAGCATGGAAAAAATACCGGGAAGTGGATGGAGCAACGGACGGGCTGGCGACGCGCCTGCGCGAAACACAATCATACCAGTCGGTCAAGGGGAAAAAGCTAACCCGCCGTTAGCCCGGGCACACCGCCCTGTTGTTTAACAGTGGGGGCGCCGTGACAATCACGCAATGACCACGATCATCCCCGCCTTGCCACCCGTCGTCCTGCAACTGGACCGACTCAGCCGCCGCCGCGCCGGCCGGCACGCCGTACGGGACCTCGATCTGTCATTGCACGCCGGTCAGGTGCTGGGCTTGCTGGGCGTCAATGGCGCCGGCAAATCGACCACCTTGTCGATGATCGCCGGCGCGTTGCGCCCCGACAGCGGCGGCATCCAGTTGCGTGGTGAGGACTTCCTGGAACACCCGGAATTGGCCCGCAACCGCGTGGGCTGGCTGCCTGAACGCGCGCCGGTGTGGGCAGAACTCAGCGTCAGCGAGCATCTCGACGCGCACGGCCGATTGCGCGGCCTGAACGGCAGCACCTTGCGTGCCGCGCGCGAACGCGTGCTGGACCGTCTCGACCTGCAGCCGCTGGCTCGCCGCCTGGCCGGCGTGCTGTCGCAGGGCCAGCGCCAGCGGTTGGGGCTGGCCTGCGCCCTCCTTCACCAGCCCGAGCTGCTGGTGCTGGACGAGCCGGCGAACGCGCTCGATCCGGTGCAGGCGGTGGCCTTGCGTGGCTTGATCCGCGAGCAGGCCGCGGCCGGCACGGCGGTGATCCTGTCCACCCACCTGCTGGCCGAGGTCACCGCCGTCTGCGATCGCGTGGCGATCCTGCACGACGGCTGCCTGCGCCACGACGGCCCGGTGCAGGCGGACGATCATCAGGCACTGGAACGCACCTTCTTCGAGATCGCGATGCACGGCGACGCCGCGGCGCACGCCGCATGAGCGGGGCCGTGGCGGGTACGTTCGCGGTGGCGCGGCTGGAATGGCGGCGCATGGTGGTGCGCCCGCTGGCCTGGGTATTGGCGGCGCTGACGCTGGCCTGGCTGGCGTGGAATTTCACCCTGCTGCTGGGCGGTTTCCTGGCCGGTCAGGTGCAGCGCGCCGCGTTGCCGGATGGCCCGGGTTTCACCGACCTGGTCGCGGTGCCGCTGCTGGGCCAGCTGGCCCAGCTGTCTTTCCTGGTGGTGCCGTTGCTGGGCATGTCGGTGATCGCCGGCGAGCGGCGCAACGGCACCCTGCCCTTGCTGTTCGCCACTGGCCTGCCCGCCTCGCGCATCGTGCTGGGCAAATACCTGGCGCTGTTGGGCTGGCTGCTGTTGTGGCTGGCATTGACGCTGTCGATGCCGCTGGCGTTGGCGCACGCCACCGATCTGGATTGGGGCAAGCTGGCCGCCGCCACGCTGGGTCTGGCGCTGATGCTGGCCGCGCTGGCGGCGCTGGGCGTGGCCTGCTCGGCTTTCGCCTCGCATCCGGCGATCGCTGCCGCGGCCGCGCTGATCATCGCGCTGGCGCTGTGGAGCGTGAACGTGGGCGCGCAGATGGCCGGCATCAGCGGTGGCTTGCTGAACTGGCTGGCGATGAGCACGCATGAGCAGTCGTTGCTGCGCGGGCTGGTTTCCACCGCCGATATTGCCTGGTTCGCGCTGCTGATCGTGGTGGTGCTGGCGCTGGCGTCGCGACGGCTCGACAACGAGCGGGAGCGCGGCTGATGCGCGCACTATTCAGACGTCTGGACGGCTGGCTATTCGCCGTGCTGCTGTTGCTGGCCGCGGGCGCGCTGGGCTTTCTCAGCACGCGTTTCGCCCATGTATCGGACTGGACCGCCGGCGGCCGCACCAGCCTGTCGGCGCAAAGCCGGGCGGTGCTGGCGCGGCTGGATGGCCCGGTGGAAATCACCAGCTACGCCAGCCCGCAAGGCAACCTGCGCCAGACCGTGGCCGGCTTCCTGCAGCGCTACCAGGCAGTGAAACCCGACCTGCAACTGCGCTTCGTCGATCCGCAGCAGGACCCGGCCGCGATGCGCGAGCTGGGCATCACCGTGGATGGCGCGCTGATCATCCGCTACGGCCAGCGCGAGCAGCGGCTGGACGAGCTTTCCGAGCGCAGCCTCACCAACGCGCTGGAGCGCCTGATCCGCGGCAGCGACCGCATGGTGGCCTTCGTCACCGGCGACGGCGAGCGGCGCGCCGACGGCAAGGCGAATGCGGACATGGGCACCTTCATGGCGCAGATGGAAAGCCGCGGCATGCGCGCGGTGCCGTTGAACTTCAGCCAGGTCAGCGCGGTGCCCGAGCACACCGACCTGGTGGTGCTGGCCAGCCCCACCGTGGCGCTGCCGCCCGGCGTGGTGCAGGCCCTGGTCGACTACGTGCAGCGCGGCGGCAACCTGTTGTGGCTGACCGAGCCGGCGAACGACACGCTGGGCCTCGATCCGCTGGCCAGCGCGCTGGGCGTCCACGTGCTGCCCGGCGTGCTGGTCGACGGTTCCGGCGCCGCCCTGGGCCTGCACGATCCGCGCATCATCACGCGCGGCGACTACCCGGCGCAGGCGATCACCCACGGCTTCACCTTCACCACGCTGTTTCCGCAGGCGTCGGCGCTGGCGCAGGTCAGCCAGCGCGACTGGGCGGTGGCGCCGTTCCTGCGCTCGGGCCCGCAAAGCTGGACCGAGTTCCAGCCGATCGCCAACGATGCCACGTCGGATATCCGCTTCGATGCGGCCGCTGGCGAGTTGAAGGGGCCGCTGGATTTCGGGCTGGCGTTGAGCCGGCTTTCGCCCAGTCCGGACAAGAGCGAGCAGCGCGCGGTGGTGATCGGCGACGGCGATTTCCTCTCCAACACGTTCCTGGGCAACGGTGGCAACCGCGCGCTGGGCGAGCGCGTATTCGACTGGCTGCTGGGCGACGACAAGCTGGTCGACCTGCCGCCGCGCGGCGCGCCGGACCGGCTGGTGCAGATCTCGCAAGGCGGGCTCAACGCGATCAGCGTGGGCTTCCTGATCGTGCTGCCGCTGCTGTTGCTGCTGATCGGCGGCGCCATCGTGTGGCGTCGGCGGCGGCGCTGAGATGACGCGCGCCAGCCGCCGTCGCCTTGCCCTGCTGGCCGTGGTGGTCGCACTGCTGGCCGCAGCGGGATGGCAATGGCAGCGCGACGCGCAGGCCGCACCCGGCAGCTTGCTGGCGCTGGACCCGGCCTCGGTCGATCGCATCGCGCTGGCCATTTCGGGCGCGCCAGCGGTGCACTACGAAAAGCGCGAGGGCCACTGGTGGATCGTGGATGGCACACCCCGCCGCACCGATGACGGACGCCTGGCCGAGCTGGCCGATACCGCCGCCGCCAACGTGCTGAGCTGGCGGCCGGCCAGCGATTTCCAGCCTGCGAAGATCGGCCTGGCGCCGCCCGCGGCCGTGCTGGCCTTGAACGGCCAGCGCATCGAATTCGGCGAAACCTCGGTCACCGGTCCGCAGCGCTATGTCCGCGTGGGTGAGCGCATTGCGCTGGTTCCCGCGCACTACACGCCGCGGCCGCCCACCGGCCACGTCACCGATCTGCACTGACCGCGGAACCTCCGTGCCCGAACTGCCCGAAGTCGAAACCACCCGCCGCGGTATCGCGCCGTACCTGATCGGCCGCCGCGTACTGGGCGTCACTTTGCGCCGGCCCGACTTGCGCTGGCCGATCCCGCCGCAGATCACCACCGTGCTGCCCGGCCAGCGCATCGAGGCGGTGGAACGGCGCGCGAAGTATCTGCTGCTGCACACCGAAGCCGGCAGCGCGTTGCTGCACCTGGGCATGAGCGGCGTGCTGCGCGTGCTGCCGCCGGACGCGCCAGTGGGCAAGCACGATCACGTGGACATCACGCTGGAACGCACGCCCGCGCAGGCGCCGCGCATCCTGCGTTTCACCGATCCACGCCGCTTCGGCTGCCTGCTGTGGCAGGCGCCGGGCGAAACCCACGAACTGCTTGCCGGCCTCGGCCCCGAACCGCTGACCGATGACTTCGACGGCGACCTGCTGTGGCGCCGCTCACGCGGGCGCAAGGCGGCGGTGAAGCTGTTCCTGATGGACAACGCGATCGTGGTGGGCGTGGGCAACATCTACGCCAGCGAGGCGCTGTTCGCCGCCGGCATCGATCCGCGCCGCGCGGCCGGCACGGTGTCGCGCGCCCGCTACGGGCGGCTGGCCGCCGAGGTGAAACGCATCCTGGCGTGGGCGATCGAACGCGGCGGCACCACCTTGCGCGACTTCATCAGTCCGGACGGGGCGCCCGGCTATTTCTTTCGCGAGCTCAATGTCTACGGCCGCAGCGGCGAGCCATGCCACGTCTGCGGCACGCCGATCCGGCAGGTGACGCTGGGGCAACGCTCCACGTTCTGGTGTCCGCGCTGCCAAAAGTAGGCGTGCTCCCTGTGGGAGCGACTTCAGTCGCGATGCTTCGCTATCCATGGACAAAGGCAAAGGCATCGCGACTGAAGTCGCTCCCACAAAGGGCTGGCCGGCTTCATCCCGAATCCCGCGAAAAGCATCGCGGCTGAAGCCGCTCCTACAGGGTGGATTTGCGTTCCTGCAAAGCCTCAATCGGGCCAGTGGAACGCCACATGGGTGTTGTTGAACTGGGGGTCGTCGGCGCTGCCGCCGGGTTCGGCCACCATGTCGGTGGACAATCCGTCGACGGCCAGTTCCTGGCCGGCGCGGAAATGGCCGCCCATCGCCATGAACTCCATCAGCCGCTCGCACATGCTGCCGGCGCGGCCCAGCTCGCTTGCGGGCACGTTGCGCACGCTGAGGTCGGGGCGGCCGAACTTGCGCATGCCGCGGGTGCGCACCCAGGAGCGGTCGGGCGTTTCGTCGGCGTTGCACAGGATCAGCACGTGATTGCGCGGCGGCGCGCCGCCCGGCACCAGGTAGCGCTGGCGCCACTGGTCGGCGCTGAACAGGCTGAGGATCTGCGGGTCCAGGATCGAGGTGCCGCCCACGTCGAGCAGGCCGGCCAGCACGCCCAGCGTGTCGTGCAGGTAGTCGAGGCTGTTGCGGTCGTCGATCTCTCCGCGCACCACCAGCACCTCGGGCGCGATGCGCGCCTGTTGGGTGACCTCGGGATTCTCGATATGCAGGATCTCGCCCAGCGCACCTTGCAACGGGTAACCATCCCACTGGCGCAGCACCGCGTTCTGGAAACGCTGGATCTCGATGCCCTGGGGTAAACCGGGGCTCTGGTAACGCATCGACGGGATCACCAGCTCCGCGTCGAACTTGCCGAAAACGTAGAACACCAGCACGGCTTTCTCTTCGCCCGGGGTCCAGTACGGGCGCGGCCAGGCGGGGCTTGTCTCGGTCATGCGGGATTCCTTGGGATGCGCGAAAACGGTCAGGGCCGAAAACGGTAAGGGTGTGGGGAAGTCGGTCAAGGTAGCGGCAACATCGTCACAGGCTGATGATCCCCGCAACATCATCGCGGCTCGCCCAGCGGCAGCACGGGTTGCTGCAGTTCGATGGCGCCGTCGCCCTTGCTGATCTTCTTGAACTCGGCGCGGCTCACCGAGACATAGCGCTCGTTGCCGCCGATCTCAACCTGCGGGCCGTCGGTGACGGCGCGGCCGTGCTCGTCCACGCGCACCACCATGGTGGCCTTGCTGCCGGTGTGGCAGATGGTCTTGATCTCCTGCAGCTCGTCCGCCCAGGCCAGCAGATACTGGCTTCCCTCGAACGGCTCGCCGCGGAAATCGGTGCGCAGGCCATACGCCAGCACCGGGATGCGCAACTGGTCGACCACGTCGCTGAGCTGCCATACCTGCGCCTTGGCCACGAACTGCGCCTCGTCGACAAACACGCAATGCAGCGGGCCGTGCGCCGCGATATCGGCCTGCACCAGCGCCAGCAGGTTTTCCTCGGCGCGGAAGCGATGCGCATGCGCCTTCAGGCCGATGCGCGAGGCCACCACACCTTCGCCGTAACGGTCGTCCAGCGCGGGAGTGAGGATCAACGTGCGCATGCCGCGCTCGTGATAGTTGTACGCGCCCTGCAACAGGTTGGTGGTCTTGCCGGCATTCATTGCCGAGTAATAGAAATAGAGTTTGGCCATGACGGAACGCGGACGTCAGCGATCGTGGGCCGGAGCCGTTTCGCGCGGCGTGCGCAGCAGGGTCATCACCGCTTCGCGCGCCTCGTCCACGCCGGTGTTGGCGGAGGACGAGAAAATCTGCGCGGTGGCGTGCGGGCTGTTGTCGGCGAACTGTTTGCGCAAGGCGGCCAGCGCCTGCATGGCCTGGTTGCGCGACAGCTTGTCGGCCTTGGTCAGCAGCACGTGGCAGGGCAGCTGGGTGGCGAAGCAGAACTCCAGCATCATCCGGTCGAATTCCTTCAGCGGATGGCGGATGTCCACGATCAGCACCAGCCCGCGCAAACTGCGGCGCTGGTGCAGGTAGGCGTCGATCTCCAGCTTCCAGTGCTCGCGCATTTCCAGCGGCACCTTGGCGTAGCCGTAGCCGGGCAGGTCGATCAGGCGAACGTCCAGCGGTGGCTGTCCGTCGATCTGCTGGAACGGCGGCAGGCTGAAAGCCACCATCTGCTGCGTGCGCCCGGGCGTCTTCGACGTACGCGCCAGCCCCTTGTGATTGGTCAACGCATTCAGCGCGCTGGATTTGCCCGCGTTGGAGCGGCCGGCGAACGCCACCTCCGCCCCCTGGTCGGCAGGCAACTGGCTGATGCGATGAGCGGCGAGTACAAACTGCGCACCCTGAAGGGGATTCGGCATGGGGATGGTTTGACCAAGGTACGGTGGCACAGGGATAATTCTGCGGTTTCTGCCGATCGCGGGCCCATGGGCGCAATCAACGGCAGTGTCTGCAGTCTCTCGGGAGTCAATTGTATGAGTTTTCGGTCCGCCGGTTTTCGGCCAGCTGTTCTCGGGGCCGCCGTAGCCCTCGCCTTGGTGCTGTCCGGCACGGCCCTGGCCCAGGATGCCCAGCCGGCCGCGGCCACCACGGCCGCCCAGCCGGCCAGCGCGGCTGCGCCTGCCATGGCTGCCGCGCCCGCTGCCGCCGTGAAGCCGGGCGACGCCACCGCCGGCCAGGCCAAGGCCGCCGCGTGCGGCGCCTGCCACGGCATGGATGGCAACTCGGCCGATGCGCAGTACCCGAAGCTGGCGGGGCAGAGCGAGCAGTACATCGTTCGCCAGCTGACCGACTTCAAATCCGGCAAGCGCCAGAACCCGATCATGATGGGCATGGCCGCACCGCTCTCCGAGCAGGACATGCACGACCTGGGCGCCTACTTCTCCACCAAGAAGCCGCTGCCCGGCGTGGCTGACCAGGCGCTGGTCGAGCAAGGCGAGAAGCTTTACCGCCAGGGCGATTCCAGCCGTGGCATCCCGGCCTGCATGGCCTGCCATTCCATCGACGGCAGCGGCAACCCCGGCGCGATGTATCCGCACCTGGCCAGCCAGCATGCGCAATATGTGGAAGCCACGCTGAAGGCCTGGCACGACGGCACCAGCTGGGGCGACGATGCCCACGCCAAGATCATGCCGTCGATCGCCGCCAAGCTCGACAGCAAGGACATCGCGGCACTGGGCAGCTACATCGAAGGGCTGCACAGCGCCGACACCGAATCGACCACCCAACCCTGATTCCCCGTGCGCCGGCCCTGTGCCGGCGCTTTCGGTTTGGGCCCCCACCCTGGCGCTTGCTCCCGCTGCGCCACTCCCGTCGAGGTGATCCATGTTGAAACGTCTGCCGCTTCTTTGCGCCGCCCTGTTCGCCCTCGCGGCCTGCAGCAATTCCAGCGACACCACCAGCGCCCCGCCTGCGGCACCTGTGGCGGCGGCCACCGCTGCCGCGCCGACCGCGCCGTCCAGCGTAGCGCCCGCACCGGCCGCGACCGCCACCACGATCATGGCCCCGGCCATGGCCAGTACCGCGCCCGCGCCGGAAAGCGCGGTCGAACCAACGCCAGCCGCCACGGTCGCCAGCAGTGCCGTGCCGTTCGTCGATGACGGCAAATGGGTCGAAGGCAAGAACTATTTCCTGATCGAACCGGCGCAGCCCACCAGCCAGCCGGGCAAGGTCGAGGTTACCGAGGTGTTTTCCTACGGCTGCCCGGCCTGCAATGCGTTCCACTCCACCGCCAACCAGATCCCCGCCAGCCTGCCCGCCAATGCGGTGATGACCTACCTGCCCGCCTCGTTCAACCCGCCGGAAAACTGGGTAATGCTGCAGCGTGCGTATTTCACCGCGCAGGCGCTGGGCGTGGCCGAGAAGGGCAACGACGCCATGTATGACGCGGTGTGGAAGACCCGCACGCTGAGCGCGATGAACCCCGCCGGCACCGGCCTCAAGCCCGCCAGCGCGCTGCCCACGATCGCCGATGCGGCCAAGGTCTACGCGCCGTTCGGCGTGGACCCGAAAGAGTTCGAGGCGGTGGCCGCCTCGTTCGCCACCAACCTGAAAATGAAGCGCGCCGATGAGCGCGTGAAGGCGCTGGGCATTGAACAGACGCCCACCATGGTGGTCAATGGCAAGTACCGCTACACCGTCGGCAGCGCCGGCGGCTATGCGCAGACGGTCGAGCTGACCCGCTGGCTGGTGGCGAAGGAAACCGCCGGCAAATAAGCCAGTTTGGCGTAGGCGGCCGCGAGGCCATCCACATTCGAGAGGTCACATGAACACCTTTTCCCGCTTGCGTGTGTTGACCCTGGCCGCCGGCCTCATGCTCACCGCCGCCTGCACCGCGCAGCCCGGCCCCGCCACACCCGCGCCCTACACCGAGGGATCGGAGTACGTCACCCTGCCCGCGCCGAACCAGCGGCTCGGCAATGACGGCAAGGTCGAGGTGGTGGAGATCTTCTCCTACGGCTGCGTGCACTGTGCCCATTTCGCGCCGCTGGCCGACAAGTTGCGCAAGGAGTTGCCGGCCGGCGTGACGTTCAAGCTGCTGCCCGCGCCGTTCAGCGCGGAATGGCTGCCGTATGCGCGCGCCTATTACGCCGCCAGGCAGATGGGTGTGGCCGAGCGCACGCACCTGGCGCTGTTCGACGCCAAATTCAAGCAGAACTATCCGATCAATTCGCTGGAGGATCTGGCCGACTTCTACGCGCGCGAGGGCGTGGACCGCGCCGAGTTCCTGCGCATCGCCAACTCCGACGCGGCCACCGCCGCCATGAAAAGCGATCTGGACCTGATCCGGCGCTGGCAGGTGGACAGCACGCCCACCATCGTGGTCGACGGCAAATACCGCATCACCGGGGTGAAGACCCAGGAAGAACTGGCCGCGGTGGCCCTATGGCTGGCCAAGCGCGAACTGGCCGCCAAAAAGTAGGCGCGGCAGCGGACGCGGGCGCACGCGTTCACGTCCGCTGATACATGCTTGGCACAGCATCGACCGCCAACCGCCTTTCTTCCACTGATGTGATGCGATGACTCGCGCCGTACCTTCCGACAGCAGCACGGCCAGCGGCACCGAACGCCGCCTGCGCCTGCTCAGCTGCAACATCCTGGCCGGCGGCAGCGTGCAGCGCTACCGCGAATATGTGACCCGCAGCATCAGCGCGGTGCTGCCCGGGCGCAGCAAGATGGACAACCTGGACCGGCTGGCCGAGGTGCTGCCGCAGTTCGACGTGATCGGGCTGCAGGAGGCCGACGCCGGCAGCCTGCGTTCGGGTTTCCTCAACCAGACGCGCTATCTGGCGGAAACCTCCGGCATGCCGTTCTGGAGCCACCAGCCCAACCGGCCGATGGCGCGGCTGGCGCATTCGGCCAATGGCCTGATCAGCCGGATGGAGCCGCACGCCGTCATGGATTACCCGCTGCCCAGCCGCATCCCCGGCCGCGGCGCGCTGCTGGCGCAGTTCGGCGAAGGCGCCAACGCACTGGCGGTGATGATTGCGCACCTGTCGCTCAGCGCGGCGGCCCGCGCGCAGCAACTGGGCTTCATCGCCGAGCTGCTGCAGGATTTTCCGCATGCGGTGCTGATGGGCGACCTCAACACCGAACCGGGCAGCGCCGAGATGGCGCGGCTGTTTGCCAAATGCAGCCTGCAGCCGCCGGCGCAGGCCACGCCCACGTTTCCCAGCTGGAAACCGCGGCGGGCGCTGGATCACATCATCACCTCGCCCGGCATCGTGCTGGAGAAAGTCTGGGCGCTGCCGCAGGCGTTTTCCGATCACCTGCCGCTGGCGGCGGAAATCCGGCTGCCGGCCAACGTGGGCAGCGCCGTGAACGGTCGCCGCGAATGACAACGTCCGCACGACGGTGGCGGAACGCCCTGCCCTGGCTGCTGCTGGCGCTGGTGGGCGTGGGTGCCGCAGCGCTGCGCTACGGCCTGATCGAAAGCAGCGCGATGGGCCAGCTGTGCGGCGCCGCCGACAACCCGTGGTGGTGCACCGTGCGGCAATGGCTGGTGCTGGGTTTCCTGCACGACATCTACGGTATCGCGGCGCTGATCGCCGCGGCCGCGGCGCTGCTGCGGCCAAGCGCATGGCTGGCGTGGCTGGCCGCGGCGCTGGGCGCGTTTGCGCTTGAACTGTATTGCTTCGAAGCGGGCGCGCTGGCCCTGTTGATCGGCTGTCTACGCCTGTTGCGCTGGCAGGCCTCGCTGCCGCGCAACGAGCCACCAGCGCAGCAACACCGGCGCGGCCAGCAGCAGGTTCAGCCCCAGCCATAACCAGCTGGCCGCATTCAGGCCCCGCTCCTGCACCACCACGATGGTGCCCAGCAGCAGCAACGCGACGGCCAGGAAGCGCGCCTCCAGCAATGGCGCCGACGTCGCGCGCGGACTCAGCCAGGATGCCAGCGCAAAACCCACGCAAGGCAGCGCGAACAGCCCCAGCGGAAAATCGCGATAGCGGCCGTCGAACACCAGCAGCAAGCCGTAGAACGCCAGCGCGAACAGCCAGCCGAACCGCAGCGGCAGCATCGGCAGTTCCGCGCGCTCCTCGCCATCCAGCCTTGCGGCGATCCAGCGTGCCAGCCACAGCGCGGTACCCAGCGCGCAAAGACAGGCGATGCTCGAAATCCCCCACTCCCAGGCATCGCGGCAGGCGTAGGCCATTTGCCGCGCCTGCCACGCCAGCGCGCCGCCGCTGGCCCAGCCGGCCAGCAGCAAGGCCAGCCATGTGCGCCAACGCCGTCGCCAGCCGCCGACCAGGACGAACAGCAGCGCGCCGGCGCCCGCCGCGGCCTCGCCGATCCACCAGTGCGGCTCTTCCACCACCGGACCCTGCATCGGGAATTTGGCTTTCGCCTGCGCGTCGAAGATGCCCCAGTAACCGCCGACGGTGCCTTCCTGCGCCCGCTTCCACGGCTGGTCGAACGCCTCGATCACGTTGTACGGAAGGTTCACCGTCGCCGCGTAGCGCAGGAATTCGCGCAGGTAGCGCGCCTCGTTGATCACGCTGGCGGCGGCCCGCTGGCGTGGCCTGCCCGCGCTGGGCCAGCCGGTTTCGCCGATCATCACGCGCCGACCGGGAAACGCCTGCCGCACTCGGGCATAGACCTCGGCCACGTGTTGCACGGCGCGCTCCGGCGCCACCGGCTTGTCTTCCCAGTACGGCAAGATGTGGATGGTGATGTAGTCCACCGACGCGGCCAGCTGCGGGTAGCGCAGCCAGAACTCCCACACGTCGGCGTAGCTCACCGGCGCTTCCACCGCGTCGCGCACCTGACGCACGTAGCCCGCCAACGCCGACGCCGGCAATTCGCCGCGCAGCAGCACTTCGTTGCCCACGATCACGCCCCGCAAGGCCTGCGGCGTTTCCCTGGCCGCGGCGATGCCCAGGCGTACCTGTTCCGCATTCGCCTGCGGATCGGCACCCAGCCAGATCCCCATCAGCACTTTCATGCCATGGCGCGCGGCGATCCGCGGCACGGCGCTGAGGCCCTGTCCCTGCGAGTAGGTACGCACGCAGTCGAAGCGTTGCGACAACACCTGCAGATCGGCATCGATCCGCTGCGGGCTGATGTAGGCGTGGGGATCGAGCGGGGTCTCCCCCGCTTCACGGAACGGCGCGTAGGACACGCAGGAGATCCGCGCCGACGGCGCATCCGCCAGCGCCACCGGACGTCCCTCGACCCACCAGCCCGATGCAACCACCAACGCGGCAAGCAGCAAACCCAGCCAGACGAACACCTGCGGACGGTAGCGGGGCAACGATGGGGACGGCATGCCGATCCTTGGTGGGCTGGAGCGTGGATGCTGGGAACGCACCAGTTTAGCAGCGCCGGCGCAGCGGACCTTCAGGGCGGCGGTGCGGACGCATCCACTACACTGGGGATCGGCCGAAGAGGAGCTTCCATGTTTTTGAGTGCAGCGCCACGGCGCTTTATCTGCGGGTTGCTGGCGGCGGCCGGTGCTTTGCTGGCCATGCCACAGGCGCAGGCCGCGGCATCCGTCGATGCGCAGCGCATCGCGTTCAGGCAGGCCTACGCCGCCGCCAGCCAGGGCGATGGCAACTGGCGAACGCTGGCAGCCGGCCTGCGCGATTACCCGCTTTACCCGTACCTGCCGGCCGCGGCGCTGGAACACGACATCCGCCTGGTCGACCGCGCCCAGGTCGAGGCTTACCTGGCGAGCTACCCCGACCTGATCCCCGCCGCCGACCTGCGCCGCGATTTCCTGCGCGAGCTGGCGCGACGCAAGGACTGGACCGGCTTCAGCGCGCTGTACCAGCCAGGCCTGGGCGATGCGCTGGCCTGCGACGCGCTGCAGGCCAGGCTGGCCGGCGGCGGCGCGCTCGATTTCCAGCGCGACCTGGCCGCGTTGTGGGCCAAACCCAGTCTGCCCGACGCCTGCGACCCGGTGCTGGATGCCGCGCACGACCAGGGCCTGCTGACCACGGCGCGATTGTGGGAGCGGATCGATCTGGCCGCCGAAGCCGGCCAGGCCGGTACCGTCGCCAGCCTGGCGTCCTGGCTGCCGGCCACCGATCAGCCCACCGCACTCCATCTGGCCCAGGCCTGGCGCGATCCCGCCGCCGCCGTGGCGGCCGCGCCCAACTGGAGCACCGACGCGCGCGATACCCGCGCGGCCACGCTGGCGCTGACGCGACTGGCACGGCGCCAGTCGACCGCTGCCGACGCCGCGTGGCAGGCGCTGCAGGGCCGCTTCCCGTTCAGCGAGGCGCAGCGCAACCACATCCTGGCGACGCTGGCGCTGTTCCACGCCACCGATTTCGACGACCAGGCGCTGGCACGGCTGATCGCCCTGCCGGCCGCTGCGCAAACCGACGCCACCTTCGAATGGCGCGCCCGCGTGGCCCTGGCGCGGCAGAACTGGCCGGCCGTGATCGCGGCGATCGAGGCGATGCCGGCAACGCTGCGCCAGGACGGCGAATGGCGCTATTTCCACGGTCGTGCCTTGGCCGCACAGGGCAATACCACCGAGGCGCAGACCCAGTTCCGGACGCTGGCGGACGAGCCGACCTTCTTCGGTTTCCTGGCCGCCGACGCGCTTGGCCAGCCGTACGCCATCTGCCCGCTGACCCTGGCTGACGACCCCGCGGCACAGGCATCGCTGCTGGCGCTGCCCGGGCTGCAGCGCGCGTTCGAGCTGTTCGCGGTCGACCTGCCGAAACCGGCGCGACGCGAATGGAACCGGGCCCTGCAAGGCGCCGACCAGGCCACCGTGCGGGTTGCCGCCGCGCTCGCCAACCAGCGCGGCTGGTATGACCGTGCCGTGTTCGCCTTCAGCAGCGGCGACGCGTTGCGCCTGTACGACCTGCGCTTTCCGCTGGCCAGCCAGGATGGCCTGGTTCCCCAGGCCGAAGCGGCCGGGATCGATCCGGCATGGGCCTACGGCATCCTGCGCGCGGAAAGCGCCTGGATGAGCGACGCCCGCTCCGGCGCCGACGCCCGCGGCCTGATGCAGTTGCTGCCCGACACCGGCGCGCTGGTGGCGCGCCGCAACGGCATGGCCTGGGGCGGCGGCGACACGCTGTACGACCCCGCCACCAACATCGCGCTGGGCACGCGCTACCTGGCCCACATGGCCGAGCGCTTCAACGGTTCGCCCTGGCTGGCCAGCGCCGCGTACAACGCCGGCCCCAACCGCGTCGACCAGTGGCTGACGGCACGCGGCACGCTGGCGCCGGACATCTTCATCGCCAGCATCCCGTTCAAGGAAACGCGCGAATACGTGGCCCGCGTGATGGCGTTCAGCGTGATCTACGACTGGCGCCTCAACGGCACCGTGACTCCGCTGACGACGCGGCTCAGCACCATCGGCCAGCCGTATGCGATGGCCGCCACGAACGCGGCGCGCAAGGCCATCAGTTGCCCGGCCAGCGCGCTGCCCGCACCGGCCGCCGCGACGTCGGTCGCCGTGTCGACCGACGCGCGCTGACCATGACCGCACAACGACTCGTCGTCCTCGGCGGCACCGGCTTCGTCGGTCGCCACCTGGTGCCCCGGCTGGCCGCCGACGGCCACCGCATCGTGCTGCTGAGCCGGAACCGCGAGCAACATCGCGAGCTGGGCGTGCTGCCCGGCGTGCAGGTACGCACCGCCGACGTGCACGATCCGGCCGTCCTGCAACGCGAGCTGGCGGGTGCCGATGCGGCGATCAACCTGGTAGGCATCCTCAACCCGCGCGGCATCCACAGCTTCGAGCACGTGCATGTGTCGCTGGTGGAGAAAGTGATCGAGGCCTGCTGCATCAACGGCGTCACGCGACTGCACCAGATGAGCGCGTTGAAGGCCGGCCAGGGCCTGTCCTTCTACCTCAAGTCGCGTGGACAGACGGAGGCCCGCGTGCGCCAGTCCGGGTTGGACTGGACCCTGTACCAGCCCAGCGTGATGTTCGGCGAGGGCGACGGGCTGGTCAGCCGTTTTGCCAGGCTGCTGCGCCAATTGCCGGTGCTGCCGCTGGCGCGCGCCAAGTCGCGGCTGGCGCCGACCTGGGTCGGCGATGTGGCCACTGCAATCGCCCGCTGCGTGCAGAACCCGGCGTTGGGCCGCCAGCGCTGCTTCGAACTCTATGGCCCGGATGTGTTTTCGCTGGGCGAGATCGTGCAACTGATCCGCACCGCCAGCGGACGCCGCACGCCGATCCTGGAATTGCCCGACGGCCTGGGCCGGCTGCAGGCGCAACTGGCCGAAATGCTGCCGGGCAAGCCTTTCTCGCTGGACAATTTCCGCTCGCTGCGCACGGATTCGGTGGGCAGGAACGACGGCTACGCCATGCTGGGGATCACGCCGCAGGCTTTCGCGCCCTGGGTGCCGCGACTGCTGGCCGCCTCGGCGCGGCAGCGGCGCCTGTCGGCGGCGCGCTCGCTGCGCCGCTGAGGCGCGCGGCGCGCCGCCACCACCTTGTCGTCCGGCAGGCTGTCTGCCGGGGAATCACCTGAAGGGGAGTTGCACGCATGTCATCAAGTTGCTGGATGCGAATGCTGGTGTTTTCGGCCGTGGCGTTGGGCGGCGTGGTGTGCACGTCGGCGGCGTGGGCGGGCATGTTCGGATGCGTCCCCGCGCGCAGTGGCGTGTGCGCCACCAGCGGCTGGCGCGACACACTGCTGAACGTCGAGGCTCCCGGCCTCATCGCGCCGACCTGGAAATTCCACACCGGTCGACTGAACCGCTCAAGCCCGGTGGCGGCACACGACACCGTCTACGTCGGCAGCCACGACGGCAACCTGTACGCGCTTGGTGCCACCGACGGCAAGCTGAAGTGGACGTTCCACACCGAAGGCGAACTGACCTCCTCGCCGGCCACCGACGCCACCTCGGTCTACGTCGCCGCCGGCGACGGCACCATCCACGGCATCGACGCCGCCAGCGGCAAATCGCGCTGGACGTTCCGCACCGGCAAGCCGTTGCCGCCGCCGTACATGGGCTGGGATTTCTACCAGTCCTCGCCCATCGTGGCCGACGGCGTGGTGTACGTGGGCAGCGCCGATGGCCGCGTGTACGCACTCGCCGCGGCTGACGGCAAGCCGTTGTGGTCGTTCCAGACCCAGGCCCGCGTGCGCACTGCGCCGGCGTTGGCCGATGGCGTGGTCTACGCCGGCAGCATGGACGGCAAGCTCTACGCGCTGGACGCCCGCAATGGCAAACCGCGCTGGACGTTCAAGACCGCCGGCAACGCGCAGTTCCCGCTGGGCGAAGTGCAATCGTCACCCGCGGTGGCCAACGGCACAGTGTATTTCGGCAGTCGCGACGGGTTCCTCTACGCGCTGGATACCCGCACCGGCGCCAAGCGCTGGGCGTTCGACAACAAAGGCTCGTGGGTGATCTCCAGCCCTGCGGTGGCCGACGGCGCGGTCTACGTCGGCACCTCCGATGCGCATACCGTGCTGGCGATCGATGCGGCCAGCGGCAAACAGCAATGGTCGTTCGACGCCCGCGGCCGCGTGTTCTCCTCGCCGGTGGTGGTCGGCAAAGCCGTGTACGTGGGCTTGTGTGACGGCGAGCTGGTGGCGCTGGACCGGCCCACCGGCAAATTGCTGGGCTACGTCTCCACCGAAGGCACGATCTACTCGTCCCCCGCGGTGCACGACGGCAGCGTGTATTTCGGCAGCGACGACGGCTTCATCTACGCCGCCCGCTGAACGCCATGACGATGCGCATGCCCGCCCCATGGCAAGATCGCGGCATGCGTATCTATCTCGTCGGCGGCGCCGTCCGCGATGCCCTGCTGGACCGACCGGTGGCAGACCATGACCACGTGGTGGTCGGGGCCACGCCGGACGACCTGCTGGCGCTGGGTTATCGGCCGGTAGGCAAGGACTTTCCCGTGTTCCTGCACCCGGACTCGGGCGAGGAATACGCGCTGGCGCGCACCGAGCGCAAGACCGGCCGCGGCTATCACGGCTTCATGTTCCAGGCCGACGCCACGGTGACGCTGGAGCAGGATCTGGCGCGGCGCGACCTCACCATCAACGCGATCGCCCGCGACGAGCACGGCGTGCTGACCGATCCGTTCGATGGCGTGCGCGATATCGAGGCACGGGTGCTGCGCCACGTGTCGCCCGCGTTCGTGGAAGACCCGGTGCGGGTGTTGCGCGTGGCCCGCTTCGCCGCCCGCTTCGCGCCGCTGGGTTTCACGGTGGCTGCCGAGACCATGCGCCTGATGCAGCAGATGGTGCGCGATGGCGAGGTCGATCACCTGGTGCCGGAGCGCGTATGGGCGGAAACGCGCAAGGCGCTGACCGAGCCGCAGCCTTCGGCGTTCCTGCGTGTTCTGCGCGAGGCGGGCGCGCTGCGCGTGCTGTTTCCCGAGGTGGATGCGTTGTATGGCGTGCCGCAGCGCGCCGAGTTCCATCCGGAGATCGATACCGGCGTGCACGTGGAAATGGTGCTGGACGCCGCCGCGAAGCTGGTGCCGGGCAACGACCTGGTGGGCTTTTGTGCGCTCACCCACGACTTGGGCAAGGCGCTGACGCCGGCCGACACCCTGCCCCGCCACATCGGCCACGAACAACGCGGGGTGGCCCCGCTGCGCCAGCTGGCGGCGCGACTGAAGGTGCCCACCGAACATGCGGCATTGGCCGAGGCGGTGTGCCGCGAGCACCTGAATGCGCACCGTGCGTTCGAACTGAAACCGGCCACGGTGGCCAAGCTGCTGGGCTCACTGGATGCCTTGCGGCGGCCTGCACGTCTGGACGTTTTTCTGGCCGCCTGCATGGCCGACAAGCGCGGTCGCCTCGGTCACCAGGACGACGCTTACCCGCAAGCGGATTACCTGCGCGAGGCCTGCGCCGCGGCGGCCGCCGTCAATGCCGCCGGCTTCGTGGCACAAGGCCTGGCCGGGCCGGCGATCGGCGCAGCGATGGAGCGGGCCCGCACCGACGCCATCGCCGCGGTGAAAACTAAGCATTCGGCAAGCTGATCCGCGCTATAAAGCCGCGATTATGATCGCCGGTCCGGGCCGCCGATCAACCCCACGCCTGCTGGAGCTTCCCGTGCCGCGCACCTATCCGCCGTCAACAACGCTGCACCAGCGTTTTCGCCCATTGCTGTGGCTGGGCATCGTCTTCCTGGCGATCGCGTTCGTCACCCGGGTGGTGCTGCTGGCGATGTCCGGCGCGGAAGTGCCACACACGCCCGGCAACCTGCTGTACGCGTTCGGCGTGGGCCTGGGCTACGACCTGATCACCTTCATCTACGTAGCGTGGCCGATGGTGCTGTTTCTGTGGCTGGTGCCCACGCGCGCCGGGCGCACATCCAACCTGCGGCGCTGGCTGTTGACGGCCGCCGCCGTGGTGCTGGCGTGTGCGATCGGCCTGGTCGTGTTGCACCGGATGTACCACGCCACCTTGAGGACCACCTGGCCGGCGATCCTGCCGTTCCTGTTCGTGCTGCCACTGACGGCGTTCACCTATACCTCGCGTGCCGGCCAGTGGGTGCTGTATGGCTTCGCGCTGCTGCTTCTGTACGGGCTGCTGTTCGTGGCGGCGTCCGAGCTGGTGTTCTGGAACGAGTTCAGCGTGCGATTCAATTTCATCGCGGTGGACTATCTGGTCTACACCACCGAGGTGATCGGCAACATCCGCGAGTCGTATCCGATCGGTCGCTGGCTGGCCCTGCTCGTGGTCGGTGCGCTGGTGCTGTTCGCGATCGTCCGGCGCGGCCTGCGCGCGCGCGATGACGGCAGCCGCTTCTGGCAGCGCGGCAAGGTGGCGCTGCTGTGGCTGGTGCTGACGATCGTCTCGGTCGCCGCAGTGAACGGCGGCATGAAGGACCGCACCGACAACAACTACGTCAACGAACTGGCCGGCAACGGCATCTACCAGTTCTTCAACGCGTTCCGCAGCAGCCATCTCGACTACGCGAAGTTCTACCGCACGTTGCCGGAGGACGAAGCGTTCCGCCGCGTACGCGCGATGCTGAAGACGCCCGACGCCACCTATGTCAACGACGATCCGCGCGACCTTACCCGCGCGATCCGCCATGCCGGGCCGGAGCGGCACCTCAACGTGGTGCTGATCAGCGTGGAAAGCCTGTCCGGCGATTACCTGGCCACGTTCGGCAACAAGGAAGGCATCACGCCGTACCTCGATTCGCTGGTCGACCAGAGCATGTTCTTCGACAACCTCTACGCCAACGGCACGCGTACCGTGCGCGGGCTGGAAGCGTTGTCGCTGTCGGTGCCGCCCACGCCCGGCGACTCGCTGCTAAAGGAAAAGCACAACGAAAACCTGTTCTCGCTGGCGGACATCTTCAACGACCGCGGCTACCAATCGGATTTCGTCTACGGCGGCTATGGCGAGTTCGACAACATGAACCAGTTCTTCGGCAGCAACGGCTACCGCACGGTCGACCGGCGCGACATCCCGAAGAGCGCCACGATCCACAGCGAAAACGTGTGGGGCGTGGCCGACGAGGATCTGTATACGCTGGCGCTGGGCCAGATGGACCAGATCCAGGCGGCGGGAAAACCCTTCTTCCTGCACATCATGACCACCTCCAACCACCGGCCATACACGTTTCCGGAAGGCCGGGTGAAACAGGCGGAACACACTCGCGCCGGCGCGGTGGCGTACACCGACTGGGCGATCGGCGATTTCATCAAGCGGGCGCGGGCGAAACCGTACTTCGCCGACACCATCTTCGTGATCACCGCCGACCACTGCGCCTCCAGCGCGGGCAAGACCAGCGTGCCGGTGAACCGCTACCACATCCCGCTGTGGATCTACGCACCAAAGCACATCAAGCCGCAGCGGGTCGAGCGGTTGACCAGCCAGGTCGACATCGCGCCCACGTTGCTGGGACTGCTCGACTTCAGCTACCGCTCGCGCTTCTTCGGCTATGACATCTTCCAGCTGGAACCCGGCCGCGAGCGCGCCTTCCCGGCCACCTACGAAAAGCTGGGCTATCTGCACCACGACGTGCTCACCGTGCTGGAGCCCGGCCGCAAGCTGGAGCAGATGAAGCCGGACTACGCCACCGGCGACGCCATCGCGATCACGCCGCAGGACCAGGACCAGATCGCCCAGACGATCGCCTACTACCAGGTGGCCAGCGACTTGTTCAAACGCGGCAAGCTGGTGCGCCGGTCGGACGATGGCGCACCGGTGCTGCCGCTGCCGGCGGGCGCCGCTTCAGCGCCCGCTCCTGCCGCAAGCGCGGCGCTGGCGCACTGACAGTAGCTACAGCCGGCCGCCCTGGTCGGCCGCCATCAGCTCGGCGGGCAACGCCAGCACGTCGAGTCCGCGCGCCAGCAGCATCGCCTGGAAACGCTCGCCCATCTGGTCGGGCAGCATCAAGGTCTTCACCTGCTGTGACAGGCGGTAGCGCGCGTGTTCGTCCGCCGCTTGCGCCTGCTCGCGCTCGAAGATGGCCTGCAGCCCGGCGCCGATCAGGAACTGCGCCTGCGGCAGGTAGGCGGCCACGGAAAAACCGGCGCTATTGCCGGCCTCGGCCAGTGCGGTGAAATCGACCGAGGCGGTGAGGTCGTTCAGGCCCGGCAGGTACAGCGGATCGTTGTGCGCATGGTGGCGGTAGTGCGCCATCAGCGTGCCGTCGTCGCGCTCGGGCAGGTAGAACTCGCGGCGCACGTAGCCGTAGTCGATGAACAGCATCAACCCCGCCACCAGCGAACCGGCGACAGCCTGGATCCAGTACGGCAGCTGCGGCAGGATTTCCGAGCGGTAGCCGGCGGCTAACTCGCTGCCGATATCGCGCTCGACATGGCGCACGGCGCCGCCTACCAGCGCATCGGCGGGACGATCCACACGCATCAGGCGGCCCTCGCCATCGAGCGCCACGTACTCCTCGTACACCTCGCCGTCGCGCATCGTGAAACGAGTGGCCGGCAGCGCGTCGATCACCTCGTTGGCGAACAGCACACCGCGCCAATCCTGCTCGGGCGGACGATCCAGCCAGCGCACGCGGGCGTTGAGCTCGGCCGGCAAGCTGGCGGCCAGGCGTTCGCGCTGGCGCTCGCGCAGGTCGGCGCTGGGCTCAAGGATCAGGTAATACCGCGGCAGCGTGCCGCTGTCCGCGAAGGCCAGCAAGGCCGCTTCGGCAAACGCACCGCTGCCGCCGCCCAGCTCCAGGAAATCCGCCTCGTCGCCCAGCGAAACCAGCGTGGGCTGCAGCGCGTGGATCACGCATCGCGCGAACAGCGACCCCAGCTCGGGCGCGGTGACGAAATCGCCGGCGGCACCGAACTTGGTGCGACCGGCGCTGTAGTAGCCCAGGCCCGGCGCGTACAGGCACCGTTCCATGTACTGCGAGAACGGCAGCGGCCCGTGCGAGGCGATCATCTCGCGCAGGAGCTGCAGCAGATGATCGGAATGCTGGCGCTCGTCGGTGCTGGGTTCGGGGAGTCGTGAGGGCATGCACGCGGCCGGTCGGGCAAAGGCGCAAAGGATAGCCCATGCGCCGTGACGGCCTGCTCCACGGCGGCGTCAGAAATCCTTTTGCACGCTGAGGTAGACGCCGCGACGCGGGCCGAACTGCGGCGCTCCGACACCGATGCCGCTGCCATCACGCATCGCGTAGCTGCGATCGAGCACGTTGAGCACGGCCAGTTGCGTGTGCAGGTCGCCGCTGTCGCCCAACATGAAGTCGTGCGAGACGTTGAGGTTCAGCTGGAAATACGCCGGCAGCGAGGCGCCGTTCGGCACGTCGCCATCCTTGCGCAGGCCGCTGCCGAACAGGTAGTCGGCGCCGACCTTGGTGCGATCGTTCAATGCGTAGTTGATGCCGCCGGACGAGGTCAGCTTCTGGTCGTGATCCAGCAGGATCCAGTGGTTGTCGATATAGGCCAGGTCAGCCGGATCGAAGTTGTACTGGCTGGTGATGATGCGCTTGCCGATGGCCTTGCCCAGCGAGGCGTTGAAGTACGCCGACAGCGGCCCCTGCGCGTAATTGGCGGTGAATTCCACACCCTTCACGCGGCCGTCGGCGAGGTTGAACGTGGAATAGACCAGCGCCGAGCCGAACTGTCCCTCGTCCTGCAGCCGCTGCACCTTGCGGTAGTACGCGTCCACGCCGATGGTCCAGGCCGAGCCGATGCTCTGCTGGATGCCGGCATCGAAATAGTCCGAGCGCTCGGCCAGCGGGGTGTTGTTGCCGCTGTCGGCCACCGCGTTGGTGGTGCCATCGAACTTGGCGATGTTGCTGCTGGCGATCATCTCGGTGGCCGGCGGCGTGAAATAGCGCGAATAGCCGGCATGTACCACGGTGCTGTCGCTGGCCTGCCACACCACGCCCAGGCGCGGGCTCAACTGGCTCTCGGTGCGGGTCAGCTGGTACTGGTCGCCGCGCAGGCCGTAGTTCAGCGTCCAGTCCTCGCCGATGCTCCATTCGTCCTGCACGTAGGCGGACCAGGTTTTGGCGATGAGACGGCTGTTGTCGAGAATGTTGAGCGGTGTGGTGCTGGACTGGTTGCCATCCGCATCAACGGGAAACACCCACGCATCGTTGCCGCTGGCGGCGCGCTCGAAGCTGCCGTAGAGGCCGTAACGCAAAGTGTGGCTGCTACCCATCGGCATGGCGAAATCCGCCTGCAAGGTGCTGGCGCGGTTGCTGCGGCTGACGTCAGAGGCGACGCCGTTGAACATCAGCTCGCCGATCCGGTCCGGGCGGTAGGCCACATCGGTGTAGCGCTGGCCCAGCGACACCTGGTAGTTGGTCGCGCCCAGCG
>Ga0134125_10002054_pt1 | contig 24130 bp, 20 predicted proteins | sample KB31751_FD_96464 | JGI IMG/M metagenome (GOLD analysis project Ga0134125, IMG submission 96464) | Terrestrial soil microbial communities with excess Nitrogen fertilizer from Kellogg Biological Station, Michigan, USA - KB3-175-1 | ecosystem: Environmental > Terrestrial > Soil > Unclassified ...
GGGTGTAGTACATGGTTTGCAGATCAACTCGTCGTTCTGATATACTCCAGCTACAAAACCACCTTCCCCAATCGCCCTAACCTCAATCTGGTGCCACGGATGGCATTCACAAAATCCTCAGCGACCTCCGTCGATGAAGTTCGACCCTACCTTCACGGCGTCGCCAAATATCTCGTCGAACAGGTCTGGGGTTCCAACGGTCCTGCTTGGGGCACCAAACTCTCGGAAATCGAAGACCTCGTCGTCGCCATTCGGAAAGTACTCACCGAACGCATGCTCCAACAAGCCCTCCAACGGCAAGCCGACACGCCGGCCGCCGAACGGCCCGCCGAGTATCAATGCTGTCCCGGTTGTCACGGCGGCACCGAAACCGCCGCCCCCGAACCCCGCCTGGTGAATACCCTCGGCGACGAAGCGGAATGGCAAGAACCTCACCACTACTGCCGCCGCTGTCGGCGGGCTTTTTTTTCCTCAATCCAAGAGTCTGGGCATTGATCGGACGGCCTACAGCCAGGCGGTGCAGGCCAAGATCGTTTACGCCGGTTCCACGAACACGTCGTACTTGCAAGCCGCCGCCGATTTGAAGGAACTCTTCGATCTGTCGATTTCGGAGAAGGAAGTCCGTCGGGTGTGCAAGCCGATCGGCGCCGAACGGTGTGCCGAGCGCGATACGGCGACGGCGGCATATCAGGCATTGCCGCTGGTCGAGCGGAAGGATGCGCCCGTCGGCGTCACGGCGCCGGACCTGGCCGTGGTCGGCACCGATGGCGGACGTTTGCAGATCGTCGACGGAGCGGCGGACGAGGGCGAGATCGACGACGATGGCGAGGAGCGGCTCAACAACGGGCGGCACTGGCGGGAAGACAAGATCGGGTTGTTGATGACCATGACCAGCGACGAACACGAGGTCGATCCGTGTCCGGAAGTGCCGAACACCTTCGTGGACCCGCTGAGAATCCTGAAATTGACGCGGGAATTGAAGGCGCGTTCGGCCGTGCCGAAAGCGCCGTCGGTCGAGGACGGAACCGATGGCGACGCGGAATTGTTGGCCGAGGAATCGACCGCGTGGAAGCCGCCGAAAGTGAAGGCGAAGCACTTGGTGGCGACGCGTCAACCGTGGGCGGAATTCGGTCCGATGATGGCGTCGGCGGCGTGGCAGAAAGGATTTTACGGAGCCGAGCGGAAGGCGTTTCTCGGCGACGGCGCCGCGACCAACTGGACGTTGTGGCGGGAGCATTTTTCGTCGTTCACGCCGATCCTGGATTTCATTCATGCGTTGTCGTACGTGTTCGCGGCGGCGATGGCGGGCCGGGCGTTTGCGGACGGGTGGTCGTGTTACGCGCGGTGGATCGACGGGGTGTGGCAGGGTCGGGTGGAGGCGGTGATCGAGGAGTTGGCGGCTCGTCAGTTGGAGTTGGGGATGTGGGAGAAGGAGGATCCGGCGAGTAGTCCGCGTCGGATCGTGGGCCGCGCGTTGGACTATTTGCGGAACAACCGGGAGCGGATGAAGTACGCGGAGTAACGGCGGGCGGGTTTGCCGATGGTGTCGAGTTATGTGGAGTCGGCGGTGAAGCAATTCAACTATCGGGTGAAGGGGAGCGAGAAGTTTTGGACGGAGGAAGGAGCGGAGGAAATCCTGCAACTGCGTGGGGATCACTTGCGCGACGATCGTCCCTTGGAGTCGTTTTGGCGGCGGAGGGAGGCGGCGGAATCGGGCCAGAACCGCTACCGAAAAGCGGCGTGACCGTTACAAAGCATGTACTGCACCCGCTCCCCCTTTGGGCCGCGGTTGTACGAGAAGGCGCCAAGAGCGTTTGACGCGGCTTGCCATTCCGTGTAAACCTATCTCATTCGCCGGGTTGGAATTGCCCGGATCGCCTTGCCGCAGGGGTCAGGATGTCCACACTGCTCGTCACCGGGGGCTGCGGGTTCATCGGGTCGAACTTCATTCGCCGCCTGCTCGCGGCCGACTCCACCGTTCGCATCATCAATTTCGATTGCCTCACTTATGCCGGCAACCTGGCGAACCTCGCCGACATTGCCGCGAATCCACGCTACGCGTTCGTCAAGGCCGACATCGCCGACCGCGACCAGGTCCGCGCCGCCATGCAAAACGGCGTCACCGATCTCATCCACTTCGCCGCCGAAAGCCACGTCGATCGCAGCATCCAGGACTCGGGGCCATTCCTGCGGACCAATGTCGTCGGAACGCAGGTGCTGCTCGACGCCGCCCGCGAATTCAAGATTCGCAAGTACGTGCAGGTCTCCACGGATGAGGTGTATGGCAGTTTGGGGGCGACCGGCCTCTTTACCGAGGAGACGCCGCTGCATCCGAACAGCCCCTATTCCGCGTCGAAGGCCGGGGCGGACATGCTCGTCCAGGCGTACCAGCACACGTTCGGCCTGCCGGCCGTCATCACCCGCTGTTCCAACAATTATGGCCCGTATCAGTTCCCCGAGAAGCTGATCCCGCTCTTCATCACCAACCTGATGCGCGATGAACCGGTGCCGGTCTATGGCGACGGCCAGCAGGTGCGCGACTGGATTCACGTGCTCGATCATTGCTCGGGCGTGGAAACGGCGTGGCGGAAGGGAACGCCCGGCGAGGTCTACAACTTCGGCGGCCGCTGCGAGAAAACCAACCTCGACCTGACGTTCACTTTACTCGATTTGCTCGGCAAACCGCGGACGCTGATCCGCTACGTCAAGGATCGCCCCGGCCACGACCGCCGCTACGCCATCGACTGCTCGAAGGCCGAACGCGAACTCGGTTGGCGGCCGGAATGGACCTTCGAGAAGGGCATCCAGGACACCATCGCCTGGTATCGGAACAACCAGCCGTGGATCGACGGCATCAAGAACAGAAATCTTGTTTAGCCGCGCAAGCCCACCCGTTGCCACGGGTAGGCTTCCGGTGTTTCTGGAGCCGCACATGACGATTCGCGGAGTGATTCTCGCCGGCGGGAAGGGAACCCGCATGGGCGAGCTGACCAAGGTGACCAACAAACACCTGCTCCCGGTCGGCGCCTGGCCGATGGTCTACCATCCGTTGAAAAAACTGGTCGGGGCGGGGCTGTCGGAAATCCTGCTCGTTTCCGGCACGGAGCACATGGGCGACTTCGTCGAACTGCTCGGTTCGGGTACGGCCCACGGCTGCCGGCTCACGTACCGCGTCCAGGACGAAGCCGGCGGCATCGCCCAGGCCCTCGGCCTCGCCGAGCACTTCTGCATGGGCAGCCGCTCGTGCGTGCTCCTCGGCGACAACATCTTCCGCGACCCGCTCGTGCCGCTGTTGGAAAAAGCCAGCACCCGCCCGGACTGGGCATGGATCGGCCTCAAGCAAGTTCCCGACCCCGGCCGTTATGGCGTCGCCGAACTGAAGGGCGACCGCATCGTCGATATCGAAGAGAAGCCGCCGGTGAACCCGAAGAGCGATCTCGCTGTGGTCGGCATTTACATCTACCCGCCGGACGCATTCGGTTTGATCCGGACGCTGAAGCCGAGCCGCCGCGGCGAACTGGAAATCACGGACTTGAACAACCACTACATCAAGCAAGGCCGCATGGGCTACAGCGTCCTCGACGGTTACTGGACCGACGCCGGAACGCTCGATTCGCTGGACTATGCGAACGAACTCGTCCGCAAGGAAGCGCCGCGATTTTGAGAGCTTCGCGGTCGAATGGCCAGTTTATCCACGGGTTTGCTGGGCCGATTCCACGGGCAACGTCGCGTGCAGCGCGTCCAGGCGCTTGCGGGTATCCGCCAGCGTGCGATCGATAGCAGCTCCTGTGCGGACCGCTTTCTCGCGATCCATTTGCGATTCGTCGGTGCAACCCCAGCGGCCAATCACTACGCTCGTTTCCGGACAATCGCGATGCAAGCGGACCACCAGATAGCGGGCGTGGGATAAGCCCCCGGGCGGAGGGCAGCCGATCACAACAACTGCCGGGCGATCGCGCTCCACCATTTCCAGAAGTTCGGAAGCGAGCGCCTCGTCGCCGGCAACTATCACCTCCCAGCGATGCGGATCGAGGCTCAAGGCCAGCAACTGAACGGCGACGGTATCGATCTTATCGCGTGCAGAGCAAAGCAGAATACGCACGCGATCGTCGCCGTGATCCTCGGGTTGATCGCCCTTCACTTCCTCGGCGATCTCCTGCACGGCGCTCGCAATCAACGCCACTTCGCGCTGATCCATCTGGCCCGATTCGGCGCCGCCGCGCGCCGAACAGAGCGCGGGAATCAAGAGATCGTCGAAGGTTGCTTCGAGGCCGTGCTTTTGCACCCCGGCGATGGCCAGTTCGGCGGCTTCATCCTGATCGCGGGCCACCAACCGCTGGTAGAACGCCAGCCGCGGCGTCAACGGCGGTTCATCCCCCAGGAGCACCACGAGGTAGCGGAAGCGATTCACGTGGCGGCCGAGCACCAGTAGACAAACGGTCATGGGGCTGGCGAGAATGAGCCCGATCGGGCCCCAGAGGAAGCCCCAGAACGCCGTCGCGATGACCTGCGCCACTTCGGAGATTCCCATGCTGCGGCCGAACAGTCGCGGTTCCAGCAGGTTGATGCAGAACAATTCGAGCCCGGCGTAAAGACCGAGAACGCCCAGCGGTTGCCCCCATGCGCCGCCCCACGACGGTGTGCCCGTGAGCGAAAACAAGAAGGGCGGAATGAGGCCGATCCAGGTGCCGAAATAGGGGACGTAGCGCATCAGCGCCGAGACGAAACCCCAGAGCAGCGGATAGTTGACGCCGAGAAGAAACAGGCCGAAAGCAATCAACACGCCGAAGCTGCAATTGATCAATACCTGCGTGAGGAGGAAGCGGCTGATGCGATGGCTGGCGTCGTCGACGGCGCGGGTCGTGGTCATGACGGCGCCGTTGCCGAGGAGCCGAATCGCCCGATTGCGGAGATCTTCCCGGCGAAGCAGCATGAAGATAACGAGGATGAACGTGAGCGCGGCCTGCCCCATCAGTTCGGCGGCCGGCCCCAGGTACTTTTCGGCGAGAGAGACGATCGACGGCGGCTCGGATCGTACGATCACGGCTTCGCCCGCCGGCGCGGGATCGACCACGCCGGTGATGTCGTTCATGATTTGACCGAAGCGGCTCTGGCCGTCGCCGACAATCGCTTCCTTGGCCGCGGTAATCTTCTGCTTGATCGCTTCGCGGCGATCCGGCAGCGTTCCGGCCAACTGCGCCACTTGATGCGAAACCACCGTGCCGATGGCGACAATGACGATCAGCGTGAGAAGAATTGTTGCCCCGACGGCGCCGCTTCGGCCGAGGCCGCGGTGCTGCAAACGAACGACGATGGGCGATAGCACGAACGAAAACAGGATGGCCAACGCAATCGGGATGAACAGCGATCGCGCCCAGTATAGCGTCGCCACGACGATCGCCGTCACGACGGTCGAGGCGAGCATGACGATCGCGCGTGGCCATTCCAGTGGCATGGGGATCCTGCGATGTGCGCGGAAGAGGTGGGGATCGCAGGGAGTGATAATGCAATTGACGTGCCGTACGTTATCGCGATGCGAACGAGCGAGTCGGCCTTGCCGATCCGCTCGTTTGACCGGTCGCTCGCGCTCCCGACTCAGAGATTACTTGACCGCCACGAACTTCACGCAGACGGGCGAGCCGACCTTCACCGCCACGTCGGTTTCCTTCGCGCCGCCCGTCTTCGCGTCCATCTTATAAACGCCGACCTTGGCCCCATCCTGGCTGGCGATGAGCATCCACTTGCCGCTCGGGTCGATGTTGAAGCCGCGGGGAATCTTGATGTCGCCGGTGATGTGCCCGGCCGCGGTCAGCTTGCGATCCGTCCCGACGGTGAAGACGGCGACGTTGTTGCCGACGCGGTTGGAAACGTACACGTGCTGCCCGTTCCGGGCCAGGATGCACTCGGCCGTCGAATTGTTTTTCACCGGCGCGTCCAGTGTGGAAAGCGTCTGGATCACGCTCGGCTTGTTCCCTTCCCCATCAAATTTGATGACGTTGACAGTGGAATTAAGTTCGCCGCAAACGTAGGCATATTTGCCGTCCGGAGCGATGGCGATATGCCGCGGTCCGGTGCCGGGCGGCAACTTGATATCGTCGGCATCCGAGTTCGACACTGCCCCATCCTTCTCGATTCGGTAATACTTGATTGCGTCGAGGCCCAGGTCCACGACGAGTGCGAACTTCCCGGTGGGATCGAAAAAGCCACAGTGCGCGTGCGGGGCTTCCTGGCGGTTCTTGTCCGCGCTACTCCCTTGGTGCTGAATGAACGCGGTGCGGTGCTCGATCTTGCCGTTCTCGCCCAGCTTCATGAACGAACAGCTTCCACCGCCGTAGTTGGCGACGACCGCATATTTTCCATTAGGGCTCACGGAGATATGGCACGGTCCGGCGCCGCCGCTCGTCGATTCGTTGAGCTTGGTGAGTTTGCCGGTGGCGGCATCGAGCGCGAAGGCGACCACCGGGCCGCCGTCCTTGCCGCCCCCCTCACCGACGGCGTACAGGAACTTGTGATTCGGATGGATGGCGAGGAACGACGGGCTGCCCATGGCGGCGGCCAGTTCCGGCTCGCTGAGTTGGCCGGTCTTGGCGTCGAGCTTCGAGCGATAGATGCCTTTGCTCTCTTTGCCGGTGTAGGTGCCGAGGAAGACCCAGTAGGCGTCGGGGCCGGGTTCGTCGGCGGCCGAGGCCGTGGGGGCTGGGACGGCGGCCGCGATGGCCAGGGCCGCGACGAGCATGGCCGCGGCGCGAGGAAGGATCATGGCGAAACTCCACGAGGTTGGGGTTACTGAGGTTATACAACTCGCGCTGAGCTTGGCTCGCGGCTACTGGTAGTCAGAGAAGGCCCACGCCTCTCCCCGTTGGGGAGAGGCCGCAATCTCGCACCAGCGAGATTGCGGGTGAGGGGTCTCTTACGCGAATTCTGCCCCTCACCCGGTTTGCTCGCTGCGCTCGCAAACCACCCTCTCCCCGTTGGGGAGAGGGTCAAAATGGCTGGTTGCCTTAAACTTAAAGGCCATTGCTTTCCAGCCAGCAAGTTTTGCAACTCGCGCTCGGCTCCGCGGACTGCGCCTCGCGCCTAATGTCTCGAGATTCCCGCGGCCTTCATCAACTTGTCGGTTGCGGCATAGGCCTCCGTCACCCATTCGGCGATGCGGTCCGGTTGCGGCGAATACTCCAGTTCGATGCTGATGGCGCCGTCGATGCCGAGGTTCGCGATCTCCTTCAAGTACGGGCCGAAATCGACGACGCCCCGGCCAGGGGGCAAGTCGCCGTGAATCTTGCCGTCGCAATCGCTGATGTGCACGTGGATCGCCTTGCCCTTCAACGCCCGCAGTTCCTCGGCTTTCGTACCGGCCAGTTGCAAGTGGCTCACGTCGATGTTCGCCTTCACCGCGGGATGATCGACGGCATCGATGAATCGCACCATGCTGGCGACGTTGTTCAGGAGCGAGAGCTTGAACGGTTCGAGTTCGAGTGCGACATGCACGCCGAGGTTGGCGGCGTACTGTCCGAGCGTCTTCAGATGCTTGACGCCGATGTCCCATTGTTCCGCCGGCGGAATCACTTGCCTGTCCCAGATGTATTCGCCGAGCACGAGCAGCACGTTTTTTGCTTCCAGTTCGTAGGCGAAGTCGAGGTAGGCCCGGCAGCGGTCCAGATGGAAGCGCTGGACGCTCGGGTTGAAATCGATGAGGCCGACGGCGACGCAGGCCACGCTGACGATCGGCAGCGCAACCGCCTGGCATTCGGTGCGAATCAGCTTGCGTTCCTTGGCGTCGATGTCGAGCGGGTCGGCGAAGATGTCGATGGAATCGAAGCCGATGGCCTTGGTCTGGCGGATGCCGTAGGCGGTGCCGCGGCCAGCCTGGGCCCACGCCGAGTTGATGAGGCCGAGTTTCATGGCGAATCTTCCTGGTGAGAGACTCGGATTCCGCTAGACCGTTCGTACGGCTTTACTGTAGCCTGTCGGAATCGGTTGGCATCTCGGGAAACCGCGAATGCTCGAGCAGTTCAACCAGTTCGGCTATCTCGGCATCTTCCTGACGCTATTGGCGTCCGGGTTGGGCTTGCCCATTCCCGAGGAATTGCCCGTCCTCACCGCCGGCGTAATGGTCGGCCACGAGGACACCGCGCTGCACTGGTACATCATGCTGCCGGTGGTCATCGCCGGCGTCGTGCTGGGCGATGGCCTTCTGTACGGCATGGGCCGCTGCTGGGGGCCGTGGCTCTTGAGCCGCCGATGGGTCGAGCGGCGCATCCTTGCCCCGGAAAAGCGCGCTGAGATCGAAAAGAACTTCCACGATCGCGGCATCGCCGTACTGCTCGGGGCAAGATTGCTGCCCGGCATCCGCACGCCGATTTTCATCATCGCCGGGATGCTCCGCGTGCCGCTCGGCCGCTTCCTCATTGCCGACGGCCTGTACGCCATCCCCGGCGTCAATATCCTCTTCTGGCTCGCCTATCTGCTCACGGATCAGATCCTCGAAATCTTTAACCGCATCAATGCCTATCGGCCGCAAGTGGTGCTGGTGATCCTGTCCGGCGTGGCGGGGGCGCTGATCCAGCGTTACTTGCTGACGCGGAAGGTCTCGACGGGCGATCCGCCGCCGGCGATCATCAACAAGCCGGCTGAGGCGTTGACCCATGCCGTGGAAAAAGCGGCCGGCGTGGTCGGGCACATGGCCCACGTCGGCCACCATTCGGCGGAGGCGAAGGCAGCGGACGGCGCCCCAGTCCCGGAGGCCTCGGCAAACGGGGCAATCGGGGAGGCCGCCCCGGAAGCGATCCGCTTGCCCCAGTAATCCACTTCCGATTTTTCCGGTCGGGAAAATGGAATCGAATTCAAGAGTCGCACGGGCGCGGTCGATAGAAGCAATACGGCCCGTGGTTTGGGGCTGGACCCGCTCCCGAGTTGGGGGACTTGGCAAGCGGGGCGACTGGGGGAAGCATACCGCGCACGGAGGCGGGCCATGAACCGCAAGTGGGGCCAGAGACTGGTGCTGGGGGTTGTGGCCGCGATCGGGTTGACCGCTAACTCCGGTTGCCTCATCAACCAGTATTCCGGCGATCCGAACGAGCGGATGCACCAGTTGCTGAACCAATCGGAAGATCTGCGGCAAATCAAGCAGGAATGGAAGCGCTTCTGGTTCAACGACCAGCCGGGCCACCTGACGCCCGAACGCATCCACGGCGGCATCATCTCCGGCGCCTATTGATTGCGCTCGGTTCATGGTTCAAACGCAACAGGGGGCGAAAGCCCCCTGCTTCGCATTATCGATGGTTTCGCGCTGCCCGCTTGGGTCGCGGCTAACCAAAGGGCCTTACTGCAATTCCTTGATGAAGATGTTCTTGAACCAGAGCGGGTCGCCGTGATACTGCAGTTCGATCGGTCCCTTCTCTGGTAGCGGCTTGCCGCGGTTCCAGTAGTTCGCCAGCTTCCCCTTCTCGACGACGAGAACGCCGTTGAGTTCGATTGTCACTTCCTCGCCGATCATGGTGATGTGAAACGTGTTCCATTCGCCGACGGGCTTGTCGGCCTTCTTCAACGGAATCTTGGCCTTGTCGCCGGCCGGGTTGTTCCACAGCCCGCCGGAGCCGGAATTCTTGTCGACGCCGCGGGCACCCGGCGTATTCTCGGAATCCCAGATCTGCACCTGCGGCTGACCGCGCAGATAGATGCCGCTGTCGCCGTTCTTCTCGATCTTCCAGTCGAGGTACAATTCGAAGTTGCCGTAATCCTTGTCGGTAACGAGGCTGACGCCGCCCTTACCGTCGAGGTGGATGGCGCCCTTGTCCACGGACCAGTGTTCCGAGGCGATCTTGTTGCGCTTGGCCTGGAGTTCGGCGAGGTCGCCGGGGCTCTTGGTCGCCCGCTCGGTCATGGTCGTGTGACCCTTCCAGCCCGTAAGGTCCTTGCCGTTGAAGAGGGCAGTGAATCCCGGCGGCGGCTTCGGGGCATCGCTATCGGCAGCGGGTAAGGCGGACGCGACGACAATCGCGGCCGCCAGGGAAATCGCATGACGCATCGGGGCTCTCCGGGAAGAGGGAATCGGCAGGGTGCGCTCAACCTAGGACCGGGCCGCTCTTCGGGCAACGGTTTCCGCGATCCGAGGCCGCAAGATTGGATATGATGTCTCTACGCACCCTCTTCCAGTAGCCGCACCATGTCGCGCAAACCGAAGCTCAAGGCGGTCGCCCCTTCCCCGCGGCGGATGCGCTACGGGCTCATCGCCATTGTTGGCCTGTCCGCCTTCGGCGCCGCTTACGGCGTCGTTCGCTACTTACCCGCGATCACAGCACCGACCGGCATGGTCTGGATTCCCGCCGGCGAATTCACAATGGGCTCGGATTCCACGAACGTACGCCTCGACAACGAAGGGCCCAGCCACCGGGTCCGCGTCGACGGCTTCTACATGGACGAGCATCCCGTTACCAATGCCGAGTTCCAGCGGTTCATCGAGGCCACGGGATACGTCACCACGGCCGAACGCAGGCCGGACTGGAACGAGGTCAAGAGGCAGTACCCGCCCGGCACCGAGAAGCCGGACGACTTCAAGGAAGAACCGGGCGCCCTGGTATTCACGCCATCAGCCGAGCCGATTCCACTCGACGACGTATATGCCTGGTGGCGCTGGGAACCGGGCGCCTGCTGGTCGCACCCGGACGGTCCGATCAGCACGATCGCCGGCCGCGAGGACCACCCGGTGGTACAGGTGTCGTGGGACGACGCCGTGGCCTATGCGAAGTGGGCCGGCAAGCGGCTCCCCACCGAAGCGGAATGGGAATTCGCCTCGTGCGGCGGTCTGGAAGGGAAGCGCTTCGCCTGGGGCGACGACTTCCGCCCGCAAGGCAAGTGGATGGCCAACACCTGGCAGGGCGTCTTCCCGGTCAAGGATTTGGGCGAGGACGGCTTCGCCGGAAGGTCGCCGGTGCGATCGTTCCCGCCGAACGGTTACGGCCTGTACGACATGGGCGGCAACGTCTGGCAGTGGTGCTCGGACTATTACCGGCAAGACGCGCACTTCGAGAGCCGCGGCCAGTCGTGTTGCGAGAATCCGAAGGGCCCCGGCGACTGCTTCGACGCCGGCGACCGGGCCAACCCGTTCAACACGCGCCGCGTCATGAAAGGCGGATCGTTCCTTTGCCTGGCGAGCTATTGCGAAAGCTATCGGCCGAGCGCTCGCCGCGGCACCCCGCCGGACACCGGCACCTCGCACATCGGCTTCCGCTGCGTCAAGTGAGGCAGCCCTAAACGCAGCGGCGTTTCTTCCCTTCGCACGACTTGCAGATCCGCGTCGTCGCGTTTGGAATTGCCCAATTCCGCTCAACTCCCGCAACCGATAAAGCCGATTCTTCGAAGGAGCGATGTTCCGCGTAGGGAGGCGCGAGCGTGCAACGGCGGGGAGCCGCGGTGCTGATCGTCGGCCTGGCTGCCTTGCTGGCGGCCGCGCCTACCGCCACGGCCCAGAATGGCCAGGCCTACTACTGGCCGCACCGCAAGTTCGACATCCCGGTGAACGTCGACCGCATCAACAAAGAGACCTCGCGGCCGACGCACCTGCAACTCTTTTCCTCGCTCAATCGCGGCCGCTGGCAGGCCGGAGCGAAACTGCCCATCAGCGGCCTCGAAGACATCGGCAACGGCAAAAAAGGCTTCCAATTCAACGCCGATCGCGACGGCGAATACGAATTTAGCGTCATGTACTGGTACGCGAGCGGCGACTCCAGCCCGCGGTCGGCGGACGAACTAGGCAAGATGCTGGCAGTGACCATCGACACCACGCCGCCGGTCATTCGGATTGTCGCCGGAGCCAACGGCGTGCGCTGGGAAGCGACCGACGACAATCTCGACACGGGTCCGAAGGCCGTCACACTCGAAGCGAAACTGTCGACGTGGTCGAACTGGAAAACCGTCTCCGGGCCATTCAAAACGAGCGATAGCTATGCGTGGCAATTGAAGGGCCAACTGCTTGATGTGCGCGTTTCGGCACGCGACAAGGCGGGCAACGAAGTTCACTCGGCCATCGTCCGCGTTCCGGGAACAGATGCCATCGGCACGTCGTTCCCGCGTTCGACACCGGGAACCACTCCCGATTGGCCGCCGGGCCCGCCGGCGCCGCGCGATCCGGTTAACCCTGCCACCCCGATCGGCAACTTGCCCAAGCCGCGCATCGAGTACGTTAGCGGCAACGACATCACGGTCAATTACGAGATTCAGAAAGCGGGGCGCTCCGGCGTCCAAGCCGCCGAACTGTACGTGCAGAAAGATTCCGGCCCCTGGCAACTGGAGAAGCGCTTTAACATCGATCCGCCGGCCCCAGCCGGAAAGACGCTTTCCATGGCTTACCGAGCGGACAAGGAAGGGCTATACGGCTTCTTCGTGGCCCCGGAGAGCGGTGCCCGCACCAAGGCCCCGCCGCCGCGCCGCGACGATCCGCCCATGCTTTATGTGGTCGTCGATCGCACCGCCCCATACGTGAAGATCACCGATGTCCGCGTTTCGCCCGGCGCGCGCGGGCCAGTGGTCGAGATCGCCTGGGAGACGACCGATCAGAACTTGATGCCCGACCCGATCACGCTGGAATACTCGGTAGACAAGGATGCGGCGGTGTGGAAGGAGATCAAGTATCGGCTGCCACCAGGAACGGAGCGGCCGGACAATGTGGGGCAACGCCGCTACGTCGGGGACTTCAAGTGGGAAGTGCAGGACGAGACGTTGTGGAAGTTCCACGCCCGGATTCGCAGCGTGGACCGGGCCGGCAATACGGGCAAGGATCAGTGGAAGAACGAGGTGATCGTCGACCTGGATGTGCCGTCAGCGGGCATCACGGGCGTTCGCGGCAGCGCCGGCACGGGCAGCGACAGCCCGGCATCTTCGATACCGGCGCCGGCCGTGCCGTTCCCATCGCCTGCCAAGCCTCCGGTTCCGAAGCCCTCGAAGCCGATCGAGGAGCCGACGCTGCCGGACATTCCGTAGCCGTCGCGCTCCCCTTCGGGTCGCGGCGAATCATTTCTTCACTTCAGTGCCGTTGAGAACGATCAGTTTGCTGCGGTCACCGGGGCCGACCTTGGCCTCGCGCTTGTATTCGTACGTCTTGCCATTAGCCTTCCACTGCGCCTTGATTTGGAAGGTGTAATCTTGGCCAGCTTCGATGGCCGGCGAGGTGATGGTTCGATCCGTCGCGGGCTTGCCGGCGAGTTCCTTGCCGTTGACCCAGACGGTGGCCGCCGCCGGGAACTGCAACGCGAGCGACGCGCTGAAGGTGCCGCTCACTTCGACGAGGTACGACGGCGCCGGTCCGGATTCCGAATAGGGCAGCGGCAGCGAGTTCGGAGCGAAGAGGCCGGCGGCCGACATGCCGAAGAACGAGGGCACCGCGCCGCTGTACATGAAGCTGCTGCCGTAGACGCTGCCATAACTGCCAATAAACGGCCCCATGCCATAACTGAACGGCAGCGGCCCGATCGGGGCCAGCCCCTGGTACGTGCTGTACGGCACGTAGTAGGGGTACTGGGCGTTGGCGGCGCCGCCGAACAGCGCCACGGCGATCAAGGAACCAAAGAAGGAACGGATCATGATGCAAACCTCACGAAGGGGATGGGGTTTCATCGACGGGCGAACGGGGAGCGCGGGCAATCCGGCCCACCCCTTCATGATAAGTGGGGATGGAACGGTTACGCAAGAAATAACGGGGTTTACTTGCGCACCCGTTTCTCGGCGATCATTTCCAAAAGTGCCTCGGCACAGGTCGCGGCAAACGCCGGGGCGTTAATGAGTTCATTCACCTCGATAAGGTGCACGTTCGGCGCCAGCCCTTGGCGGATCGCTTCGAATAGCGCGGCATCGGCCTCCGGCCACCAGAACGCTTTCCCCTCCGCGTCGATCGCCGAAACGCCCTTGAGCGGCAAGACAACGGCCGTCGGACCGGTGGCCGCGTTGGCCTTGCGCACGATCTCGTCTCCCAACTTCGCCATCTCGTCGGGCGTGGTTCGCATCAAGGTGACGGTGGGGTTGTGCTGGTAGAAGCGGCGGTTCTTGTAGCGCACCGGCGTAGTTTCTGGGGGCCCGAAGTTCACCATGTCGAGGGCGCCGACCGAGATGATCTGCGGGATGCCGGCTGCTCCCGCCGCGGTCAAGCGTTCCGGCCCCGCGGTCAAGATGCCGCCCGCTAACTCGTCCGCGAGTTCCGTCGTCGTGATGTCGAGAACGCCGGCGATGAGCCCGTCGCGGATCAAGCCTTCCATGGTGCGGCCGCCCGATCCGGTCGCATGAAAGACCAGAACTTCGTACCCCGCCGCTTCGAGAATCTTCCGCGCCGCCTCCACGCAGGGCGTCGTCACTCCGAACATCGTCGCCGCGATGATGGGCCGCTCCGCCATACGGGAGGTTGGATATTCCCATTTGGCATTCACCATTCCCGCCATGGCCGCGGCGGCATTGTCCAGCACGGCCCGACTGATGCGGTTCAACCCGGAAATATCGACCACCGAGTGGAGCATGAGGATATCGCGGGTGCCGACGTACGGCTGAACCTGGCCGCTGGCGAGGGTGCTGACCATTAGCTTGGGCACGCCGAGCGGCAGGGCGCGCATGGCTGCGGTGCCGATGGTGGTGCCCGCGGAACCGCCGAGCGAGAGCACGCCGGTGAGTTCTCCCCGGGCGTGAAGGTCCATTGCGATGCGAGATGCGCCCTGGGCCGCGAGGGCGACGGCCTGGCCGCGATCGGCGGCAGCGCGCACGGCCTCCAGATTCGCGCCGGCCGCGACAAATACCGCCTCGCGCGAAACATCCGCGGCAATCGCCGGTTCGCCGAGCGCACCCGCGTCGAGCACCCGCACCGGAACATTCGTTTCTCTTAACCGATCGCGGACGTAAGCGATTTCCGCGCCCTTGGTGTCCAGCGTGCCGATGAGAAGGACGGACATCGCGATAGGCCCGTGGGGAAATTGCGTGTTATGTTAAGGGAATGCCTCCCATACTCAAACGCATTCTGGTGAACGGACTGATGGCGGCGGCGACGCTTGCCGTGATCGGCATCGGCTTCGCGGAACTGGCCGCCTTGTTCCTGGCAGCCAAGGCCCCGGAGACCGAGACCCCGACGGCGCTCCAGTACCGCGTCCCGGCGATGCTGGCCTTGTGGGGGTTCCTGTTCGTGGCATTCGGCGAATGGGCGCTGGCTTGGTGGCGCAGTTTTCGGCCCGCGGTTCAACCGAAGGAACCTCGACCGGATCCCGCGGAGATCCTGCTCGAACAAATCATGTCGCAAGTGGAAACGGCCCAGAAACCGACCAGCCTTTGATTACTAGCCGCGACGCGGATATTCCGAATGCGCCGGATATGATAGGATCGAAGCGATCCACGGAGCGGAGGATGCCATGCGCCGATTCCTGGGTGCATTTGCGCTGCTGATGCTCGTTGCCGCGCCGGCCGCGGCCCAGCATCACCACGGCTTCCATCACGGTGGATTTGGGTTCGGCTACCGCGGCGGTTTCGGCTTCTCCTCGGGCTTCGGCGGCTTGGGCTACCGCAGCAGTTTCGGCTTCGCCGCCGGCGGCCCCGGCTTCCACTTCTCCGCATACTCGCGAAGCTTCTATTCCCCATATTACTCCTATGGATTCGTCCCGGTCGGCGGTTTCGGCAATCCATTTACCTTTGGCTTCGGCAACCCGTTCTTCGTTCCGCAGGCCGCGTTCGTGCTGCCCGCCCCGCCGGTCGTGATAGTTCTGCCCGTGGCCAACAATGCGCCCGCGGATGGCGAACCCGCCGCCAACGCGCTGCCGGCCACCGTCCGTCGCCGCGAATACCTCGTCATCACCCCGAAGACCGCCAAGGCAACTCCCAAGGTCGATCGCGTGGCGCCATTGCCGCCGCGCACGGTGCCCGTGGCCTTCCGATTCGATATGGAGAAGACGGGATTGCCGGGCGCGACCGAGCGCCCCGAGATCGATCCCGCCGCCGAAGCCGCCCGCCTGACGTCCCTGGCGCGGGCCGCATTCCGCGCGGAGGATTACGGTGAAGCGGTGGAACATCTCGACCGAGCGCTAGCGGCGCGAGCGTCGGCCGAGACGCATTTTTTGAAGGGGCAAGCGCTGTTCGCCTCGGGGCAATACGCCGACGCCGTCGCCAGTATCTGTAGCGGCTTAAGACTGGCGCCGCAATGGCCGGCGGCGCTCGTTAACCCGCGATCGCTTTATGGCACACCCGACCGCTTCGAGCGCCACCTCGGCGAGTTGCGCGAGGCACTGCGAGCCAAGCCGAACGAGGCCTCGCTGCAATTCCTCCTGGCCTATCAGCTCTGGTTCGGGGGCTATCGCGACGAATCTCGCGGCCTCTTCCGCGAATTGAACGAGCGCCTCAAAGACTCGTCGGCAATCGAAGGTTTCTTGAAATAGCCGGGTTCTTTTGCTGGGAACTCCGGTCGCTCACGCTCCCGGATCGGGCCTTTCCATGCGCGGTTGCACCTGAACCGCGCCGACCTTGACCCAGGTTCGTCCGTTTTCTTCCCGGCGATAAACCTCGATCACCGACTCCGGGCGCGGCGTACCGGGGGCGGCATCGCCATAGCGCACCGTCGGCCGCACCACGGCGACGTGCTCGCCGCTTAACCCGCGGCGATTGCCGTGGTCGTCGAAGAACTTGTCGGGCCTCGTTCGCAATCGTTCCGCCACTTCGTCCGCTCGCGCTGCAATCCGTCGGTCGCCTGCGCCATCGGCGAAAACCGCCTCGCAGACCATGCGGCCGAGCTTGGAATCGAGCAGCACTTCTTCCGTGGTGGTTTTGGGTTCGAGGCGGTAACCGGGGGGCGGCCGCGTGTCGCCGGGCGTATCCCAGCCGAACGGATTGTCGTGGGCGAACAGCACGACGGGAATGGGAATGGACCGCGCCGGCCACGCCCACTCGGCATCGCGGTAGAAGGTGTTCACGGAGAAACCGTCGCCGGTGACGGCCACGACGCGCCGCCCCGCCGCCGGCAATCGGTCCGACAGAGCGAGCAGCACCCGCCGCGCCGGGGCGCTCGAACCGGTCGGGATTACGAGCAGTGTCCGCTCGCCGACCGGCGGCATCTGCGTTAAGACGGCCCGCACCGCCGCCGCCTCGCCGGCATTGACCCGCGAGAAGCCGCCGATGCTGAATGGGATGGAGAAGGCTGGATCGCGGACGATTCGCGGCCCCGCGCCCGGTCCGCCGCCTTCGGCCAGCGAATCGTAAAGGTGCTCGCGGAACTGGTTATACAGGTCGCCGGAATACGGGTCGTCTTGCCATTCGAGCGGGAAGACGGTGGGCCGATGGGCAAGCCCGGCCAGACTCGGCAATAGGTTGAACGGGCCGGCCGCGGCACTGGCCAGCGCCCGCAATCCCGGCCAATTCACCGCCCCCGGCCGCAGCGTTGGGTCGTGCAATACGTAATGGCTCACCGCGCTGACCATCTGCGCGTTGCTGAAGCAGAAGCGGAACGAGCGGCCGGAGTAAACGTCGATCAGGTTCTTCTGGTCGGAAACGCGGGCGAACCCGGCATCGTCGGGAACGCCGAGCACGTTGTCGACGGTCGCGGTGGTGATGAGGAGGAGCGGGCGGTCGCCGCGCCAGGACGATTGTTCTTCGAGGGCGAGGGCGAGCTTGTGGGCCCAATCGCTGCTCCAACCGCCGACGACGGCAAGCGGGGCCGGGTCGCGGGCCGCCAGCGCTTTTACCCATCCCTCGATCGGCGCCTCGGTCGTCGCCTTGTACCAGCGGATGCGGAGCTTCCCGGCGACGCCGGCCCGCGCGATCACCAACTCGGGGACCGTCGTCGATTGCTCGGGGAAGGCGTTCGAATCGTCGACGGTCAGGCCGCTCGGCGTTCCATTCACCGGCATCTCGATCCGTTTGACGCCGATGACGAACATCGACCACGTTTCGCCGGCGGACGTATTGTTGATCCAGGCGATCTCGCGATCGTTATCGGGAACCGGGAGCGGTTTGGGCAAGCCGAGGCCGGGGCGGAAGTAAACCGCCCACAGCACGACCCCCACGGCGGACGCCACCGCTATGCCGATCAGGAACGAAAGGGGCCAACGCAGACGCATGGCTTCATGGTACGACAACTACCGCACGACAACGGTGTCATGGTCAAAGATTGTCGGGCACAGCCCGACCTACGGGGCGCCTTGTAGGTCGGGCTGTGCCCGACTCTTGTTCAGCGGTGACCCAGCATTGGTTGCCAGTGTGCTCATGGCTTTGCCCGCCGAAAGCGTCAGACGATGCGCGGCGGTGCGCGGGATTTCATCTTCGTGATGGCTCACGAATAAGAGCGTCTGGTCCGGGTTCAGGTTGGCGTCGAGCCAGTCGCGGGCCATCGCCATCGCCGCGGCGTCGAGACCCTGGAACGGCTCGTCCAGGATCAGGAGCGGCGGCCGCTTCACCAGGGCTCGCACCAGCAGCACCAGTCGCTGCTCGCCGGTCGAAAGCTGACGGAATGGGCGATCCGCCAGATGGGTGGCGCCGAACTCGTCGAACAATTGTTTCACTCTCGCCATTTGATCCGGGCTCGTTAGGCGGTCGGCGACGGAATCGAAGAAGCCCGTGGCCGCAGTTCGCGATGCCGTGATCGGTTCGGTGAAATAGAGATGGAACTCCGGCGAGACGAGTCCGACCCGCGACTTCACTTCCCAGATGCTTTCACCGCTGCCGCGACGGGCGCCGAACAGGCGCACGTCGTTGCTGAAGGCCTGCGGGTGGTCGCCGCACAGAAGGCTTAGCAGCGTGGTCTTGCCGCTGCCGTTGGGGCCAATCACGGCCCAGCGCTCGCCGCGGTTCACGGTCCAGGAAATCTTGTCGAGGATGACGCGGCCGCCGTGAGCCACCGTGACGTCGCGAAGTTCAATGGGTGGCACTGGCATCTTGCCGGTGTTAGTGCTAGGTGGACCGGGCTTCCTGGCGGTGTCCTTTAACTCGCACCGGCTGGAAGCCGGTGCCACCCTTGTCATGACTTTCAGCTCCAATCGATGAGTGATCCAGTTCGGAATGGCATCCGGCGAACAGATGAGCAGAAGCCGCCAGCTTTGCGCAACCAGCCCGCCGAGCAAGAGCGCCAGTTCCTCGCGGCCGCCGGCATCCACGCCGAGGAACGGATCGTCCAGGATTAAAAGCTCCGGATGAAGGAGCAAGGCCCGGGCGATCCGCGCGCGCCGCGTCTGGCCGTTCGAGAGCTTCATGAACGACAGCGGCAACTGCGCCGCGATGCCGAGTTGCTCGCTGACCTTCGCGATTGCTGCATCGGTCGCGTGACTATCCGCCCGCAGGTATTGTTCCAGCGGCAGCGGTTCGTCGGCGTCGGCGAATTCGAATCGCTGCTGGTAATAGTGCCCGGCATAGTGGAAGAGCCGCGAGTTCTCTTGAAAGGCGACGTGTCGAATCGCCTGCGAAGGATACGAATTCTTGCCGTGCAGCATCGGCCAGTCGATGGAACCAGACGCGAGGGAATGCTTACCGAGCAGCGTCTCCGCCAGAGTCGTTTTCCCGGAGCCGATCGGTCCGGTGATGGCCCATGTCTCGCCGTCGCGGATCGTCAACGACAAGTCGGTCAGCACCGGGCGGCCGCCGCGAACGACCGTGACGCGATCGAGACGGACGAGTTCGCTCACGGCCGCGGCTCCGCGAGCAGTTCCTCCGCCCCTTCAGCCTTGAGCATCGCCGCCAGTTCCTGACCGATTGCCAGAGGCGCCTCGGCGCGGCCGCTATGCGTCGCCACCACGCGGCGGCGGCCGTCCGGCGACAGCACCGCCCCCCGCACCGTCAATACACCATCCACGATTCGGGAAGTCGCGCCAATGGGAACGAGGCAGCCGCCGCCCAAAGCGAACAGCATCGCCCGCTCCGCCCGCACCCGTTGCATCGTTTCCTCATCGTTGATCGTTAGCACGAGCCGCTGCGACTCCGCGTCGTCCGCCCGGCATTCCAGCCCGATCGCCCCTTGGCCCACGGCCGGCAGCATCCACGATGGGTCGAGAATCTCCGTGATCCGCTCGGCGAGACCGAGGCGAACGAGCCCCGCCTCGGCCAGAATGATGCCGTCCAGGTTCTGCTCCGCGAGTTTGCGCAGGCGGGTATCGACGTTGCCGCGAAGGTCGAGCAGGCGGAGGTCGCGGCGGCGATTGAGTAGTTGGGCTCGGCGCCGCAGGCTGCTCGTGCCGATGACGGCGCCCTGCGGAAGGTCGTCGAAATGCCTGGATTTGTGCGAAATAAAGGCGTCGCCGGTCGGGGCGCGCGGCGGCGTCGCGGCCAGTTCCAATTCCGCTTCTGGGATCGTCGGCAGATCCTTCAAGCTGTGCACGGCAACATCGGCCCGGCCGTCGACGAGCGCGTTCTGGATCGCCTTGGTAAAGACGCCGAACCCGCCCATCTGGGCCAAGGCCGACATCTGGTCGCGGTCGCCGTGCGTTTCAATGAGCACGAGTTCGACGGGGCGCGGACGGGCCGCCGGCCGCAATCGCTCGGCGACGTAGTTCGCTTGCCACAGAGCCAGGGCGCTCCCCCGCGTGCCGAGCCGCAACGGTTTCAGGGAAGTGCTCATCGGCCGGCAGTCCCGTGGCGAGTTAACCAAGTTCCCAGTCGGGTCGCGCATTCCTCGCGCGGGATGCTTCCCGTTTCTAGCCGCAACTTCTCGGCCGGGTCGCTCTCGGCGCGCTCCAGTGCGAACCAAACGGGGCGGAGGTGATCCGGATCGCTTACGGAACGCGGGAAGAGGTGCCAGTGCAGGTGCGGCACCTGGTTGCCGAGCAGTTCGTAATTCAGTTTGTGCGGTTGGAAGCAGCCCTCGATGGCCTCGGCGAGGGTGGCCATTTCATTGAGGAACGCCGTGCGGCGTTCGCCGAGCTGGCTTAACTCCGCGGCGTGTTTGCGGGCGATGAGCAGGCAGTAGCCGGTGTAGAACTGCCACGGCCCGAGCACGGCGACGGAGTTCGGGAAGTTCCACGCCACGTCGGCGGCGGGCCAACCGTGCAGCCCGGTCAGTTTCCCGCACATGGGACAATCGGTCGCGCTGGCCATGAGGAAATGCTAAGCAGCGCGACCAGGAAGGCCAGTGGGCACTGGCCGAGGAGCGACGATTGATCTTCCACTTACCCCACGAAAACACCACCCAGGTATCCCGGGAAGGCATCGAAGCTTTCGGCGGCCGTCGGATTCCCCGAGGTCAGATTGCTTCCCATGTAAGCCGCGACCTGGGAACCGCCGCCGCGGCCGCTTCCCGTCAGCACGTCGGCTCGAGCGTCTCCATCGAGGTTCGCCACGGCCACGCGAATGCCGCCGCGATTGTCGGCGCTGCCGCCGAAGAAGTTGGCGATCGGAGCCTCCTCCGCGGCAATCGATCCTTGATTCAAAAGCATCTGCCCGGACACCACGAGTACTCGCGGCCCGCCGCCCGGGCCCGCGCCGATAACGAGGTCGCCGAAGCCGTCGCCGTCGATATCGCCCATCGCCACATAGGCGCCGTTGCGGAGCGAAGGGTCGAAGGCGTAGAAGTCCGGGATCAAAATGCTTTGCTTCTGTTGTTGGTCCAGCGTGTGGCCATCGTAGACCTCGACCACGGGCCCTCCACCGAAGCCGGCCGCGACAATGACATCGGCGAAGCCGTCGGCATTGATGTCGCCAACGGCCGCGCGGGCGCCGCCGCGGAAGAACGGGTTCTCGAGAGCGAAGAAGTTATTCGTCCTCGCGAACTGCCCACTTTCGAACTGATACACCTCGACGCGCGGGCCGCCCCCTTGGTCTGGGGTAATCACGAGAGAATCGACGCCGTTTCCGGAGAGGGAGCCGGCCGCGACGAACACGCCGCCATCGAACGAATCGAAGGGCTGCACGTCGAACAGCACGGCTCCGGTCGTTCCGTCGATGATCTTGACTTCCGCGGTAACGCCGGGACCGGTGCCGACGGCGTAGTCGAGCGAGCCGTCCCCGGTGAAGTCGCCGACCGCGACGCGAAGGCCGCCAGTGAACCCTGGGAAGGGAGTAAAGGTGTTGGCGAGCGTCCCGGCCGCCGTGTACTGTTCGATCGACGACGGGACGCCGGAATCCACACCCACAAGGATCGTTGGGTAGCCGACCTGCATCGACGAGACGGTGACTTCAACCGTGGGCTGGGCGTTCAGGGTGACGCCACTGACCGCGATCGTCAGGCTCGAAGGCGTTCCGGCCTGGGCGCCGGTGAATGCAACGGTATACGTGCCGGGCACGGCCGACTCGGTCACGGTTCCGAATTGGCCGCTGCTGGAACCGCCCGCGAGAGTCTGAGTAAATGCGGAACTCGACAAGCCAGTCACGGGGTTGCCGTTGCCATCCTTGACCGCGATGGTCAAGAGATCGATCGTTCCAACCGGGTCTTTGAAGGAAGCGAAGTTCGCCGTCGAGTTGCTTCCCGAGACAGTTGCCGTCGTGACTTGCACCGTGGGGTGGGCCGTGAGAGAAACGCCTTGGACGGTGGTCGATAGGGTCGAGGGCGTGCCGGTCACGAGGCCGATAAACGCGGTGCGATAAGTACCCGGCGTCGCTGTCTCGGCGACAATGCCAAACGATCCCTGACTGGCGCCCGTCAGGCTCAACGCGAAGTTGGCACTGGTCAGTCCGCTGATGGCGTTTCCAGCGGCATCCTTGACGGCGATCGTCACCAGGTCGGTGGTGCCCAAAACATCAGAAGCGGAGGCGAAGCTAACCGTCGACCTGCTCGCCGAGACCGAACCCGCCGTCACCTGCACGGTCGGCTTGGTGGTTAGCGACACGCCGTTGACCTTGGCGGTCAGCGTCGCGGCCGCGCCAGCCAGGTTGCCGGTAAAGTTGGTCGTGTAGATGCCTGGCGTCGCTGTCTCGGTCACGGTCCCGAACGATCCGGTGCTGCCGCCGCCGGCCAGTGTCAAGGAGAAGGCGGCATTCGCCAGTCCGGTGATGGCATTCCCGGCGGCGTCCTTGACGACGAGGGTCGTGAGATCGGTGGAACCCGAGACATCCGTGGAGGAAGCGAAGCTGACCGTCGACTTGCTCGCCGACACGGGGCCCACGGTCACCTGCACGGTCGGCTTGGTCGTCAGCGAAACGCCGTTGACCTTGGCGGTCAATGTGGAAGCCGTGCCGGCCAGGCTTCCCGTGAACTGCGCGGTGTAGGTGCCGGGTGTTGAGGTCTCTGTGACGGTTCCAAAGGAACCGGTGGTGCTGCCGCCGGCCAATGTGAAGGAGAAGGCGGCATTCGCCAGTCCAGTGATGGCGTTCCCGGCGGCGTCCTTGACGACGATGGTCGTGAGATCGGCGGAACCCGACACGTCGGTGGAAGAAGCGAAGTTGACCGTCGACTGGCTCGCCGAGACTGGGCCCGCGGTTACCTGAACGGTGGGCTGGGCCGTCAGCGATACGCCGTTGACGGTGGCCGTCAGAGTCGCGGCAGAACCCGCTGCAACACCCGTGAACTGTGCGGTGTAGGTGCCGGGCGTCCCAGTTTCGGTCACGGTCCCGAACGATCCGGTGCTGCCGCCGGCCAGTGTCAAGGTAAAGGCCGCGTTTGAGAGCCCCGTCAACGCGTTGTTCCCGGCATCCTTGACGACAATCGTCACTAGATCGGTGGAACCCGACACATCGGTGGAAGAGGCAAAACTGACCGTCGACTTGCCTGCCGAGACCGAACCCGAAGTCACTTGCACGGTTGGCTGCATCGTCAGCGATACGCCGTTGACCTTGGCGGTCAGCGTCGTGGCGGTGCCGGCGAGGTTGCCGGTGAACTGCGTGGTGTAGGTGCCGGGCGTCGCGGTCTCGATCACGGTTCCAAATGAACCGGTGCTGCTGCCGCCGGCCAGCGTCAAGTTGAAGGCGGCGTTGGCCAATCCGCTGATCACGTTCCCCGCGGCGTCCTTAACGACGACGGTCGTGAGATCGGTGGCGCCCGACACGTCGGTGGAGGAAGCGAAACCGGCCGTCGATTGGCTCGCCGAGACCGAACCCGGCGTCACCTGAACGGTCGGCTGCGTCGTTAACGTCACACCGTTGACCTTGGCGGTCAACGACGAAGCCGTGCCGGCGAGGTTGCCGGTGAAGTTGGTCGTGTAGGTGCCGGGCGTCCCAGTTTCGGTCACGGTCCCGAACGATCCGGTGCTGCTGCCGCCAGCTA
>Ga0134125_10002056_pt1 | contig 24126 bp, 20 predicted proteins | sample KB31751_FD_96464 | JGI IMG/M metagenome (GOLD analysis project Ga0134125, IMG submission 96464) | Terrestrial soil microbial communities with excess Nitrogen fertilizer from Kellogg Biological Station, Michigan, USA - KB3-175-1 | ecosystem: Environmental > Terrestrial > Soil > Unclassified ...
CTCAAGAAGGGCGAGCTCGAGATCGACTGGAACGACGAGGTCTTCGCACAGAGTTGTCTCACGCGCGACGGCAAGATCACCCACGAGCCAACACGTAAAGCGATCGAGGGGGCAGGCACATGACCGGAATGGTGGCGCTCTATATCTTCATGCTCGCAGCCTTCACCGGGTACGAGGTGATCTCGCGGGTGCCGGTCATTCTGCACACGCCGCTCATGTCGGGATCCAACTTCGTGCACGGCATCGTGCTCGTGGGAGCGATCGTCGCCCTCGGCAACTCTCACACCACCCTCGAGAAATCCATCGGCTTCGTCGGCGTGCTGCTGGCCGCAGGCAACGCGATGGGCGGCTACGTGGTCACGGAACGCATGCTCGAGATGTTCAAGACCAGCGGCGCGCGCAAGGGCGGCTCCGGCGCGAGGGCACACTGATGTCTCGCGATCTCCTCATCCAGATCAGTTACTTCGTCACCGCGGTACTGTTCATCCTGGGGTTGAAGCGCATGAGCTCCCCCGTCACCGCCCGCAGCGGCATCCTGTGGGCGGGCGCGGGAATGCTCGTCGCGACGGTGTTCACTCTCGCCTATCCGGGCATCACCAACTATCCGCTGATCGGACTCGCGATTCTCGTCGGCGGCAGTTTGGCGTGGTGGAGCGGCAAGGTCGTTGCAGTCACGAACATGCCGCAGATGATCGCGCTCTACAACGGCATGGGTGGCGGGGCCGCCGCCGCGATCGCCGCGGTGGAGCTGTATCGCGGCGATACCGGGAACTACGCCGTCACGACGCTCGCCGTCGTCGGTGGAATCATCGGTGCCGTTTCCTTCAGCGGCAGCGCCATCGCGTTCGGCAAGCTCCAGGGACTGATCAATCGCAGCCTGCGGTTCTCGGGGCAACAGGTCATCAATCTGCTGCTGCTGATCGCCACGCTGGTGGTGGGCGGGATGGTCGCTGCGCACTTGAATGCGAGCCCCACGTTCGTCACCAGTTTCTTCGTCCTGGCGCTGCTGCTCGGTATCACCATGACCCTGCCGATCGGCGGGGCGGACATGCCGGTCGTCATCTCCCTGTACAACGCCCTGACCGGTCTGGCCGTGGGCTTCGAGGGCTTCGTGCTGAACAACGCGGCGATGATCATCGCCGGCACGGTCGTCGGCTCCGCCGGTACGCTGCTCACGCAGTTGATGGCGAAGGCCATGAATCGCTCGTTGGGTAACGTGCTGTTCTCGGGATTCGGCGACACGGGCGGCACGGCCGCAAGCGGTACGGTCAGCGGCAGCTTGAAGCCGATCGAGGCCGCCGACGTCGGCGTCATGATGGCCTTCGCGCAGAAGGTCATCATCGTGCCGGGCTACGGCATGGCCGTCGCCCAGGCGCAGCACAAGATCTGGGAGCTGTGCCAGTTGCTGATCGACCGCGGCGTGACCGTGAAGTTCGCCATTCACCCGGTGGCCGGCCGCATGCCCGGCCACATGAACGTGCTGCTCGCCGAGGCCGGCGTGCCTTATGATCTGATCTCCGATCTGGATGAGATCAACGCCGAGTTCGAAACGGCGGACGTAGCGCTCATCATTGGCGCCAACGACGTCGTCAATCCCGTGGCCCGCAACGACAAATCCAGCCCGATCTATGGCATGCCGATCCTGAACGCCGACAAGGCCAAGAACGTCATCGTGATCAAGCGCGGCCAGGGCGCCGGCTTCTCGGGCATCGAGAATGCCCTGTTCTACCTGGACAACACCCGGATGTTGTATGGGGACGCGCAGAAGGCGGGCGCGGAGCTTATTCAGTCCATCAAAGCTGTGGGCTGAACCGCCCGGGACATTGGCCGTGGCGACCGTTGTGACTCGTTCTCTCGCTACCGCAGCCTGTGTTGCAGCGGTAGCGGGCATCGCTGCGGCTGGCGCCGCCACCGGGGACGCCGCTGCGCCCGCAGCCGCTCCGCGCACAGCCACGGTCGCATCACGCACGCCCGCCACGGACTCGCGCCGGCTCGCAGCCGCCGATGCGCCGGCCCCGGGTGAGACGGCGCCGAGGCCGATGACTTCGGCTGAAGTGCTCGCCGCGTCAACACCCTCGGACTGGCGGCCTCTGGATCTACAGAACACCCTCTACCTCGAGCTCTCGTCAGGGCGCGTGATCATTGAGCTGGCACCGGGCTTCGCACCTCACCACGTCGCCAACATCGAGACCCTCGCGCGCGAGCAGTACTACGATGGCCTCGCGATCGTCCGCTCGCAGGACAACTATGTCGTCCAGCTGGGCGATCCCGAGGGGAAGCGCCCCATCCATCACGCTCATCGCACACTCGCCGCCGAGTTCGAGCGCACCTCGCGGGGATTGCCCTTCACGGCGCTTCCGGATCCTGACACGTACGCGCCGGAGACTGGGTTCTCCGATGGGTTTCCTGCCGCACGGGATCTGAAGTTCAGCCGCGAGTGGCTGGTCCACTGCTATGGCATGGTGGGTGCTGGACGCGACAACGATGTCGACAGCGGCGGGGGAACCGAGCTGTACGTCGTCATCGGTCAGGCGCCGCGACATCTCGACCGCAATGTCACCCTGGTCGGCCGCGTCGTCCAGGGGATGGAGTTGCTATCCACTCTGCCGCGGGGAAATGGCGACCTGGGTTTCTACGACAAGACGCAGCCGCGCGTTCCAATCAAGTCCGTACGCGTCGCGGCCGATGTTCCGGAGTCGCAACGCACGCCGCTCGAGGAGATGAGGACCGACACCGCTACCTGGGCCGCTTGGGTGGAATCGCGGCGCAATCGGCATGAGGAGTGGTTCAAGGTGCCGGCCGGGCGCGTGGATGTGTGCAACGTGCCGGTGGTCGTGCGGCGCGTGGGCGGGAAATAGCGAGAGAGACACCTCTCTCCGAGGGCGCGCTACCTGCGCCGCCGCCGCTCTCCCGGTGGCGGCCGGCGCTGCATCTGCGGCATCGCCCGCGGTCCTTGCCGATTCAGCCGCCGCTCGCGCATGTTCTGCAGCATCTGCTGCCGCTCGGCGGGTGTGGCGCCATTCCAGCGCTGACGCAATTGCTGCCGCTGCTGCTGGGGCAGGGAGCGGAACTTCCGGTAGTTGTCGCGGACCGCGGACTGCTGCTCGGGAGGCAACGAGCGGAATTTCTGCCATCGCTGCCGCACCATCTCCTTCTGCTGCGGGGGCAGCGAACGAAACTTCTGGAAGCGCTGCGAAGCGAGGTCCTTCTGCTGCGGTGACATCGACAACCACCGCTGGCTGCCACGCGCCAGCGCCTGCTGCCGCTCCGGCGGCAGGGTGTTCCACTTGTCCCCAAACTGCTTCTGCAGCAATTGCTGCTGCCGGGGATTGAGGCTCGACCACGGCACGGCGCTCGCGGGGGTCGCGGCGCTCGCGGGGGTCGCGGCGCTCGCGGCGCTCGCGGGGGTCGCGGGGGTCGCGGGGGTCGCGGCAGCGGGCGGGGATGCGGATGCGGGCGGCGGAGGCTGCGCAAACGCCGGCACTGCCGCAATCAGCAGCAGCGCAAGCCCTAGCGCGCCAGCCTTACTCATCATCCGACTTCACCTTAGGCGCCCCCGCCTTCGCATCCGGACTCTGCGCACCCGGCGCAGGCCCCTTCTCACCGGGTTGTCCCGGCGCCTTTGCCTTTTTTGCAGCCTTATCGATATCGGTCTGCGACAGATAATCGATCCAGCTCTGATCGTCCGGCGATGTATTCGCGTCCGCCGTCGAGTCCACCGTACCGAGAAACTCGAGAAACTCCTCGTCCGGATCGGCCGGCTTCGCCGGTGGATCCGCGCGAACCGAGCCTGACCCCAGCGCTACAGCGGCCAGCGCCAGCGCACTCAGCACGGAGGTCGAGCGGATCAAGTGCTCGTCTCGGCGCCCGCATCGGCCTGCGCCGCTGCCCATTCGTAGAACGCTCCATCGGAGTCCTGCAGCATGTCCAGACCGTCGTTGTCGGCGATCAGATCCAGATCCTCGGCCTGAACCTGCCCGCCCTCGTTCGGCAGCGCGGAAGGGGTGTGCGGCCCATGCTGCCACAGCAGCATCGCAACCAGGGCAGCCGCGGCCACCGCTCCGGCGGCCGGCATCAGGAAAAAACGCGGACGCCGGCTCGGCCGGGCCACCTCGGCGATCGCGGCCTGGCGAGCCTGATTCAAGCGCGAGCGGACCCGACTGTCGATACGCGTCACGCTCTCTGTGAGCACCGCCCGAGCCTGATCCTCGAACTGCACCAACCGATCATCCTGCGGGCTCATGTCTGAAAGTCCCCGAGCTGCGCTCGCAACGTCTGCAAGGCGCGAAAGTAATGTGTCTTGACGCTCCCCTCCGAGCAACCCATGGCCACCGCGGTCTGGGCTACATCCATCCCCTCCAGGTTGCGCAGCATGAACGCCTGCTGCTGCCGGCGGGGAAGGCCCTCGAGGGCCTTGTCCAGGGCCTGCATCGCCTCGTCGATCTCCAGTCTACGACCTGGCGAGGGCTCATCGCTCGGAGCCTGCGCAATCGGGTCGACGTCCTCATCATCCTCATCGTTCCGGAAGGGCAGCCAGGCGAGTACCCGGCCGCGAACCGTGCGGCGGCGCTGCATGTCCCGGATGCGGTTCTCCAGAATTCGGTAGAAGAGCGGCTTCCACTCCTCGGCCGGTCGATCCGAGTACGCGCGCGCCAGTTGTAGCATCGCGTCCTGCACCGCATCCAGGGCATCATCCTGATGGCGCAGCGCGGCCTGGGCGATCTTGAACGCCCTCAGCTCGATCCCCGCCAGGAACCCGTTCAGGGCACGCGAACGAGTCTGGGCGGATGAGGTGGATAACTCCGCATCGCCGTGTGAAGCAGACGGCATGCTATAAGGCGGCGCGAGCGTGGCGAACCCGGACATGAGTTATACAACGCACGTGCGCGGGCCCCGGTTGACTCCCCGCTGAACGAGCGTAACTCATTGATTTATTGTAGCCCATGACCCTCCCAAGGGTATATCGTGTGGCACTGGACATGCCGCTGCGGCGTCTCTTTGACTATTTGACGCCCGTTGCCGCCGATGCCAACTCCCCTGCCGAGGCTGCGCGCGGGGAGGACGCCGCAGCACAGGCGATCGAGCCCGGCATGCGGGTGCTCGTCCCTTTCGGCCGTCAGCGCCTCGTCGGCCTCGTCGTTGCCGCGGCCGCATCATCCGACCTTCCGCTCGAGCGTCTCAAGCCCATTCTCGCCGTACTCGATGAACGTCCCCTGATCGACGCCGGAGCGCTCGCGCTCCTGGAATGGGCGGCAGACTACTACCTTCACCCTATCGGTGAAGTCCTCGCGGCCGCCTTGCCCAAGTCGCTGCGACTGGGGGCCTCGGCGGTCGACACCCTCGAGCAATGGGGGCTCACCCCAGAGGGGCGCGAAGCCCAGGCGCGAGGCGAGCCCCGCCGGGCACCGAAGCAACGTCAGCTGCTGGCGTATCTCGCGGCGCGTGACACCGTGACAGCAGACGAATTGACGGCCGACATCCCGAACTGGGGAGACGCCGCCCGAGCCTTGAAGGCCCGCGGCTGGGTGACCGCCGCAAAGATTCCCTCGATAGAGCCGCCGGCGCCGACGGGAGCTACAGGGGAGGCGCCCGAGCTTGCTCCAGAACAGCGCACCGCCGTCCAGGCGGTAAGCGAGGAGATTGGCAAATTCGGCGCGTTCGTGCTTCACGGTGTGACGGGTAGCGGCAAGACTGAGGTCTACCTGCGGCTCGTTGAGCAGGTGTTGAGACAGGGCCGCAGCGCACTCGTGCTGGTTCCGGAAATTGGCCTCACGCCACAGCTCGTGGGACGCTTCAGAGAGCGATTTGCTGATCCGTTGTGCGTTCTGCATTCCGCTTTGACCGATCACGAGCGATTGCAAGCGTGGCGGAGCGCGTACAGCGGGCACGCGCGGATTGTCATTGGCACTCGCTCGGCGGTGTTTGCCCCGGTGCCGAACCTGGGCCTGATCATCGTCGACGAAGAGCACGACGCCTCGTTCAAACAACACGAAGGCGGTTTCCGCTATTCCGCACGAGACTTGGCCGTCGTCAGGGCGCAGCGCTCGAACGTGCCGATCCTTCTCGGCTCGGCAACTCCAGCACTCGAAACCCTGCACAACGTGGAGAACGGCCGCTACACCCGGCTGACTCTGCCGCGCCGCGTGGAGCAGGCCGCAGCGCCGCGGATCGCCTTGATCGACCTGCGCAACCACGCCGTGCAGGCGGGCATCTCCACTCCTGCTGTCCAGGCGATGCAGCGACACCTTGGGGAGGAGGGGCAAGTCCTCGTTTTTCTCAATCGCCGCGGGTATGCGCCTACCCTGCTCTGTACCGCCTGCGGCTGGATTTCCCCCTGCAGGGACTGCGACGCCCGCATGACGGTGCACCTGTCAGCCAATCGGCTCCGCTGCCATCACTGCGGCGCGGATGAGCCGCTGCCGGTCCGCTGCCCGCAATGCGGGTTCGCCGTGAAGCCGGTCGGTCAGGGCACCGAGCGCATCGAAGAAGCGCTGGAGAAGATGTTCCCTGGCGTGGCACTCGTGAGGCTCGACCGCGACGTCGTGCGACGGCGTGGCGACATGGAGTCCGCGATGAAGCGGATGTCCTCGGGCGAGGCGCGCATCCTGGTCGGCACTCAGATGGTCACCAAGGGCCATGACTTTCCCAACGTCACCCTGGTCGTGGTGTTGAATGCGGATCAAGGCCTGTTCAGCAGCGACTTCCGCAGCCCCGAGCGCCTGGCGCAAACGCTCGTGCAGGTAGCCGGTCGCGCCGGTCGCGGTACCCGAGCGGGGGAGGTGCTCGTGCAAACGGAGTTTCCGGGGCATCCGCTGCTGCTGAGTCTGCTCGCGGAGGGCTACGACGGCTTCGCTCGCACTGCGCTGCTCGAAAGGCAGCAGGCATCCTGGCCTCCTTTCAGCCGCCTCGCCGCCGTTCGAACGTCCGCAAAAGCCGCGGATGCCGCGCTGGGGTTTCTCACCGACGCACGCAAGCTGGCTCGGCTTCCACGCAATGTGAAGCTGCTAGGTCCCGTACCGGCCGCGATGTCCAAACGTGCCGGCCGCTACCACGCGCAGCTGCTCATCGAGAGCCCGGAGCGCACCGCGTTGCATCGGTTTCTGGACGGCTGGCTTCCGCTGATCGAGCCGCTGCCGAGCGCACGGCGCGTGCGGTGGGCGCTCGATGTCGATCCTATCGAGCTGTTCTGATCTCGGGGTTTTGCCAGCTCTGCCATAAACTCGTCGTACAGCTTTATCATCCACGCTGCAACCGCGGCTGCGGCGAACATTGGCGTCAGTCAGCGTCATGAATGTCGACCCACGCAGTGCCTAGCTCGGTCAGCGAATGCACCGTGCATCGCTCGGCGGCAAGGCCATTTCACATTCTGTCGCGACCCTTGGCTGGGCCTCCACGGAGAGGTGTCCGTCGGACAGACGCAATTCGACAGCGCGCGTCCGACGATGGGCACCGTCCCAGGAGCAGGGTTGCGACGTGGCCTTTTCCCGAGACGTGCATCGCTGCCGCCGGGGCAGGTACACTTCCCCGCCTGCCCTGCCACCGCCTCGGAACCCCAACGCTTGAAGCAGCAACTCGAGCAGCTCCTGCTGACCGCCGTCAACTCGCTTGCGGGAAATCTCCTGCCCGGGGCGCAGCCGCCCTCCGCCGTGGTGGTCGAGCGCGCGCGCGACTCAAAGCACGGTGACTTTGCCAGCAACGTCGCGTTGCGACTCGCGAAACCGGCGCGCCGTAATCCGCGCGAGCTGGCGCAGGCGATCGTCGCTGCACTGCCCGCAAATCCCTTGATTGCCAAGACAGAAGTGGCCGGCGCGGGCTTCATCAACTTCTACCTGACCGCGGAGGCCTATTCCCAGGAGCTGACCCGCATCCACGAGCAGGCTGAATGCTACGGACGGAGCGAGCTTGGGCGCGGACACAAGGTGCTGCTCGAGTTCGTGTCGGCAAACCCGACCGGACCGCTGCACGTGGGCCACGGGCGTCAAGCCGCATACGGGGCTACGCTGGGAAACCTGTTGGCCGCCGCGGGCTTCGACGTTCAGCGTGAGTACTACATCAACGACGCGGGACGGCAGGTCGACATCCTCGCGGTCAGCACATGGGTGCGCTATCTCGAGACCTGCGGAGAGACATTGCCTTTTCCGGAAAACGGCTATCGAGGGGACTACGTCCGCGCCATTGCCGAGCGTCTGCGGGCGAAGGTGGGGGGGCAACTGCAACGGCCGGCGTCAGAGGTCCTCGCGAATCTTCCGGCGGATGCACCCGCCGGCGATAAGGAGGCGTACATCGATGCGCTCATCGAGCGAGCGCGCGCTCTGATCGGAGCCGAGGGCTTCAGCACCGTCCTGGAGCTCTCGCTGGATCAGATGCTCACCGACATCCGCGACGACCTGCAGCAGTTCGGGGTGCTCTTCGATCGCTGGTACTCGGAACGATCCCTGGCAGTCAGCGGCGCCATCGAGCGGGCGCTGCAGCGGCTGGAGGGCCAGGGCCGGTTGTTCCGCCAGGATGGCGCGGTCTGGTTCCGCGCCACCGAGTTCGGCGACGAGAAGGATCGCGTGGTGGTCCGCGAGAACGGACAGAAAACCTACTTCGCCTCCGACATCGCCTATCACCTGGAGAAACGCGAGCGCGGCTTCGAGCGCCTGATCGACATCCTCGGCGCGGATCATCATGGCTATGTCGCGCGCGTGCGCGCCGGCCTGATGGCCATGGGAGAGCCGGGCGACTGTCTGGAAGTGACACTGATCCAGTTCGTCAGCCTGTTCCGCGGCGGAGAGAAAGTGCCGATGGGCAAGCGCGAGGCGCAGTTCGTGACCTTGCGCCAGTTGCGCGACGAGGTCGGCAACGATGCGTGCCGGTTCTTCTACCTGATGCGCAGCCACGACCAGCCGCTCGACTTCGACCTGGAGCTCGCCAAGTCACGCACCAATGAGAATCCCGTGTTCTACATCCAGTACGCGCACGCGCGCGTCGCAAGCGTAGCCAAGGAGCTGGCGGTGCGCGGACTGACGTTCGATCGTGCCGAAGGTCTCGCCAGCGCCGGCCTGCTCACAGGCGAGCACGAGCAAGCGGTCCTCCAGTCGCTGGCCCGTTACCCGGAGGTCATCGAGCTCGCGGCGGTGAATCGCGCACCCCACGCAGTCGTGCACTACCTGCGCGAGCTTGCCAACGCGTTTCACACGTACTACAACGCAGAAAAGTTCATCGTGACGGAGCCGAAACTGCGCAACGCCCGCCTCGCCCTGGTCACGGGGGTGCAGCAGGTGATTCGTAACGGACTGACGCTGCTGGGTGTTTCATCCCCGGAGAGCATGTGAGCACGCGACTCAGCTCCAGAGATTACAAATCCGCGAGGGGCCGCCCCATGGGGGTGAGTCGCCTACGCGATGTCGGTGTCGGCACGCTCGTGGGCGTGGTGGTCGCCGCGTGCGTATTCGTCTACGTCACCGACAAGCGCGCGGCTGCGCGCGATACCGCCCCCGAGACGCCCCGCCCCGAGCCTCACCGGGTCGCACCCGTGGATCCAGACGCGACCCCCAGCGCCTCGACGGAGAAATACACGTTCTACGACCGGCTGCCGAACTTCGAAGTCGTCGTGCCGGAGAAAGATAAAGAGGTCGTGAAGCGCGACCTGCCGGTCACCGCGCCCATCGAGCGCCCGGGTGTCTACGTGCTTCAGGCCGGGTCGTATCGCAATGAGTCGGACGCGGATCGGGTCCGCGCGCAGCTCGCCTTGCAAGGGATTCAGGCAACCGTGCAGCGCGTCGCCGTTGACGCGGACGTGTGGCATCGCGTGCGCATCGGCCCCATCACCAAGCTCGATCAGCTCAACAAGCTGCGCAAGCAGCTCGAAGCCGCCGACGTCGACGCCCTGGTCATCCGCGTCGGCGACTAAATCGGCAGGAAGCCGATTTGAACGCCGCCGTCCGCGACGGTGGCCCCTGCGGTGGCCCGCGTCTACTCCAGACCCCGCAGCGCGCGCTCCCGCGCCATCGAGCCGGCCTTGCGCGGCATCAGCATGCGCTCGATCTCACGAGCCGCGACGGGCACCGAATGCAGATACCCCTGCGAGTGACTGCACCGCAGCCGCCGCAGCAGCTCGAACTGCTGCATCGTCTCCACACCCTCGGCAACGGCGGTGAGCTGGAAGGCGGATGCGAGGCCCACGATGCTGGAGACGAGCGTCACGCTCGCCGGATCATCCGGCAGGCCGCTGATAAAAGACCGGTCGATCTTCAGCAGATCGACCGGCAACTTTGACAGCAGGCCTAGCGAGGAATACCCGGTCCCGAAGTCGTCGATGGCGACACGCATGCCCGCAGCGCGCAGCTCACGCAGCTTGCGACTTGCGCCATCCACATCGTGCAATAGACCCGTTTCTGTCAGCTCCACATCCAACCCGAAGCCGTCGGCCGCACAGCGCGCCGCAGCGGCTAGAAACTGATCCACGAAGCTCCTGCGACGTATCTGCTGAGCCGACACGTTGACGGCCACGCGCACCGGGGACAGTCGTAGCCGCCGCCACAGCAGGCAATCCTCCACGGCCTTCTGCAGCACCCAGTCCCCGACGGCCACGATCATGCCCGATGCCTCGAGCACCGCCAGGAAGCGCGCCGGCGCGACGAGTCCGTACTGCGGGTCGTTCCAGCGCAGCAAGGCCTCGACGCACTCGATGCGCCCGGTCGCGATGTTGACCTGGGGCTGATAGTGGACGACGAACTGCTTCTCATCCAGCGCGATACGCAGCTTGTGCTCGAGGGCGAGGCGCTCGGCAATGTCGCTGTGCATCTGGATCTGATAGTGCAGGTACTGCTCGCCGGATTCCTTGGCGCGTTTGAGCGCCGCCTCCGCGCGCTGCACCAGCGTGCCGCCGTCCTCTCCGTCGACGGGGAAGCGCGCCAGCCCGGTTCTGAAGGAGGCGCGGATCGCGCGGCCTTCGATGTCGAACACGTCGCGGAATACCGTGTTGTCCAGCAGCGAAGTGACACTCTCCGCGGAAGCCTCCACCTGCGGCAGCACCAGCACGAACGTTCCGCCCCCGACGTAACCGATGCGCTCGTCATCGTCCAGATGGTGTTTGAGGCGGTCTGCGACACGTTGCAGGAGCAGGTCACCGACATGACGCCCGAAGCTGTCATTGACGTTGCTGAGATGCACGACGTCGAAGGCCACTACGGTGGGCGCTATCTCCGGTCCCTCGCGCTTCTTCAGGAAAGCGTCCAGGCGTTCGCAGAACAGGGCGCGCTTGGCCAATCCGGTCAACTGATCGAAGTAAGCGAGGAACTGCGCATCGTGCTCCTTCTGGCGGTATTGCAGCCCGAAGGACAGCGTGGCGATCATGTCCTGCAGAAGCAGAAGCTCTTCATCGCCCAGCACGTCGCTCTCGCGCGCGGCGAACGACAGGACGCCGATCCGCGCACCATCGACGCTCAGCGGCAACGCTACGACCGATTTGAAGCCCGCGTCGATCAGCTCTTCGCGCCATGCTACGCGAGGCTCGGATTGCGCAAGATCGGCGCAGAAAGTGATCTCGCCCGTGCGCAGCGAGCGGCCGATCAGGCTGGTATCTGCCTCAGTGCCGTCGCTGATCCGGAATTCACGCCCCGAAGGCAACGTCGCCGGAAGGTCGCCGGCGCTGTACCAGGGGACCGCGCTATGCCCGTCCGTGGCGACGAGCGCGACCATTGCGCGCTGGTATCCGCCGACCTGCAGCGCAAGCCTGCACGCCTCGCGCAACAGCTCTTCCCGATCCCTGATGCGCACGACCGCGGCGTTCACTGCGCTCTGCAACTGGAGCATGCGAGTCAGCCGCACGATGCGCGCCTGCTGCTGCTTGCGCTCAGTGGCGTCGCGATGTGTGCCGCGAAAGCCACTGACCTGACCCTCGGGGGTCGTCAGGACCACCAGGTTTCCTTCGAGCCAGCGGAATGTTCCATCCGCGTGTCGCCAGCGCGTCACGATGCCGACCGCGGTACGCTGCTCGGCGTCCAGCTCTCGCAACGCCGTTGCGAAACTGCTCCGGTCCTCCTCGTGTACGTAGCTCGTGTAGTGCGAGCCGATGACTTCTTTCACCGTCAAGCCGAGGATGTCGCGGCTGGACTCGCTGCTGAACAAGAAGCGTCCCCTGGCATCCAGCTCCCAGATCCAGTCCTGTACCGTGTCCACGATGTCGCGCAGACGCTGCTCGCTGTGCCGGATCCGGCGCTCGGCATTGCGCACACGCGCTCGCTCCACGCCGAAGATCAGCGCACGCTTGATGGCAGGGACGAGCCGGCCGGGGTTGTTCTTGAGGACGTAATCCACGGCCCCATGGTGCAGGGCCTCGATGGCTCGCTCCTCTCCGAGCGTGCCGGAGACGAATACGAAGGGGACGTCTGGAGCCTCGCGCGCGGCGATCTCGAGCGCCGCCAGGCCATCGAAACCCGGAATCGAGAAGTCGGAGATGATGATGTGGGGCGCGAAATCGCTCAGGGCAGCTCTGAAGCTCCCCTCCGAGTCGACCCGGACCGGCACACACTCGATGCCTCCGGCGCCCAACTCCCGGATGGCGAGGTCGGCATCGGCCGCGTCATCCTCGACGATCAGTACGCGTAGGCCCTTCAACATTGTTCTTCATTCATCACGCAGCACAGGGTGAATCTCCGCACGGGGGCCCCGGGCGCGTCTGCCGTTCCGCAACACCAGACGCGCCCACAGGCATGCCGGAGACTTCCGGGTGCTCCATGACGGACACTGCCTCGAAGGGCTGGAATATCTCACCTGTAGCACCCGACTAAAGTCGTCGGTGACCGTAGAACGGATGCCAGACGGCGGCGCGACCGTCAGCGTGAGCGTGACCTCCTGCCGATTCAGTCGTCGCTGATGCTGCGGAAGTCGACGCCGAGAGAGCGAAGCTTACGGTAGAGGTGGGTCCGCTCCATTCCCACTCGTTTCGCCAACTGCCCTACCTTGCCGTTGCACAGCAGAAGCTGCTGCTGCAGATAGGCTCTCTCGAACTGCTCGCGCGCCTCGCGCAGCGGCAGCGCAAGCAGATCTTGCTTGACGAGCGGCTCGCCCGGGGGAGCCTGCACCGCCAGCTCACGCTCGATCTCTTCGAGGCGGATCTCCTCGGAGCCGCCCTGAATGAGCAGTCGATGGACGAGGTTCTTCAGCTCGCGAACGTTGTCCGGCCACGGGTAATTGCGCAGCCGGTTCTGTGCCGCGACGCTGAACCGGCGGAACGGCAGACCCTCGCCGTCGACGACCCGATCCACGTAGTGTCGCAACAGCTCCGGCACATCCTCGGCGTAATCCCGTAGAGGCGGGACACGCACGATCAACATGTTCAAGTGGGCCAGCAGATCGCGGCGCAACCCTTCAGCTCCGGCGCGGTTCTCGATTCCCGGCTGCGCGGATGACAGCACGCGCGCGCCGAAGTTGACCGGCTCGGAGCCCCCGATGCGGGTGAAGCGCCCCGATTCGAGCACGCCCACGAGCAGTCGTTGCGCAGTCGAAGGAAGGTCCTCGATCTCGTGAATGAACAAGGTCCCCTCGGCGGCTTCTTCGAGCAGCCCGTGGCGGCGCCCGCCGTTGGAGTCGTCGCGGCCGAACAGCCGGCTCTCGGCATCCGATTCGCGCAGGCTGCTGGCGATGAGAGTCAGAAACGGCCGCCCGGCCCGGGGACCGCGCTCGTGCAGGTAACGCGCGAACGCCTCGCGGCCGGACCCGGGCTCGCCGGTCAGCAGCACGGAGGAGGTGTTGCCGGCGATCTGCTGCAGCTCGGCGCGCAGCTGTTGCATGATCTTGCTTTTGCCCACCGGCACCATGAGAGGCGGCACGAGGAGCTTACCGGACTGGCGCCGGCGTTTGCCCGCATCCAGCGCGCGCTCGACGGTGCGCAGCAGCTTGGCGAGCGACAGCGGCTTCTCGACGAAATCGAACGCCCCGAGCCGCGTCGCCTCGACAGCGGTCTCGACGGTTCCGTGTCCGGACATCATGACGACCGGACAGCCGTCGGTGGCGGTCGCCGACCATTCGCGCAGCAGGCTGATACCGTCGACATCGGGCATCCAGATATCCAGCAGCACCAGGTCCGGAGTCTGCCGAGCGCGCGAGGCCCGGGCCTGCGCGGCGTTGGCGGCGACATCCACCTCGTACCCTTCCTCCGACAGGATCTCCTTCAGCAACCCGCGAATGTCCGCCTCATCGTCGACTACCAGGATGTGTGGCCCACTCATGCCCTTTCCCTCCGCGTTGCTGGCTGCCCCAGGGGGGGCCGCTCGCTGCGCTCGCGCGCTGCCCCGGTCGCCGATCGGGTGCTGTCCCTGACGGGCAGCACCACGCGCACGCGTGCGCCGCCCTCGGGACGATTGTCGGCATCGATACGGCCGCCGTGCTCTTCAACGATCTTCTTGACGATGGCGAGTCCAAGGCCGGTACCCTTGGGCTTGCTCGTGACATACGGGTCGAACACGCGCCCCAGCAGCTCGCGCTGGAAGCCGGGCCCATTGTCACACACCGTCACGACGGCGTAGGCCGCATCTGCACCATATTCGAGCCGCGTGCCGACCTCCACCCGGGGAGTGGCGACGGCCTCCAGCGCCTCGAGCGCGTTCGTGAACAGGTTATTGAGAATCTGGCGGACGCGGCCGCGGTCGGCTTCGATGCCCTCGAGCGTCTCATCGAGCTCCAGCCGGATCGTGGCCCGGGCGTCCTGCGAGCGATACAGGTCCGCCACTTCGGTCACCAGTTGATTCAGGCTGAAGCGCGTGATCTTCATCTCCGGCGCGCGGGCGTATTCGCTGAACGCGTTGACCATCTGCTGCATCGTCTCGACCTGCTGCACGATGGTATGGGTGGCCCGCTCGAGGATCTCCGCGTCGCGCGGATTCATGCTCCCCAGGAAGCGCCGGCGCATCCTCTCCGCGGAGAGTTGAATCGGCGTCAGGGGGTTCTTGATCTCGTGGGCCAGGCGCCGCGCGACCTCGCCCCACGCGGCATCGCGCTGCGCCTGCAGCAGGGCCGTGATGTCGTCGAAGACGATGATGTAGCCCATGCCGCTGTCCTCCCACGGCAAGGGTGTGCATGCGCACATGAGCGTGCGGCGCCCCGCTTCAGCGTCCAGGTCCAGTTGCTCGCGCCACTCCTCCCGACCGGCGGCAAAGCGCACGGCAATCGCGGCAAGGAACTGCCCCAGCCGGTCGTTGTTCGCGGCGAGCTCCGGCAGGGAACGCCCGGCGGCGGCGGACAGATCCGTGCCGAGGATCCCGCCGGCTGCCTGGTTCGCCATTCTGACGGTGAGGGACGCATCGATCGCAACCACTCCCGTGGACAGCCTCGCGAGAATGATGGCCAGGCGCTGGCGCTCGCGCTCGACTGTCTCGCGGCTTTGCGTCGCTTCCTCGTGCGCTCGCCTCAGCCGTTTGGTCATGTCGTTGAAGGAGTGCACCAGAAAGCCCATTTCATCGCGCGAGGGCAGCGGCAGGCGCGTTCCGAAGTCGCCCTTGCCGACGGCACGCGTTCCGGCGATCAGGTCCTGGACCGGACGCACGAGACGCTGTGCCGAGAAGATCGCGCCGTAGATGGCCGCTAGCATCGCCAGCAGCAGTACCAGCGTGAGCGTGAGCCGGAAGCTGATTTTCAGGGGCTCCCGCATTGCCGCGAGGTCACCATAGTTCGAGTACGAGCGCTGCACTGCCTCGGACAGTTGCGCGAGCTGCGCCGGTACGGGGTAGATGGCGACGACGTAGCGCGTCTCGGAGCTCGCCTGCGAGTCCGAAAGCGGCGCTGCCGTGCGGATGAGGTAATTGCCGTCCGCCTGCGGCTCGAGGCTCACGTACGGTCGCAGCTGGGATATCTGTCGCAGCAGATCCGAAGGCGGGCGCGAAGGCAGCGTCTCCAGGGGATTCTCGAGGCTCGCCGCGAGGATGTCCTCATGATCGCCGAACAGCGCGATCTCGCGCGCGCCGAGCGCGCTGCGCTGCTGATCCAGCAGTTGCTGAATCTCACCGGTCGCCGTGTTGGTGAGTGTGCGTGCGAGCTGTTGCGTGCTGTTGGAGTACTCGCGCATCCGCAGATCCAGGGCGTCGCGCGAGAGGCTCAGCGCGTTGCTCAGGCCCTGCTTGATCTCGACCCGGAACCAGCTGTCGATGCCCCTGTTGAGGAATTCCAGCGAGAACAGATAGACAATCAGCAGCGGCGCGACGACCAGCACGCCGAACGTGGTCACAGTCCGGGCAGTCAACCGCGAGCCGGGAATGTGCTCGCGATATTCGCGCACCAGCTGCCAGATCTTGCGCGCAAGCAGGATCGACAGCGCAACGACGCTGACGACGTTGATCAGCAGAATCCACGGCTGCAGGCGGATGAACTCGGAAGAGTTCTGCACGCTCTTGCCCAGCAGCAGCAGCGAACCGCCCGCGATGGCGCCCCAGAGCACCAACAGCGCATAGCTGCCCCGGCGGCTCCACGGGCTGCCTACACCGATAGTGACCATGAGTACCACTCGCTCTCGCGATGCCAATCATTGGTCCAGAAGAGCAGCACGCGCAATGAAGACGGCAGATTTCCGCGTCGTACACCCGCGCGCACGCTCACAAGATAACTACCCCCGTCGAGCTGGGGCTCGACGATTATCGGCCAGCCATCCACTTTGCCGAGATAGGCCAAAGCCTCCTCCAGCGTAGGGAAACTCTCAGTGTCGCCGCTGCGCACGTCGCGCACCATGTACCGATCGCTTACCGCGTGATAGGCAAGCTCGCGCCGCAGAGTGAGATTGACAATCGAGGCGTTGAACCAGAAACGGCGTTCCCGTTCGATGCGCGCATCCAGATCAAACGTCAGGGTGACCCCATCGCGCAAGGCTTCCCGAATACCGGGGCTGATGGGGTATTCGACCCGGGCGTGCAGCAGGAACACGCCCTTGTCGACGTCGACATAGGCGGAACGCACCTCGAGCACGCCATCCAGCGCATCGGCCAGGACCAGTCCGCCCCAGGCTCCCAGCAACAGGAGGACGAGGCTCGAAACCCGGACTGCGGTGGCACGTAGCATGGATACAACGAAGGCGCGATCGATTGCGTGAGTCGTGGGCGTGCCGAAAGACCCGTCTCAGGCTCCGGCCGTTGTCTTTTCGAGACAAGCATAATAGAACCCGTCGGTCCCTGCCTCTGCCCCCGGCAGCAGCTGAATCCCGTGCGCCAGACTCACGGCCCCGGGCGCTAGCTCAGCCCTCGCCGTTGCTACCCCCGTGATCGGCACCAGCCGAGCGCAAGGCTCGCAATCTAAGAGGTGTGCGACGACCGCTTCGTTCTCTTCCGTCATCACCGAGCAGGTCGAATAGAGCACCCGCCCCCCTGGGGACAGCATGCCGAAGGCGGCCCGCAGGATCTGCAGCTGGGTGGCAGCGAACGTGGCGATGTCTCCCGGCTGGCGCAGCAGCTTGATGTCCGGATGGCGCCGGATCACCCCCGTCGAGGAGCAGGGGGCATCCACGAGGATCCGCTCGAACGGCGTTCCGTCCCAGAATGTCGCCGGATCTCGCAGGTCGCCGATCATGACCTGCGCGGTTCGCCCCAGTCGCGTGAGGTTCTGATCGATGCGCTGGACACGCTCCGCGTCGATGTCCACCGCAACGAGCCTCAAGTCCGGGGTGTGCTCCAGCAGATGCACCGTCTTGCCGCCCGGGGCCGCGCAGGCATCGAGCACCCTCATCCCGGGCTGGGGAGCGAGCAGCCACGGAACCAGCTGCGCCCCGGCATCCTGAATGGAGACGACACCGATGGGCTCGGCCGATCCGCCCCCTGCGCTGTCGGACAACGACCCGTCGCCAGCGCGATCGGCGCGCCCCTCGCCGGTGCCTCCGGCCGATCCGAAACCGGGAAGATCCCCGACCCCCACAGGTCTGTCGAGCTGTACTGCGGAGTCGATCCAGGGGACGGCGCGAGCGCCGATTCCTGCGGCCTGCAGCTCCGCAAGGTAGGCCTCACGGGTGCGACGCGTCAGATCGATGCGCAACACCATCGGCGGATGCTCGTTGTTGGCTGTCAGGATCTGCGTGTACTGCCGCGGCCACGTCTGCTGTAGTTTGTTCACCAGCCAGGCCGGGTGTGCGGTGCGCCTCGCAAGGCTCTGGTCTGCCTGGGCGAGCAGCGACTCATGCTCCGCCAGATACCGGCGCAGCACCGCATTGACGATCCCCGTCGCGCCGGGGCAGTTGAGGATCCTCGCGGCATCCACGGCCGCCAGGACCGTGGCATGCACGGGGTTGCGCGAATACTCGATCTGGTGAGCGCTGACCACGAGCAACGCTCGGATTTCGTCCGGAACTCCCCGCGGGCGCGTCAGAAGCGCTTCGACCGTGGGCGCCAGCCGCGGATACCAGCGAATGGACCCGAGCGCGACGGCGCGAACCGCTGCGGCGTTTGACCCTTGCGCGAACGGCACGAAGTTGAGCGAGCGCCGCCCAAGCGCCACTTCGCTCACGACCACAGCTGCGTCAGCGAGCGCTTTCGCTCCCGGCGCCCAACGAGAGGAGTGTGACCGCTCGGGCCGCGCTGGCCTTTTCCGCATGGTCTCTCTCACGACGCTCGACCGAGGCGCCGACCCGCAAGGTCAGATGTGTTGGCCCAATCACGCGCCGATATCGAGCGCCGTCCGGGTTTTTGCACCTCGATCAGCGTCACCGCTCCGGTGCCGCAAGCCACCAGGACACTGCCATTGCGGCTCACGGTGATCGTCCCGGGAGCGGCGCCCGCGAGCGCGGGAAGCTCAGGCTCCGGGGTCGCCACGGCCTTGTGGATACGCAGCTGCTCGCCATCCAACAGCGTCTCGGCGATCGGCCAGGGATCGAACGCTCTGACCTGGCGGGCGATTTCCTGCGCGCCGCGCCTCCAGTCGATCGCCGCTTCCGCCTTGTCGATCTTGGCCGCATACGTCACGCCCTCCAGCGGCTGGGGTCGCGATGCGAGCGAGCCGTTCTCCACGCCCTCGAGCGCTCTCAACAATGTGCGCGCACCCAGCTGCGACAGCGAATCGTGCAGCGACCCGGCCGTGTCTGCGGAAGTGATCGGCACAGTCTCCTGCAGGAGCATCGGGCCCGTATCCAACCCTGCGCTCATGCGCATGATGGTGATACCCGTTTCCCGATCCCCCGCCAGCACCGCCCGTTGGATCGGGGCCGCACCGCGCCAGCGCGGCAAGAGCGATGCGTGGATGTTGAAGCAGCCCCCCGGCGGCAGATCCAGAACGGCCTGTGGAAGAATCAGCCCGTACGCCACGACAACGAGCGCATCGGGCCGCCAGGCGCGCAGATCCGCACGCGAGCTTGCGTCCCTGAGGCTCGGCGGCTGCGAGACCGGAATGCCGTGATCCAGGGCAACCTGCTTGACGGGGCTGGAGGCAAGCGGACGCCCGCGGCCCTTGGGGCGATCGGGTTGAGTCAGTACTCCCACGACGGAATGCCGCGAGCCGAGCAGGGCAGTGAGGGCCGGAACTGCGAACTCCGGAGTGCCAGCGTAGGCGATGCGCACGAGGGTCGCTTTGGCGGGCGCTGCCTCAGAAGGCCTTGCGCGCACCCACAGAGGACCCGTCACGCGTCGCGCGGGTTTTACGTTCCTTCTGGAGTTTCTTGCGAATGCGCTCGCGCTTCAGATCGGACAGATAGTCGACGAACAGCTTGCCGTCGATGTGATCCATCTCGTGCTGCACGCACACCGCCAGCGTTCCCTCGTAATCGCGCTCGAAGACCTCGCCGTTGCGATCCTGAGCACGCACGCGGACCTTGGCGGCGCGCTGCACCTGGTCGTAAATGCCCGGAACCGACAGGCAGCCCTCCTCGGTCACCTCGACGCCCTCGCGCGCCAGGATCTCCGGATTGATGAGCACCAGCGGCTGGTTGCGCTCCTCGGACACGTCGATGACCAGCAGTCTCAGCTGCACGTCGATCTGAGGAGCCGCGAGGCCGATCCCCGGCGCTGCATACATGGTCTCGAACATGTCATCGATGAGGCCGCCGAGCTCGGCGTCGAAGCGCCTCACCGGCGACGCCCTCGCACGCAGGCGCGGGTCGGGGAATTCCAGGATCGTTCTCAGGCTCATGGCGGCTTCAGAATTCTCGGGAAGGGCGCTCGATGGCAGGTCCGGGTGGTCGCAGCGAAAATAGCGATTCCAAATTCCCGGGGGTACCCCTGTGGGCCCCGTGACCTAGCGCACAAAGTTGACATTAAATCGCATGGCAGCGAGTTCAGTCCCATTATAAACCACTAAGATACCGCCGCAGGTCGCTTGCCCCGCCTCGCACGATTGAGGAGTGGTGGATGGTTTCAAATCAGTCCCTTGGCCCCCGCACGGTCGTGGGCCTTCTGGCAGTGCTCGCGTCGGTCGCCGGTTGCTCCTCCTGGGGCCATCGCCATGCCGATGAGGCCCCTTCTTCATTGCCGCCCGCGGCTCAGACCGCGAGCCAGGCGGGTCCCAATCAGGACCAGACCGCCACCGAGGCGGCCATTGCCGGCCTGCCCGCCCAGGCTGAGCAGGCCGCGCCGGCGCCCGCACCCTCCAGCGACATCATCAACCCGAATGCACCGAAGTCCTATACGGTCAAGCGCGGCGATACGCTGTGGGGCATCGCTTCGATGTTCCTCAAGGACCCCTGGTTGTGGCCTGAGGTCTGGTATATCAACCCCAAGGTCGCCAACCCGCATCTCATCTATCCGGGCGACGTGCTGGCCCTGGCCTATGCGAGCAACGGCAGCCCGCAGATCCGCCTGCAAGAGGGGGGCCCTGCCCGGCTCGACCCGCGGCTGCGCAGCACGCCGCTGGATGGCGCGATTCCGACGATCCCCTACTCCTCGATCGCGGCGTTCCTGTCACGTCCGACGGTCTTGACCCAGGATCAGCTGAAGTCCGCGCCTTACGTCCTCGCGTTTCGTGAGGAGCATGTCATCGGCGGCTCCGGCCACGAGATCTACGTGCGCGATCTGAACGCCGGAACCAACGAGCGTTTCACGGTCGTGCACGTCGGCGACGAGCTGCGCGATCCGGACGACGGCAAGGTAGTCGGCTACGAGGGCATCTACACTGCGACGGCGCTCGTGTCCAAGCCCGGCAATCCGGCCAAGGCCGTGCTGACCGACACCGCGCGCGAGACCCTCACGGGCGACAAGCTCATCGCAACCGACACGAACGTACCGGTCAACTTCCAGCTGCGCGCGCCGCAAGGCGACGTTCATGGAAGCATCATCGACGTCATCGACAGCACACAGGCGATCGGCCAGTACGACGTCGTCGTCATCAACAGGGGCAAGCGTCACGGCGTCGATGCCGGAACGATCCTCGCCGTGGACCAGGCCGGCGCGATCGTGACCGACCGCGACTCGGGCAAGGGCTGGGCACACGTGTTCGGGACGTCGTTCGATCCGAAGGTGAAGCTGCCGGATGAACGCGGCGGAACCCTCCTGGTCTTCAAGTCGTTCGACCGCGTCAGCTACGCGCTGGTGGTCGGTGCCGTCACCGAGCTGCACGTCGGCGACACCATCCGCAATCCCTGAGGGCCTGAAGGCCGCAAGACTCACATCGCCGGGCGCCCTTTCGGGCGCCCGCTCTTGCGGCACCCGCCCCATCTCGGCGGGCCTTTCGGGCACCCATATCACGGCCATGACCGCAGAAACAGCGGCAAAATAACTCGCGCACGGCCCATTGAGCCCGGGGACGCCGCTCGGCCACCGGCTCACTCTCATCCGATGGACACGACTGCCATCCGTGCCGTTCTCGCGCGGACTCCGGGCCTCAACATCGGGCGCCTGCGTAGTCTGATCCAAGTCGCAGGGCTGGAGCATGCTCTCGAGCCGTACGCGATCGCGGAGGCGGATCTGCCAACGGCGGCCCGCGAGTACCTGAGCTCTCCCGACACGATCGCTCTGCAGGCCGACCTGCACTGGATCGAGCGCAGTGGCGCGTGTCTGATCCTCGCCGACGAGCCACCCTACCCGCCGCTGCTTGCCCGCATTGCGAGCCCGCCACCGGTGTTGTTCGTACTGGGCGATGCGAGCGTCCTGCTGGAGAGTCGGCAGATCGCCATCGTTGGCGCGCGTAATCCAACACCGGGCGGCCGCGCCACGGCACTCGACTTCGCTGCGCAACTCTCACGCGCCGGGGCCGTGATCACGAGCGGCATGGCTGTTGGAATCGACGCTGCGAGTCACGAGGGCGCACTCGCAGCGGGTGGCCGCACGGTAGCGGTCTGCGCGACGGGTCTCGACCAGATCTATCCACGGCAACACGCACGTCTGGCGGATAGAATCCGTGAGCGCGGAGCACTGGTTTCCGAGTTTCCGCCGCGCACCCCGCCGCGCCGCCAGCACTTCCCGCGCCGCAATCGCCTGATCAGCGGCCTGTCTGCGGGTACCCTGGTGGTCGAGGCCGCGCTCGCCAGCGGCTCGCTCCAAACCGCCGGATTCGCAGCCCGGCAGGGTCGGAAGGTGCTCGCCATCCCCGGCTCGATCCGCAATCCGCTCGCGAGCGGCTGTCACGAGCTGATACGCAGCGGTGCACAACTGGTCCAGACACCGGCCCAGGTGTTGTCAGCGTTGAAATTTTCCCTTACCGGTGAGGGACTTGCATCTGACATAAGGCCTGTTGGACGAGGCGGCCCATTGGACAACCCGTATGAAATGCTGTTAGATGCCCTCGCTCTCGAATCCGCAACCGTCGATATGCTGGCCGAGCGCACGGGAATGACCTGTGCGTCGGTGGCGTCGATGTTGCTGATTCTCGAGCTCGAGGGGCGCGTCGCGCCTCACCCGGGCGGCAGATACGGGCCCCTACATTAAATGATGATGACCGGCAGCGTTCTCGACATCCTGATCTACGTTTTCGATCGCTACATGCTCGATGAGGTACCGGAAGTGCCCGAACGAGAGCATCTGGCGCGCGACCTCGAACGTGCCGGCTTTGCGCAGGCGAACGTAGAGCGCGCGCTCGACTGGCTGGCGGAGCTCGCCAGCGAGCGGGATCGCTCGACGGAGGCTCTGGAGCAGGGTCCTGCCGGTACCGCGGTCCGCATTTTCAGCGACGGCGAGCTGGCCCGGTTGTCGACCGAATGCCGTGGGTTCCTGTTCACGTTGCAGCGCTTGGGGATTCTATCGGCATGGCAGCGCGAGATCGTCATCGACCGCATGCTCGCCCTGGACGCGGACGAGCTCGACACCGAGCAATTGAAGTGGGTCGTGCTCATGGTGTTGTCGAGCCAGCCGGGACAGGAGGCCGCGTTCCAGCGCCTGGAAGACCTCGTATCCACCCGCACGGGCGCACCACACTGAAAGCCCTCGCGTTGCGGCGAACGCTCAATGGCAGATAACCTGATCATCGTCGAGTCGCCTGCCAAGGCGAAGACGATCAAAAAATACCTGGGCAAGGACTTCGACGTACTCGCCTCCTACGGCCACGTGCGCGACCTCGTGCCCAAGGAAGGAGCGGTGGACCCCGATAACGGCTTCTCCATGCAGTACCAGGTGCTGGAGAAGAACGAACGACACGTGGACGCCATCTCGCGCACGCTGCGCAAGTCCAAGGCCCTCTTCCTGGCGACCGACCCGGATCGCGAGGGCGAGGCCATCGCCTGGCATCTGAAGGAAATCCTCGAGTCGCGCGGCGACCTGGACGGCAAGAACGTCCACCGCGTCGTGTTCTACGAGATCACGCGCAACGCCATTCGCGCCGCCGTCGCCGAGCCGCGCGATCTGTCGCTGGACCTGGTGAACGCCCAGCAGGCGCGGCGCGCGCTCGATTATCTGGTCGGCTTCAATCTGTCGCCGCTGTTGTGGAAGAAGGTGCGGCGCGGTCTGTCCGCCGGCCGGGTGCAGAGCCCGGCGCTGCGCATGATCTGCGAGCGCGAGGAAGAGATCGCCGCCTTCGTCGCGCAGGAGTACTGGACGATCGATGGCGAAGGCGCGCACCAGTCGCCGCCGTTTCCCCTGAAGCTCACAGAATACCGCGGCAAGAAGGTCGAGCAGTTCACCTTCGTCAACGAGGCTCAGGCACGCGAAGTCGAACAGACCATCGAGGCAGCCGCGCGCGAGGCGGCACGCGCTGCAGGTGCGGCGCCGCCCGAGGGCAGTCTCGGGACCTTGCGGATCATTGCGATCGATCGCA
>Ga0134125_10002057_pt1 | contig 24122 bp, 25 predicted proteins | sample KB31751_FD_96464 | JGI IMG/M metagenome (GOLD analysis project Ga0134125, IMG submission 96464) | Terrestrial soil microbial communities with excess Nitrogen fertilizer from Kellogg Biological Station, Michigan, USA - KB3-175-1 | ecosystem: Environmental > Terrestrial > Soil > Unclassified ...
GCGCGGTGCGCATCTGCTGCAGCAGTGTCGCGCCGTGCGCCAGGGCGGCGACGGCGACCACCACACCGCCCGCCAGCACCACCGGCCACCACCGGCCCAGCATGCCGGCGACCACCGTGACGGCACCGGCGTTAAAGGCCGTGATACGCAACACTTCCGCCGTCCGCGCCGGATCCGGCGGCCGGCGCAGCAGCGCATCGGCGAAATGGCGGCTCCAGACCAGGATCGCGTTGCCGGCGGCGCCCAGGGCCAGCAGATGGACCAACAGCCAGCCGGACAGCGGAATGAACCGATGCGCGGCCGCCACCACGACGAGCGCGGCGAGCCAGGCGAACACGACCGCACCGACACGCAGGTGCCATCCCGAACGATTCATGCCGGCACCCGACGGGCCGCGCGCAGGGCCGAATTGAGGGCGACGGCAACGAATGCGAGGACGGCGACGATGTTCAGCACGCCACCCGCCTGCAGCGCCCAGTGGACGCCGCGTGCGTCACCGACCGCCAGTCGCAGCAGCAGCGACACATGTAACACCGCGGCCGGGCCGTACATCAGGGGGGTGTAGGGCAGTGGGCGGCGCAACACGGCCGGCAGGATCACGGGTGCGTGCGCCATGATCATCGACAGCACAAAGCCCAGCATCACCGCGTGCACCACCGCGTCATAGCTTGCGCCGGCAGGTGTTTGGCCGACCAGCAGCCATGTCGACGCCGGTACCAGCAGCCATCCGTAGCCGGCGAGCAGGCACACCGCCATGTAGCGGGGCAGCCCCGTCGCCCGCACGGTGCGGCGGGCGACATCGAACCGACCCAGCCACGCCACGGTCGCCAACAGCGTCGCCCCGAGCAGCGGATAGCCGAACGTCGGCCACAACAGCGCGGCGACAGTGGCCGCGACCATCGCCACGACGATCGCCGTCAGCAGCGCCTCGGCCCGGGTGCCGAGCATGGCGACCCGGGCGAGTTCGAGGCGCTCCCCGACGATCGTGAGGATCAAAAATCCCGACAGCCAGGGCAACAGATCGGGGATCGGCACGCCGCCCAGCCACAACAGTGCCGCCCCGGTCGCCAAAACGGCACCGCCGACCTGGACCAGAACCGACACATCGGCGGCCCGTCGCCACAGGGGCACGTATACCGCGACCAACATCGCGGATCCGGCGAGCAACAGGACGCCCCCGAGGTTTCGGGGTGCCCGGGTGACCAGCAACACCGCGCCGGCGCCGAGGAACAGCGGGCTCAGGTAGGCCCACCAGTGCTGCGCGGCCACGGCGCGCTCCAGCGCAATCACCGTGCCGACGAACCCGAGCACCAGCAGGATGCCGTGCACCTCGGTCAGCCGGGTGGTTTCGATCGGTGCGGGGAGGCCGAGCAGCATCAGCGCCGCGTCAAGCCCGGCCAACAGCGCGAACCCGCCGGGCACCAGCAGCAGCGCCCGGGGCGGGAGGGCTCGGTCAGTCATCATGCCGCACAACGGGATCGGGTAGGAATAGCCGGCAGGCGCCGGGTTCGGCGAACGGAATGAGGCCAAGCCCCGGTGTGTCGGCGGCGCCGAGTCGCTCCAGCATTCCCTCGACGATGCCGAGGTGCACCTGACAGACGATGGTCGGGTAGCGACGGGCGGCGTTCAGCAGAGGACAGCGGCGCAGCGCGATGCCTCGGTGCGCACTCAGCGCGTCTGGGTCGTCATCCGGCGCGAAGCCGAGGCGTGCCAGCGCCTCGAGCACGGACTGCCGCGCATCGCCGCCGGTCTGGCTGTACTCGTCGATGAGTTCGCGGCCCCACTCGACGCCGGCGGCGCGCGCGTCGCGCTCCGGGTGGGCGCTGGTGCGAGCGAGCTGTCCGGCCAGCGCGGTCGCCAAGCCCGCGTAGTCACGTATCGCCACCGCGGGGTCGGCGGCCGACGCCCGATACAACGTGGCCGGGCGTCCGCGCCCGGCAGTCCTGGCGATGGAGCGTTCGACGAGCCCGAGTTCGACGACCGCGTCGAGATGTTCGCGAACGGTATTGGCGTGCAGGTCAAGCGCCGCGGCGGCCTCCGCGACCCGGACGGGGGAGTGGGCGCGCACGTACTCGAGCACCCGCAGCCGCTGCCCGGACAGCGCCACCGGCGCCTCCAGCACCGGCGTGGGGCGGGGGCCCAGGACGATAGGCTCTTTTTTCACGGAATTTACTGTAGTAAATTATTGGACGATGCACATAGGGCAATGAGTCACATTCGCTCAGCGGAGCGACCGGGCTCAACGGAAAGGAACCAAAACATGCCAGCCAACGATGTGATCGTGGCGTCCACAGCTGCCGACGCCGCGGCGGTCGAAGCCATCACCAACCACAACGCGCAGCTCGCGGGGCAGCTCGCCGTGCTGACCGATGCGATGGTGTCGGCGCTCGAGCGCGGTGCGGACTTCGAGTCGGCGCGATCCACGACCCTGGCATTCCTGGCCGGTCAGCTGCTGCCCATCGCCGCCGCCAAAGAGGAGCGGCTGTACTCGGCCGCCACCCACACCCAACGTGCGCGGCCCCTGATCGAATCGATGATCGCGGCGCACCGCATCATCGGCTCCCTCGTCGACGGCATCCGTACGGAACCGCCGGTGCGCGCGGCCGGTTCCGCCCACGCCCTGCGGGTGCTGTTCGACGCACATTTGGTTGACGAGAACGAGCGGATCCTGTCGATCGTCGCCGCCGACCCGGATATCTCCCTGATGGAGGTGGCCGAGGGCATAAACGAACTCCTCGGCTATGCCCCCTCCGCCAACGGCGACGAGCACTCACACAACTGCGGTTGCGGCGAGACCGATGTCGACGATCCCGTGCTCGACGTCCGCGAGGTGCCGCACTCGATCCGGCACGCCACCGTGTTCGGTGCGTTCGATGCCGTTCCGCCCGGTGGCGCCCTGGTGCTGGTGGCTCCCCACGACCCGGTCCCGCTGCTGCACCAACTCAACGACCGCGCCTCGGGTCGGCTCGAGGTTCAATACGAGCAGCGCGGCCCCGATGCGTGGCGGCTGCGACTGATCAGGCGGTGAGCGCCGCTGTGCTTACGGGCTAGCCCGAAATAGGTTTGTCACCAGGATAATTCGAATGGAGCCGCGCTAGCCCGCGGCTCCATTCGAATTATCAACCCGAGGCTTGACGAGTCGCGCCGCGCGTTTGGCTTTTTAATCGACGCGGGATATCGCCGCGCGCGGGCACGCGGCGATAGCCTGCTCGGCAAGTGCTTCCTGGTCGGCGGGGACGGGGTCGGTGAGGACCACGGAGTACTCGTCGTCGTCGAGCTCGAACACCTCGGGCGCGATGTTCACACAGAAGGCATTGCCCTCACAGCGATCACGATCCACTACCACGCGCATCGAGAATCCTCCTTCGGTAGTTCAGCAGGTCGTCCTGCACACCAGCAGAGCGAAAGCCTCACGCGTTCGCCTGCTGGCACACCCATCCATCGGGCATGCGCCCGGTCTCGATGAACCGGCTCAGTTCCGCGCTCGTTTGTGGCGGCAGGTCCGTGTCGGCACTCGGATAGATGACCGGCTCCTCTTTGGAGTTGTGCTGGTGAAGTTGAGCCAGCAGCTGCGTGCACGTATCCCTCAGCTGCTGGCTGTCGTTCCCGTCGGCGAGTAGATCCGCCAGCGCGCCCATGGTGTGCCACAGTTCACCGTGCTCGCGCATCATCACGAAGATCGGCATCACGATCCCGCCCTCCCGAAGCGGCGGGAACAGAAAAACCTCCTCGAGGTAGATGTGCCGGCGCAGCGCCTCCAGCGTGTCGGTCAATAGTTCGCGCTGCAGGCTGCCACAGTCGAGTTTTTCGATGAAAGTCTCTATCGCATCATCGATTTCGTGGTGTTCTCGCGTCAGCTCGGAAGATAGCGACAGGCTGGCCATTTGTGTCTCCTCCACGTCAGGCAGGTTCCGTCTCATTGAGCTCGGCGTCGACGCTGATCGTCGCGCCGGCGAACAATCGCGATACCGGACACAGGGCGGCGGCCTGATCGACCACGGCGGCAAAGGATTCGGCATCCAGCCCGGCAACGCTGGCGCTCACCTTCAATCGCGACGTGGTGATCGTCGGAACTCCATCGACCGCATCCAGGGTCACGGTGGCGGTGACCTCGAGTCGCTGTGGCGGAGTCTGGTTCTCGCCCAATTTCAGGGCCAGCGCCATTGAGAAGCACGACGAGTGCGCCGCCGCGGCCAGTTCTTCCGGACTGGTTTTGCCGCCAGGTTCCTCGGTGCGGGAGGCCCAGGTCAGCGGCAGGCCGTCCAGTGCTCCGCTGCTGCCCTGCGACAACTTGCCCTCGCCCGACGCAAGCGGGCCTTCCCATGTGGTCTGCGTTGCCCGTTCCGCGATGCTCATATTCGTCGATCCCTCTCTCCGGCTGCGTGGCATTTATACAAGTGCTAGTTGTGTAAACTCTAGACCGTCATCGCGCCCGTTGGCCAGAGCGATCCCTCGTGATCGACCATCGTCATGGTGTCGTTTCCCGGCGGTAAGCGCGAACGACGTCGGGATCAGGGTCGATACCCAGGCCCGGCCCCTGCGGGACGCAGATCCGGCCTGCCTTCGGAGTGAGGGCATCTCCGTAGACGGACGCCTCCAGATCGAACCGGCGCCATTCGATCATGGAGTCGGCGCTGCCCAGCGCGGCCGTCGCATGAAGCGCGGCGAGCAACCCGGGACCGTCGTAGAAGGAATGTGTCATCACCGGGATGTTGTGGACGGCCGCGAGAGGAAAAACCTTGCACAACTCGCTGATGCCCCCCATCTTGGCCGGGCTCGGCTGAACGAAGTCCACCGCCCCCGCGGCGAGCATTCGCTCGAATTCCAGTAGGGTGGAAGCGTTTTCGCCGGACGAGACCGGAATTCCGGTGGTCCGTCGCAGTTCGGCCAGACCGTCGAAATTCTCCGGCGGCCACAGGGGCTCCTCGAGAAATTTGAGCCGAAGCGCCCCGAGTTCTTCAGCGACGGCGCAGGCTTCGGTCACGGTCCAGGGACAGCCGGCGTCCACGATGAGCTCGACGCCGGGGCCGGCTTCCTCGCGGGCCGCGCGTATTGCCGACATGCCCGCTTCGTGCAGCTTGATCACGTGAAAGCCGGCGTCGATTGCGTTTCGAACCGCGACACGGACCAGCGATGGATCGGAATAGCAGGCCAGGCTCGCGTAGCAGGGCATGCTGGCCACTCCGCCACCGAGAAGCTGACACACGGGAGCGTCGGTGAGCTTGCCGGCGATGTCCCACAACGCGATGTCCACCGCCGAGAGCCCGTAGGTCAACGCACCGCCGCGCCCGAAAACATGCAGCTTCTTTTGCACCTCCAGCATCAGGGGACCGATCCGGGCGGCGTCCTGGCCGATGCACAGCGGGGTGATCAGTTGGTCGACAGCAAGTTTGGCCGAATCGACGGCGCGAAAACCGAAGGCTTCCCCCCAACCTTCCACTCCGTCGCGGGTCGTCACTTTGACGAGCAGCGAGTCTGCCGCGGTCAGCGGGTCGCCCCAGAGGGAGGCCCCGGGCGTGCTGCCCACCTTGAGCGGGATACGCAGTGGAATCGTCTCGATCTTGGCGACGACTGCGGGGCGGTCAGGCATAAGGCTATTTGGCGAGTGCCTCGAGGGCCAGGGTCGAGTGGGCGTAGGCGCCGCCGGCGCGCATTTCGGCGGCCACCCAGATGGCCTCCATGATCTCCTCGTCGGTGGCGCCTTTGCGGTGGGCGAGCTTGGTGTGGCCCTGAATGCAGTAGGGGCACTGGGTGGTGTGTGCCACCGCGACGGCAATGAGCTGCTTGGTCTTCTCCGGCAGCGCGCCCTCGGCGAACACCGCGCGGGAAAACGCCTCGAACGCCTCGTGGGTGTGCGGGGCGAGTTCCTTGCGACGGTTGTAGATCTCCTGGGTGGCCTGCGGGTACATGGCGTCTGCCATGAGCGTCTCCTTATCGAATTATGTTGTCCGGCGCGCGGTTTGGGTTACGTTTTGCCGAGCAGTTTTCGCAGCACGTACTGCATGATGCCGCCGTGCCGGTAGTAGTCGGCTTCGCCGGGGGTGTCGATGCGTACCTTGGCGTCGAACTCGATGTCGCCGGCCTTGACGTGAACGCTGTCGGGCAGTTCGTCGTTGAATGCGCTCACCCCGGTGATGTCGAAGGCTTCCTCACCGGTGAGGCCCAATGAGTCGGCATCTTGTCCGTCCGGGAACTGCAGCGGCAACACGCCCATGCCGATCAGGTTGGAGCGGTGAATGCGCTCATAGGACACCGCCAGCACCGCGTGCACCCCCAGCAGCAGGGTGCCTTTGGCCGCCCAGTCCCGCGAGGAGCCCGAGCCGTACTCCTTACCGGCCAGGATGACCAGGGGAGTGCCGGCGGCGATGTAGTTCACCGAGGCGTCGTAGATGGTGGCCACCGGGCCGTCGGATTGGGTGAAGTCGCGGGTGAAACCGCCCTCGGTGCCCGGTGCAAGCTCGTTGCGCAGCCTGATGTTGGCGAAAGTGCCCCGGATCATCACCTCGTGATTGCCGCGCCGTGATCCGTAGGAGTTGAAGTCCTTGCGCTCAATTCCGTGCTCGGACAGGTATTTTCCGGCCGGCGAGTCGAACCGGATCGACCCGGCTGGACTGATGTGGTCGGTCGTGACCGAGTCGCCCAGCTTGGCCAGTACCCGCGCTCCGGTGATGTCGCCAACCGGCTGGGGGTCCGGGGTCATACCGTCGAAATAGGGTGGCTGACGCACGTAGGTGGACTCGGCGTCCCATTGGAAGGTGTCGCTGTCGGGGACCGGCAGGGATCGCCAGTTCTCGTCGCCGGTGAACACATCCGCGTAGCTCTCCGCGAACATCTCGGCCTGCAGGTTGTCGTTGACGACGGCGTCGACCTCTTGGGCCGAGGGCCAGAGGTCGCGCAGATACACCGGTTCGCCGTCGCTGCCGGTGCCGATCGGATCGAGCAGCAGGTTGGTGTGCAGGGTGCCGGCCAGTGCGTAGGCCACCACCAGGGGCGGGGAGGCCAGGAAATTCATCCGGGTCTCCGGGTGGATGCGGCCCTCGAAGTTGCGGTTGCCCGACAGCACCGAGCAGACTGTCAGGTCGTTGTCGACGACGGCCGTGCTCACTTCGGGGATCAGCGGCCCGGAGTTGCCGATGCAGGTGGTGCAGCCGTAGCCGACGAGGTTGAAACCGAGCTTGTCCAGATACGGTGTCAGGCCGGCCCGGTCGTAGTAGTCGGTGACCACCCGCGAGCCCGGCGCCAGCGAGGTCTTCACCCACGGTTTGCGGGTGAGCCCCTTTTCCACGGCCTTCTTGGCCAGCAGCGCCGCGCCCACCATCACCGAGGGGTTGGAGGTGTTGGTGCACGACGTGATCGCCGCGATCACCACGTGCCCGTTGTCGACTTCGGTGCGGGTACCGTCCGCGAGCTCGACGTCCACATGTGTCGACGGCCATTCGCCTACGACGCAATCGTCGTTCGGCGTGCGCGGTTTGCCTTCAGGGCTGCTGGTGCTGCCGAAAGCGATCGGGTCACTGGCCGGGAACGAGTCCGCGGACGCCTCATCGAGAGCCGACAGCGCCTCTTCGGTCGTCTCCGCGCCCCCGAGCAGCGCACAGACGGCGTGCGGCGCCAGCCGCAGCGGGATGCGGTCCTGCGGGCGTTTCGGCCCGGCGATCGACGGCTCGACGTTGCCCAGGTCCAACTCGAGGGTCTGCGAGTACGTCGGCTCGTGATCGGGGTCGTGCCACATGCCCTGTTCTTTGGTGTAGGCCTCCACCAGCTTGATCTGATGTTCGGAGCGGCCGGTGAGCCGCAGATAGTCGAGGGTGACGTCGTCGACGGGGAAGATCGCGCAGGTCGCGCCGTACTCCGGGCTCATGTTGCCGATCGTCGCCCGGTTGGCCAGCGGCACGTTGGCCACGCCGGGACCGAAGAACTCGACGAACTTGCCCACCACACCGGTGCGGCGCAGCAGCTCGGCCACGGTCAACACCAGGTCGGTGGCCGTGGTACCGGCCGGCAGTTCGCCGCTGAGCTTCAGGCCGACGACAGGCGGGACCAGCATGCTCATCGGCTGGCCGAGCATCGCCGCCTCGGCCTCGATGCCACCCACGCCCCAGCCCAATACACCCAGCCCGTTGACCATCGGGGTGTGCGAGTCGGTGCCGACCAGGGTGTCGGGGTAGGCCAGCGGTCCGTCCGGACTGTCGCGGGTGAACACCACGCGGGCGAGATATTCCAGGTTGACCTGGTGACAGATGCCGGTGTCCGGGGGCACCACGGAGAAGTCGTCGAACGCCTGCTGCGCCCAGCGCAGCAACTGGTAGCGCTCGGCGTTGCGCTCGAACTCCAGCTCCGCGTTGATCTTGAAGGCGTCCGCGCGCCCGAAGACATCGGCGATCACCGAGTGGTCGATCACCAACTCGGTCGGGCACAGCGGGTTGATCCTCTTGGTGTCACCGCCCAGCGCGGTGATGGCGTCGCGCATCGCGACCAGGTCGACCACACACGGCACCCCGGTGAAGTCCTGCATCAAGACACGGGCGGGGGTGTAGGCGATCTCCCGGCCGTGTTCGGCGGCCGGGTCCCAGTCCGCCAGTGCCTGGACCTGCTCGGCGGTCACCAGGTGGCCGTCTTCGTTGCGCAGCAGATCTTCCAGCAGAACCTTCAGGCTGTACGGCAGCCGGGCCGAACCGTCGATTCGATCAAGGCGGTGGATGAGGTACGTCTGGTCGTCGACCGTGAGCCGGTCCAGGGTTCCAAAGCTGTTCGATGCCATCGCATTCACCTAACCGGTTGTCGGCTTACTCTCACCACCGTAGTCAAAACAGCGGATGAAGGGCAGTGGCCACTGCCATGGCCGAGGCTCAACTCGCCGGTCGCAACACATCGGCCAGCTCACGTCGGGGCGTGGGCGGCGGTGTTGCGTCGAGTGCCGGTGCGACACCCACCCGGATGAGGACCTGGGGCAGGTCCGTGTGATCCGTGAGTGCCGCGAGCAGTTCACGGCTGACCGACAGTTCCGTCAGTTGCGACACCGGGCAGGTGGCCAAGCCGGCCATCGTGCATTCCAGCAGGACACTCGACAGCACCTCGCCGCACGCAAACGCGTTGGCGTGACTGTCGTCTTCGGTGGACAGCATCAAGATCTTCGAGAAATCCCGCGTGACGCCTGTGCGCCTGTCCGGATTGTGGGTGAAGGGAAAGTGGCGATTGACTCCCACCCGACCCGACTCGGTCGCCGAAATCAAGGAGCTATAGGGGATGCCCTCCGACACTTCGAACGGCGCTGTCCACCAATCGAGTTCGACATGATACGAGGAGTCGTACAGGCGCAGCGACTCGGTAAATTCGGCGGCTTCGGCAAGGCGCGGACGCATCGTTTCCGGCAATACGTCCAATCGCACCGCGCCGGTGCCGATTGTGCCGCGCAGCACGGTCTCAACCGATTCCCAGTCGATCGGCGCCAGGAACGGGAGCCGATCGGTTCGACGTTTCAGGATCGCGTCGGCGCGGCGACGCTGGTGGTCGGCCACGCCGTCTGCGGGGAGGAATTTCACCCTCGCCAGGTGCGCGGGATTGCCCGACTCGGGAAATCGCTCGGCATCGGCGATCCAGCCCGCGGCCGCCATCGCCACCCGGAGATGCTCGAGCGCTCCGCCACAGCTGATGTGGGCCTCCCGCATCGCTCGATCCGTGTGCATGACACGGCTCGCGTCGAGAAACAGGTCCAGCCCGGCGCCGTCGGCCACCCACAGCCACGGCTGGGTGTTGTACAGCGACGGGGCGCGGCAGGCCAACCGGACCGCATTCTCGATGACCTTGTTTTCCGGCTTGGCTTCCACGATGGTGTCCAACACGGCGCACCTCCCGCTTCCCTGCTGCCCCAACGTCATTCGTTACCGGAGACGATTCGGGCGTTCAGTGCTATTATTAATGAATAATATCCTTTAAATAGCTGAAAGGCAACCGGACGAGAGGACGGATGGGGTGGACGAGCAAAACGAGGACGAGGCCGGACGACCGCACCGCGCGGGCCACAACCGGCAGCGCCAACGAGTTCTCGAACTGGTGCGTGAGCGCGACGAACCGGTCGACGCGGCCGAACTCGCCGCTCGTCTTGGGCTGCACACGACGACAGTGCGCTTCCACCTTGACGCCTTGTGCGGTGAGGGGCTCGTCGAGCGCACCCGGATCACACGAACCGGTGTGGGCCGTCCCCGTACCGGCTATCGCGCGGTGCGCGACCGGATGGACTATCGAATCCTGGCCGAGATATTGGCGCTGGAACTCGGCGAGACCGCCGACAAGCGGCGCCGCCGTGCCGAAGCCGCCGGTCGGCGATGGGCTGAGCGGATCACCAACGAGGACTCACACGAAGATGTTGCGGGGCAACCCGTTCCGGGCGGTGCTGCACCGAGAAAGGTCGCTGAACAGAGATCGGCGATGATCACGGCGGTGTTCGACCGGATGGGATTCGGCCCCGAGCTGGTGCCGGCCGCAAAATCGACCCGCGGCAACCGGCGGACCATTCGCCTGCACTGCTGCCCGGTCCGCGACCTGGCCCGTGATCACCCGGAGGTGGCGTGCGCCTTGCACCGGGGGCTGCTGCGGGGCCTGGCGGGGCCGGAGAAGTCGGTTGGTTCCGCACCGGGGATGCAGGCCGAGCTGCAACCGTTCGTCGAACCCGAGTTGTGTCTTGCCAGGGTGCGCGCATGACTGAGTTGTGTGCCCCGGTTGACGAAGGGCTCGCGGATCTCGCCGCCCGCGCGGACGTCGAGGCGCTCCTGCGCCGGTTTTACGGCCGGGTGATGGCCGACGACGTCCTCGCCGAACCTTTCTCGGAGCTGCGGACCAAGGGCCTGGAGTCGCACATCCCGGTGATGGCCGACTTCTGGGAGACCGCGCTGTTCCGGGCCGGGCTCTACCGGGGCAGCGCCTTGCAGGCCCACCGGCACGTCCATCAACGAATCCCCTTGAACGGCCGACACTTTGTCCGCTGGCTGACCACGTGGAACGACACCGTCGATCAGATGTTCCGGGGACCCATCGCCGAGCGCGCGAAGATTCAGGGTGCCCGGATCGCGTGGGCCATGCACCGACGGCTGACGGGCTCGGACACACCGGAACTCGACAACCTGGTCGCGCGCTGAAGGCTGACGGAGCGTACTTCCTGCGGAAGAGCTTGACGCGGATGATCCCGTCGTAGGTCATCGAATCCCTACCTCTCGTCAGACCCTTTCGCGCTCGGCACCGGCGTCGATGTGGGTTGTGCGCCCGATGTGCCGCTCGCCGCGCATCCGTTCGGTCATGTGCGGGTAGTGCAGCTCGAAGGCGGGTCGTTCGGAGCGGATGCGGGGCAACTCCGTGAAGTTGTGCCGCGGCGGCGGGCAACTGGTGGCCCACTCCAGCGAATTGCCATGTCCCCAAGGGTCATCCACGATAACCGGTTCCCCGTAGCGCCAGCTCCTGAACACATTCCAGACGAACGGCAGCATCGACGCGCCCAGGATCAACGCCCCGATGGTGGAGACCGCATTCAACCCGGTGAAACCGTCTGTGGGCAAGTAGTCCGCATAGCGGCGGGGCATGCCCATGTTGCCCAGCCAGTGCTGCACCAAAAACGTGGTGTGAAAGCCGATCAGGGTCAACCAGAAGTGCAGCTTGCCCAACCGTTCGTCGAGCAGCCGGCCGGTCATCTTGGGGAACCAGAAGTAGATGCCGGCGAAGGTGGAGAACACGATGGTGCCGAACAGCACGTAGTGGAAATGCGCAACCACGAAATAGGAGTCTGTGACGTGGAAGTCGATGGGTGGGCTGGCCAGCATCACCCCGGACAGCCCTCCCAGCAGAAATGTCACCATGAAGCCCACGGCGAACAACATCGGAGTTTCAAATGTCAGTTGGCCCTTCCAGATGGTGCCGATCCAATTGACGAACTTGATCCCGGTAGGCACCGCGATGAGATAGCTCATGAACGAGAAGAACGGCAGCAGCACCGCTCCGGTGGCGAACATGTGATGCGCCCACACCGCCGTCGATAGTCCGGCGATACTCATCGTCGCGTAGATCAGCGTGCTGTAACCAAAGATCGGTTTGCGTGCGAATACCGGCACCACCTCGCTGATGATGCCGAAGAAGGGCAGTGCGATGACGTAGACCTCGGGGTGCCCGAAGAACCAGAAGAGGTGCTGCCACAGCATTACCCCGCCGTTCGCCGCGTCGTAGATGTGAGCGCCCAGGTGCCGGTCGGCCGCCAGCCCCAACAGCGCCGCGGTCAGCAGCGGAAAGATGATCAGCACCATGATCGAGGTCACCAGGATGTTCCAGGTGAAGATCGGCAGCCGAAACATCGTCATCCCCGGCGCGCGCAGGCATACCACCGTGGTGATCATGTTGACCGCGCCCAAGATGGTGCCCAAACCACCGACCGCCAAGCCGACGATCCACAGATCCGCGCCCGCGCCCGGACTGTGCACGGCGTCCGACAGCGGCGTGTAGGCGGTCCAGCCGAAGTCAGCGGCCCCGCCCGGGGTGATGAACCCGGCCAGCGCGATCAGCGCACCGAACACGAACAGCCAAAAGGACAGGGCGTTGAGCCGCGGGAACGCCACGTCGGGCGCGCCGATCTGCAGCGGCAGAACCAGATTGGCGAACCCGAACACGACAGGCGTGGCATAGAACAGCAGCATGATCGTGCCGTGCATGGTGAACAACTGGTTGTACTGCTCATTCGACAGGAATTGCAGACCCGGCGCCGACAATTCAGCCCGCATCAACAGCGCCAACAGGCCGCCGATGAAGAAAAAGACGAAGCAGGCGACGCAGTACATGATGCCGATCACTTTGTGATCGGTCGTGGTGATCAGTCTGTAGACCAGGTTGCCGGTCGGCCCCTGCCGCGCGGGAAAGGGTCGGTGAGCCAACAATTTTCGCGGTATGACTTCAGTTGCCATCGCGTCCTCTACTACGGGGGCGAATCTCCCATTTTTGGTTTACGGTCAGGTACCGAAGTCCGTCCGGGCCCGCGGTGAATTGCGGCCGCGACCGGCTTGGCAGCCATAACAACACGCCGGGGGCCACCTTGATCGTGCCCTCTTCGATGGTGATCCGACCGCTTCCGAACAGCACGTGAATCAAGACGTCGACGTCGGCTCCGGTGGCGGTGTCGACTTCGCCGTCGGGCGGCAACGTGATGACATTCCAGTCCAGGTCGCGTTTTTCCCGGACGCCGGACTTCCTGGCCACCCGGGCGCTATCCGACAATCCCGCTACCGGCTGGTTGGCGGGGGCGGCCCAGGCGGTGGGTCGGTTGTCGGGTCTGGGCAGCCGCCGCACGTCGAGTTGGTTGTCGGCCATGGGGTTCCACCCCCTTCTGGAGTTTGTACAAGTACGATTGTATAAACACTACGACATGGGCGTGCGATAGGGAAGCCTGCCGGGGGTCGTCTCGTCAAATACCGATCAGATGGTTTGATGACGCCCGAAGTACTCGTGATCTTCGTTGTATCCGCCGTACCCGCCGCCCAGCTCGGAGTAGTGTTCGACGAACTCAATACCCTTGAGCCACTTGACATGCCGGAAGCCGTGTTGCAGTTCGTTGCGCAACCGTAGCGGCGCCCCGTGGCCGTAGGTCAGGGGCTCGCCGTTCATGTCGTAGGCCAGCATGGTGAGGTGGTGGCTCATCTGGTCGATCGGGTGTGCGACGTAGTAGACACCACCATCGGCGCCGGGTCCCAGCGAGTAGAACACCACCCATTTGGCCTCGGGCAGGGGTTTGACGATGTCCATGATCGTCTGCATCGACACGCCACCCCATTTGGCGACACCCGACCAGCCCTGGATGCAGAAGTGTTGGGTGATCTGTTCGTGGTAAGGCAGGTCATGCACGTCGGCCAGCGACAACTCGACCGGATGCTCAACGAGGCCGTAGACGCGCAGCCGCCAGTCCACGAAGTCGTTTTTCTCCAACTCCTTGTATTCAACGGTTTCCGGGTAGGTGCCGTTGTGCCACAGGTACGGCGAGATGTCCTCGTCGGTGAACGCGCCGGGCCTGGGGTTGGAGCGCTCGAACAGCCGCTGCAGCGGCCCGACGAGCGCGTAGCCGACCCGCTGCACCACGCGGGGGTGGCGATAGGTGAACGGCGTGGCGGCCACCCAGCCGACGGCGACGACCGTCATGGCCACGGCGAAGACCGCGAACCCGATCCAGCCGTCGTCGTCGCGGGCGGCGAACATGTGGTTGAGGTTGCGCAACGCTTCGGTGGTGAAGACGAACGTGACGTGGACGACGATGAACAACACGAAATACATCAGCACCAGGAAATGCAGCGAGCGGGCGGTCTGGATGCTCAACCGCTTACTGATCACGGTGAAACGCATCGACAGGGCCGGCGACATCCCAAGGCCGGTGATGACGGCCAGTGGTGCGGCGATGAACACGGTGGTGAAGTACGCCAACAGTTGTAACGCGTTATAGGCCACCCAGGTGTTGTCGTGCGGCCAGCTCAGCGAAAGGTATTGGATCGCAACCGATGCCGCATTGGGGAACACGTCCCAGCTGGTCGGGACGATGTGTCGCCATTGGCCGGTGGCGAATAGCAGTACGTAGAAGACCGCACCGTTGAGTAGCCACAAGACGTCGATGCCAAGGTGCCACCATCGTGCCAGTCCGATCGAGTGACGAATTCCCGGTAATCCCAGCTGGTCTGGCAGCGCGACCGAATCGTCCTTGGCCGTCCACAGGGGATCAGCGGGTACCGGCTTTGCCACCCGCAGCCACTCGTCCTTGCCCGGGGTGGAGTTGCGGTTGAAGTAAAGCCGTGGATGGTCGCACAGGATCTGAATTCCGGACCGGATGATGAACGTCATCATGAACAGGTTGAAGAAGTGCGTCCAGCCCACCCAGGCCGGGATGCCCGGGCTGGTCCGGGAAGGCACTTGGGTGCCCGGATGCCGCTGGATGAAGGTCTGCACCGCCGGCATGTGGTACAGGCCTTTGCCCACTGCCACCGCCGCGAGCAGAAAGACAAATCCAATGGGAATGAGCCACAAAAGATTTAGCCACCTGTCGCGACCGATGCGTAGCCGCGGCGCGATCGCCCGCTTGTCTTCCAGCCCGCCGGCCCAGGTCTCCGGGTCGACGACGTCCCTGGCCGCCAGCAACTCCGTGCGGTAGCCCACGCCCGAGTTCTCGTTGTCGACGCCGTCGTGCGGGGCGAGTGTGTGAGCGGCGTGCGCGGTAGTCGCGGGGGCGCTCCCCGACGGCTCCAGCCTTCTGCCGGCGTTGTCAGCACCCTGCGAACGCCGAGCAGAAGTTACTTTGTCGGTCATGGTTGGCCGCTCCATCTGGTTTATACAAACTAACTTGTGTAAACTCTACGGCATGGCATATGTGATCGGAAAGCCATGCGTTGATGTGATGGACCGGGCCTGCGTCGAGGAGTGTCCCGTCGACTGCATCTACGAGGGTGGCAGGGCGCTCTACATTCATCCCGACGAGTGCGTGGATTGCGGAGCATGCGAGCCCGTTTGCCCCGTCGAGGCGATCTACTACGAGGATGACCTGCCCGACGAGTTGCAGCCCTACCAAGCGGACAACGCGGCGTTCTTTTTCGAAACCTTGTCGGGCCGTGACGAGCCGCTGGGGTCACCGGGCGGGGCCGCCAAGCTCGGTCCCCTCGGCGTCGACACACCGTTGGTGGCCAACCTGCCCAAGCAGGATCCTCAGCGAGCCTGAGCGCGATCGCCATGTCACGCGAGGAGTCATCCGGCCGCCGTCGTGATGTGCTGCGGGTGTTGCAGGCGGGGTCCACCCCGATGAGCATCGCCGCGATCGCCAAAGCGCTTGATGTGCACCCTAATACGGTCCGCTTCCACCTGGACAGGTTGGTCAACGACGGCCGGGTCGAGCAGGTCGAGCCGGGCCGCAAACGACCGGGGCGGCCACCGCTGATGTTTCGCGCGGTCCCGCGGATGGACCGGAGCGGACCGCGCCATTACCGGCTGCTCGCCGAGATCCTGGCGGCGACTCTTGCCCCCGGTCATGATCCGAGCGCCGAGGCACAGGCCGCGGGTCGTGCGTGGGGACGACAGTTCAGAAGGACTGCGCCACCGCGCAAGAAGACCAGTGCGAAGGACTCGATCGACCACCTCGAGGGCGTGCTCGACGAGTTCGGGTTTGCACCCGAGCGCCGCAGATCTGGGGGAGAGCAGCAAATCGGCCTGCGGCACTGCCCATTCCTGGAACTCGCCGAGAGCCATAGCAAGATCGTGTGCCCGATTCATCTGGGCCTGATGCAGGGAGTTCTCGACAACGAAGCCGTGCCCGTCGCCGTCGACCGGCTGGAGGCGTTCGTTCAACCGGATCTGTGCCTGGCCCACCTGAAGCTGGAAGGTGCCTCGAGATGACCGCCGAGAGGTCGATCAGCATCCCGTTGTGACGGCCTCACCCGCGCGGGTGGCAGCGGACATCACATTCGCCCATACGCGACGGCCATCAGCAGGAAAATCGCGGCGATCAGAAGAAACATCGTCGCCAACGGGTCGATCAGGTCGAACATCATGAGATCACCATCAGCTGAGGCCGGCCAGATGAACACCGTAGGGTACGGCCTTCACGAGTGTGACGGTGAGCGCGATTCCGCTGGGCAGGGTGTAGGTGCGCTGCTCGCCGGGACGTGCACCCGCGATGGCGGCACCCAGCGGCGATCGGATCGAATAGACCTCCATGCCACCGTATTCGGCGCCGCGCACGCCGAACAGGAATGTTTCGACTTCGCCGGTGTCGTCGTAGCGGACGGTCAAAACCATGCCCGGTTCGGCGATCCCGTCATCGGGCGGGTCCTCACCGACGACAGCATCCACCAACAACTCATGGATCCGTCGAATGCGGACCTGCCAAGCGCGCTGGACAGCGACCGAGTTTTCGTCAGTGGCGCTGCCAACAGTGTTGGTGTCACACAACTCCCGCAGCGTGGCCAGTTCCCGCTGCAGCCGCTCGTAGCCTTGCGGCGAAATCCACGCAGGTTGTGTGCTGGTCATATCTGTTGCCTTTCTTTTGACAGCGTTCGAGTACACCCGAGAAGTGCGGTTTCACAGGGCTATTACTGGGTGACCGTTTTCGACGACGGGAGCCCGTGAGGGGCCAGTCCCCGCCGCGGTCTGGCTTCGGAGTTATCGGGCGGCGTTGCGCAGGGTTCTGTGCTGCGGATCGAACTCGGCCAGAGCCTGCGGCTGCTTGCCGGTAGTGATCTGTTCGGCCAATAGCCGACCGGTTACCGGGCCGTGTGCCAAGCCCCACATGCCGTGCCCGCCGGCCACGTAGACGCCCCGTGCCAGCTCACCGATCAGGGCGCGGCCGTCGGGCGTGACCGCGCACGCACCGGCCCACAGATTGTTGCGTGCGGTCCAATCCACCCCGTCCAGCAGGGAACTGGCTGCGGCGGCGATGGACTCCACCCGTTCGCGTGGGTGCGGTTGGTGGCGGTGGCGGACTTCCAGGGTGCCTGAAACACGCAGCGCGCCCTTGTAGGGCGTGCAGGCCACCCGAACGTCCGGCAGGTAGATGGGCGCCAGTATCGGGCGGTCAACCGGCACGGTGAACGAGTAGCCGCTCTGGGCCTGAACCGGGACCCGCAGCCAGCGGCCGGCCAGCCGTGACAACCGGTCACCGGTGGCGATGACCGCGGCGTCGGCGGTCAGTGGGTCGCCGCGGCGCGGCTGCACCACGGCGCCGCCGCCGGAGCTGTGAACGTCGTCGATTTCAAGCCTGTGCACCGCGGCCCCGCGGGCCATCACCGAGCGACCCAGGGCTTCGACGAAACGCCGGGGATCGACGAACCGCTGGCCGTTGATGTTCAGTGCGGCGGTGACTGCCGGCGAGGCCAGGGGCACCTGCTCGCGCAACGCCTCGCCGGATAGTGCGGTGACATACATTGGCTGGCCGGCATTTTCGAGCTGGCGCAGCATTTCCAGCATGCGTTCCGCTTCCCTGGTGCCGCGAAACAGCGCGGTGATCGGCGCGTCGGTTACCGGGGCATCGACCCCGTTGGCGATGAGCACATCGAAGGCTTCGATGCAGTCCTCGTTGAGCGCCACGCTGGCCCGCAGGGTCCGCTGCGACGACGAACGCCGATAAGAGGGTGACAGCTGCATGAAAAAGGCCCCCAGGTGCGCGCCTACGGTCGACGGCAGGTGCGTCGGCGTGACCGGATCGCGAAGGGCCTGCGGTTCGTCGCGCAGCACCCCGGAGGAGTGGAGCGGAAGGGTCAGTCCCGGAGCGATCCATCCCGCGTTGCCCCATGACGCACCCGCGGCAACGCCCGTGCGATCGACCACCGTGACGTCGATTCCCCGCTCCTGTAGGAACCAGGCCGTGGACAGTCCCACGATGCCGGCGCCCACGACGATCACCGTCCTGGGGCCGCCGTCAAGGCGTTCGTCGCCACCCATCGCGCACCTCCGCAGCTGAACCTCTGATTGGTGATCTCCATGGTGGTGTGCGCGGGTCCGGCGGTGTTTGCCGGAAACCGACAACCGGGGCGTAGGGCGTTGTGCCGAACCGACAACGCCGTTGCTGCGGTTGTCATGACCGGACGTCAGCTCGGGACCGGGGAGAGCATCCGTGCCGGGAAGACAAATCCCCGCAGGCGTCGACTGCGGGGATCGGTAGGCAATTTGACTGCGGCTGCGGTTATGTCACCGATGCCCCACAAGGCTGTCGAAGTCCCGTTGCCACCTGGCATAGCGGGATCGGTCAAGGGCGACACGGGCGACGCCGAATAGGCAGGCTGCCAACAAACTCATGGTGGACCACGTCGCCACGGCGAACGCCACCCCTTCCTCGGCGGCGGTCCATACCGGAGGGCGCACCGGGGAACCATTGTCGTCGACCCAGATCTCGATCTCGTCACCGGTCTTCACGTTCGGCGGCGCGGCGACGTCGCCGGTGTGTTCGGTCCCGTCAACGAGCCACCGGGCAGGCACCGTCACCGATGGGCCTTCGACATCCCTGCGGTTGCTGTCCCCGATGGACGTCGCGGTCACCTGCCGGCGAACCTGCGCCTGCTCGGCGTGAACCCGACTACGGGATTCGTGGACGGCGGTGCCCACGGCGGCACCGATAGGCACCGCGACCAGCGAGATCGCGATGGCCAACACCAAAGCCAGCGCCTCCACCCGGTCGCTGGCGCGGATCAGCGGGTTGCGACCGAAAAGCCGCGGGGACAGTCTCCGCGGCAGTGGCACCGTGAAGCTTTCCATGGCGGCGTCATCGTCCGGATCGCCGGCGGGCTGCAGATGATCGGGACGTCTGGTGCTCATCGGATGTTTCCTATCGACGGGTCGGCACGGGGTTTGCAGTCGCACATGGCAGCCGGAAGCCCGCCGCCACTCGAACGTGGCCATAGGTGGACAACCCTCATGATGTCGCCGATGGTCGCCGCAAGGTTTGCCGAAGCAAGACAATGGTGCCGCGGCGCGTTGTCGGATTTCGACAGCGTCGTCGGTCAATCGGTGTCGGTGGCCGCGAGCTCGATCATCATGGCCAGTCGCTTTGTGGCGTCGTCCAATGACAGGTTGGTGATCTCGGCCATTTTGCGCAGCCGGTAACGCACGGTGTTTTCGTGCACTCCCAGACGTTCGCCGGCCTCGGCCGGGTCGCCCTGGGCCTCCAGCCATGCCCGTAGCGTGGGCACGTAGTCGGTGCCGTTGGCGTGGTCGTGGCGGCGCAGTTCGGCCACCGGCCCGCGGGTCGTCGCGCGCCCCGACCGTGCCGCGGCACGCAGCCGCTGCAGCAGGATGTCGTCCCACGACTCGTCGTAGGCCGGCGGCGCGGCGGTGGGTGACATCTCGTGCAGCGCCAGGCACTCGTCGGCCTCCTGGCGTGCGGCGGCGAGATCTGCCACCTCGGCCACACCACTGACTCCGGCGATCACCGTCACCTGCTCGGGCAGCGCCGCTCGCAAAGCGGCCACCCAGCGCCGCGCCGTCAGCGCGTCCTCGCCCGGAAGCACGGTGTATACGATGTTGCCCGCCAATGCGCTGCGCCCCGGCCGTGACCAGCCGAATCCCGTGGTGGCGCGTTCGAATGCCAACAACAACGCGGCATCGCGGTCGTCTCCGACGAACGCCTGCACCGCGATCACGCGCAAACCGTTGTGCGCCAGGCCCAGCCTGCTCGCCACCGTGGACGCGTCGGGCGCGCCCTCCAGCAACCGGATCACCAGTTCGGATTCGACCTGGCGCTCCAGGTCCGCGCTGGCGCGCGACCGCAGCAGATGCAGGGCCACCGTGTGCGCGCCATCGGCCAGGGCGCTGCGCGCCGCCTCGTTCAGCGGCGCTGGGCAGGCCACCCACACCGACCCGATCAGTTCCGCGCCGGATCGCACCGCGACCACCATGCGCCCGGTCAGGCCCTGTTCAGGGGCCTCGGCGACAAACAGTGGCTCATCGGAGACCGCCAGGTGTGCGAGCACTCCGCGCGCATCAAACAGCGCGCGTAGCGGTTCCGGCGTCTGCCGTCCAAGGATCGTCTCGACCCGCGCCGCGTCTGCGTGCTCCTGCAGTCTCGAGTACGCCAGCACCCGCAGCAGCCGGTCGTGGATGACGACGGCGCTGCCGATCCTGTCCGCCAAACTATCGGCGAGCGCGAACAGATCGGTTGGGCCGCGCCCAGATTCAGTCTCGCGGCCCTCCAGCACCAGGCCGTAGACCACCGCTGCCACCGCGCTCCACGACACGGTCTCATCGATGACCATCACCGCGCCGACGTCGGTCTTGCTGTCAAACGTCACCGGCGTCTCATCGCCGCGCAGCACCACCACGACTGCGCGCGCTGACGCCGCCCAGCGCACCGCTTCGTCGAGCGAGCCGGCGCCGATGGCCAGCAATACATCGCCCACCACCGCGCGTTCGGTGGGCGGCTCGTGGACGACCACGCTGCGCAGCTCGGTCGACCGCGGCACCGACGACCAACGCAATCGGACGCCATACCCGCCCAGGACGTTCATCAGGCGGTCCAATGTGATCATGCGCAGGCTCCAACGATGCTCAGAAACGAGAGGTAGATGTCTCTGTATCCTGCCCCCAGATCACGAGCAACGACGTGATTTGGCTGCGGAGTGGGAATCCGCCACGCGCCGAGAATCAAGCGCGACCTGCGGCGGGTATCGCCTGCCGAGGTTTTCGGTCCGGCCGCGCTGGTGGTCAGCCACACGGGCGCAAGCCATTACGTGCGCGTCAGGGATCGCCTCTGGACCTGGTCTGGTCAACGCGCGCGACGGCGTCTAGACTTTTCACAATTTCGCTTGTAAAAACATAGGGCGGGCATGGACCGCGCAAGCCGCGTCGGCCAACGGTCGGCCGCGGACATGTGCGAAGAAAGGGCAGCGGCGCAATGAGTTTTCGCGACGACGGCAAGGTGTACCTCGAAGTCGGGGTCAACGAGGACGTCAGTAAGGACGAAAACCCGAATGTGCCCTACGGCGCCGAAGAGACGGCCCGCGACGTGGTGGAGTGCATTCAGCACGGAGCCACCGCCGTCCAATTCCGTGCCCGCTACGACGACGGCCGGCAAGCCTGGGCCGATGACGAGGTCTCTCGCACCATCTTGGCGGCCGCGGCCCGCGAGGTCGACCCGCTGGCCTATCCGGGCTACGCCGAGAGCCTCGAACACATCTGGGCGCTGGCCGAGCGTCCACCGGCCGGCACCGGGCTGCTGTTCGCACCGTTCGACCCGGCTCAACACGTCAAACGCGTGCTGTGGCTGGAGGACGAGAACCAGTTCAAGGCAGTCGATTTCGATAATTCGAACGGCTCACATCCGTCGTACCCACCCGAACTCGATCGGTTCCCCGAGCTGGGCCTGGTCCCCAGCATCGCTGTGTTCAATGCCGTCGACTTGCGCTGGGTGATTCTGGCCGCCCGCATCGGGATCTTGCGGCAACCATTGAACATCAAGTTGTACTTTTCCGATCGTTGCGTGTCTTATAACGATCCCGACCCCGAGGTCCTCGACTTCCTGGTCTCGCGCATCCCGAAGTGGATCGACCACGAGATCGTCGTCGTGCCGTATGCGATGAGCTCCGCCGAACGGCGTCAAGAGCTTTGGGAGCACGCACTGAATCGCGGGCTCGGTATCCGGGTGGGTATCGGCGATTGCCCAATGCTGTTCCGGACTGCCACCAACGCCCAAGCGGTGGATCGCGCGGTGAACCTCATCACCAAGCGGGAACTCGCCCCTGCCACCCAGGATGACGTGCGCGCCCGCTTCGCCGCGGCCGTTGCGGACGAAAGCGAAATGGTAAGAGTTGTCGTCAACCGGAATCGCTGTATGGGATGGGGCGTCTGCTACTCGCATGCGCCGGAGATATACCAACCCGATGCCGAGGGCTACTGCGTCGTCATCAAGCCCCACGTCGACGCCAGCCTGCTGGAGAAGGCCCTCGAGGGTGCGGCGAGCTGCCCGGAACGGGCGATCCGCGTCGAGTTGTGACAACACCTCACCGCCGGACGATGCCCGGCCGTTAAAAATGTGTCGAGGCACCGGTCATGACGGTGGCTCGGACACAGGTCGATTTCGCCGTGACGTTCGGGTCGTGAGCGCGCGCTCCAGGAACGGTGTGAGTATGTCGACGGGCAGCGGGAACACCACGGTCGAGTTTTGGTCGGCGCCCAGCTCCAAAAGCGTTTGCAGGTAGCGTAGTTGAAGCGATGCCGGATTCTTCGACAGCGTCTCGGCGGCCTGGCGTAGCTCGTCCGATGCCTGTAATTCGCCGCGAGCGTTGATGACTTTGGCACGACGTTCGCGTTCGGCTTCGGCTTCGCGGGCCATCGCCCGCTGCATGGATTCGGGGATCTCGACGTCCTTGATTTCCACGACTCGGACTTCGATACCCCAGGGCCGGGTCTGCTCCTCGATGATGGTCCGCAGGTCGCTGTTGAGGTCTTCGCGTTGGGCCAGCAAGGTATCCAGGTCGGCGCGGCCCAGCACCGAGCGCAATGTGGTCTGTGCGATCTGTGAGGTGGCCACCGCGTAGTTTTCCACGGCGAGAATCGCTTTGAGGGGCTCGACCACCTGGAACATCACCACGGCATTGACCCGGGCGGGCACGTTGTCACGTGTGATCACCTCCTGCGGCGGGATGGTCAACGTCACCACCCGCTGATCAACCCGGATCATCTTGTCTGCCAGCGGAACCAAACACCGCAGCCCGGGCTGGTACAACGGGCGGGCACGCCCCATTCGGAACACCACACCACGCTCGTACTCGCGCACCACGGCCAGCGAAGCTAGTGCCAGCACAACCAGCAGCACCGCTATCGTCACGCCGACGACAACCAGCATCGCGCTCACGATGCTGCGTCCTTCCCCGGTCGGCTTGCGCCCCAACGGGTCGAATAGCGATCGACCGCTAGGGCCACCTGGTCTTCCATACCCGTGCGGTGCGGCAGGTGCTCGGGAGCGTTGGACGGGGTACGCCACAAATGACCGGCCAGCGGCAGCGACGCCGCCAGCACGACGGTGATGACGCCGATCAATACCAACAGGTCGGCGGGGGAGTGCAGCCTGGCGAGCATCACGAGCGGCATCACCACCCCCAAAGCGGCCACGCAGCAGGCGATACCGCGGTGAAAACGTCCGGCTTCAGAATGCGGCCACGGGTCGATCTCACGGCTGATCTCGCGCCCGTGCTCCGAGGTCGTACAGGTCGATTTGACCGGGCAGCTGTTGCACACGCTGGGCTTTGCCCGATACCGCATCACGCGGTGCTTCGGATCGAAAGAACTCGGCCAGAGCCATTGGTCCTGGGGACACACCCACGCGTCATGGTCGGCGTGGTAACGGAATTGGCCGCTACGCCACTGCGCGGCGCGCTGCGATACGCGTCGCGCCATCACGTCGACGCCCCAGGCGGTGGCCACCAGTGCCAGCGCATAGCCGGCAACCAGCCATGCCGCGGCGGTCGGGGATGTCACCGTCAGCCTTCCTGCGATGCCGCGGGCATGGGGTCGAGTTCGGTGTAGAGCGGGTGTTCGCGCAATTCGTCGCTGGCCGGTGCGTGGCGGACGTTGCGTATCGCCGTCCACGCGATCCAGACGAATGGCAAGACGCCGCCGAGGATGAAGACAAAATCGCC
>Ga0134125_10002058_pt1 | contig 24117 bp, 26 predicted proteins | sample KB31751_FD_96464 | JGI IMG/M metagenome (GOLD analysis project Ga0134125, IMG submission 96464) | Terrestrial soil microbial communities with excess Nitrogen fertilizer from Kellogg Biological Station, Michigan, USA - KB3-175-1 | ecosystem: Environmental > Terrestrial > Soil > Unclassified ...
ATCGATGACATCGTCATCCGCGTCATCGTCGAGCCTACAGTGCTTCCTGTGCCTCTGCCTGATCCCGAGACCGGAGAGATCCCGGCGCGCAACATGGGCGCGATCTACGTCGACTCCATCCCCGAGGATGACAAGACTTTCTTGTTCCAGTGGACCATGGGCGGGTCGAGTGAGCTGGCGCCCTTTCGTGAAAAGCTCAGCGAACGCATGGACGATTTGGAATCTCTCCAAGCTGTACAAGGAGAGGCCGAGCGTCCTGCTGTCAGTGAAGGATGAGCTGGGCGCATACCTGTTCGACAAGGCCATTGCTCTCTTCGGAACCTGTGTAGAGCGCGACATAGAGAAGGCCACCCGGGGCAAGAAGACTGACAAAGCGGCAGAGGCAGCCGCCAACGCAGTGATAGCGAAGTGGGTCATTGATGGAAAGGCTGCCAAGAAGCGCTTCCGGGTACCGGTGGCGACTCGATGAGAGAGGATGACGTCTGATGGCATCGACATACACCATTGGAACTGCCGAAGGCGTCATCCGTATCACCTATGACCCTGAAGGCGTTGCTAAGGCCAAGAAAGACCAGGAGGAGCTTGGCGCCACGAGCCTCAAGACTGGCTCGGAGATGTCCAAGTCATCCAAAGTCATGGCCGTGGCCGGACTGGCAGTGGCTGCAGGCATTGGCGTTGCAGTCAAGCAGGCGAGCGACTTCCAGTCCAAGATGACGCTTCTGGTGACAGCGGGCAATGAATCGCAAGCGGCTCTTGGCTCTGTTTCTAAAGGCATCGAGAGCATCGCCATTGACACCGGCACATCGCTTGATCAGCTCGCCGACGGCATGTACATCGTGGAGAAGGCGGGCAAGCACGGCGCGGCCGGGCTCGACGTCTTGAAGGCTGCAGCGGAAGGCGCACGGGCTGAGGGCACAGACCTTGCCACGATGACGACCGGCCTGACGTCCATCATGCAGTCCTACGCAGGGACAATGAAGGACCCTGTCCAGGCAACAAATGAATTGGTGTCCGCCTCCGGTATGGCCAAGACCACCATGCAGGAGTTTGTTGCCTCGCTGCCTACGGTGCTGCCCCTAGCGTCAGCAGTAGGAATCTCCTTCGCGCAAGTGGGCGGCGCGATTGCGACCCTAACGCAGCACGGTACCTCCGCGCGAGAGGCAACACAAGAACTGAACAACACTATCCGCGCGCTTGTTGCTCCGAACCAGGTTGCCTCGAAGGCGATGCAACAACTTGGGATCAACGTTACAGATCTGGAGAAGAACGTCGGCAAGCGCGGTCTGACGGGCTCGATCCAGATGGTGGTAGAGGCCATCGGCAAGCACCTGGGTCCGGCCGGTACCGTACTTGTCAGCTCTTTCATGCAGTCGAAGTCAGCGGGCGAAGACCTTCAGCAGATGCTAGCTAGCATGGCGCCGGATGTCCGGACGCTGTCGCAGCAGTATCTGGATGGGAAGTTCACTGCAGCCGAATATAGCAAGAGCCTGAGCGGTATGGGCGTTGCGGCTGTCGCGCAGGGATCGCAGTTCAAGACGCTGGCTAAGAATGCCAATGGCTTCAACACTTTGCTCCGGTCAGGTTCTCCAGCCGCTCAGACGATGACCGCTGCGCTCAAGCAGATCATGGGTGGCGCCACCGGTATGAACACCGCGCTGCAGCTCTCCGGAGAGAGCGCGGGGTATTTCAACACGGCCGTCGATGACATCAACAAGTCAGCGGCGAAGTCCGGCAAAGACATTTCCACCTGGTCCAAGACGCAGGCAAATGCCGCGACTCAGATGGGGAGACTCAAGGCATCCGGCGAAGTCCTCGCAGTCAACCTCGGCACTCAGCTGCTCCCCGCAGTTATCGGGCTGACGAAGGCGCTGACCGGAATTGTGTCCTGGTTCGCGAGTCTCGGATCAGGGTGGCAGAAGCTGATCGTAACGGCGCTAGGGCTCGTGGCAGGCCTGCTCCTGATCGCCTCGACGTTCAAGAAGATTCAAGAGGCTGCAGCGGCTTTGAAGGCGTTGGCGCTATTCCTGCAGCTGGATGTCATATGGACCCGACTCATGGCGATTGCCGAGAACGCCTGGGCCGTGGCACAGTGGATCTTGAATGCTGCGATGGATGCCAATCCGGTCGGCCTGATCGTGCTCGCGATCATTGCCCTGATCGCAATCATCATTGTCGTCATCAAGTACCACAAGCAATTGGGTAAGTTCTTCACAATGATCTGGGGTCACATCTGGGACTTCATGAAGATGATCGGCGCTTGGTTTGCCGGACCATTCGTCAACTTCTTCAAGAACATTGGAAAGGATATTGCCAGCTTCTTCAAGCCGGTATGGGACTTCTTCAAGAGCATTGGGGCTTGGTTCGCCGGTCCGTTCGTCAACTTCTTTGTAGCTGCATGGCACGATATCCTTGCGGCCTTCGATGCGGCTAAGAGCGCGGTCATGACCGTGGTCCACGTTATTGTTGGCATATTCATGGGCATCTGGCACGGAATCCAGGCTGCAGTCGCGCCATTCGTGCCGCTGATCCGGGCTGTGTTCGGCTTGATTGGCGCGATCATCCGTCTCGTCATGGCCGTTATCTGGTCTGTGATATCGCTCGCGCTGCACGCAATTCTTGTGGTATTCCATACTGTATTGAATGCAATTATGGCAGTTTGGAATGCAGTATGGGGAGCGATCAAGACCGCTGCCACGGCTGTATGGAGCTTTATTGTATCTGCGGTGACCACTTATATAAATATGGTCAAAGCCGTTGTCACGACAGTCATGAATGCATTGAAGTCGGCTTGGGACGCCGTCTGGGGTGCCATCAAAGACGTCGTGATGAAATTCTGGAATTGGATCCACCCGTACGTATCCGCCGCGATTGGCGCGGTCAGCTCCAAGATCAAGTCGGTGCTGAACACCATCAAGGCAGTATGGAATTCGATCTGGAATTCGATTGTCGGAATCGCGAAGAGTGTATGGGGCAAGATCAGCTCTGCGCTGTCCTCGATCAGCGCGCTGGCCGGGAAGATCGGCGGATACTTCCAGAAGGCATATGATGCTGTAAAGAACAAGGTTACAGATGTCGTCGACTATGTGAAGGGCCTTGGCGGGAAGATCCTGAAAGCAGTTGGCGATCTCGGCTCGCTCCTGTACAACCAGGGCAAGAAGATCATCACCGGCCTGATCAATGGAATCACCTCGCAGATATCGAAGTTGACCAAGAAGCTCAACTCCATTACCAACCTGATCCCCAGCTGGAAGGGCCCAATCAAGGTTGATGCGAAGCTGCTGACGCCGAACGGCCAGAAGATCATGCAAGGTCTTATCGACGGCATCACCCGCGCGACTCCGGATCTGATGAAGACGCTACATGGGATTACTACGAGCATTCCGCTCAATGTGGCTTCTGGTGCGCAAAGCAATAGCTTCGTCACTCAGATGAATGCCGCACGGACGAGTAGCGCTGGCAGCGCGGTTAGCGACCGGGGACCGTATTATCTGACCTTGGACAAAAAGGTGCTCGCAGAGTTCACCATCGATACTATTACCGGCGAGCCGAAGGTCATCAGTGACAGCAGTAACGAAGGGGCTCGCGTCAAGGCTTGGGCCGGATCAGGACGAGGAGGGGCCAAGTAATGCGTAGCGTACGCGTCGAGCCGTCAGTGTACTTCGGCAATCCCGGCAGCTACGTTAAGATGCCGTGGCCGAGGTCTGGCATGGATGCGCCAGTCATCCGTCCCATCTTCGACTTCGAGTCAGGCTCTGGCAATCATCGCACATCCACCCTGATCGGTACGCCGCGCACGTACACGCTGAATTGGACTGCACTTCACCAATCCACATTTGATCTGGTCAATCAGTTCTATCTCGGGCTGAATGGCCCTGGCCCGTTTGTGCTCATCGACCCGTCCCGGCCGAATCTGCTTACTCCGAACCAGTCGGCTGCCGGGGGTGCCTGGTATGATACCACCGACTGGCTGATGCCCAGCACGGGGACGCTCGCTGTCAACCGGTCAGCGAGTTTCATCCTGCGCCAGTTCGGGAAGCGGTCGATCCAGTATACCAGCGTGACTGGATCAGGGGTTGGCCTGATACAGCTGCCATCTCCGTACAGCAGCTGGGCCGGGCATCCGGTGCTTCCCGGCTCGACGTACACGTTCAGCTACTCGGGGACTCCTGACGGCACCGTAGACAGTTCTATCTCCAACGTAGCCCAGATGTTATGGTATACGGCTGGAGGTATCTTCATATCGACTTCCGCAGGCTCTGCGGGCAATCTAGCGGGCTGGCAGAAGTATTCCGTGTCAGCGGTCGCTCCGCCCAACGCGGCCTATGTCCTCCCGACCATCCAGATTGACCTGTCGACAATGGTCGTTGGCAGTTCATTCTACGTTGACATGCTGCAATTGGAAATGGATAGCCGAGTCAATGACTGGGCTCCAGGAACCGGCATCAATCCGGTCTCCATCATGTCATTCAACGAGTCCATGTCATTCGATGCGCTGTTCCGCGTCGGCCCATCGCTCACGCTGCAGGAGGTCAAGTGAGCACGATTGACGATGCGCTAAATAGCCCTGCGATTGCATGGCTGCCCCCGAAGATCACTGCAGACTGGCGCCAGGCAGGATATGCCGGTGACGGATCGATTGACGATCTCAGCGAGCAGTCCGGTGACAGTTACACAGTCAACCAGTCGCTCGAAGACGCAATGCCGGATACCGTCACTGCCACTGGCAACTCGACAGCTTCCGGTGTACTATCGCTGCCCGATGTAATCGGCCGGAACGGCGCCATCCTTGGCCGCGCGGTTCGGACATTCAGCGGCCAGGTCACATCGAGCGATCACGGTGACAACGGCGGACGCCTGGATATGGGCGTGGTCCCGACTCAAGATGGCATTGCGGCCATGACCGCTACCATCATCTGGATCTCGTGGCGAGCACTGGTGAATGGTACAGGCTCCGGCGCACAACTGATTCAGCCGCCTTCCGGGTACGACATCATCGTGCCGCAGTTCACCGATGGAGACCTCTCGATCGTGCTCCTGGCGCGGACGCAATCAGTCCGGATTGCCCACGAGTCTCCGCCTGCTTTCTACTTCAATCAGCAGGTGAACTGGATGTGCGGGTGGATGTCATTCCAGCTGCAGCAGAAGGGATCGATTGGATGGCTCCCGGCTCAGATCAACTCTGCTAGCGTTCGGCGAACTGGAGCCTATGCTACCAATCACAGCTCCAACTTTATCGCTGTCGGCTCGACCGGCAACAGCGGCGGAATACCAATGGGCATCTTCCTGAGCTACGGCGCGGGCGAGACATGGTCGCAGAGTCTCGGCGGATTTCAGCTGTCCGGATCAACGGCATCCGGGAAGCAGAATTATGCATTTGCGGTGAACGGACCACTGGGCTTGGCTTCGTCATACGGTCCAGGAGGTCCGGGCACATATCAGGTCAGCGCGAATACCGCAACGCCGTCAGGGCCGAGCTTGCAGACCCTTGACGGGACCTTTGAAAGCGGCGTAGCGGGTTGGGGGATATCGAACGGTACGCTGGCCCAGTCGAGCGCTCAAAGCCACGGAGGATCCAATTCAGGGCTGTTAACGACCACAGGCACTCCGACCCAGACGACATTCCGAAGCGGATTCATCACCGTCAACGCGGGCGGGACGTTCCGAGGTTGGGCCTGGGCTCGCGCTGCAGCCTCTACTCCCAACATCACATTCTCCGTTGACTGGTACGACGCATCCAGCACCCTCCTGTCAACTAGTACGTCTGGCACGATAACCCTCGCTGCGAATACGTGGACGCGCTTGGATACCGGCGCCATCACCGCGCCTGCGGGCGCTGCCTTCGCCAAGTATGGCGGCACGATGCTGGGGAATCCTCCGGCTGGGCGGGCTGTGTTTTGGGATGATGTGGACTTCCGTGGCGCGGAGACGCTGGTTGTGTCATTCTCGCTCGAAGCGGCTGAGTTCCCGGATATGGACGCTCGCAAGTATTTCTCTCCATACAACACGACGTCTCCCATCTATTCGCTGGACCGAGATGTCGCGCCCATGACCGTCTCTCAAGGACTGCTGACTGAGGACGGTCCGCAATACCAGACAATCTTCAATGGGCAGATGAGTTCCACGGCAATCTCCGGGCGGACAGCTGATATCGAGGGAGTGAGTGCAGCTCGTCTGGCAATGATGAAGAGTGTGCAGTTGCCAATGATCAATGGGCAGACGGCTGGCGGCAACATGACATGGCCGGTTACCCATCTCCTGGCATCTTGTGGATTCTATGCATCGCCTGCCCCGACTCCGTTCGCGCGATACTGGTCGACCTTCCATGGCTCGCTTATGTACAATATGGGTGCGCCTCCGACTGGTCAGCCGACGCCCACTGTTGTGACGCGCTATTCAGATGCGGACGTAGCGGCAGCCGGAGGCGGCATTGGGCAGATTGACAACTACCAGTCGAGCGACGTTCCAGGCCCATTCCAATTGGGGATGTACGCTTCCTCGGCGCCCACCTTCGGCCAACTCAACCAGGTGATATTCCGGCCGTATAATGGGTGGTGGGGATCTCCTGCTGATTACCGCCCAGCCGCAACCTATGGCGCTGCCGGGTATTGGGATGCATTCTCCCAAGCCAATTCCACCGGCAGATTCTCCTGCTGGGTGCGCGGGGATCAGGTCACAGTCAACCCGACACACTGGGGGATTGCACAGCACCCGGGAGTCATTGGGGCTACGGTTGCTTTGCGCATCATGAATAAGGATGCCTCGGCTACTGAAATCTGTGCTGTGGAAGTCGGCTTGACAATGAGCGCGACTCCATATATGTACGTCATTATGCGGGACAACTCGGGCAATAACACGATTGTCTCCAGCCTGGAGCCGCTTCCCATTGACGGCAACTGGCATTTCTGCTCATGGTCCTGGAACTTCGCCACGGGCAAGGCGACTGCGCGCATGGACACTGCGACATCAACAGAGGTATCGTTCACCACCGATCCCACAGACCTTCCGGCCACCGAAGCAGCCTGGGACAGCGCGGGCGGGGCACTGAGCTGTGAGCTGGGAGCCTTCCTGCCCATTGCAGAAGCCTGCCTTGAATTTGGGCCTTCGGTCTACACCGCGCCGTACATTTGGGACCCAACGATTGGATTTAGCCCGACAGCGATCGTCCGCCCGGTGAGCTACCATTTGAACGCGATTGTCGAGCCTGCCCCCAGCGCGGCCTGGGACTTGATGGTCAGATTCGCGCAAGCGACAATGTCCATGTATAGATGCGATGAAGACGACTTGCCGAACTTCCTGCCAATCTCGTACTTCGGCGAGCCGCTGCTGACAAACTTCGCCTCTGACGAATGGCTGCGCAGCCTCCCTACAACGTGGGGTACGGCTGACCTCGGCGGGGACTGGACGCTTAGCGCAGGGACCTGGTCCACCAACATCAGCCCGACCTACGGCGGTATTGGGCATATGACTCTGGCTACGGCCGGTACGGCGCAGACTGCGATGCTGCTATCGGTGAGCGAGCAGGACTTTGACATCAGGACCGTGTTTGTCCCTCGCAACAATGCAGCCGGAGCGCAAATCCGCGCGGATGTCCTGGCGCGATATGTGGACTCGACGCATTACATCGCTTTCTCGCTTCGCTTCCAGACTGACCTGACGTGCGACGTGTACATTGTGCAGAATAGCGGTTCCGGCGAAGTTGTGTTGGGGTCGAACATCTCGACCGCGCTCACTTACAATGGCGGGCAGTTCATTCACATCCGGGCCAAAGCCGTCAGCGGAATGCTGTACATGAAGACGTGGAACATCAACAACATCGAGCCTGCAGCCTGGACGCTGGTGACGGAAGACCTCAACCCGCAATTCGGCGCGATTGGCCTTCGCGCGCAGGCGGATACAGGAAACACCAACGTTCCCTGGGAGGTCTGGTGGCAGCACCTGACGGCTGCCAACCAGTACATCGAGACGATCGATACTGAGACCAATGCGCAGGATCTGGATATCACCACTGACCCATCGAAGATCCGCAATGATGTTACGATCCAGTTCAGCGATACGACCGTTGCCACGAATCCGGCGCAGGTAATCGGATACGGCACTGTCATGAGCATCCCCAACAAGAAGAGTTCCACAGTCTTTTCGCTGGATACGACGCAGGCACAGACGCTCGCCAATCCGGTGTTGGCCAACCTCACCTCCTCCCAGGTGTCAGGCGGGACGTTCCCTGCGGGCTCGCACTGGGCCTCATTCAACACTAAGAGCGACGGCACAGGGACGTACCTCGCAGCTGGCTCGGGCGGGATTGATGCGGTTGTGAGCGCGGTCACGCCCACTTCGGTCACTGTCTCGTTCAACAATCGAACTGGCAAGACTGCGTATATGACCAACAACAATTCCACAGGCATTCCGTTCATGTCCATCCTTGGATATGTAGTGACTTCGGCTGCCGGGTACACCACTGTTACGGACCAGCCTTCAATTGCCCGGCGCGGCGATCGGACTGTCAGCGCCGAGGTGGACGATATCCAGCGACGGGAAGACGCTACGAGCTTCGCTACTCAGTTGGCATCCATATGCGCCAACCCGAGAGGGTCTGTCAATGTTCATGTCATCGGGAAGCCTTCTAGAGCGCCGGGACAGCTTGTCCGGATCGCTGACGCGCAGGGGACCGGCGCGGACGGCTTGTGGATGATATTGCAGATCCAGCATAACAAGGCTGGCGCCGAGTTTACGCAAGACCTTACAATGGTACAGGTGCTGCCGACCGCCATATGGGATGTCAGCAACTGGGACGAATCCGCTTGGGGTGAGTGATGGCTATTGACACGTATGGCCCGACAATTCAGCTGCCAGTTTCACGGCAGCTGCTCAGCGCCGGAGAGTTCGGCATCCCTGTCCGCGCTGCAGTCATTGATCTCGATTCCCGCCTTCAAAATCAGGAGGCAGATCAGGTTATTACAACAGGCTCGGTCGATAGCACCGGATTCCAGATGGCGACATTGCATGGGATTCTGCTGCACAATGGCAAAGTCTGCATCTGCGGAATTGGCATTAACGTGACGACTACTGTCGTCATTGGGACTACCGGCAATATCGCTGATACCCTCATGATCACGCTGCCTTCCGCTCTTGCGCCGAATCAGGCTTGGTTCGGTTCCATCGGTAATGGGGTCAATAGCGGCGAGGCTTCCATTGCTTCCAATGGGCAGGTAATTTTGCGATCCTGGACCCCGTCTCAGAACATTTCATCTGGCACCACGCTTCGTATCAGCTCCATGTACTCAACAACGGAGTAATTGACCGCGTACGATTCGATGGCAAGCAATGCCACCTGCAGAGAGGTTTGGAGACGTGCGTGCAGGTCCAGACGGCACAGAAGTGGTTCGCGCTCTTGCGGGACATGGGCGGATTCGCCCTGGGTTCATACGGCATCATCCGACAGACGATTACGGAACATGTGAGCTACCTCCTCCTACTCGCGGACCTGGGCCTGGTTGGAGGCCCCGGGGCGTGGGCGATAATCCAGCTGTTCCTTGGCAGCAGCAAGAAGGAGCCAGAACCTACAACCGAGCAATCGCCGCCATCTCAGCAGCCCTTGTCATCGTCGCACTAGCGCTACTCGTCACAGACGCGTTCCAACACGGAGGGTTTTAGCCCATGCCTGTAGAACAGCCTAGCAACGAAGTAGAGGCGGTGGAAGCACCGGCCCAGAGTCCGAGCCGGAATCAGATCCGTACAGTGGCATATGCCATTACGGCTTGCTTCCTAAGCGTTGTAGTTATGTGTGCCTCGACGATTGTGTACGTCACGAAGTCGAACAATGAAACGCTCAAGCGCGCGGATATGGCCAATCACAGGTTCTGCGCACTGGTGCTGACGCTGGACAACTCTTATGAGACAGCCCGGCCGACGACGCCCACGGGTATGCTCGTGGCAGCGGAGATCCATCAGCTGACATCCGATCTCGGATGCCGGAATCCTCAGGAGGGCGAATGACCACAACGCATTGGAAAGACTACTACCACGGCAACTATCCCAAGGCAGTCGAAGGTGCTATCTGCGCCAAGGCGAGTGAGGGCGTCGGATTCAAGGACAGCACCTTTGGCGCCTGGCAGCGGAAGGCGGCTGCAGGCGGACATCACTTCATGGCCTATCACGCGATCCACCCGGGCTCGACGTCGGACATGAAGGATCAGGCTCACCTGCTGTTCTCGGTGGTGGGCAAGAAGGTCCCGTGCATGTACGACGTGGAGAAGTGGCCGAAGCAGTCGGGGTCTCCGGCTGGCATCGTCAACCTCTCGCAGCTGCACACTGCCATCGAAGAGTTCCGCTCGCTCGGCGGACAGATGTTCGTCAACTACCTTCCCAAGTCCCAATGGGGATTCATGGGCAATCCGAATCTGGAGAGCCTGGAGGAGGAAGGCATTCACATCCTGAACGCCAACTACGACCGAGGTAACAACAAGCCTGGCTGCGCTGCGCTGAAGCCGTATGGTGGCATCACGCCATTCGCCAATCAGTACGCTGCATGCAACAACTTCGCCCCCATGACCTGGGATCAGGCGTGGGACATCTGGACCGGTGCGAAGTCCAACGCTCCTGCGCCGAAGCCGACGACGCATGCGCCTGGTTCCCGGGAGATCAAGCAGGGGGACCAAGGCGTGGACGTCAAGTTCATCCAAAGCAAGCTCTCCATCACTCAGGATGGGGACTTCGGCCCGAACACCAATTCCCATGTCCGCACGTGGCAGCACAATCACCGCCTGGCCGTGGACGGAATCGTCGGCAAAAACACCTGGGCCAGCTTCGGAGTGAAAGTCACATACAAGTAGCTGATTCCGCCCCGGCGCGGCTAGGCTCGCGAAGTACCCCACAGGAAGGAGAGGCATATGGATACCGAACGCCAGATGCTGGAAACTCTCCTCAGGCGGACCAGGAATATGGAGCGGCTGATGTTGCTGCTCCTCCGTGGAGAAGGAGAATTGCTCATGGACTCTGCTGCTGCTATCGCTCTGCTCGAATCTGCTGTGACCGTCATCAACACGCTCAAGGCCGAGGAGTCCGACAGCCTCGACAACCCGGCCGTGGCCTCCGCGCTCAACGACCTGGAAGCGGCCGTTCAGAACGCCCAGACCTCCGGCGACTCGTCCGGTGGTGCCGGCAGCCAGGTGCCCCCGGGCGACGGCACTGGCGACTCGACCACCACCCCCGCGCCGGGGGATGGTTCGGAGACTCCGGCCGTCTAGTTTACAAGTCGCAAGACCGGCGTCAAGCCCGCTGCCCCGGATTCAGAGCCTCCTGGTCCGGGGCAGCGCCATATAAAGAATCTTGAGAATAGGCTCGCCAATCGCACGCCTGGCCCGTATAGTCGGTGCTGCAAGGCCCGGACGGGCCGCAGAGATGGGGATCTCAAGCATGATTCAGCAGGGACTGGCCGAGCGCGGTTTCACGCAGGCCGAGAGGGAAAGCCTGGAGATTGGTGATGCCGTTATCGGCAAGCTGATCGACCTTGAGACCAAGCAGCCGGTGGACTTCACCATTTGCCTGCCACAGGAGCACGGATGCGGCTGCGTCTGCGAGTACTGCGGCCGGAACGAAGGCGCGCTGTTCTCCATGACCTTCGGAGAGGGCATCTGCGACTTCATCTGCATCGATTGCCTTGATGAGTCCACCTGGTACGGATGGCGGGAGGGCTGAGATGAAGTGTGGATCGTGCAAGGACAGGCACAGCAGCGTCGCGGAGGTTCGCGCCTGCTTCCAGATCCCTCGCCAGCGCAGAGGAGATGCGGTGATGGAGCGTACCGAGGACGAGCGCATGGCCGAATTCCTCGGCCGGAGCTTCGACGGGGAGACCGAGGTTCAGCGGCACCGCCGCCAGCAGGCCTCTCTGATGGATGGCGAGCGCGCAGCGGCGAAGTTCGTGGACGCGGATGTTCAGCGTCAGGCCGGATCTCGCGAGTGGAAGTCTGGCAAGATTCGTCGTTGCCCGGAGTGCTATGTCATTCGCGGAGTCTTCCACGAGATTGGCTGCAGTCTTGCCGGTAGCGCTCAGCCGGAAGTAGTCGAGCGCCCGACGCTGCCGGAGCACGCCGGGATGTACCGGCATCCGGTAGACGGCCGGATCTGGAAGGTGCAGGTGGCCGTTCACGGCTCCGGCTACCTCTATGCGAAGCTGCTGGAGGTCCCGGGTGAAGGCGAAGACTTCACACCGTACTTCGAGATGGATCGTGGCGCCATTTTCAAGATCGAGTTGTCTTGGCGAATGACGATCGAAGAAGCCAAGCAGTTTGGCGCGCTCTATGGAACCTGCTGCGTCTGCGCCCGCACGCTCACCAAAGAAGAGTCGATTGCGGCGGGCATCGGACCCGTCTGCGCTACCAAGGTATAGCGGACCCCCGGAAGGCCCCAACTGCCAAGAGGCGTTGGGGCCGACCGGTAAAGGTCCTTATGCGCCAGTAACTCAGTGGCAGAGGAAATTGTGACGCGTGGTTCGATTCCCGCCTGGCGCACTCGGTAAGACCCATCAATTGAAAGGCACTTCAGTGGCAGACGAGTTCAAGCCTGGAACAAATCCCGGCACGATCATCAACGCGCAGCCGGGATGGACCGGGCGAGCGATGCGGGACGATCACGAGCCCGGTTCGTACCCCGGTCCGGCACCGGCGATCGAGCGGACCTATCCGGGTTACTCCGGCCAGACGAAGGAAATGCGCCGCCCGCGCCCGGCGCATGGGACCGGACACCGCTGGCTCGCAGTGGCCGTCGTGGCTGCTCTGTTCACGATCGGATGCGGAATCGGCGCTGTCAGTGTCGCGTCGCACTCGATCCAGCACTATAGCCTGTCGGACGGCTCGCCTACGCCTGCGGCAGCGCCTGCCCCGACATCCGGTCACTCGAAGGGCGCCACAGCCCCTACGGCCAAATCAACGCCACTCGTGGCCCTGAAGCTCAGCGGCTCCGGAGGGAAGACCACGAAGACGTTCACGACCAGTGCGGAGTGGACGATCAAGTACAGCTTCGACTGCAAGAACTTCGGCCAGGCTGGCAACTTCCAGATCATGTCTTACACCAGCGGCGATTTGACCGGCCTGCCGGTCAACGAGCTTGCCAAGAAGGGGTCCAGCACGACCTATCAGCATGGAGACCCCGGCAGGCACTACCTGGAAGTGAACTCGGAGTGCTCCTGGCATCTGGAAGTCGATTCAGTCGGATAGCCGACTATCGAAATCTGCAGATGGCTCGTATAGTCGGTCCTGAAGGCGCCAAACCCCCGGTGCCGGAGATGGGGACAGACGATATGGTATCAGCAGCCCAGAAGACAGCGCTGGAGATCGTGACCGAGCTATCCGGGACAGATGGGTTTCACTGCACCACCGTGGCCCAACTGCGGGCGGTAGCGAGGATCGCAGATGCTCTGGACCGGGCGTTCCAGTCAGGAATGATGGAGGCCCAGATGGGGATGAACCCGGAGACGGAATTGCCGGAGTCGTTCACGTAGGCAGGAAGCGAAGAGGTCCGGGCGTAGGCTCGGGCCTTCTTCACATTCACCCGAAAGTATGAACCGAGCGAGTCGCCAAAATCACCAGTCGCAGACTAGACTGATCTTGTTGGGCGGAGGCGCCGCCCGGAGATGGGGATCTCAGATGACGACCACCGAAACCACCAGCGGATTCGCAAACGCTGACAGCATTCTTCGGAAGGTCCAGCTGCTGCTGGCGAAGGCGGAGGATCAGGCCGCGACTCCCGAGGAGTCGGCCAGCTACCACGCCAAGGCCGCTGAGCTGATGGCCAAGTACAAGATCGAAGAGGAGCAGGCCCGCGCCACTACGCCGATCGCCATGCAGACTCGGCCGGTCGTGCGCGAGATGGACGTCTGCAGCGCGGGCAGCGACCACTTCCAGAGCTACTACAACATGGCCGTCTACGCCGCCAGCCACGCCGGGGCCATGGTCAAGCACAAGTGGGGACGCGGGCAGTTGATCGCTATCCTGGTCGGCTACGACGTGGATTGCCGCTTCGCGGAGATGCTGTTCACCTCGGCCAAGCTCGTCTTCCAGGAGAACATGGAGCCGCAGCGGAAGGCGGACGAGCCGGAGGCGCTGACGGCTTACCGCTTCCGCAACGCCGGGAAGACCCGCCGTGAGGTGGCCGTGATGCTGTGGGGCAAGGATGTGGACAAGTCCGTCGCTGCTCACCAGAAGGTCCAGAAATGGTATGAGGAGGAGGCTGCCAGGCGCGGTACGCCGGTGGTCTCCGGCCGTGGGGTCTCCCGCAAGGACTTCGTGAAGGTCTACTGCGAAAGCTTCACCAGCAAGTTCTACCAGCGTCTTCGGCTGGCCGCTGACGCGTCTGACTCGGTAGGCGGCGCGGTGGAGCTGGCGAACCGTTACCAGACCGTTAAGGAAGCCTTCTACGAGCAGTTCCCCTCGATGCGGCCGGGGCAGGTCGAGTCGGCTTCCGCCTACACGGACAAGCGGACTCAGGCGCAGAAGGACCGGGACGCGCGGGCAGCCGAACGGGAAGCCGAGAAACGTTCGGCGCTCTACCGTAGCGCTGCCGGACGGGCGGGCTGGGCCGCTGGCACCGCAGCTGCGGAGAAGGTCGACATTCAGGGCATCATTCCTGCGAAGCGGCTAGGCGAGTGACCCGCAGGGTACGGCTGGCCCGGTTCGCTGGGCTGGCCGTCCTTGGCGGTACGCTCCTTGGACTCCCGGCATCCCGTCGGGTACTCTGGGCGGAGGCCGAGGTGGTCTGGAAGATCCTTACGCTGGGAATGGGCTGGTGGTCCTTCCTGGTATATTGGATCGCCGCGATGATTACTTGCCTGGTCGTAGTCCATGACGCGCCCGAGGTATCAGATGAAATCATCGGCCCGCAAGATCATCCGAAAGTATGATGCCAGAGCTAGACGCGGGCCATTGCAATGGCCTATACTGATCTTGTTGGCAAGGGAATGGCCCGAGCCGCAAGAGATGGGGATCTCACGATGACGAACTTCAACGCTCTCCCGATGAATGGCCCGACTGGCCTTCGCTCGATCGCCAACAAGGAATACGGAATCACCAACGTCCGGCAGTACAGCAAGGCCGCGCTGGTCGAGATGCTGACCAAGGTCGAGGCCGAGCGCGAGGAAGCTCGCAACGCCTCCCAGAAGCAGGCAATGAAGCGCCTGGAGATCCAGACGGAAGAGGCTGCCAAGCCCGCCAAGAAGGGCAAGGCTGCGAAGGCCCCCAAGACTCAGAAGTCGGCCAAGGCGCGCTGCTCGGTCTGCGAGAAGCGTCCGGCCGGAGGCAAAGACGTCCCCCGGGGATGCGATGACATGTGCGCCCTGTGCTACGAGGAAGCGGGCTGGGAGAACACGCACAACGACGAAGGCCACGAGCAGGGCGAAGGCGACAACACCGGCTGCTGGATCTGCCACCCGGAACTCAACAAGGCCAGCGAGAGCTACGTGGCCCGTCAGGGAACCTCGCGTCTCGGCATGACGATGAGCGTGTCGGTCCGCGCGGCGGGCGAGGTCAAGGCCAACCAGGCTGTCGGCCACCTCAAGGGCGAGAAGGAGTTCAAGACCAACATCTCCGTGAACAAGCGCGGGGCCACCCGTCTGGTGATCGAGGGTGGACGGACCACGATCACGCTGATCTGGACCGAGACCGGCGCTTACGACTACGCCAACAGCTCGCTGGTCGAGCAGGGCAACCGCCCGACCAAGGTTCGCAACGTCAAGGCGGCGCTGCGGGCGCTCGGCATCAACATCTAGCAGGCAAGGCGGGCTGGCTCCGGCTGGCCCGCCTACCGCAGGAGAGGGACATGGGAATCATCCGGCGCTGGCGCCGTAACCGCGAGGCCCGCAAGATCGCAGAGCTGTTCACCAATCCGATCTTCAGGGTCAGCCGTCCGGGCTGGCAGGGCACCAAGTACCTGATCGACCCGACTAATCCGGGTATCGCAATCGCAAATCGCCGCACTCGCCGGAGTTTCAGGCTCGCACGATAGCAGGAGGCAGAGAGATGGGGAAAGCAAGCAAGTTCGGCCTTCGCAAGGCCGCAGAAGAGAAGCGCAATAAGCACGCACAGCGCACTCCGCTGCCGCCTCGACCGGGACAGGTCAAGGACGCGAAGGATGCGATCAAGATGGCGGAATACTACCAGTCGCACCCCGCCGAACCGGGGACGTTCGCGGACAAGAGCGCCAAGAAGGGCAAGAAGGCGAAGCGTAAGGTGACCACGGAGGCCCCTAGCGTGGCCGTAGAGGCGACGGAAGCCCACAGGGCACCCCAGCCCAAGGCTGAGGCGTTCATGTCCGACGCTCGGGCGCTCGGCTGGGACGTTGACGCGAAGCTCGAAGGCTCGACGGTGCTGACGGATGTCATCCTGGCCTCGCGCGGAGACGAGTCCATCCAGATCGAGTGGCAGAACGGCGTGTTCATCAACAACTGCCTGTACCGGCGTCCGGACGGCTCCACGTCGAAGCTCCGGAACGCCTCGCACGCCCGTCAGCAGATGGCCTTGCCGCCCCCGACCGCACAGCAGATGGCAGCGCGGAAGCGGGTCGTAGAGCGCACCTCGGGAAAGTCTGCGCGCCAGCCGGTCCGTGAGGTCCCCTTCGACATGGGGCTGATGACGGACGAGGCGCTGGCTGATGCGCTACGCGGAACAAAGATCGTCTGGATCAACCAGCTGTCTCAGGGCGAAGAGTCGGAGTCCATCCCGCCGAACGCACAGGTTCGGGTAAACGAAGGATTCTCCGGCCGTCAGGTCCACTTCAACGGCGCGACCGGCGCGCGGTCGGTCCGCATCGGCTCCATCATCGCGGTCAAGGGCGCACGCATCCCACGCCAGCGGAAGGGAGAAGCGGCGTGATTCGCGAGCCTAAGAACTAGCTGAAAGTATGATGCCATCGGTTCGTCGCCGGTGGCGTCATCAGCTATTATTGGAGTCAAGCCCGGATGGACCGGGCAGAGATGGGGATCTCGAAATGACGAACTTCCAGGCGGACGCGATCGACCGGGCGCGCAGCTACGGCGTGCGGATGAATGAGAGCATGAACGTTGCGGAGATCACCGATCTTCGCGAGAGCGTGAACCACTCGATCGTGGTGGACTGGACCGACAAGAGCATCAAGCGCATCCTTCGCTTCCGGCTGATCGGCTGCAGCTACGAATATCCGTTCTGGGACATCTCGTACTGCTACGCAGAGCTGAAGGACGGCTCGCGGGTGCGGGTCTCCCACCCCTTCAACCGCCTCCCGCGCCAGTGGAAGTCCGCGCTCATCGCAGAGGGCAAGCGTGACGGGGTCTACGTCAAGGGCCAGGGTTACTTCGACGCAGAGAGCACCCTCAACGGCTAGAAGAACTAGCCAAACGGAGATGCCGCCGGTTTGCTATTGGCGGCATCTCCGCGTAAGTATTGGAGTCGAGCCGGACGGACCGGCAGAGATGGGGATCGGGAATGAAGATGAAGGACGCTCTGGAGATCGCTTTCAACATCATGGGGCAGGTCGATATGCCTGACGATGCTTCGGATCAGGACGTCTTGCGGCAGGAGCAAGTGGCCGAGGATATCGCATTCGAGATCGTGAAGGCGTACCGTGCCGGTGTGGAAAAGGGGCGCTCGCAGTCCGGACCTCTGCTGCGGCTGAAGAAGAACTAGCCAAACGGAGGATGCCAGGGGTAGACGGCTCCTGGCATCCTCCCGTATAGTTCTTCTTGCAAGGGAAATGCCAACAGAGATGGGGATCTCAAGATGCTTACCGACTTCCAGATCAAGATGCTGAAGGACCTCTACGCGGTCACTGCTGACGAGAGCATGAAGGCCGAGATTGCCAAGCGGCTCGCAGATGACCAGATTGCCAAGGGCTTGTCAAACGCGAAAATCGGCGATCGAGTCGACACGAAGCGGCGCAAGGCGATGGTTGTTCTCAGCAATCCTGACAAGAGCGGCTGGCTGCAGGTGCGTACCTTGCGTGGCAGCGTCATCTCGATATCGAAAGCAGACATCACCCGAGTCGATTCAGAGAGCTAGCCAAAAGTATGATGCCAGCGGCTCGCTTCGGCGGGCCGCTTTGGCGTAGGCTATAGACATGCCCGAAGGACGGGCTAGAGATGGGGATCTCAGCCATGAAGAAGATCGGAACTTGCAAGGTCTGCGGAAGCATCATCATCAAGGACGAGAAGGGCGCCATCGTTAGCAAGTGCTCGCAGGTGGTCTGCAACAACAAGGGCCGGAGGGTCTGATGCGAGACATGTTCGTAAGCATCGCCAACTGGGCGGTAGAAAACCCGGTGGCTTCGGTCCCGCCGTTGGTCGCGTTCGTCCTGCTCACCCTCGCGGTGGCGTTCGCAGGTCGGCGGAACAGCTGACATGAAGGCTCTGGTGGAGAGGTTCGGAGACCGCATCTGGCTCCGGACCTCTGCGCCTACTCCCGGCCTCTCTGCCAGGATCAAGGGCGCATACTTTCGCAAGACTGAGAAGGCGTGGACGTTCCCGCTGCGCCTCGACGTCTGCCGCATGCTTCGGGATGAGTTCGGCAAGGGGCTGGAGATCGGAGACGTGCTGGAGGATTGGGCACGCGCAGAAGTCTCCCGCGAGTCCACTCTAGGCGCCCTAGGATCGACGCTCACGGCCGTTGAGCTCACCGAGGTACCGCGACGCTACCCGCGCATGGACAAGGCGCTCTCGTCCCGTCCGTACCAGTCCGTGGCCGCGCGCTTCATCGCTGAGGGCCGGAACGTCCTGCTGGCCGATACGCCCGGTCTCGGCAAGACGCTGGAGGCCATGGCCGGAGTGGTCGAATCGGGCGTGGAAGGCCCCTTCCTCGTCGTCTGCCCCGTCAGCGTGTTGGATGACGCGTGGGCGCGCTCGATCGAGCGATGGATGCCGGATCAGGATGTATTTGTGGCGCGCGGCTCGCATGCGAAGCGGGCTGACGCGATCTCCAACGGCACGATGTACACGAACGGCTGGGTCATCGTCAACCATGCGATGCTGCGGACGGTTAGCTGGTGGATCTGCCCCGTCTGTGAGGCGCGGTGGAAGGCGAGCGATAAGCCCAAGTCAGCGATCGTGAACTGCGGACACGAGAGCAAGAACGTCAAGACAGTCCACGAGCACGTTTACCCCGAACTCTTCTATGCATCCGGGATCAAGGAATACCCGATGAAGTGGGGCGCGGTCATCCTGGACGAGTCGCAGGATATCACCGTGCGGCTGTCGGGCACACCGACCCAAACGAGGAATGGCGCGCGGCTGTTGCAGGTGCGCCCTGACGGTCTCCGGATTGCCTGCTCCGGGACGCCTATGCGAGGCAAGTCGCATCAGCTCTGGGGCACGCTCAACTGGCTCCGGCCGAAGGAGTTCACGGGTTTCTGGAGCTGGGCCGAGTCTTACTATCACGTGGAGTCGGCTGGCCCCTTCGGCGGGATGAATGTTGGACTGCTGCGGGATGACCGCGCCGGGCACATGGACAAAATGCTGTCCGGGGTGATGCTGCGCCGGACAAAAGCCGAGGTCTCCCCCGAACTGCCGCCCAAGCAGTACATGGGAAGTCCGCTCGATCCACGGGACGAGAATTCCCCGATTGCGGTCTGGCTCCCGATGACGCCTGAACAGGCTCGCGCGAGCGCAGAGATGGTCCGTAGCGGCGCGGCGCGCATCAAGGGTGGGGAGCTTAACGCAGTCGGCGCTCTGGCAGAGCTTACGCGGCTGCAGCAGTTCGCTAGCTCGTACGGCAAGATGTCCAAGAGCAGCAAGTTCAAGCCCGCGCTGCCTTCCAATAAGCTGCAGTGGATTGAGCAGTTCCTGCGGGAGCTTGGAATCATTGATCCGGATCACGCGCCTGGCGCGTACCGGCCAAAGGTCGTCATCGTCTCGCGCTTCACCTCGATCCTCCGGACGTTCGCCATAGCTCTTATGGAGAAGGGGGTGAAGGTGGCCGGTATCACAGGATCGGTGACCGGGAAGCGTCGGCAGGAAGTCGTGGACGAATTCAACCGGCCTGACTCCGATCTCCAGGTGCTGTTCCTGAATACCAAAGCGGGAGGGGTCGGAATCACCCTCGATGCGGCGGACGATATGGTGTTTCTGGACCAGACGCACCGACCGGATGACCAGGAGCAGGCGGAGGAGCGCATCAATAACCGACGCCCGGAGGAGAAGGTTGCGACGCGCCGCTATTGGTATCTTCGCTCAATCGGGACGGTTGACGAAGGAATCGCCCGTGTCAACGCAAGCCTGGATGAAGGACAAAAGGACTTGCTTGACAAGCGGCGCGGGGTAGCCTATGCCAGCGCGGAGTTTGACTATCTGGAAGGCTGACGATCATGCTCATTGTCCACGCGCTATTCATGGCAATTGCTATAGGCTCTGGCATATTGCTAGGGATGGCGCGCGGGCGCGAGCGAGAGCGCATAATGCTTCTATCGCCGGTCGTTCTCGGGTCAGGGGAAAGGCGCGTTGGCGACTATGAATATCAGTTGCGGAGGAAGGTTGGTGCTCCGCGTATGCATCCAGATCCGGTCAACGCTCCGCGCCTGGTAAAGATGCGGATTCGCCGCTAGAAAGTTTCAAAAATCGTGGCTCCCGACGAGACTTTTCGGGGGTGTATGGCGTAGAGTGATCTCGTAACCGAGATCCAATCGAGAGAGGTTAGATATGGCTAAGGACAAGTCCGGCAAGAAGGCCAAGGAGGCTTCCGAGCCCAAGCCGGAGAGCAAGGCTGCCGCGAAGGTTGCCGAGAAGCTGGAGAAGGGCGAGCTGGACTACGCCGAGTACAAGGACAAGGCCGCCACGGATCTCCAGAAGCGCTTCGCGGACTGGACGGTCGAGAAGCTGGGCCTGACCTTCGGCACCAAGAAGGAAGAGGCTGCATTCCGCGAGGGTGTGCGCCTTGGTGTCGCGCTCCGGATTCCGTTCCAGGCCTCTCCGGAGAACCAGGCTGCCCGGCGCACGGCGCTCACCGACTCCAAGAAGGCGAAGGCGGCCAAGGATCAGGAGGCGTCGGCGGAGGCCGAGGAGTCGGCACCGGCCACCGAGAAGGCACCGGCTGCCAAGAAGGCTGCAGGCAAGAAGGGGGCGAAAGCTGCCCCGGTCGCGGCGGAAGAGGCTGCAGCCGAAGAGGCCACTGAGGCCCCGGCTGAGGAAGCTGCTCCGGCAACGGAGGCCAAGAAGGACAAGCCCGCGCCCAAGCGCCCCACTCCGCGCAGGGCGTCGGCCAAGTCCGGCAGCAAGGCTCCGTTCTAGCAGGCTCCGGACGGGGGCGTGAACAACTCCTTCATAATCGAAGGTCCCGCCCGTACGCGCTCCCGTCCGGCCCGCTAGAATCGCTGTGAAACTGTTGGTTGTGACAGGGCATTCGGGTTGTAGGTCTTCCCCATCTCACTCCTCGAATGCCCGCTCAGAGCTAACAGGCTCGCTCATTCCGCTATGTGTCTTTGAAAGGAGACTGAAGGAATGGGATGGATCACCAAAGGCGTGCTCATGCGCCTTATCCCCCGCGAATTGCGTTTCTACGCGCGTGCGCTCTTGCACATCTGGACCAGCCGGTGACGCTTCGAGGCGCCTTCATCCTGGCGCGGAACGCATCGAATCGCCCCACTCTCCAGCACAAGTTGGTTGACGGCCGGAGCGATCTCACCATCTGCGGCCTCGACGTCTCGGCCTGGAGCCGTGCATACGTATCGAAGGCTATCGAGCAGATTATCTGCAGTAGATGCCGAGGTGCTATTTAATCATGTCCAGGCACCCCCTGCCTATCCTCCGTACGAGCGAACGCCGCGATTTCGGCGACTGCGAACAGAAATGGTATTGGTCCTGGCGGATGGGCCTTCGGCCTCTCGGCGCCACGGCCGTTCCGCTCTGGTTCGGAAGCTTGGTGCATGAGGCTCTGGCTGCGTGGTATCTGCCCGGCCTCAAGCGCGGGCCGCATCCGGCCGAGACGTTCGAGCGCCTGGCAGGCGACGAGATCCAGTACATGAAGGTCAGCAACTCGCTCGGCAATGGCGCGGAGATGATCACCGAGGAGACTCTGGTGGACGCTCATGCTCTCGGCATCAAGATGCTTGAGGGCTATGTCGATCATTGGGGCAAGGACGAGCGCTGGCGCGTAATCAAACCTGAGCAGACGTTCCAAATGGATGTAGCTGACCCCCGCAGCAAGAAGGGTCGCCTGATCGGCATCTTCGCTGGCACCTATGATCTGGTGTACATCGATGAAGCTGACGGAACGGTCTGGCTCGGAGAGCACAAGACCGCGAAGGCCATCCGTACCGGTCATCTCCCCCTTGATCCCCAAGCGGGCGGATACTGGACCGTTGCGACGGATCATCTGCGCCGGGAGAGGCTGATCAAGAAGGGCCAGAGCCTTCGAGGCATCCAGTACAACTTCCTCCGCAAGGCATTCCCGGACGAGCGCCCGAGGAACGCTGACGGCTACGCCTGCAACAAGCCGACGAAGGCGCACTATTGGGCAGCTCTAGATGCTGCAGACCCAAGGTCCAATTGGACTGGCAGCAAACATACGATTGCTGAAATGGAAGCATTTGCTAGCGAGAACGGAATCATTGTATTCGGTGACGTCAGCAAGAACCAGCCCAAGCCGCTGTTCGAGCGCGAGAAGGTGTACCGTACCGCGTCTGAGCGCGCTATGCAGATCCACCGTATGCAGAACGAGTTTATCCGGATGGAGCCACTGCGGCGCGGAGAGATCGAGCCACTGAAACACCCGACTATGGATTGTGAATGGAGGTGCCCGCACTACCAGATGTGCCTGCTTCACGAGCAGGGAGGCGACTACGAGAGCTACATGGATGCGGCCTACGAGGTTCGGGACCCGTACGCCGATCACCGCAAGACGACTGAGGGAGATGACTGATGGGGATCGTTGAGGCGCTGATGCTCAAGCGGCAGCGCTCGGGCCACGGAGTCAAGCAGCAGAAGGCGATCGAGGGCCTGCTGACCAAGCGCTCGTTCCAGCCGGGTGAGTGCCCGCACTTCGAGGCCAAGTGGTCGAAGATGGATAACAATCGGAAGGTCGACTTCAGCGGCACCCAGATCAACATGAAGGGTGCCAATAGCGAGCTTTCCGACTTCCACCCGAGACGGAGCGTGATGAAGGTGTCGCCGCGCGATCAGGAGCGTGGGCACGAGAAGGTGCACTTCGGCGGGCATTGTGGCGTGGCAATGCGCGGTATCGGCCACGGCGCGGACAGCACGCGGATGATGACGGCGCAGATCGCGGGTCCGGGTGCTGCAAATTTCAGCGCCGGTTTCAACCGTCCGCGCCACCGCACGGGCAAGCCTGACTTCTCGATCATCAAACAGACCGTTCGGGGCGTCGCGCAGTGCAGCGCTGTAACGCGCAAGAAGACCCGCTGCCAGAACCGGCCATGCCCGGTACTACCCTCTGTTCCGTTCACACGCGAGCGTCCACTACGGCTGGCGCGTAGCATGCCTCGGGGTAGCGCTCTCGACGTTCCGTTGCAGGAGTTCAACGAGTCCATGGGCTGGCTCGTGTATGGCCTACCGGGCGTCGGGAAGACGTCGCTGGCAGCTAGCCTGCCATCGAACACATTCCTGAACGCGGAGCCGGGCATCATCGCGGCGCAGCGGCGCGCGGCTGTGCTCGGGACCAGTCCGCGTATGACTCCCATCCGTTCGTGGCCCGACGCGGTGGAGGTCAAGAACAACGCTTTGGAGGGCCGCTACGAGTCGGAGTGGCTGACGGTCGATACCCTCTCGACCATCCAGCAGCTCGCGTACCGCTACTGGACCACCAAGCAGAACAAGGCCAATCCCAAGTACGACGAGGACATCCCTGACCTCGCCGGGCACCAGAAGGTGCAGTTCATGACTCGTCGGTGGGTGTCTGAACTCATCGACTCGCCGTATCACATTCTCTTCCTCTGTCACGCAATGCAGACAGAGAACCAGGACGGCTCCGGCGTCTGGCTTCCGTCGATCGACGGTCAGGCCAAGCGCGGGTATGCGGTAGCGCACTACGTCATGGGCCTGATGAACGCTGTCGGGTACATGGGGGTGAGGCAGGAGGGCAACAAGGAGCGGCGCAGGATTCTCTGGCAGCACACGCACGACGAATCGAAGGACATCATATACATCGCCAAGGA